>Ga0070659_100002611_pt1 | contig 12812 bp, 11 predicted proteins | sample KBSC23metaG_FD_64666 | JGI IMG/M metagenome (GOLD analysis project Ga0070659, IMG submission 64666) | Corn rhizosphere microbial communities from Kellogg Biological Station, Michigan, USA - KBS C2-3 metaG | ecosystem: Host-associated > Plants > Roots > Rhizosphere > Soil ...
AAGGCAAGCAAAGCGAAGCCGCCCATCAAGCCACCCGCGAGGCCGGCTCTGCCGGCCGACCCGGGGTCGCCCCTCGGGGGCAGGAGGCGCAAGCCGACTGGGGGGCTCAACCAGCAACAAGTTCACACCCCCCACCCATCACCATGACCATCGAGCGAGAAATGTTCATCTACTATCGTGCCAGGACGGCAGACGCAACCGCGCTGCAATCCGAAGTCATGGCGTTTCAGCGAGATCTGCAGAACCGGTTCCCGGCCTTGCAGGCGCGGCTGTTGCGCCGGCCCGAACCGGCTGATGGATGGCATACCTGGATGGAAACCTACGCGTTACCCGGGCACCCCGAGGAAGCTCACAAGGCGCTTGAACAGGCGATCGCGCAATTGTCGGCAGACATGTCCGTGCGGCTCGGTTGCACCGAGCGCCACGTGGAAGTGTTCCAGCCATGTGTCTGCTGACCCTCGCCATCGACCAGTCGCGCCGCTTCCCGCTCGTCGTCGCGGCCAACCGGGACGAATTCTTCAACCGGCCGACCGCCCGCCTGGCCTGGTGGTCACCCGGCCCCGGACTGCCCGACATCCTCGGCGGCCGTGATCTCCAGGCCGGCGGCACCTGGCTCGGGCTCACCGCAAAAGGCCGCATGGCCATGTTGACCAACGTTCGCGCCCCATCAGCGTCTCAAGACCCCGGTGCCCCATCGCGCGGCGAGATTGTGCAGCGCTGGCTCGCGGGCGACGCCAATGCGGATCGGTTCTGGATGCGCACCGCATTGAGCGGCTACAACGGCTTCAATCTCATCGCTGCCGATTTCCAGCACGGCGCCTGCTTCTATGCCACCAACAAGAGTCCGCACCCGGTCCGTCTGGAGCGCGGTTTGTATGGCGTCTCGAACGGCGCGCTCGACAGCCCGTGGCCCAAGGTGCAGTTCTTGAAAGAAGCGATGCGCGGCGCCATCGACGCCAGCGAAACCGTCGACGCCCTCGCGACCCGGCTGTTCGAGGCCCTGGGCGACCGCACACCGGCAGCCGACGACGAACTGCCAAACACCGGCGTATCGACCGAATGGGAAAAGGCGCTGTCGTCCGTCTTCATCCGAACGCCGGACCAGGCATATGGCACCCGTTGCTCAACGCTCATCATCACCGAGCGCATCAACAAGCGGCTGGTGACCCATGTGCTGGAACGCACCTTCAGCCCCACCGGCGGCATGGCCTTGCTGCGCCGTTCGCTGCTGAAGGACTGGCCTCCGCGCTACACGGATGAGCCCCCCCTGCATGCGAGCGCACAGGAGGTTGTCACGGAAAGCACCGAACCGCACGAGACCGCCCAACCGATGCGTCGCCGCGTCCGCACGCTGCTCAAGCCCGCCACGCCGACACGGCGCAAGCGCGCGACGGCCTGAGACTTCGCGCGGGCGCTCACAGCGCACACACCATCTCGATGTGCGGGATGCCCACCTCGTCGAACACCGATCCGCGGGACACAAAGCCGGAACGCGTGTAGAACGGCAACGCCGACACCTGTGCATGCAGCACCGCTTCACGGTAGCCCCGCTCACGGGCGGCCTTCATCAGCGCATCGAGCACGGCCTTGCCGACCCGGCTGCCCCGCATCGACTGGCTGACGGCCATCCGGCCGATCTTTGCAACACCCGGCACATGCTCGAGGAGGCGTCCCGTGGCCAATGGCGCGCCGAAATGGTTGTAGGCCACCGCATGGATGCAAGCCTGATCCGCATCGTCAAATTCCATCTCCGCGGGAATGCCCTGCTCTTCGATGAACACCTTGCTGCGGATGCGATGCGCGTCTGCCCCCAGTTCCGTCCAGGAGCCCACCCGCACCGTGGTCATCGGCCGTCCGGCCTCGAAGTTCTGCAACAGCTCGCGCAACTCCTGCGGCACCGGCTTGGGTGCGCGCTCGGCCGCGTCGGCGAACACATAGACCATCTCGGCGCTCACAAGCGCCTCATCCTGGCGGAACACCACGCCGTTGAACACGATCGACGAATTGCCGATGCGCCCGCAACGGATGCCGATGTCCAGCACGTCGTCGTGACGCGCCGGTGCATGGTATTCAAGGGTGGACTTGCGAACGAACAGATCGCCACCGAGGTATCGGAGCGTGTCCTCATAGGGCGCTGCCATGGCACGCCAGTAACCCGACGTCGCCGTGTCGATGTACATCAGGTAATGGCCGTTGAAGACAACCTTCTGCATGTCGACTTCGGCCCAGCGCACGCGCAGGCGCTCAGTGAATCGGAATTCGCTTCTTTTCATGGTTTCTCGAATGCGTTGGTCAGGGCGCGGGCGGCAAACGCCTGCGCCGCCTGGGCCTCGCGCAGTGCACGGCCCATCTTGATGAAGTCGTGTGTCATGCCACGCTGGATGTCGATCTCGACCGGCACACCAGCGAAGCGCAGGCGATCGGCATAAGCCAGGCCCTCGTCCACCAGCGGGTCGCATTCGGCCAGCACGACACAAGCGGGAGCAACACCCTCCACATCGTCGGCATTCAGCGGAGCAAAGCGCCAGTCGGCGCGTTCGGAAACCGCGATGTACTGATCGAAGAACCAGTCGATCAGGCGGGCGTCGAGCAGAAAACCTTCGGCAAATGCTGCGCGAGAAGGCATCGACGCCGCATCGGCCGTTCCAGGCGTGATGAGCAATTGCAGCCGCAAGTCGATCCCCTCGTCGCGCGCCCAGAGCGCTGCCACGGCCGCCAGCGTGGCGCCCGCGCTGTCGCCGCCAATGGCGAGGCGCCGCGCGTCGAGGCCGAGCAATGCAGCGCCCGTGTCGTGCAACCAGCGCAAGGCTGCCCAGGAGTCCTCCACCGCAACGGGAAAGCGATGATCCGGTGCGAGACGGTAGTCCAGCGAAACCACGGCCGCCCCGCTGCGCATCGCCAGCTGGCGGCACAGACTTTCGTGCGTCTCGATGCTGCCGACCGTGAAGCCGCCGCCGTGCAGGTACAGCATCACCGGCAGCCGTTCGGCCGACGGTGCATAGAGGCGCGCCGGCAGCAGCGCTCCATCCGCAGCGGCAATCGTGAAATTTTCAACGCGCGCCATGGGCGCGCGCGGCAAATCCAACACCTCGGCACTGCGGGCATACAGCGCGCGCGCCTCCGGTGCGGACAAGGTGTGGAAAGGCGGCTGGCCCGCGCGCCGGATGCGCTCGAGCAGGCCCCGCATGGCGGGGCTCAGGGTAGGCAAAGTCACAGGGAATCCATCGATGATCGAACCGTCGCGATCGCAGACCGGAGCATACTGACTGTTCACCTCGCCGCTCGACACGCCCAACCTTCGAACAAAAAAAGCCCGGAGGCATGCGCCCCGGGCTTCCATCGGTGAGCCGCGCAGCATGTCCATCGCGCGGTTCGACAACAGGGTTCAGTGCTTGCCGTCGAAGAACTGTTCGTCCTCCGTCGAACCCTTGAGCGCCGCGGTGGAGGCATCCCGTTCGATCGTCGTGGTGATCGCGTCGAAATAACCGGTCCCCACCTCCCGCTGGTGCTTGACGGCCGTGAATCCTTTCTCGGCCGCGGCGAACTCCTTCTCCTGCAGTTCGACAAAGGCCGTCATGTTGTTCCGGGCGTAACCGTATGCCAGGTCGAACATCGAATAGTTCAGGCTGTGGAAACCGGCCAGCGTGATGAACTGGTACTTGTAGCCCAACGCCCCAAGCTCACGCTGGAACTTGGCAATCGTCGCATCGTCGAGGTTCTTCTTCCAGTTGAACGACGGCGAGCAGTTGTACGCCAGCAGCTTGCCGGGGTACTTGCGCCGGATCGCATCCGCGAAGGCCTTCGCGAAGGCCAGGTCGGGTTTCCCGGTTTCGCACCAGATCAAGTCGGCGTACGGCGCATAGGCCAGGCCGCGGCTGATGGCCTGCTCCAGCCCATTGCGGGTGCGGAAGAATCCTTCCACCGTGCGCTCGCCCGTCAGGAACGGCTTGTCGTTGTCGTCCACGTCGCTCGTCACCAGATCGCCCGCTTCGGCATCGGTGCGGGCGAGCAAGACGGTCGGCACGCCCGACACGTCGGCCGCCAGACGGGCCGCGACGAGCTTGGCAACAGCCTCACGGGTGGGAACAAGCACCTTGCCGCCCATGTGGCCACACTTCTTGGCCGAGGCGAGCTGGTCTTCGAAGTGAACACCCGAGGCGCCCGCATCGATCATCGCTTTCATCAGTTCGAAGGCGTTGAGCACGCCGCCAAACCCTGCTTCGGCGTCCGCGACGATCGGGGCAAAGTAGTCGATGTCATTTTTGCCTTCGGACCATTGGATCTGGTCGGCCCGGGCGAATGTCGCGTTGATGCGCTTGACGACCTTGGGCACCGAATCGACCGCATACAGCGATTGGTCGGGGTACATCTCTCCATTGCTGTTGGCATCGGCAGCAACTTGCCAGCCGGAAAGGTAGATTGCCTTCAGGCCGGCCTTGACCTGCTGCATCGCCTGGTTGCCGGACAGCGCTCCGAGCGAATTGATGAAGGGCTCGGTGTTGATCAGGTTCCACAGCTTTTCAGCGCCACGCTTGGCATAGGTGTGCTCGACCTGCAGAGATCCCCGCAGGCGGACCACATCGGCTGCGGAGTAGCCACGCTGGATGCCCTTCCAACGAGGGTTCTCTGCCCAGTCTTTTTCAAGGGCGGCGATTTGCTGTTCGCGGGTGAGTTGCGTCATGTGAGTCTCCAAGGTCAGACACAGTTGAAAAGGAGCATTCCTTTGAGCACAAGCATAGAGAAGAAGTCGCGTCGCGGGAATACTTATGTCTTATACAAGACATGAGCACACCCCCAATAAAATCAACAACTTGCACAGGCCATCCCTGAATGCGAAACGCGATTCATCTGGCAGCCCAGAATTTGCGGCGCCGCAGCAAGCCATCTTTTCATGTAATGAAAGACGCTTTTCTGAATGCGGAATGACGTGGACCCGCGCCATCCCGTACACGAAAACGCCCGGAGGGCCTAGACTGGCATCGCCACTGACCAGGGAGTTCACATGACCGCCCGCACCGGCCCCGCCGTTCCGTTGACCCAGGCCGCGCTCGATGCGCACTGGATGCCATTCACCGCGAACCGCCACTTCAAGCAGGCGCCCCGCCTCGTTTCACGGGCAGAAGGCATGTGGTTCTGGACGCCGGAAGGCCGGGAGGTGCTCGATGGTGCCGCCGGCTTGTGGTGCGTCAATGCGGGCCACGCCCGGCCCCGCATCGTGGAAGCCATCCGAGCGCAAGCCAGCGAGCTGGATTACGCACCGCCCTTCAACATGGCCCATCCGAAGTCGTTCGAACTTGCCGAACGCCTGACCGGCATCGCGCCGCCCGGCCTCAACAAGGCCTTCTTCACGAATTCCGGGTCCGAGGCCGTGGACACCGCGCTCAAGATGGCGATCGCCTACCACCGCATTCGCGGCGAAGGATCCCGCACCCGGCTGATCGGCCGTGAACGCGGGTACCACGGCGTCAACTTCGGTGGCATCTCCGTGGGGGGCATCGTGGCCAACCGCAAGATGTTCGGCACGCTGCTGGGCGGTGTTGATCATCTGCGCCATACGCACGATCCGCGCAACCTCTTCTCTCACGAGCAACCTGAACACGGCGCCGAATTGGCCGATGACCTGGAGCGTCTGGTGGCACTTCACGACGCTTCGACGATCGCGGCGGTCATCGTGGAGCCGGTCGCCGGGTCCACCGGCGTGCTGCTGCCGCCCAAGGGGTACCTCGAGCGGCTGCGTGCCATCTGCGACAAGCACGGCATCCTGCTGATCTTCGACGAGGTGATCACCGGGTTCGGCCGGCTGGGCGCCCCTTTTGCCGCCACCCGTTTCGGTGTCACGCCCGATCTGATGACCCTCGCCAAGGGCCTGACCAACGGTTGCGTCCCCATGGGTGCCGTGCTGGCCAGGCAGCAGGTGTACGACACCTTCATGACCGGCCCCGAGCACATGATCGAGTTCTTTCACGGCTACACCTACTCGGGCCATCCGCTCGCCTGCGCCGCGGCGATCGCCACGCTCGACACTTATGCCGAAGAAGGCCTGCTGACGCGCGGCGCCGCGATGGCCGAGGCGTTCGGCGCAGCCGCGCACCACATGCGCGGCCTGCCGAACGTCATCGATGTCCGAACCATGGGGCTCGTGGCCGGCATTGAACTCGCGCCGGTCGAAGGGCAACCGGGAGCGCGTGGCTTCAAGGTGCTCCTCGACTGCTGGGAACGAGGTCTGCTGATACGCACCACCGGTGACACGATCGCCCTTTCCCCGCCGTTGATCATCGAACCGGGCCACATCGACCAGCTCTTCAAGACCCTGACGGAGGCGATTCGATCCGCAGCGTGATTTGACTTATGCGCCGGCATCGGCACACACTCGTGCCGTCAAGGCGTGAACAGCAAGCCCAACGCACCGCGGCCAATAACCGCAGTGCAGCAAGCCCAATGAAAGCCGCTCTCCCCAACCACACCGCCCTCACGACGAAACGCAAACCCCTTGTGCTCATTCCAGCATGCAGCCGCATGCTGGGTTACCACCCGTTTTTCGTGGCGGGCCAGAAGTATGTCGATGCCGCGCGTCTCGCGGGTGGTATCGCGCTCGTGGTACCGATGGTGCCCCTCGATGAAATCGACGCGCTGCTCGACATGGCTGACGGCATCTTGCTCACCGGCTCGCCCTCCAACGTGCATCCGAGCCACTTCGGCGAAGCGGTGCACGACGAGAGCCTCCCGCTCGATCCGGTGCGCGATGGTTGGACACTTCCGATGATCCCCCGCGCCCTGTCTCGCGGCATCCCGCTCTTTGCCATCTGCCGCGGATTCCAGGAAGCGAATGTTGCCCTGGGGGGCAGCCTCCATCAGGCCGTGCAGGAAGTCCCCGGCCAGCACGACCACCGCGGGCCCAACGATGACGCCCCTGCCGAAGTTCAATACGACTTCGCGCACGAAGTCGAAGTGATGCCTGGCGGCACGCTGGAGGCCATCCTGCAGGAGCGGGTGTTCCGAGTCAATTCGGTGCACGGCCAAGGCGTCAATCGCCTCGCACCGGGCCTTCGGGTGGAGGCACGTGCTCCCGATGGGCTCATCGAGGCGTTCTCTCTGCCGGGGAGCACCTTCAACCTCTGCGTGCAGTGGCACCCGGAGTGGCAGGCCTCAAGCAATCCCATCTCGACCAAGCTGTTCAAGGCCTTCGGCGCGGCGTGCCAGGCCTACCACGACCGGCGTCGCCAGCCTGCCCCTGATCGATAGGTTCGTCCTCCGTTTCCGCTCGCCGCATGCCGGGGCGTCCTCCCGGTCCACGTACGACAACAGGGGTGAACCATGGTGGCTCATGACAGCAGCTTCTCCTTCAGCGACCTCGAACAATGGCTCAACGATCGCCATGTGACTGAGATCGAATGCCTCGTCCCCGACCTCACCGGGGTCGCGCGCGGCAAGATCCTGCCGCGTGAAAAATTCACCGAAGACCGGGGCATGCGGCTTCCGGAAGGCATCGTGGCCATCGGGGTGACCGGTGAGTTTCCATCCGAAGGGCCTTACTACGATGTGATCCAGCCGACCGACCGCGACATGCACCTGCGGCCCGATCCGAGCACGGTCCGCATCGTGCCCTGGGCTGCCGATCCCACGGCACAGGTGATCCACGACTGCTTCGACCGGCACGGCACCATCATTCCGTACGCACCGCGTTCGGTACTGCGCCATGTGTGTGATCTGTTTGCGGCCGAAGGCTGGGCGCCTGTCGTCGCCCCCGAACTGGAGTTCTACCTGATCGAACGCAGCACCGACCCGAACCAGCCGCTGCGCCCACCTCGCGGCCGCAGCGGCAGGTCCGAAACGTCACGGCAGGCCTATTCGATCGATGCGGTCAACGAGTTCGACCCTCTCTTCGAGGACATCTACGACTACTGCCAGAAGATGGAGCTCAACGTCGACACCCTGATCCATGAGGTGGGTGCAGGCCAGATGGAGATCAATTTCTTCCACGATCATCCGCTGGGCCTGGCCGACGAGGTGTTCTTCTTCAAGCGCACGATTCGCGAGGCCGCGCTTCGCCACGAGATGTATGCCACGTTCATGGCCAAGCCCATGGCGCACGAGCCGGGCAGCGCGATGCATGTGCACCAGAGCGTGATCGACACCGCCACCGGCCGCAATATCTTCAGCAACGAAGACGGTTCCCCCTCGAAGGCTTTCTATTGGTACATCGGCGGGCTTCAGAAATACACGCCGGCGGCGATGGCGCTCTTCGCGCCGTACGTCAATTCATACCGCCGGCTCGCGCGATCCACCGCGGCCCCCATCAACATCCAATGGGGCACGGACAACCGCACGGTTGGCATTCGCTCCCCGGTGGCCACGCCCTCGGCACGCCGCATCGAGAACCGCGTGATCGGGGCGGACGCCAACCCCTACGTTGCACTGGCCGCCACACTGGCCTGCGGTTACCTGGGGATCAAGAACCAGATCGAACCTTCGGCCGAATGCAACGGCGACGCCTACCTCTCCGAATACCAGCTGCCGCGGTCGCTCAGCGAAGCCCTCGGCTGGCTGGCCGATGAAAGCGACCTGCATCACGTGCTCGGCAAGGATTTCATCACCGTCTACTCCGAGGTCAAGGAGATCGAACACAACGAGTTCATGCAGGTCATCTCGCCGTGGGAACGCGAACACCTGCTGCTGCACGTCTGAGCCAGGAGCTGTCATGACCCGTACCACTCGCCAATGGCAGGCCGCCGACGCCGCGCATCATTTGCACCCGTTCACGGATTTCAAATCGCTCGCCGAGAAAGGAACCCGCGTGATCACCCGCGGGGAGAACATCTACCTCTGGGACAGCGACGGCATCAAGATCCTCGATGCGATGTCCGGCCTGTGGTGCGTGAACGTGGGCTACGGCCGCCAGGAGCTCATCGACGCGGCCACGCAGCAGCTGCAGACCCTGCCCTTCTACAACTCGTTCTTCCAGACCACCACGCCACCGGCGATCGAACTGGCGGAATCGCTGGCCGAGGTGACGCCTTCGCAGTTCAAGCACGTCTTTTTCACCTGCTCCGGCTCGGAGGGCAACGACACGGTTGTGCGCGTCGTGCGCCGGTACTGGGATTTGATGGGTCAACCGAAGCGCGATGTCATCATCAGCCGCCGCAACGCATACCACGGCTCCACCATGGCCGGTGCATCGCTCGGCGGGATGAGCGGCATGCACAACCAGGGCGGCCTCCCGATCCCAGGCATCGTGCACATGGAGCAGCCTTTCTGGTTCGAGCATGGCCGAGGACACACACGCGACGAATTCGGCCTCATCGCCGCACGCTGGTTGGAGGACAAGATTCTCGAAGTGGGGGCCGATCGGGTGGCGGCCTTCATCGGCGAGCCCGTGCAGGGTGCGGGCGGCGTGATCGTGCCGCCGGACACCTACTGGCCCGAAATCCAGCGCATCTGCGAGCGCTACGGCATCCTCCTCATATCCGATGAAGTGATCTGCGGTTTCGGGCGAACCGGCCGCTGGTTCGGTTGCGAGACCTTCGGATTCAAGCCCGACCTGATGACCTTCGCCAAAGGCGTCACCTCCGGCTACATCCCGCTCGGAGGCGTGATGGTGGGCGAGCGCGTCGCCCGAACGATGATCGACCATGGCGGCGAATTCGCGCACGGCTACACATACTCCGGCCATCCCGTGGCCTGCGCCGTCGGGCTGGCGAACCTTCGGCTGATCCAGCGCGAGGGCCTGGTGGATCGGGTGCGCAACGAACTGGGCCCACACCTCGCGTGGCATTTCGCCGAACTGGCCGATCACCCGCTCGTGGGCGAAGTGCAAACCTGCGGAATGATGGGCGCATTGCAACTCGTGCGCGACAAGGCCACGAACACCATCTTCCATCCCTCGCTCGAAGTGGGCATGATGTGCCGCAGCCATTGCTTCGGCAACGGGCTCATCATGCGGGCGGTGGGCGACCGCATGATCGTCGCGCCTCCGCTGGTGATGACCATCGACCAGCTCGACGAAATGGCCGCCCTCATCCGCCGCTGCCTGGACCTGACACTTGCCGACCTGACACAGCGCGGCTGGGTCTAGGGTCTGTTTAGGGTCTGTCAAACACCACACAAGCAGGAGGCGTCATGGACACACCCATCATCGATTGGCATGCCCGCGCAAAGCAACAGGCTTACGACGGCCGTGCGCTCATCGGTGGTCAACGCATCGCCGCCCGGAATGGCGAAACATTCGACTGCCTGTCGCCACTGAACGGCCGCATGCTGACCACCGTCGCCCGTTGCCGCCAGGCCGACGTGGACGCGGCCGTCGCCTCCGCCCGCGCCGCGTTCGAGAGCGGCCGCTGGGCGCACCAGCCTCCCGCGGCACGCAAACGCGTGCTGCTGCGCTTCGCCGAGAAAATCCTCGCGGCACGCGATGAACTCGCATTGATCGAGACGATGGACATGGGCAAGCCTGTGCAATACAGCCGCAAGGTCGACGTGGCCTCCACGGCGCGCTGCATCGCCTGGTACGCCGAAGCGATCGACAAGGTCTACGATGAAATCGCCCCCACCCCCCACACGGCGCTGGCACTGATCACGCGCGAGCCGATGGGTGTGATCGGTGCGATCGTGCCGTGGAACTACCCGATGATCACATCGGCCTGGAAATTGGGGCCAGCGCTGGCCGCGGGCAACAGCGTGGTGCTCAAACCGAGCGAAAAATCACCTCTGACGGCCATGCGCCTGGCCGAACTGGCTCTGGAAGCCGGGCTGCCCGAGGGCGTGTTCAACGTGGTACCCGGGTATGGCCACGAGGCCGGCGAGGCGCTCGCCTTGCACATGGACGTCGACGGCATTGGCTTCACCGGCTCCACCCGCGTGGGCCGCAAGATGCTCGAATGCGCGGGCCGGAGCAACCTCAAACGGGTGTTCAATGAACTCGGCGGCAAATCTGCGTTCGTCGTATTCCCCGATTTTGACGATCTGCCCCGTGCTGCGCGCACCGTGGCCGGCTCCATCTTCTTCAACCAGGGCGAGTCCTGCAATGCCCCTTCCCGCGTGCTCGTGCATGAACACGTGGCCGACATCTTCACGGCAGAGGTGGTGCGAGAAGCTCCGAAATACCAACCCGACGACCCGCTCGACCCGGCCACGGAGATGGGCGCACTCGTCGACGACGGACAGCTCCGCACCGTGCTCGGCTACATCGAATCCGGGCATGCGGAAGGCGCGCGCCTGATCACAGGAGGGCGGCAGGCACGTGCCGACAGCGGTGGGTACTTCGTCGAGCCCACGGTATTCGATCACGTCTCGAACGACATGCGCATCGCACGAGAGGAGATCTTCGGGCCCGTGCTGAGCGTGATCCGCTTCAAGACCGAGGAGGAAGCCATCCGCCTGGCCAACGACAACGACTATGGCCTGCAGGCCAGCGTGTGGACCAGCCACATCGACCGGGCGCACCGCGTGGCCCGGGCGCTGCGCGCCGGCACCGTGCATGTGAACCAGTACGACGAAGACGACATCACCGTCCCGTTCGGTGGATACAAGCAAAGCGGCAACGGACGCGACAAATCACTCCATGCGTTCGACAAATACACCGAGCTGAAGACCACCTGGATTCGCATCAACAGCGCCTGATCCACCGCATGCGAGCTGGGCGACACCCCGCGGCCCGGCATCGCGGTATTTCGGGTCGGACCACACCTGCCGCCGCTTGCGCGCCCCGGGCAGGCCGTTCCACAACCCGAGCATATGGCGCGACACGCGCTGCCATGGTTCGCCCGTGCCGGCAACGCGTTCCATGTAGTCGACCATGCGCATCTCGACGTCCTCTCGGGTGCGGCCACCGGCGGGTTCGCCATAGAAGCGGGCATCCCAATCGGCCATCAGCCACGGGTTGTGATACGCCTCGCGCCCGAGCATCACGCCGTCCACATGGGCCAGGTGCGTAGCGATCTCCTCGTTCGTCGTCACGCCGCCGTTGAGCACGATAGTCAGGTGAGGAAACTCCCGCTTGAGCTGATGGACGAATTCATAGCGCAACGGTGGCACCTCGCGGTTCTCCTTCGGGCTCAGGCCCTTCAGCCACGCGTTGCGGGCATGCACGATGAACACCTCGCAACCCGCATCGGCCACCGTACCGATGAAGTCACGCACGAAGCCGTAGTGTTCCGTCCGGTCGATGCCGATGCGGTGCTTGACCGTCACAGGCATGTCGACCACATCGCGCATCGCCTTCACGCAGTCGGCAACGAGCGCCGGTTCATTCATCAGGCATGCACCGAACGCCCCGCGCTGAACCCGTTCACTCGGACAGCCGCAATTCAGGTTCACCTCATCGTAGTTCCATTGCGCGGCGAGCTTCGCACACTTGGCGAGATCCTCCGGCTCGCTGCCGCCCAATTGAAGCGCCACCGGGTGTTCCTCGGCATTGAAATCAAGGTGCCTGGGCACATCGCCATGCAGCAACGCGCCCGTGGTCACCATTTCCGTGTAGAGCAAGGTGTGGCGGGTGAGCAGGCGGTGGAAATACCGGCAATGGCGGTCCGTCCAATCCATCATTGGGGCGACCGACAACCGCCATGGGCTGTGATTTGTTGAGTTGGCTGTTTTCATCGATGGTTTACCAGTGCCCCCGTCCGCCTGGCCTGCTCCGGCAAGTCCGGCCAGTGCGACGACGTCGGATCGGTTTGGCCAGGATTATCCAGGGCGGTAGCGTTTCGTCGCTTGAGAACGTCGCCAAAACGACTCGTTTGTGCCGGCGGCCGTCTCCATGGTCTTTTTGGAACGAATGTCCGCAGTTGTGCCAGGGGTGGTCCCCTCACAGGGTGCCG
>Ga0070659_100002613_pt1 | contig 12811 bp, 9 predicted proteins | sample KBSC23metaG_FD_64666 | JGI IMG/M metagenome (GOLD analysis project Ga0070659, IMG submission 64666) | Corn rhizosphere microbial communities from Kellogg Biological Station, Michigan, USA - KBS C2-3 metaG | ecosystem: Host-associated > Plants > Roots > Rhizosphere > Soil ...
CGACGGGCGGTGGGCGGTGGGCGATCGGCGGTGGGGATGGCGACGCTCGGTGGGAACGCTGTCATTCTGAGAAGCGCTGCGACGAAGGACCTACTGTCCTTGACTATTTACTAAACGCGGAGAGTGGGTCCTTCGCTTCGCTCAGGATGACAACGCCGTTTAGCGCCCATCGCCGACCGCCCAATCGCCCACCGCCGGCCCCACCCCGTATCCCAATCGTTACAAACCACCCGCCCGGCCTTTACGCGGTTTGTAAAGACTTCCAGCCAACACACCAAATCCCAGGAGCACTCGTGTTCTCTCGACTCTCGAGATTGGCTGGATTAGTCAGCGCCGGAACGCTGATCGCGGGCTCGGCGTCCGTCGCACAAGACCTGACTGGCGCGGGAGCCACTTTCCCTGCGCCGATATACGATAGATGGCGCACCGACTACGCCGCGAAGACCGGCGTGAAGATCAACTATCAGTCGATCGGCTCCGGAGGCGGCATCAAACAGTTCACCGAGCAGACCGTCGACTTCGGGGCATCGGATGCCCCGATGAGCGACGAGGAGCTCGCGAAGCTCAAGGGTCCGGCGCTCCACGTTCCGACGGTACTCGGCGCGGTGGTGCTCACCTACAACCTTCCCGAGCTCGCGAAGCCGCTCGATCTCTCGGGCGACGTGATCGCCGGCATCTTCCTCGGCAAGATCACGAAGTGGAATGCGCCGGAGATCGCGGCCCTCAATAAGGGCGTGCCGCTCCCTAATAAGGATATTCTCATCGTTCACCGGAGCGACGCGAGCGGCACGACGTACGTGTTCACCGACTACCTGTCGGCAGTGAGCGCGGCCTGGAAGGCCGGGCCAGGCAAAGGCAAAGAAGTACAATGGCCTGTCGGTCTTGGCGGCAAGGGGAACGAAGGCGTGACCGGAACGGTGAAGCAGACGCCTGGATCCATTGGTTACGTCGAGCTGGCCTTTGCCCGGCAAAACAAGCTTCCGTTCGCGGCGGTCAAGAACTCGTCGGGTAGCCTGGTTCTGCCGTCGATCGAATCGATCACCGCCGCCGGCGCCGGCATCGCGTCGAAGCTTCCACCAACTTCGGATCTTCGCGTATCGCTCGTGAACGCGCCGGGCAAGGACGCTTATCCGATCTCCGCCATGACCTTCGTTCTGATCTATCAAAACCAGTCTGATCCGGCCAAGGGCAAGAAGCTGATCGACTTCCTGAAGTGGGCGATTCACGACGGGCAGGCATCGGCCGCCGCGCTGGACTACGCCCCACTGCCGAAGAACGTCGTGGCGATGCTCGACAAGCGATTGGCCACCGTGAAGATGGTCGCGTCGAAGTAGCGCACGTGTTACCACACGTAAACCAGAACGCCGCTCGCGAGTTGCGGGCGGCGTTCATGTTTCTTTGTGACAGTCCATGTAACACGTTACCTCGACGTTACGCATCCGTGAAATTCTGGAAACGCGATTCCGGCAGCCTTTGCCCGCGCAGAGCGGATGTAACAAAACCACGACGGCTGACTTTACGGCCGTTGCACGACCCACCTCATCGGACATCGCCCGTGACCACACGACACGTCTGTGTCACCCTCGCGTCCTGCCTTATCCTCACCACCTCGATCGCCGGCGCTCAAGCTACGCCGCCAGTCGTCCCCGCTTTCGAGTTCTCGGGGCAAATGTTCGGCAACTGGCAGGTCAAGACGGATTCGGCCTCGAAGGCGAATCTCGGCGGAAAGAGTCCGAACATCTTCGACCTTGGCCGCGCATACCTCACCTTCAGGATGCCGGCCGGCGACAACGGCGCCATTCGCGTCACCACAGACATTTTCCAGAACACCAACCCGGCGCAGAACGCCTACTACCAAGGGTGGGTCGTTCGACTCAAGTACGGCTATCTGCAGTACACGGGTGCGCGCAACTCCATGGGACCCGGCTCGAACCTCATCGGCCGTCTCGGAATGCTGCACACCGTCACGATCGACTACGAAGAGCTCTACTGGCCGCGCTACCTGCAACAAGTCGGTCTCGAGAAGAACGGATTCTTCTCCTCCTCCGACGTCGGCATCGCGGGCCTCGCGACGCTCGGGAATCGATGGGGCGAGATCTATGGTCTGATCGACAACGGCAGCGGCTACACGTCGTACGATAATCCGGGAACCACCGGACAGCCCGTGACCTCCAACCGCTTCAAGGATCTTGGGCTCCGCGTATCACTCACCCCGTTCGCGAACGACCCGTCGAAGAACCACTACATCCGCTACCTATCGATCTCGCCCTGGGGCTACCTCGGATTCAACGGCAGCGCGTTCCAGTCGGGCGGCGCCGGGCAAATAGGGTCGGGGACAAACGGCGCGATCACGGACGGGATGAAGCGCAACCGCGTCGGCGTGTTCGTGGCTGTCCGCGACACGAACACCTGCGACTATCGAAATGGCGGCCGGTGTCGTCTCAGCGCCGGCTTCGATTACGCGCAGCGCGCTGACGAGAGCGACAACGGCGGCAACACCCTGGCCAGCCCGCGCGTGGTGCATGACTCGACGGGACGGCTGTTCGACGGCTTCATCATCTTCCGGCCGCTCGAGGTGTTCAACGAATCGCACAAGTCGGGGTTCAGCCTTGTCGCGCGCTACGACCACTTCACTCCGCAGACCGACCCGAGCTCGAGCGTGCCCGGCGCTGTCAACTACGCCGGCAACACGCCCGCCTACAACTTCTGGGTACTCGGGGCCTCTTTCGAATTGAATCAGCGCATGACGATGACCGCGGACTGGCAGAATCAATCGCCGACGGACTTTCCCGCACCGGTTGGGACCAACGTGAGGCCGACGCCCAAGTCGAGCGTTTTCTTCGTCCACTGGGTCGTGAATTTTTAGTTCGCCGCTTTTTTGGACGCGTTGCGGTCTTGTTACACGCTATCCGATTTGGATCGGCTCCTCGAGGCGGCGCGTTCCCTTCCGCCCGAGTGAGCGCGCCTCTAGAAACGCTGCGCGTTTCCCGCCCGATCGACACCGCGCGCGCTCACTTCTCCAAGTGCAGCCCGCTCGCCGTCGCATGCCAGACTGGAAGCATCAGCCTGAACGATTCCTTTTCGCGCTGGCGGAGCCGCCGCAACAGCGCCTGCAAGCCGGGCACTGGATCGACGCGCGACACGACGCCATTCGTCGCCGGCTTTCCGTTTTCGGCCGTCGCCGCAGCATGTTCGGCGGCGAGCGACGCCAGCTGGCTACCCAACGTCTGCGCGTCGTGAAGCTCGCCCAGCCGATCCTGCAGATCCTTGAGCGACACCATCGCCCGCGCCTGGTCCGAATCGCTCGGCGCAACGATCTCCAGCACGTAGCGAAGACGCTTTGCCGCAATGCGCGCGGCGTGGGCCTGGGCTCGGTCGTTGACGCTCGACACGCCGGCCATCGCCGTGGCAAGCGCTTCGAGGTGTCGCGCGACGATCTCGCTCGAGACCTCCTCGTACGACGGCTCGCCCTCGACGCGCGCCTCGTAGCGGGACATCGCCTTCTCGACGCGCCGAACCGCTTTGTCGAAATCGTCGTCGAGCACGCGCCGCAGCTCGGCGTCGCAGGTGAGCTTTTCCTGTCTGAGACGCTTGATCAGCCACGTCGCTCCCTTCCGCTCGTCGCCGTGCAGTTGGCGGCGCGCCCGATCGATCCACTCGATTCGAACCTCCAGGTCGCGACTCGCGCCGGTGGCGTCGGCGATGTCCCCGAGCCGCCGCACGACCTTTCCACGAAGGGTGTCGCGGAGCACCGGACGAAATGCCCGCACCCAGGAGCGCAGACGCCGCAGCGCGACGCGGAAGTCGTGCAGTGCCTCGTCGTCCGACGGATCGTCGAGCCGGTCGCGCGCGGCGGTGACGTCGCGCAACAGCCCCAGCGCCACGAGGCGCGCGGCGCGTTTCGCGGGATCGGTGACGGGTGGGGTGGACGTGGCCATACGTAAAGATCGTCGGAGACCTGGCGGGCCGGCCAATTTGCTGCATAGGCGGCCGGCCGGAAGCCGCGGTCCCTTGAACGTGACATCCCCTGTAACGACCGCTGTCGGCTAGCTGCCCCGGCCGGATCGACGTTTATTCGGTCGGCCCATGACGACGAGCACCTCGGTAGCTCAGAGCGCGACGAGCGCGAGCAAACGGTGGACGCTGATCGCCACGATCGTCGCGTCGAGCATGACCTTCATCGACGGCACCGTCGTGAACGTCGCGCTCCCCGCGCTCCAGCGCGATTTCGGCGCGACCATCACCGACATTCAGTGGGTCATCGAGGCATACGCGCTCTTTCTTGGCTCGCTGATCCTCGTCGGCGGGTCGCTCGGCGACCAGCTGGGGCGACGGCGCGTATTTCTGTCGGGAGTGATCGTCTTCACGATCGCATCGGTGCTCTGCGGATTCGCGCCGACGTCGCTCACGCTCATCGCCGGCCGCGCCGTTCAGGGCATTGGCGCGGCCTTCCTCGTGCCGGGCAGCCTGGCAATCATCACGACGACCTTCGACGACGAAGAACGCGGGCGGGCGATCGGCACCTGGTCCGGGTTCACCGCCATCATGACCGCGGTCGGCCCCGTGCTCGGCGGGTGGCTCGTCGAGCATGCATCGTGGCGTGCGGTCTTCTTCATGAACATTCCGCTCGCGGCGATCGTCGTTGTCCTCTCGCTGCGCGCGATCGAGGAGACAAAGGATCCGTCGCGACAGGGCGCGATCGATTGGGCTGGAGCGTCCCTAGCTGTAGTCGGGTTGAGCGGGCTTGTGTTCGGATTGCTGGAATGGCCGCCGCTCGGGCCGCGGCACCCGCTCGTCCTGTCGACGCTCGTCATTGGTGTCGCAGCGCTCGTCGGTCTCGTCGTCGTCGAGGGCCGGGTGACGAATCCCATGCTGCCGCTCGAGCTCTTCCGGTCGCGCTGTTTCGCTCCCGCTAACGTGCTCACCCTGTTCTTATACGCGGCCCTCACGGAAATGGTCTTTCTCGTTCCGCTCGAGCTGATTCAAGTGCAGCGGTATACGGCCACCGCCGCCGGCGCCATGCTGCTTCCCTTTCCAATCATCATGTTCGCGATGTCACGCTGGTCGGGGGGATTGATTCGACGCGTGGGACATCGGTTACCGCTCACCGTCGGTCCGCTCATCGCGGCGATCGGCCTGGCGACTTTCGCGATCCCGCTGCGCGACACGTTCGTCGTCTCGATGACGTTGCTCGCGATCGTCATTTTCGGAATCGGGATGGCGATCACGGTCGCGCCGCTCACCACGACCGTGATGGAATCGGTGTCGAGCGAGCATTCAGGCGTCGCGAGCGGCGTGAACAACGCGGTGGCGCGCGTCGCCGGTCTCATTGCGATCGCCGTGTTCGGGGTCATGATCTCGGGCATGTTCAACGCTCGGGCGACGACCAAGATCGCTCGCCTCTCGCTCTCGGCCGAAGCCAGCGCCGAAGTTCGGCAACAGCTGCCGAAACTCGCCGGCGCCGAGGTTGCCGCGCTTCCATCGCTCACGGCTGCGCAGAAGGTCGAGGTGCGCGCCGCGGTGGATTCGTCGTTTACCGGCGCATTTCGCGCTGCGATGCTCGTCTCCGCGTTGCTTGCCGTCGCCGCGGCGATCGTCGGGCTCAAGATCGTGTAAAGCCCAGCTCAGCCCGGGGCACGCGTGTTGCAAAGACGCCCCTCGCGGAGAACAGGATTTTTTGCGGCCGGCCTGCTGGACGGGGCAATGATCTTTGCATCGATCAACGGCATTTCAGGTGTTGGATTCGCGGAGCCGTCGGATCACGACGCGAACGAGCATCGTGGCAAGATCCGCCTGAGCGCCGCCAACGCAAACCGGCTCCGCCGTCTCATCGACGAACGCGCGGCGCTCGTCTATTACGGACCGGTCTGGGTAGAGCAACGGTGGCAGCTCCGATCGTTCCAACTCGACCCGGCTAACCTTCGTTTGCTGCGCGAAGATTTCTTCGTGGTTCACTTCGTCGGAGAAATCGCAGGCGCGGGACGACCTCCATCACCGTCGAGCGAAAGCGCGGCCGACTGACGATCATTGGCGCCGGTATCGGCTCACATCCGAACGGCCATCGAAAGAATGAAGTAGGCGATCGCCGACATCGCCGCCGCGGCCGGAATCGTGAGGATCCATGCCCAAACAATCCGACCGGCGATCCCCCACCGAACCGCCGACGCGCGCTGCGTCGCGCCGACGCCGACGATCGAGCCGGTGATCGTGTGCGTCGTGCTGACGGGAATCCCGAAGTGCGTCGCGATCAAGATCGCGGCGGCACCGCCGGTCTCGGCGCAGAACCCGCCGACTGGACGAAGCTTTGTGATGCGCTGTCCCATCGTGTGCACGATCCGCCACCCGCCGAACAGCGTTCCGAGCGAGATGGCCGAGTACGCGCCGATCTCGAGCCAATAGGGCACCGTCTTGTTGTCGGGCAGGTAGAGCGCGTGCAGCCATCCCTGCTCGTTCGCGAACAGTCCCTGCACCGAAACGAGAAGACCGACAACCACGCCCATCGTCTTCTGCGCATCGTTACCGCCGTGCGAATACGAGAGCAACGCCGAGCTGGCAAGCTGCGCCGGCCGGAAGAATCGATCGACGCGCGCCGACGACGTCCTGTGGAAGAGCCAAAATACCGTCAGCATCAGGATGTAGCCGGCGAGCATCCCGATGAGCGGCGATACGACGATGAACGTCAGCATCTGAATCCACTTCGTGCCCCACGTGATCGCCGCCAGTCCGCCGCGCGCCACCGCCGCGCCGGCGTAGCCGCCGATCAACGCGTGCGACGAGCTCGATGGAATTCCGAAAAACCACGTGATGATGTTCCAGGCGATCGCGCCGAGCAGTCCACCGAGAATGACGTTCGGATTGACGATGCTCTGCTCGATCATGCCGCCGCCGACTGCTTTGGCGACCGCGAGCGAGCCGGTGAACGCGGCCGCGAAGTTGAACACGGCCGCCCAGATCACTGCAGCGAGCGGGCTGAGAACTCGAGTTCCAACGATCGTCGCGATGGAGTTCGCTGAATCGTGGAAACCGTTGCTGAAATCGAAAATGAACGCGATCAAGACGATCGCGACGACGTATCCGATCACCGAGTCGCGCCGGTCACGCGTTCTTGAGCGAGATGCTCTGCAGCACCTGGGCCACACCCATGCAGCTATCGATCGCGCGCTCGAGCGTGTCGTACATCTCCTTCCATTTCATCACCTCGAGTGGATCGGGCTTGCCGGCGAAGAGCGCGCCGACGGCCTCGTGATAGATCGCGTCCCCCTCTTCCTCGAGGTGCTTGATCAGCGCGACGTGCTCGTTCACCTCGCGCGGCTGGCGCATCTCCGCGACCGCCGCCTGAATCTCGTTGGCGGCGCGGCAGAGAACATTGCTGAGCTGCTTGGCCGGCGGGAGGACTTCGGTGATGTGCAGCATCTCGAAACGGCGGGCCGTGCCGTCGAGGAGGTCGATGACGTCGTCGAGACGCGACGCCAGCGTGTGAATGTCCTCGCGGTCGATCGGTGTGATGAAGCTTTTGTCGATCCGCTGATTGACCGTTGTCGTGAGCAGATCCGCTTTGTGCTCGATGTCCTTGATCGCGCGCACGTGTTCCGTGACGTGACTGGCGTCGCCGAACAAGTTGTCGAGCATCTTCGCGGTCGTGGCGAGATGACCGGCCAGCTGGTCGAAGAGCGTGAAAAACTGGTCGTCGCGCGGGAGAAGACGGCCGAGCATAAAGCTCCAGTTCTCGGGTGGGTCCGTTACACGTCGTGTAACGCGTCAAACCTACCGCACCCGTGTCGGCGCGGCAAAGGCGCGAATTACGCGCCGACTTGCGCCCACTGACGCTGCTCGCCGAGTGCTTTTCGCTCCGCGACGAGTCGCGGATTCGCGAACACCTTGATCAACAACATGCCGGCGACAAACCCGCCGATGTGCGCCCACACCGCGACGCCGCTGGAAACCTCGGGGTTGAGCGGCGTCGCGTATGCGCTGAGCAACTGCAGCCCGAACCAATAGATCAACACGATCCACGCCGGGATCGCGAACACGCGGAAGAAGATGATGAAGATGAACAGCATGTTGACGCGCACCTTCGGATAGAGCACGAGGTACGCTCCGAGGATGCCCGATATCGCTCCCGACGCCCCCACCGTTGGAATCGGCGACGCCGGCTGCGTCAGCACGTGCGTCGCGGCGGCGATCAGTCCACAAAGCAGGTAGAAAACGAGAAAGCGCCCGGGACCCATACTGTCTTCGATGTTGTTCCCAAAGACCCAGAAGAAGAGCGCGTTGCCGAGAATGTGTCCCCAGCCACCGTGGAGAAACATCGACGTGAGCGGCGTGAAGTAGTTGATCCGATAGTTGTCGACCGTGCAGGCCAACTGTCCGGGGATAATCCAGAAGCCCTCGCCAACTCGCGCTTTGTGCGTCAATTCGCCCGGAACCATGCCGAGGTTGCACACGCTGGTCGCGAGCTGGATGTCGGTTCCCGGCAAGCCGCCCCCTTGCACGGCAAACCAAACCGCGAACATGGCCCCGAGGATGAGCCAGGTCATGATCGGCGTGCGGAGCGTCGGATTTTCGTCGGAGAGCGGGATCACGTGCTCAGCGGAGTGATCAAAGTTGGTGCCGCGCGATGAGAGGTAATCGGTCCGGGTTTGTCGCGCCATGTTCCGGGGCGGCGTCGGCGGCCACTCTACCGGGACGCGCTGCTGAACTACCTAAACGCAGAGACGCTGAGCCGCGGAGGCGCAGAGCGTATCCGGGACACTCACGCCTCCGCTCACCGCGCGCCCGGACGAACTTTTCTTGGGAACTGCCGCTCGGGAGGCGAATAGCGGCGTACTGAGCGTCTGTTCCCAAGAGAATCCCGGCTCGTAGCGTGAGGCACCGTAACGGCACGCGGAATCCCTCTGCGCCTCCGCGGCTTCGCGTCTCTGCGTTTAGGTAGTTCAGCAGCGCATCCCGGCAGAGAGCCCCAATCCGCCACACCGTTTTCCTGCCAAGTTGGCGCAAAAGGAAGGTCCCCGTCTTGCCTCCCTCCCCTCCGAACTCGCGCCGCCCGAAACCGGCGCGCCCAACACGGACTCACAGAGGAAGCAATGGCCGACAAAGTCATCGGTATCGATCTCGGAACCACGAACTCCGTCGTCGCTGTCATGGAAGGCGGCGATCCGGTCGTGATCCCGAACGCCGAGGGCGGGCGGACGACCCCATCTGTCGTTGGCTTTACCCGGGACGGCGAGCGGCTCGTCGGCCAGGTCGCCAAGCGTCAGGCGGTCACCAACCCCCAGAACACCGTTTTTTCGATCAAGCGCTTCATGGGGCGCCGCATGAGCGAGGTCCCCGACGAGATCAAGCGCGTTCCTTATAAAGTGGTGTCCGGGCAGGGCGACTTGGCCACCGTCGAGGTTCAGGGCAAGCGCTATACGGCCCCGGAGATCTCGGCGATGATCCTTCAGAAGATGAAGCAGACCGCCGAGGACTACCTCGGCCACTCGGTGACCAAGGCCGTCGTCACCGTTCCGGCGTACTTCAATGATGCCCAGCGCCAGGCCACAAAGGATGCTGGCAAAATTGCCGGCCTCGACGTCCTCCGCATCATCAACGAGCCGACCGCCGCGGCACTCGCCTACGGCCTCGACAAGAAGAAAGATGAAAAGGTGGCAGTGTTCGATCTCGGGGGTGGTACATACGACATCTCCGTCCTCGAACTCTATGATGTCGAGGGCTCGCGCCAGTTCGAGGTGAAATCCACGAACGGCGATACCCACCTGGGCGGCGACGACTTCGATCAGCGCGTCATCGACTGGATCGTCGGCGAGTTCAAGCGCGATCAGGGCATCGACCTCTCCAAGGACCCGATGGCGCTCCAGCGCCTCAAGGAAGCCGCTGAGAAGGCCAAGATGGAGCTGTCGAGCACGATGTCGACCGACATCAACCTCCCCTTTATCACCGCGGACCAGAGCGGCCCAAAGCACCTCAACTACAATCTCAGTCGCGCGAAATTCGAGCAGCTCGTGGATGACCTCATCCAGCGCACGCTCGAGCCGATGAAGAAAGCGCTCAAGGACGCGGGGCTCGAGCCCAAGGACATCGACGAAGTCATTCTCGTCGGCGGCTCGACGCGCATCCCGAAAATCCAGACGATCGTCAAGGACTACTTCGGCAAGGAGCCCAATCGGTCCGTGAACCCGGACGAAGTCGTGGCGATCGGCGCCGCGATCCAGGGCGCGGTGCTCACCGGCGAGCAGAAGGACGTACTGTTGCTCGACGTCACGCCGCTGTCGCTCGGCATCGAGACGCTTGGCGGCGTCACGACTGTGCTCATCCCGCGCAACACGACGATCCCGACCAAGAAGTCGGAGACGTTCTCCACGGCCGACGACAACCAGACGACCGTCGAGATCCATGTGTTGCAGGGTGAACGTGAGCTGGCCAGGGACAACCGCACGATCGGCAAGTTCCAGCTCACGGGCATTCCGCCCGCTCCGCGCGGCATGCCGCAGATCGAGGTGACGTTCGACATCGACGCCAACGGCATCCTGCACGTTTCCGCCAAGGACAAGGCGACGAGCAAGGAACAGAAGATCCGCATCGAGGCGTCGAGCGGTCTCTCGGATTCCGACATCGATCGCATGGTGAAGGACGCCGAGAAGAACGCGACGGCCGACAAAGCCCGCCGCGAGGAGATCGACACGCGGAACCGTCTCGACAGCATGACCTACGAGGTCGAGAAAAACGCCAAGGAGTGGTCGGACAAGCTGTCGCCTGACCTCAAGGCGAAGCTCGACGCGGCTGTGGAGCGCGCCCGGAAGGCGCTTCGCGGCGACGACATGAACGAGATCAAGGCGGCGCAGGAAGACCTGAACCGTACCTTCAGCGAGGCAGGTCAGTCCTTCTACGCGCAGAGTCAGGGCTCGACCGGGCCAACAGGCGATGCCGGCCCGACCGAACCCACCGCCGGCCAGCCGGGTTCTACCGGCACCGGGCAAGCGCCGAACGAGGACGTCGTCGAAGCCGATTACGAGATCGTCGACGAGAACAAGAAGTAAGGCGATGGGCGATGGGCGATGGGCGATGGGCGATGGGCGATGGGCGATGGGCGTTATTGGTGAGTCACGAGTCGATTCGTCGACCGCCCATCGCCGACCGCCCATCGCCCGCATTTCGTAAAGATTTCGTTATGCCTGCGATCCGCGAGAAACCGTGGGCCGCCTCATGCGTGACACATGCAGGGTTTGGTTGGCGAAACCAGCCCGACCGTCGCATCCGCAGTTGTGCCGGCGGCCTGAGCGCGCGAAACTTGCGCGGGGCCAGCGGGTACGACCGCAAAGTCAACTTCATTTCTAAGTAGGAAACACCCTCTATGTCCATTCGTTACTCACGGGCACGGTTCGGCGCTGCGATCGTCGTAGCCTTCCTTTGCGGGCTTGTCTTCGCGTCAGGCTTCGACCTGACCCGCTTCAGCTGGGCCCAGGGTCGGGTCGGCTCGAGCAATGCGACCAAGCCGACCGCGGCCCAAGTGGCTCCAGCTGCCGATATGGAATCGGCATTCGAGGCAGTCGCCGACCACGCGCGACCAGCCGTCGTCTCGATCGCGACCGAACGTTTTAACAAGCCGAAGGGGAATGCGCGACTCCGCGGGCGTAGCGGTGGCCAGCTGCCGCCCGGCCTCGAGGACCTCTTCCGTCAGTTCGACGGCGGCAATGGTCGCGACCTCCGGCCCGACGACACACCCGAAGAGGCCAGCGGCTCCGGCTTCATCGTCTCCAACGACGGTTACATCCTCACGAACAATCACGTCGTCGCCGACGCCGACCGCGTGAGCGTCACGCTGTTCGACAAGCGTCTGTTCATTGCCAAGGTCATCGGTCGCGATTCGACGACCGACGTCGCCGTCATCAAGATCGACGCAACCAACTTGCCGACACTTAGCCTCGGCGACGACGCCCGCGCGCGCGTCGGCCAGTGGGTGCTCGCCATCGGCAACCCGTTGCAGCTCGACTTCACGGTCACGGCCGGCATCGTGAGCGCCAAGGGACGCACGGCGCCCGGTCTTCTCAATCCAAACAACCGCAATCCGTACGCGATCACCGACTACATCCAGACGGACGCTGCGATCAACCCCGGCAACTCGGGTGGTCCGCTGCTCAACATCCACGGTGAAGTCATCGGCATCAACAGCGCGATCGCCAGTGGTACGGGTTACTACGCCGGCTACGGCTTCGCGATTCCGATCACGCTCGCCAAGCAGGTGATGGACGACCTGATCAAGTTCGGGAAGATCCGTCGGGCGGTCGTGGGCGTCTCGCTCCTCGATCCCACACCGGCCGACGCAAAGGCCGCGGGGATGGCGCAGCCGGGCGGCGCCAAGGTGCAGGGCTTCAGTCCCGAGAACGACAGCCCAGGTCAGAAGGCCGGTCTCGAGATTGGTGACATTATCGTCTCGGCGGACGGCAAGGTCGTCGATCAGGTGAGCACGCTGCAGCGAATCATCCGCGGCCACAAACCTGGCGACGTCGTGGACCTCGAGGCGATGCGCTTCGGCCAGAAGAAGACGTTCCACGTGAAGCTCGGCGAGCCGCCCGTGGATCTCGGTACTGTCGCGGCGAACGAAGATTCGGCGCCCGCCGCGCGCGCGGAAGACGTCGGCCGCGCGAACGACAAACTCGGGATCAGCGTCGACGCCGTGTCGAACGAGTTCGCGCAGCAGGTTCGACTGCCCAGCCAGTTCCGCACTGGACTTCGCGTCACCAACGTGACCGGCCGCGGCCCGGCGTATCGCACCTTGTTCAAAGACGACATCATCCTGTCCGAGCTCTTTCCG
>Ga0070659_100002615_pt1 | contig 12808 bp, 12 predicted proteins | sample KBSC23metaG_FD_64666 | JGI IMG/M metagenome (GOLD analysis project Ga0070659, IMG submission 64666) | Corn rhizosphere microbial communities from Kellogg Biological Station, Michigan, USA - KBS C2-3 metaG | ecosystem: Host-associated > Plants > Roots > Rhizosphere > Soil ...
GTTCATGATGGTGTGGCAGCGATACAGCTTGAACGGATCTTCCAGATCGTCCAGGCGCTCGCCGGTCGCTTCATCGCGGGAATCGACGATCCAGCGGTAAGCCTGCAGCAGGATCGCCGGGCCCAGGTACTTGTCGCCGTTCCACCAGTAGCTCGGACAACTGGTGGAACAACAGGCGCACAGGATGCACTCATACAAGCCATCGAGCTTCTTGCGGTCATCCGGAGACTGCAGCCGCTCCTTGTCGGGCGCCGGGCTTTGCGTCCGAACCCAGGGCTTGATCGAGGCGTATTGCGCGTAAAAATGCGTGAGATCGGGAACCAGATCCCTGACCACCGGCATGTGCGGCAGCGGATAGATCTTCACGTCGCCGCTGGCCACGCTGTCGATCGCGCAGATGCACGCCAATGTATTGGTGCCGTCGATGTTCATCGCGCACGACCCGCAAATCCCTTCGCGGCAGGAACGGCGCAGGGAGAGCGTGGGGTCGATCTCGTTCTTGATCTTCAGCAGGGCATCCAGAACCATCGGGCCGCAGGCGGCCAGGTCGATTTCGTAGGTATCGATGCGGGGGTTCTCCCCGTCGTCGGGCGACCAGCGATAGACGCGGAACGTGCGCGGCTTCTGCGCGTCCTTGGCGGGGTAATGCTTGCCAGGCTGGATCTTGGAGTTCCGTGGCAGCGTGAATTCACCCATGGCATTGCCCTTCAATGTTCTCGAAAAACGGACGTGACACCGAACTTACCTGTTCAGTAGACGCGCTTGGCCAAGGCGACCGGAGCAACTTCGTCGGTCAACGTGTTCATGTGCACCGGACGGTAGTCGAAACGGGTTTTGCCCGCATGGTCGACCCACACCAGCGTGTGCTTGAGCCAATGCTCGTCGTCGCGCTCGGGGAAATCCTCGCGCGCATGCGCGCCGCGGGTCTCCGCGCGCTGCTCGGCCGAATGCATGGTCGCCACCGCCTGCTCGAGCAGATTGGCAAGCTCCAGGGTCTCGATCAGGTCGGTGTTCCACACCAGCGAACGGTCGCTGACCTTGACGTCCTTGAACGTCTCGAACACCTCGGAGATCTTCGTGCTGCCCTCGGCCAGCGTGTCGCCGGTGCGGAACACCGCGCCGTAGCGCTGCATGGTGCGCTGCATGTCCAGGCGGATCGCTGCCGTGGGCGTGCTGCCGTTGGCATGACGCAACGTGTCGAAACGCTCCAGCGCCTTGTCCAGCGCACTGGCGGGAAGATCCTTGTGCGGCGCGCCGGGCTGGATGATCTCGGCGCAGCGATTCGCCACCGCGCGCCCGAACACGACCAGGTCGAGCAGCGAATTGGAGCCCAGCCGGTTGCCGCCGTGCACCGAAACGCAGGCCGCCTCGCCGATCGCGAACAGGCCAGGTACCACCGTATTCACATCGTCACCGCGCTTCTGCACGACCTCGCCGTGATAGTTGGTGGGAATGCCGCCCATGTTGTAGTGCACGGTCGGCAGCACCGGAATCGGCTGCTTGCTGACGTCGACGCCGGCGAAAATGCGCGCCGAATCGGCGATGCCGGGCAGCCGCTCGTGAATGACCTCGGGGCCGAGGTGCATCAGGTTCAGGAAGATGTGGTCCTTGTGCTCGCCGACACCGCGACCTTCGTTGATTTCCACCGTCATGGCGCGGCTGACCACGTCGCGCGAGGCCAGGTCCTTCGCATGCGGCGCGTAACGCTCCATGAAACGCTCGCCCTCGGAGTTGGTGAGGTAACCGCCCTCGCCGCGCACGCCTTCGGTGATCAGGCAGCCCGCACCGTAGATGCCGGTGGGATGGAACTGCACGAACTCCATGTCCTGCAGCGCCAGGCCGGCACGCAGCACCATGCCGCCGCCATCGCCGGTGCAGGTGTGCGCCGACGTCGCGCTGAGGTAGGCGCGGCCATAGCCGCCGGTGGCCAGCACCACGGCCTGGCCGCGGAAGAAATGCATGGTGCCTTCATTCATGTCCAGCGCCAGCACGCCGCGGCAGACGCCATCCTCGTCGAAGACCAGATCGATCGCGAAATACTCGACGAAGAACGTGGCGTCATGCGCCAGCGCCTGCTGGTACAGCGTGTGCAAGATGGCGTGGCCGGTGCGATCCGCCGCGGCGCAGGTGCGCTGCGCGGTGCCCTTGCCGTAGTGGGTCGTCATGCCGCCGAACGGACGCTGGTAGATCTTGCCTTCCTCGGTGCGGGAGAACGGCACGCCGTAGTGTTCCAGCTCGATCACCGCTTCCGGCGCGTGCTTGCACATGTATTCAATCGCGTCCTGGTCGCCCAGCCAGTCGCCACCCTTGACGGTGTCGTAGAAATGGAAGCGCCAGTTGTCCTCGCTCATGTTGCCCAGTGCAGCGGCAATGCCGCCTTGCGCCGCCACCGTATGCGAGCGGGTCGGGAACACCTTGGTGATGCAGGCCGCCTTGAGGCCCTTCTCGGCCAGGCCGAAGGTGGCGCGCAAACCCGCGCCGCCGGCGCCGACCACGATCACGTCATAAAGATGCTGCTGAACCTTGTAGCTTTCCATGAAATCCCGGCCTCGCGTCTCGTCTCAGGGGGTCAGCGCAATGCGCAGCACGGCAAGCACGCCAGCCAGCGCGCCCAGTACCGCGAGGAACTTGATCGCCACCATCAGCACGACTTCCTTCCAGCGGGTGTGCACGTAATCCTCGACCACCACCTGCAGGCCGAGCACGGCGTGCCAGAACATGGTCAGCACGAACGCGATCAGCAGCAGCGCGTTCCACGGTTTGGCGACGGCGGCGCGCGCGGTGGCGTAGTCGGCGTGCAGCAGGCACAGCACGGTGACCACGAACCAGATGCCCAGCGCCACCAGCGCGGCAGCGGTCACTCGCTGCGTCCACCAGTGCCCCACGCCGGACTTCGCCGAGCCCAGCCCGCGGGCAAGCTTCATCGGGTTGCGCAGCTGGCTGCGCACATCGTCGGTTCCAACGCGCAGGTTCATGCCGCACCTCCAGCCATCAACACCCAGGCCCAGGCCGCGACGGTCAGCACGATGCTGCCGATCACCGACGACCAGCTGGAACGCACGAACTGGGGAATCTCGTAACCGAACCCGGCGTCCTGGATCAGGTGCCGGATGCCGTTGCACAGGTGATAGAACAGCGCCCAGCTCCAGCCCAGCATGAGCACCATGCCGACCGGGCTGCCGATGAGCTGCCTGAAGCGCTCAAAACTGCTCTCGCCGGCGGCCAGCTGCAGCAAGCCGCAGACCACCAGCAGACTGCCGACCGCGAGGGCGATACCCGTGGCGCGATGCAGAATGGAGGACACCATCTGCACTTGCCACCTGTAAACCTGTAGATGCGGCGAGAGCGGTCGTTGCGTATCTGCCATGGCGGCTATCCTCTATGGAATCGCTGGTGTCCCTGTTGCACCTTCCCGCCTCGATGTACCGTCGACGTCTGGTGCCCTTCCCCGATCAGAAGTCGATGCAACGACCGTTCTTTTCCCAGTCGCCGTAGCGCGTGGGATCCGGAGCCGGCCGCTCGACAACCGCCTTGTCGGCCGGCGGATCGACCGGAACCGCGGTCGTCTCCGGCACAACGGAGGCAGGTGTGGATTCTGCAGAGATTGAGGTATCGGACATGGTATGGGTAAGCCGCTGAAGATTAATACTTGCACCCATGCAGTACAACCATCGACAAGCGGGCGGCGCCGACACGGGTCACTTGCGCAGTGCGCCGATCGCCCCAAACTTCGACGACCATGCAACCTTCCCTGCCCGCTGAAACTCTGTTGCTCGATGGCCCCGACGCGGCGGCATTCGCCCACGCGCAATTCAGCAGCAAGGTCGACTCCCTTACCGTCGGTCAATGGCAGTTCAGCGCGTGGCTGGATGCCAACGGCCGCGTGCGCGCGCTGTTTCACCTGGCCAAGCTGGATCAGGATCGCTATCTGCTGCTCTTGCGCGGTGGCCGTGCCGCCGAGCTGGTCGAGGCGCTGCGCCGATTCGTGTTCCGCTCGAAGCTCGCTCTTTCCGCCTTGCCCGTGCGCGCACTGACTACCGGCGAGGCCCGGCCGATGCATGCCGTTACCCATCACGGCGATGTCATCGCATTGGGCTGCGGCAGCCACAGCCTCGAGGTTTCGACGACGCCGCCAGCGGATGATGCATGGCGCCTGTCGCAACTGCGCGAAGGCTGGCCATGGCTGCCCGACTCGACACTCGGCGTGTTGCTGCCGGCGGCGCTGTCGCTGCAACGCCTGCATGCCGTGGCGGTCGACAAGGGCTGTTATCCCGGCCAGGAGATCGTGGCCCGACTGCATTTTCGCGGAGGGCACAAACGCCACTTGCACCGCGGCAAGCTGTCGCAGCCGGTGGAAGCCGGCGAAGTGCTGCGCATCGATGGCCGCGAGGTGGGATGTTTGCTCGATGTCGTCACCAGCGATGCCGCGATCGAGGCATTGCTGGTGCTGAACGACGATGTCGTATCGCCTGCCGATGCGAGCGCCGCGGCCACCTTCGACAACCCGTTGGAAGTGACGCTGCAATCCTCATGGCCGGCATGACTCAGGCTCGCCGGCGTGCGCGATTGTTCGCGATGGCACTTGTCAACGCGATGTGAGTGCAAGTTAAATTTCGATCAGGCGGCACTTGCCAGCGGCGCGCTCCGCCACTAGGCTCCGCCGATCGAATATCGCGGCACCCGGAGCACGGGGTGCCGATTGGCGCGACGAACCGGATGAATCCGTATCGGCGCGACCCGGCAGCAACAACGCCGGATGACTGCTGGCTTCGCCACCCATCGAGGTGAAGCCGCCGAAGGCAAGGCGAACCGCTCATGGTTGCGTCGTTCCCGGCATGACTTCCTGACCGGCTTCGCAGAGCCGCTCGAATCGCCACAATCCCGTGGCAAAGCGCCTTGGCCACAAGTTTCGGCCCAGGCGACAGATCCAGGTGGAACGGCCTGCCCGCCCGTCCACCGCAACGGCGCACGAAGCTGCAACCCGGCTTCGCGCGTACAGCACGCTGGAGGCAGAACATGAAACTTTCCCTGCTGTTGTGGCTGACGACACTGATGCCCCAGCCCGTGGCGGATCAGGCCTGCCTGGCCACGACGGTCTACCTCGAAGCACGCAGCCAATCCACGATCGGCCAGCTTGCGGTCGCCGAAGTGGCATTGCGCCGGCGCGACCGCGGACACTACGGCAACACTGTCTGCAAGGTGGTGACGGCGCCGCACCAGTTCGCCACCACCACCACGCCCGGATCGTTCGAGATAAGCAACGTCAGCGCCTTCGCGAAGGCCTGGGATGTAGCCGGAAACTCGATCCACAACTGGGAACTTCCGCTCGCCCAGCGTCGCATGCTGGTACCGCACGCGGATCATTTCGCGACCACCACGATCTCGCCGTCGTGGTCGCGCAATCGTCCCAGCGTGACGATCGGGGATCATGCCTTCTATGCGGTGAACTGATCTGCGCCTGCAGCCGCACACGAAAAAGGCCATCTTTCGATGGCCTTTTCTTTTGGACGTCCAGACGTCCGTGACGCATTCACGGCATCAACGCGGGTAGACCCGGTCTCCCCGCACCTCGACATAGTCGCCCTGGCGCAGGCCCGGGTTTTCGCGCTGGGTCACGGTGGCATAGCGCCCGTCATCGAGTCGCACGACGACGCGCCATGCCGCGCTCTCGCCGCCCTGACGCTTGCCTACCTGGTTTCCCACCATGCCGCCGGCGACCGCGCCCGCCACGGTGGCAGCCTTGCGGCCATCGCCCTTGCCTACCGTATTGCCGAGCACGCCACCGGCAACCGCACCGATGATCGCCCCCAGGGTGCTCCCGTGGCCGCTGTCCTGCTGGAGATAGACCTGCTGAACCTCCTGCACCACGCCGCAAGTCTGGCAGCGAGCCGGCTGATTCCCGTAGGCCGGCGACGAGCCCTGGTAATAGCCGTTGTCGCCATAGGGCTGCGTCGCGCAGCCGGCCAACGCCAGACCCATGGTCATGGTCGCGGCCAGTGCAAGTTTTGCAGTAAGTGAAGTCATCAGGTGCTCCTGTGGATTGAACGGGCTCAGTGAGCGTCGGAGACCACGGTCACGCCTTCCTTGACCTCGACCCGATCACCCGGATCGTGATCCATGCGAACCGTGCGGGTGACACCGTTGTACACATAGCGAACGTCGTAACCGACGATTTTCGTGCTGGTGTTGTTGACCGTGTCGCACTTGCGTTCGACAGTCGTGGTGACCTGCGGCTTCTGGTGCGCAGCCTCGATCCGGTTGCCGGCGTAGCCGCCGCCGACCGCACCGGCCACGGTGGCCAGGGTCTTGCCCTTGCCGCCGCCGACCTGGTTGCCGACCAGGCCGCCGACCACGGCACCGATCGCCGTACCGGCGATGCGGTGCTGATCCTTGGGCGGCGCCGAATGCGTGACGGTCTCGTCGCGGCAAACCTCCTTGGGGTTGTTCACCGTCTTGTGTACCGGGTCGACGCTGACCACCTTGGCGTAATTGACTGCGGCGTCGGCGCTGGCGGCCGTATCGGCTGCGCCGTCGGCGGCACCGGCGTCCGCGCTGCGATTGCAGGCGGAAACACCCGTTACCAGGGCCGCGGCGATACCCGCTTTGAGTACGTTGACCATCAATCTGTTCATCACCACGTTCTCCTCTGTTTGAGCGCAGCGTATCGTCGTGCATGTGCAACGGACGTAACAACCTGCGCCACCATTGAACCGACGTACAACTGAATCGCAGCTAGCTCGATTCCATGACATTGTATTCACGCGCAAATCGTGGAACCGGGCGCAAGCTCACGGATGCCTGACATGTACACCCTGGTCGACAGCCACGTCCATCTCGATGCCGAGGCATTCGACGCCGATCGCGCCGCCGTGATCGCACGGGCCGGCGACGCCGGCATCAGGCACATGATCGTGCCGGCGACCGACCGCGACAGCTGGCCCGGCATCAGGGACTTGTGCGCTGGCCAGCCCGGCATCCACCCGGCCTACGGACTGCATCCGGCCTTTCCGGATCGACACCGGCCGGAGCACCTGGATCGCCTGCGTCAGTGGCTGGCCGACAACCCGGCGATCGCCGTGGGAGAAATCGGCCTGGACTTTCACCAGGCAACATGGGATCGCGACCTGCAGCAGCGATATTTCGTGGATCAGCTGCAGCTGGCTCGCGAGCTGGATCTGCCGGTTATCATCCACGCCCGCCAGGCGCTGGAGGAAGCCAGCCTCACCCTGCGCCGCGTCGGCGACTTGCGCGGCGTGGTGCACAGCTTCTCCGGCAGCGAACAGCAGGCGAAGCAACTGTGGGACATCGGCTTCCATCTCGGCATCGGCGGATCGGTCACCCATTCGCGCGCGCAACGCCTGCGCCGCATCGCGGCAAGCATGCCGATCAGGTTTCTGCTGCTGGAAAGCGACGCGCCGGATCAGCCCGACGCCGCCCATCGCGGCCAGCGCAACGAGCCGGCACGGATCACCGAGGTGCTGCGCTGCGTTGCGGTGCTGCGGGGCGAGCCGGAAGATCGTGTCGCCGAGGCCACCACCGCGAACGCCCGCCGCCTGTTCGGCCTCGACTGACCCCCTGCCATCCGTCACTTGCGAGTCGCAAAATCTGCCTGCTATTTTACTTCACTGGTGAAATATGAATCAGTGAAATGGCGCATCTGACGAACTGCATCGCGATGATGGACGAAGGCATCGGCCGGGTGCACGAGGTCATCCCGCAGTTGCCCGCCGAACAGGCCACGCTGTGTCGGCTGATGCTGATGGTCGGTGCGCGCATGGACGAAGGGTTGGCGGAAAAGCTCAAGCCGCACCAGCTCAACCACAGCGAATTCCTCACCCTGATGATCCTGTACAGCCGACCGGACGGCAGTTCCACGCCGGGCGAGCTGTGCGAGTTCACCTCGCAAGGCAACACCAACATGACCCGCATCGGCAACGCGCTGGTGCAGCGAGGGCTGATTTCGCGGGGCGCCAGCGCCGGGGATCGCCGTCGCGTATTGATCCGCATCACCGCCGCCGGCCGGCGCTTCGTGCGGAAGATGCTGCCGCCGATGTTTCCCCGCGTCGAGGCGATGTTCGCCGACTTCAGCACCGCCGACCGGCGCCAGCTCAGCCGCCTGCTGCGCAAGCTCGCCCGCAACCTCGACCAGCTCGACGCGCACGAGGCGTCGTGAAGGAGCCCTGAGATGACACTCGCCCCGCCTCGTCCGCGCGCGGCACTGGCCTTTGCCGTGCTGCTGACGCTCGCCGGCTGCGCGTTCGCACCGCCGAAACTTCAGCCTCCCCAACTACGCGACGACGCGCCGCTCGCGGGCCTGCAAAGTCCCACCCGTCCCGGCTGGCCGGCCACCGATTGGTGGCGCGGCTACGACGATCCGCAACTCGACACGCTGATGGCGACGGCGCTGTACCAGTCGCCCGACCTCGCCCAAGCGCAGAGCCGGGTGCGCACCGCCGAACAATCGGTGCGCCTGGCCGCCGCCCAGGCCGGGCTCAGCATCAGCGGCAGCGCGCAGGTGAGCCGCCAGCGCATGAGCGAGCACGGGCTGATGCCGCCCAAGCTGCTCGGCTTCACCTGGTACAACCAGGCCGATCTCGGCGTGCAGTTCCACTACGACTTCGACTGGTGGGGCAAGAAGCGGGCGGCGATCGAAAGCGCACTGGATCAGGCGCGGGCGGCGGAGGCGCAACGCAGCGCAGCGGCGCTGACCATCCAGAACGCGGTGGCCGACACCTATTTCGGCTGGCTCGCCGACGAGGCACGGCTGGCGCTTGCGCGGCGGTCGCTGGACACGCAGCAACGGCTGCTGCGGATCGCCGAACTGCGTGTACGCCAGGGCGTGGACATGCCCGACACCGTGCCGCAGGCGCAGTCGCGCGTGGCCGCCGCGGAGCAGGCGCGAACTACCCTGGAAAGCTCGGCACAGATCCGCAAGGTGGCACTGGCCGCCCTGCTCGGCGTGGCCCCGGCGCAGTTGCCGACGCTGGCGCCACGCCCGTTGCCGGCCATCAGCGGCGCCCTGCCCGCCGACGCGAAGTTCGACCTTGTCGCCCGTCGCCCCGACATCGCGGCCAGCCGCTGGCAGGTGGAAGCCGCGCTGAAGCAGACCGACGCGGCGCGTGCGCAGTTCTTTCCCGACTTCAGCATCACCGCACTGGCCGGACTGTCCAGCACCAACCAGGGCACGCCGGCGATGTTCGGCGGCAGCGGCGGATCCGGCGACCTGGGCAACCTGTTCGACGCGGGCAGCCGCGTATTCGGCATCACGCCGGCGCTGCACCTGCCGATCTTCGCCGGCGGCCGCCTGAAGGCCGCGTACGGGATCAGCCGCGCCCAGCTCGACGACGCCGTGGCGCAATACGACGCAGCGGTGTTCCACGCCGCCCGCGAGGTCGCCAGCCAGGCGCTGGCCGCCGGGCAACTGGCCACGCGTCGCGCCCAGCAACAGCGGCAGCTCGGCGCCGATGAGCGTCTCTACACCGCCGCGCAGGCCCGTCTTCGCCGGGGCGTGCGTGACGCCCGCGAGAGCCTCGCCACCCAGGCGCAATGGCTGCAGCAACAGGATCAGGCGATTGCCCTGCACGCGCAGGCGCTGACCACCGATCTCGCCCTGATCAAGGCGCTCGGCGGCGGCTATCGCACGCCCGCCGTCACCGCCGGTACGACGTCCACTTCCTCGAACACTCCCCGGAGTCCCCGCCCATGAGCGCCACCGAGTCTGCCCTGCCGCAAGATCGCAACGATAGCGGCCTTGCCGCCAAGGATCCGCCCAAGCGCCGGCGCGCGTTGCTGAGCGTCACGGCGGTATTCATCCTTGCCGCGCTGATCTGGTTCCTACTCTGGTTCTTCGTGTTCTCCACCCGCGAGAACACCGACAACGCCTACGTGGGCGGCAACGTGGTGGGCATCTCCGCCCAGGTACCCGGCACCGTGATCGCGGTGCTGGCCGACGACACCGAGCACGTCGACGCCGGCCAGGTGCTGGTGCGGCTGGACCCCACCGACGCCGACGTGCGCCTGCGCCAGGCGCGCAGCGCATTGGCGCTGGCCGTGCGCCAGGTACGCGGGCAGACCGCCAGCGCCAGCGGCGCCGACGCGGCGGTGACGGCGCGCCAGGTGGAATTGAGAAAAGCCGAAGCCGACCTGAAGCGCCACCTGCCGCTGGTCGCCGCGCAGGCCGAGTCGCCGGAGATCGTGCAGCACCTGCGCGACACGGTAGCCGGTGCGCAGGCCGCACTGGATGCAGCCCAGGCCCAGGCCCGGGCCGCCCACGCCGCCATCGCCGGCACCGGCATCGCCGACAACCCCGCCGTGCAACAAGCGCGGGCGAACTTTCGCGCCGCCTGGGTGGCGGCCCAGCGCAACACCATCGTGGCGCCGGTATCCGGCTACGTGGCCGAACGCAGCGTGCAGCTGGGCAACAGTGTCGCGCCCGGCCAGCCATTGATGAGCGTGGTGCCGCTGCACCACCTGTGGGTAGACGCCAACTTCAAGGAAAACCAGCTGCGCCACATCCGTATCGGTCAGCCGGCGACGATCAGCACCGACCTCTACGGCCACAAGGTGGAATACCACGGCAAGGTGGTGGGCCTGGGCGCCGGCACCGGCAGCGTGTTCTCGCTGTTGCCCGCGCAGAACGCCACCGGCAACTGGATCAAGGTGGTGCAGCGCGTGCCGGTGCGCATCGCGCTGGACGACAAGGAGCTGGACAAGCACCCGCTGCGCGTGGGCCTGTCTGCCGACGTCACCGTGGACATCCGCCACGACCAGGGCAAGGTGCTGGCCGCCGGCCCCGCGCTGCCGGCGGCCGAGACCACGGTGTACGACCGCATCGCCAGCCAGGCGGATGCGGAAGCCGACAAGGTGATCCGCGCCAACCTCGGCGACGCCGACACGTCGCGCTGATCCCCACCACATACGAGCCCCCGCATGGCCACCACGCCCGAGGATGCCGCCCCGCCGAAGCCGCTGCACGGCGGCCCGCTGGCGCTGCTCACCATCGCCGTCGCGTTCAGTACCTTCATGGAAGTGCTGGACATGACCATCGTCAACGTGGCCGTGCCGCACATCTCCGGCAGCCTGGGCGTGAGTCCCAGCGAGGGCACCTGGACGATCAGCTCCTACGCCCTGGCCAGCGCGATCATGCAGCCGCTGACCGGCTGGCTGGCGCGGCGCTTCGGCGAGGTGCGCACCTTCGTCGCCTCGGTGCTGCTGTTCGTGGTGTTCTCAATGCTGTGCGGGCTGGCCACCACGATGCCGATGCTGGTGGTGTGCCGCCTGCTGCAGGGCGCCGGCTCCGGCCCGATGGTGGCGCTGTCGCTGACCCTGCTGCTGACCAACTATCCCAAGGAGAAGCAGGGCATCGCGCTGGCGCTGTGGGCGATGACCGTGGTGGTGGCGCCGATCTTCGGCCCGATCCTGGGCGGCTGGCTCACCGACAACTTCTCCTGGCCGTGGATCTTCTACATCAACCTGCCGGTGGGCGTGGCCGCCGCGGTGGTCACCTGGGCGATCCTGCGCAGGCGCGAGACGAAAACCTTCAAGGCGCCGATCGACATGGTGGGCCTGGTGCTGCTGGTGGTGGGCGTGGGTTGCCTGCAGTTCATGCTGGACAACGGCAACGACCACGACTGGTTCGCCTCGCCGCTGATCCTCACGCTGGGCATCACGGCGCTGATCTGCCTCACTTTCCTGGTGGTTTGGGAGATCCATGCCAAGCATCCGGTGATCGACTTGTCGCTGTTCAAGCAACGCAACTTCACCGTCGGCGTGGTCGCGCTCACCCTGGGCATGTTCGCGTTCTTCGGCATCAACGTGGTGTTTCCGCTGTGGCTGCAGATCGACCTGGGCTACACCGCCACCTGGGCCGGCCTGGCCACGGCGCCGGTGGGCGTGCTGGCCTTTCTGCTGTCGCCGATCCTGGGCAAGAACATGCACCGGCTGGAGTTGCGCGCGGTGGTGACGTTCGCCTTCATCATCTTCGCGCTCACCTCGTACTGGTTCGCCAGCTTCGACAGCAATGCCTCGTTCGGCACGCTGGTGGTACCGCGCTTCGTGATGGGCCTGGCGATCCCCTGTTTCTTCATCCCGCTGAACCAGATCTACCTCTCCGGCCTGCCCGCCTCGGAGATCGCCAGCGCTTCGGGCCTTTCCAACTTCTGCCGCACCATGGGTTCGAGCATGTCCACGGCGATCACGGTGACGCTGTGGCAGCACCGCAGCGAACTGCACCACGCCAACCTCACCGAACACATCAGCCCCGCGCACCCGGCGGCGACGCAGTTCCTGCAGGGCCTGGCGCAGCACGGCATGCCGCCGCAGCAGCGGCTGGGACTGATCGACCAGTTGGTGCAGCGCGAGGCACTGACGCTGGCGGTGAACGACGTGTTCTGGGCCTGTGCGGTGCTGTTCGTGCTGCTGATTCCCATCCTGTGGTTCGCCCGCCCGCCATTCGGCAGCGCCGGCGGTGCCGCGGGGCATTGAAGCCGATACCGAAATGCTGCACCCCGCGGTGCAGCATCGCGGCTGGTGCGGCGCAATACGTTCTGCTAGCTTGTGTCGCATGGCACAAACCAAACGCATCATCAAGAAGTATCCGAACCGGCGTCTTTACGACACCGAGATCTCCAGTTACATCACGCTGGAGGAAGTCCGCCAGCTGGTGCTGGACAACGAGGATTTCGAGGTTCGCGACGCCAAGAGCGGCGAGGATCTGACCCGTTCGGTGCTGCTGCAGATCATCTCCGAGCACGAGGACAAGGGGCAGCCGATGCTGTCGCCGCAGTTGCTCAGCCAGATCATCCGCTTC
>Ga0070659_100002619_pt1 | contig 12796 bp, 13 predicted proteins | sample KBSC23metaG_FD_64666 | JGI IMG/M metagenome (GOLD analysis project Ga0070659, IMG submission 64666) | Corn rhizosphere microbial communities from Kellogg Biological Station, Michigan, USA - KBS C2-3 metaG | ecosystem: Host-associated > Plants > Roots > Rhizosphere > Soil ...
GATTTTTGCGGATGATGTAAATAGCGCTTGCATTTTTAATGACACCGGTTTCCTTAGCTTCATCTGATTGGAAATGGAGCGGGGCAAAAGAGCGTGGTTCGAGAGGATGCGAAAACGATCGCTCGCCGTTTTCTCGATGCGCGGCGGTCCGCCGCCGGTCTCGACGAATATCCCGGGGAGCTGCCTGAAACCCTTGATGAAGCCTATGCCATTCAGGATCGGGCGATTGCAGAATGGAACAAGCCGATCCTTGGCTGGAAAGTCGGCCGGATCCACTCCCCCCTGTCGGAGCGCTATGGCGCGGACCGCCTCGCCGGACCAATATTTTCCGTCGTTGAGGCTCCGGACACCCTTCCGGAAATGCCGATATTTCCTCGTGGTTTCGCGGCCGCGGAAGCTGAGTTCCTGCTCCGGATCGGAGCCGCTCCTCCGGCGGGTAAATCCGAATTCACGCTCGCCGAAACAGCGGCATTGATCGATGCGGTCCACATCGGGATCGAGATTGCGAGCTCGCCGCTAAAGCCGATCAACGATATCGGTCCGGCCGCGATCATTTCAGACTTTGGCAACAACAACGGCTTGGTGGTTGGCTCACCGATTTGCGATTGGCGGACGAGCGGCTTTGAGGATTGGGAAGTGACCACATGGATCGGCAGTGCCCAAGTAGGCTGTGGGGAAGCCCGCAGCTTTCCCAACGGACCAATTGGCGCTGCGACATTCTTGTTTGAGCTGCTGGCGAAACGCGGAATCGAGGTGAAGCCGGGGCAATGGATTTCATCGGGGGCGATAACCGGTGTCCATGACCTGAAAGCAGGTCAAACGGTCGAGGCTCGATTCGATCACTCGTATCGAGTCAGATGCCGGGCTGTAGCGGGTGAGTTGGGATAGATTCAACGTCGCAGGAGGAGTGATGAATGGCAGATGAGGGCAAAAGCACAATAGAGCGGGCGGTGGCAAATGCCGGCCTCGTTCGCTGGATGGTGGTGCTTCTGCTGTTCGCTGCGACCGTCATCAACTATGTCGACCGGCAGATGATCGGCTTGCTGAAGCCGACTCTCCAGACGGAATTCCGCTGGGACGAAAATACCTACGCCAACATCATCTTCTATTTCCAGCTCGCCTACGCGATTGGATATCTTTTCTTCGGTCACATGGTCGATCGGTTCGGGGCGCGGATCGGCTATGCGATATCCTTCATCATCTGGACAGCAGCGCACATCCTTCATGCTGCGGCTCGCTCGGCAACCAGCTTCGCAGCGGTTCGGTTTGCGCTGGGTATCGGCGAAAGCGGCAGTTTTCCGTCCGCGCTCAAGGCGGTCACCGAGTGGTTCCCGAAGAAGGAGCGCGCGCTCGCCACGGGGCTTTTCAACGCGGGAAGCAATGTTGGCGCAATCGTAACTCCCTTCATCGTCGCGGCCCTGACCATTTCCTACGGATGGCGCGGCGCCTTCATCGTCACCGGCGCGGTCAGCTCGCTGTGGTTGATCGCGTGGCTCGCCGTCTATCGCCGCCCGCGCGAATCAAAGCAGGTCTCGGAGGCCGAGCTCGCCTATATCGAAAGCGATCCGGCGGACCCCGGCGCAAAGGTGCCGTGGTTACGCGTGCTTCGCGCAAAGGAGGCGTGGGCGTTCGCGATCGGCAAGTTCCTGACCGACCCGGTCTGGTGGATGTTCCTGTTCTGGCTGCCCGATTTCCTGCACAAACGGCACGGTCTCGATCTCAAGACCTTCGGGCCATCCGTCGCCGCTGTGTACATTGTTTCGGATCTTGGTTCGATCGGCGGCGGCTGGCTGTCCTCCCATCTGATCCACCGTGGATGGTCGGTAAACGCGGCGCGCAAGACGACCATGCTGATCTGCGCGCTGGCGGTGACGCCAATCTTCCTCGCCCAATATGTGAGCAGCCTCTGGCTGGCCGTGGCGATCATCAGCCTCGCGGCGGCGGCTCACCAGGCTTGGTCGGCGAACCTCTTCACCCTTGCATCCGATATGTTCCCAAGAAAGGCGGTTGGCTCGGTATACGGCATTGGGGGAACCGCGGGGGCGGTCGGCGGAATGCTGTTCTCCCTTTTCATTGGTCAGGTGCTGGAGAAATCCGGCGCATACACATTGATCTTTCTGGTCTCCGGCTCCCTCTATCTGATCGCGCTTCTGATCATTCACTTGCTGAGCCCGCGCCTGGACCAGGCGGCCGTTGCAAACGCTTGACGCAACACAAGCCAAGTTGAAAGGCGGCGAATATGTCCGAGATTGTCTCTGCCCGCGTCATCGTCACCTGCCCCGGCCGCAACTTCGTCACGCTCAAGATCGAGACGAAGGACGGCGTCAGCGGCCTGGGTGATGCGACGCTTAACGGGCGCGAACTCGCGGTCGCATCCTATCTCGCAGATCACGTTGTTCCCTGCCTGATCGGTCGCGAGGCGCACCAAATCGAAGACATTTGGCAATATCTTTATCGCGGGGCCTACTGGCGCCGCGGTCCAGTCACCATGACCGCAATCGCCGCCGTGGACATGGCGCTTTGGGACATCAAGGCAAAGGTCGCGGGGCTTCCGCTTTATCAGCTGCTCGGGGGGGCTTCGCGTGAAGGCGTGATGGTCTACGGGCATGCCAATGGGCAGACGATCGACGATACGATCGAGGCGGCTCGCCACTATATCGGCCTCGGCTACAAGGCACTCCGATTGCAGTGCGGCGTTCCCGGTCTGCCCTCGACCTACGGCGTTTCGAAGGACAAGATGTTCTACGAACCCGCCGACGCCGATCTTCCGACCGAGAATGTCTGGTCCACCTCAAAATATATGCGCGTGGTTCCGGAGCTTTTCGCCGCCGCGCGCGACAGGCTCGGTTGGGATGTGCATCTGCTTCACGACGCCCATCATCGTCTGACCCCCATCGAAGCGGGACGGCTTGGCAAGGACCTGGAGCCGTTCCGGCCGTTCTGGATGGAAGATCCCACTCCGGCCGAAAATCAGGACAAGCTTCGGCTGATCCGCCAGCACACAACGACTCCGATCGCGATTGGAGAGATCTTCAGCAGCGTCTGGGATGCGAAGCAGCTCATCCAGGAGCAGCTGATCGACTACATCCGGGCGACCGTCGTCCACGCCGGCGGGATTACCCATCTGCGACGGATCGCGGCTTTCGCGGACATGTTTGGCGTTCGAACCGGCTGTCACGGCGCGACCGACCTTTCACCGGTGACGATGGCGGCAGCACTCCACTTCGATCTTTCGGTGCCGAATTTCGGGATCCAGGAATATATGCGGCACACGGAAGAGACCGACGCCGTCTTCCCGCACACCTACAGCTTCAGCGACGGCTACCTCCATCCGGGCGATAAGCCCGGCCTCGGAGTCGAAATCGACGAGGAGCTTGCCGCCAAATATCCGTATCAGCGCGCCTATCTGCCGGTGAACCGGCTCGAAGACGGAACGATGCACGACTGGTGACGCTCAGGTGGCCAGTTTCCGCTCAGCCAAGGTCTGCGCGGACAGTGCATGATCTGGCTTGCTACCCAGTTCAGCGTTGAACCGATCCCCCAGCCAATCCGCGACGATCGCCGCAATTCGCGATGCGGCGCGACCGTCGCCGTAGGGGCAATCGGCCAAAGCTGCCCCGTCCAGTGAAAGCATTCTTTGCACGGCCTCGATGATGCAAATGGCATCGAGCCCGGTCAGGGTAAGATGCCCGGTGGCGATGGCTTCCGGCCGTTCGGTTCGTTCCCGAAGGACCAGGACGGGAATTCCGAGCGCCGCCGCTTCCTCCTGGATGCCGCCGGAGTCACTCAACACCAGATCCGCATGCAACATTCGCCGCAGCAGATCCGAATGGCCGCAGGGCCGGTGAAGCGCCACTCCAGGCTCGACGCCGAGCAGCAGCCGCATTTGCGCAGCGACGGAGGGATTGGGATGGAGGATGAGGTCGATACACGCGAGATTTTCCTGCGCCAGTCGCCTCAACGCTGCGGCGATGGACTCCATGCCCCCGCCCCAATTCTCGCGCCGGTGACAGGTAACCAGCAAACGCGGTGGACCGTCGTTCGCTGAGCGCACGGGATTTTCGGGTAGCCTCAGCAGGGCAGCATCGATGCCGGTGTTTCCGGTGAGGAAAACTCGCCCGCGCACCCGCTCCCGCCGCAGATTTGCCACGCTGAGTTCGGTGGGGGCGAACAGCAGTGTTGCGTCGGAATCGATGGCTATCCGGAATTCTTCTTCGGGCCAGGGGCGCCGCCTGTCGTGGCTGCGCAGCCCCGCCTCGACGTGGCCGATCGGAACCCCAGCCAATTGTGCTGCCAGGGCTCCTCCCAGAGCGCTTGAGGTGTCGCCCTGAACAATTACCAGGTGGGCTGAACCCAGCAGCGGCAGCAGCGCCTTGCTGACAGTGCCCACATGTGCGTGCGGATCCTGTTGGCCAGGGCAGTCGAGGCGGATCTTCGCAAAGCGATCCAGACCGAAATCGTCAGGCTCAAGTTGTGGATGCTGGCCGGTGAAGATCAACCGGGGCGCAATACCGTGCGCATCGAGCGCCTCGGCAACGGGGGCAAGCTTGATGGCTTCGGGACGAGTGCCGATGACGACAACTACACGATAAGGCAGCCTTCCCCCTAGCTCGGCGGCCGGAGATTGGCGTCACAAGGCCTGAAGCGCAAGCCTCAGCGGAAGTTGTCGGCGTAGGCCTGGATTTTGAGCTTCACCGGAGCGGCCGCGACGATGTGGTAGGGGATGTTATGCCGCTGGGCGTAGGCGACCGCCTCATCGCGGGTGCGGAAGGTCAGCCGCACTTGTGTATTTGTATCGCCCGAGCCGTTCCATCCAGTCAGAGGGTCTGGGCGCTGGGCTTCGTGCCGCTCGAACTCCAGCAGCCACAGGCCGGCGTTGGCCCGCCCCGATTGGGTGGTGCGGCGATCGAGCTCGGAAATGCGCGCGACGGTCATGATCTTGCGAGTGGCGCAGGAATTTCCGCAAATCAAGCGGGATCGGCGGTCACGCTCAATAGGCGCGGGCCACAGCGAACTCCGCCGCTTCGGTGAGCGCGGTCTTGGCTTTGCTCGCTGGAAACGCCGCGAGAGCGTCGATTGCTCTTCGGCCATAGTGGCGGGCGCGCTCGATTGTATCGGAGAGTGCGTCCGTCGACTGCATGAGGGCTATGGCGTGCGACAGGTCGTCGTCGCTGGTGCGATCGCCCGAAATCGCCGCCCGCCAGAAGTCGCGGTCGGCTTCGCTGCCACGTGCGTATGCGAGGATGAGCGGAAGAGTCATTTTGCCATCGCGAAAGTCGTCGCCGACGCCCTTGCCCATCGTTTCGGCGTCGGAGGCGTAGTCGATCACATCGTCGGCGAGCTGGAACGCGACGCCGAGGTTGCGGCCGTAGCTTTCCAGCGCGAGCTCGCCGGTTTCGCTGGCTTCCGCGACGACAGGAGCGACCCTGCAGGCGGCAGCGAACAGGGCAGCAGTCTTGGCGGCGATGATCGCCAGATATTGCTCTTCCCGGGTTTCGATCCGTCGTTGAGCCGTCAGTTGGTCGACCTCGCCTTCCGCGATCACGTTCGATGCGCTGCTGAGGATCTTGAGAACCTTCAGGCTTCCATCCTCAACCATCAGCTCGAAAGCGCGGCTGAACAGGAAATCGCCCACCAGTACGCTGGCAGGATTGCCCCAGATGAGATTGGCCGTCCGCTTGCCGCGGCGGAGGCCGGAGCCGTCCACGACATCGTCGTGAAGCAGGGTTGCCGTATGGATGAACTCGACCGCCGCTGCGAGCTTGTGATGCCGCGTTCCGGGATAATCGAGCAGTCGTGCGCAGGCGAGGGTGAGCATCGGCCGCATGCGCTTGCCGCCGCCGGCGATCAGATGCCCCGCAAGCTCCGGGATCAGCGCAACCTTGCTCTGCATCCGCTCGAGGATGACGGCATTCACGCCGTTCATGTCCTCGGCGACGAGGTCCAGCAACGGCTCGAGCGATGGCTCGCTGGGGCTGTGCAGTGAGTGGACCGTCGCAGTCATGGGCCGGCAGTAGCGAGGGGAGCGCGGATTTCCTAGTCGGCTGGAAGCGTCAGCCGCGCCAGGAGCCCGCCCAGGTCCTCGCTTTCTTCGAGCGACACTTTGCCGCCGTAGATTTCCGCGACGTCGCGGACGATGGCGAGGCCAAGGCCTGTGCCGGGTTTGTCGGTGTCCAGGCGGGCGCCGCGGGCAAAGATCGCCTCCCGCTCCGCTTCGGGAATACCCCGGCCGTCATCCTCGACGAGGATATCGACAGTCTTTCCATGCTTTTCGACCGTAACGAAGACCCGACCATTGCCGTATTTGGCGGCATTCTCGACCAGGTTGCCGACCATTTCGTCCAGATCCTGCCGCTCGACGTGAACCTCGGCGGATTTGTCGCCGGCTATGTCCACGGTCACCTTCTCGTACAGCCGGTCCACCGCCCGCTGCACGGCTTCGACACTGTCCCAAACACAGGCGCGCGCCTGGGCTGAAGCTCGGCGTCCGATGGCCCTCGCTCGCGCCAGATGGTGATCGACCTGGCGGCGCATCAGCGATGCCTCACGGCACACGATGTCATCGAGATCGGGGCTGTTCGCGGTGGCGGCGTTGGTGATGACCGTGAGAGGCGTCTTCAGCGCGTGGGCCAAATTGCCCGCGTGACGACGGGCCTCCTCGGCCTGCGCCTCGCTGTGCGCGAGGAGCTGGTTGATCTCTTCTGTGAGCGGCCGAACCTCTGAAGGGAATTCGCTGGAAACCCGGGTGGCGGTTCCCGATCGTATCGCCGCCACTTCGCGCCGCACCCGGCGGAGGGGCCATAGGCCGTAAACGGTCTGTAGCGCAGCAAGCACCAGCAAGCCGGCGCCCAACGCAGCAAAACTCCAGAAGAGCGTTTGCCGCTCCTCCCGGATTTCAGCGTCGAGAGTCTTGCGGGACTCGGCGACCTGGAAGCGCCACCGCACGTTCGATCCGGGCAGTGTGACGTCTCGCTCGGCGATCCTGAGCGGCTCGTCAGGGAATTGATCGCTGTCGTAAATGTGCGGCTTGGGATCGTAATGGCCCATCGAGACTCGAAGGCGACGATCCCACAAAGATATAGAGGCGTACGGTTCGTGCCCGGCGCCGGAAACCTGAAAATACAGCCCCGAATAGGGCTGCATGAATCGCTGGTCTTCGGGAGGGTGGCTGGAGTGGACTTCGCCGGCCGGCCCAATCTCGGCGGGCGCGATAAGGCCCTTGTCGAGAATGTAGACCAGCTGGTTGTCGAACTGGTCTCGAATCGATGTCTTGAGAACGCGATCGAGCGCGAACCCGCCGATCAGCAGAAGAAAGAAAATCCAGATGGCGGCGACGCCGATCATTCGGCGCGTAAGCGAGCCAGTTCGAGCTCGCTTTATTGGCTGTGGCGATCGCTGCTCGGTCGCCGCCGTCACAGAGGCGGCAGCGTGGTTCAACTCCGCCGATCCTCCGGATCCTCAAGGCTGTAGCCAAGCCCCCGGATGGTGGTGATCACATCCTGCCCGAGCTTTTTCCGGATTCGCGTGACGAACACTTCAATCGTATTCGAATCGCGATCGAAATCCTGGTCGTAGATATGTTCGATGAGCTCCGTCCGGCTCACCACCTTGCCCTTGTGGTGCATCAGGTAGGAGAGGAGCTTGTACTCCTGCGCAGTGAGTTTCACCGGCTCGCCCCCCTTGGTGACTTTCCCCGAGCGGGTGTCGAGACGGATGTCGCCCGCGATCAATTCCGAGCTGGCATGTCCCGACGAGCGGCGGATCAGCGCCCGCAAACGCGCGATCAATTCCTCTGTCTGGAACGGCTTGGCGAGATAGTCGTCCGCGCCTGCGTCCAGCCCCGCCACCTTGTCCGACCAGCTATCGCGCGCCGTGAGGATCAGCACCGGCATCTTCCTGCCCTCTCGCCGCCAGCGGTCGAGCACGGTCAGGCCGTCAACTTCGGGAAGGCCGAGATCCAGGATGATTGCGTCATATTCCTCGGTCGAGCCGAGATAGTGGCCGTCCTCACCATCCGTCGCGAGGTCGATGGCATAGCCGGCGCCCTCCAGCGTGGAGCGCAGCTGGCGCCCGAGATTGGGTTCGTCTTCGACGATCAGAACGCGCATTTCAGTCCCTTCTGCTGCCGTTCGCTCCATTCAACACCCGCGAAGCTGAACGGTTGCTTGGCCGGAATGACTGCTCCCGGCAAGACGAGCGGCAACTGGGCAGCTGGCTGCGAAAGGTCAATCCGCGCGGTGCGCAAGCAAAGGTAACAAAGTTCGTGCCCGATCGGCTGATTTCAGGCTTCCACTCCTTCGGCCGGCAGCTGCAATGTGTGACCTTCGGCAGCGCGCGCGGGAAGTGAGCTGTGAAAGAAGATTTTGTTGTCTCACGCGCGGCCTCCAGCAGAAAAGGAGGCAGGGCACTTATCGCAAAGCAACGGCTGTAGGACAGCAGTGTCTAGACGGGACCGGCGGGGGAGCAGGCTACTTCCGGTTTCGGCCCATCGAGGATCACACCCCGCGGGACCTTCGATGCGTCGGTGATGCCCGTAAGCGCCATCGCAATGCTGAGTTCCTCCTTTAGAATCTCGAGGACTTTGGTGACGCCTTCCTGCTGATAGGCGCCGAGGCCGTAAAGGTACGCGCGGCCGATGAAACAGGCGCGGGCGCCGAGCCCGAGGAACTTCAGCACGTCGAGGCCAGTGCGGACGCCGCTGTCGACGTAGACCTCCGTCCTGTGCCCCACCGCCTCGACGATGGTTGAGAGGATCGATGCGGTGGACGGAGCGCTGTCGAGTTGCCGGCCGCCGTGGTTGGAGACGAGGATCGCGTCGGCGCCGGCGTTCACCGCCATCTTCGCGTCGTCGGGATCGAGAATGCCCTTGACGATCAGCTTGCCCGGCCACAGCGAGCGAACCCATTCCAGCGTTTTGATATCGAACGAGGAATCGAGTTGACTCTTCACCAGCTCCGCCATTTCCTTGACGTTCCCCGACTTCACCTTCTCCGCATAATTGCCGAAGCTCCACCGTTTCGAGTGAAGCATCGCGAACGCCCACGGCGGGTGACGAACGATGCTCCAGATATTGGCAGGGGTCAGCTTCGGCGGCACGCCAAGGCCGTTATGCTTGTCGCAATAGCGCGTGCCCTCGACGTGCAGGTCCATCGTCAGGATCATCACCGGGCATTTCGCGGCCTTGGCCCGCTCGATAAGGTCCTTCGAAAAGCCGCGGTCCTTCTCCAGGTAAAGCTGAAACCAGAACGGCTTGTCGACCGAGCTTGCAACGTCCTCGATCGAAAGCAAAGCATTGGTCGAGAGCGAGAAGGGGATTCCGAATTCGTGCGCCGCGCGGCACGAGAGAATCTCCCCGTTCGACCAGACCGCGCCGCACATTCCGGTCGGGCCGATGGCGACGGGCATCGTGACCTTCTCGCCCAGCATCGTCGTCCCGAGTTTGCGGTTCGAGACGTCGAACATCACCCGTTCGCGAAAGCGGATGGCATCAAGGTCGCGGCGGTTCGCCCTGAGCGTGATTTCCGAAAAGGAGCCTGCCTCGACATATTCCATAAAGGGTCTGGGCACGTGCGAATGGGCGACGCGCCGGAGGTCCTCGACGCTGGCGATCCAGTCGGGCACCTTGCTCACAGTTCGCCTCGCGAGGCCATTTCGGCGAGGCGATCGCCCATCCGGCAGGCGAGCGCCTGGATCGTCAGCGATGGATTAACGCCTCCGGCGGTCGGGAACAGCGATCCGTCGCAGACCCACAGGTTCGGGATCGACCAGCTTCGCCCATCCTTGTTGACTACGCTGTCATTGGGATCGTCGCCCATCCGGCAGCCGCCCATCAAATGCGACGTGTCATCGTCGACCCAGAGCTCCTTGCCGCCGGCGGCTGCCAGCACCGATTTCATCGATCCGATCGAATGCTTCATCAGCTTCTTGTCGTTCTCGGAGTAGCTGAACGTCATTCGCGGGATTGGCAGGCCGTACTGGTCCTTCTCATCCTCAACCGTGATCCGGTTGCCATGCTGTGGCTCGGTCTCTCCCACGATCCTCAAGCCCGCGACGTGGTTGTAGCGGGTCATCTCCTGGCGCAGATCCATGCCCCACATTCCGCGATTGATGGCGACGCACTGCGCCCACCCGACCGCGAGCGGCCCCTGGCTCATGAAGGCATAGGCGCCGTGGAAATCCTTTTTGTCGCTGTCGTCGTAATTCCAGTGCTCGGTCACCGCCATGCACGGAGGAGCCTTGTACTGGCGAATCTGCTCGTCGAACGTGCCCCAGACGCCGGGGCCGGAGTGGATCATGATGTGCGTGCCGACCAGGCCGTTCTCGTTGGCCAGCCCGTCCGGAAACTGGTCGCATTTGGAGTTGAGGAGGAGCCGTGGCGTCTCGATTGCGTAGCCGGCGACGACGATGTTCTTCGCCTTCTGGAAATGCCACGCGCCGTTGCGGTGATAGTGGAGGCCGGTCGCTCTGCCGTCCTTTCCCATCCCGATCTTGCCGACCATCGCCAGGTCGCGGACTTCGGCTCCGGCTTTCAGCGCGCGGGGGATGAAGGTGACGAGCACGCTCTGCTTGGCGTTGGTCGAGCAGCCGTAGGCGCAGAAGCCGCGATAGACGCACGGGTGCGCCATTCCTCGGGGTGACGAGAGGGTGGCAAGCGGAATCGGCGACCATTTGATGCCGACCCGCTCGCAACCGCGGGCAAGCACCAGCCCGGGCGCGTTCACTTCATGCGCCCGGCGTGGGTAGCGCTTCCGGCGCCGGCCCCACGGATATTCGATGGGGCCGGAGATTTGCAGCGCCTCTTCGGCCTCCTCGTAATAGGGTTCGAGCTCGTCGAAGCTGATCGGCCAGTCACGGCCGTACCCTAGCGTCGACTTGCACTTGAACCATTCCGGCCGCCAGCGAAGCGCGATCATCGTGTAGTGGACCGTGCTCCCGCCGACTCCCCGCCCGCTGTTGTTCGAGCCCAGCTCGACCGGGTCGGCCCCGCCGGTGATGCGCTCGTCGGTCCAGAAAAGACCGCCCTGCCATCGTTCGTCGGACGCGAAATCGTCGAGCGGCCGCCAGAAGGGACCGGCGTCGAAGGCGACCACCGAGAAGCCTGCCTCCGCCAGCTTGCAAGCGAGCGTGCCGCCGCCCGCGCCTGTGCCGATGATCGCGAAATCGACTTCCTCGCTGTCGCTGTAGGTGCGCATCGGCACCCATGCGCCTGGGCGGAACACATCCGGGGCACGGCCATCGACTGCCCTCGGCTGCTGGACCTCAAGCAACGTCGACTTCCCTGGCTTCCCAAGGGTCGCGCTCATCGGGGCCGAGACGCGCGTAGCCGCGCGGGCTCGCCGGGCCGCCATAGCCGATCTCGCTCCACGCGTCTGGGTGCGAATAATAGATGCCGACGGTCTGCTTCAGCAGGTGGTGGAGGAAGAAGCCGCCCGCCGGAAGATGGCCCCAGATCTGCTTGTCCACGCGGTTGTGCTGGACGTGCCCGAGCAGTTCATCCTGCTGCTCCGGCGAGAGCTGTTCGAAGCCTTGGCCATGGCGTTGGCGCGCTTCGGCGGCGATCGCGTCCAGGCCCCTGCACCAGGCTTCGCGCATCGGCGGCATGTCGGCATAACGATATCCGGGCGTCTCATTCTTGTGGAGCATGTCGTCGATCCACGGGACGATCGGCACCGGCTCCGCGCGCTCCGGTTGCGGCACCAGCCGAGCGACGGTGGCCTCCAACAGCGACCATTGCTCTTCGCTCAGGAAGCGGCGAGGCGGGACTTCGTCGAGCCGCTGGCGCACCGCTTCGCGGGTCTGGTCGTTCCAGGAGGGCGAGTCCCATTTTTCCAGCACGTCGTAATCGGGAAACGGCGTCTTGAACCCGCTCACTTCTGCTCCTCCTTAAGCAGCGGAATGATGCCGAGGCCGGCTGCGGCAATTCCAAGGAAGGCGGGCGGAGCCGGTAGCGGCGGCCCCTGCAGGATCATCTGGCTCCAGTTCTTCCAGCCGCCCATGTTGCGGTGGATCCCGTAGGCGTGGAAGATTGGCCCCGCGATGCCGAGCACGGCGGTCGCCTTGAGCAAGGGTTCGGCAACAGCGGTCGCGCGAGGCGACAGGGCCGCGGCGCCGATGCTCATCGCGGCGAGCGGCGGGATCGTCACCGGCAAATACATGGCCGGATCCTGGAACGAACCCCGGAAGTGCAGAAGGCCGGCCTCGGCGATGGTGCCCATCAACGAGAAGGCGATGAGGCCCGCGGTGTGCCTGGGAAGCCGGGTCTTCACGTAGCTGCGGCCGCTGAGCATTTCGCCCGCGATGATGCCGTAAAGTCCGGCGAGGGTCAGAGCCGCCGGGGCACCCATCGGAGCGCCGTAGAAGAGATTGAGCGCATCGAGTTCGCCCGGGCGCTTCAGGATGTTGTAGCTATGGAAGCCGAGGCCGACCAGGCCGGTCGCTCCGACTGTGAACAGAGCGATTTTCGGTAGCGTATCGTTGGCGCGTTGGGGACGGAAGGCGACATACGTGGCAGCTCCCAGCCCAAGCAGCGCCATCGTCGGGCCGACGAACATTGCCTTGTCCTTGAACTCGCCGCGGTAGTGCTCGATCGCGCTGTCGAGCGCGACGCTGACGCACAGGATCGCCGCGCCCGCGCCGAGCGCCTGCGCCGCCCGATGATTGCGGTCCCCTTTGGGCTTCCACGCTCGCTGAAGAAGCCAGCCGACGCCTGCGGCTGCAGCGATCGTCGCCAGGGCGACCGGGACCAGCGGCCGGTGTGAAGGTTCAGGCTGACGCGATTGCAACAAGGCTCAGCTCC
>Ga0070659_100002625_pt1 | contig 12783 bp, 12 predicted proteins | sample KBSC23metaG_FD_64666 | JGI IMG/M metagenome (GOLD analysis project Ga0070659, IMG submission 64666) | Corn rhizosphere microbial communities from Kellogg Biological Station, Michigan, USA - KBS C2-3 metaG | ecosystem: Host-associated > Plants > Roots > Rhizosphere > Soil ...
CAGCGATTTGCCGATCTCAAGCACATCCGCATCACCGATACCGAGCGCTTCTCGCCCACCGACAACAGCGTGACCGCGCAGGTGCTGCACCTGTTGGCCAACAAGCCCGATGCGGTGGTGATCGGTGGCTCCGGCACGCCTGCCGCGCTGCCGGCCCGGGCGCTGGCCGAGCGCGGCTACACCGGCAAGATCTACTTCAACCACGGCGTCTCCAACAACGATTTCGTCAAGCTGTGCGGCAAGGATTGCGAAGGCGCTTACGTGCCGACCGGCCCGGTGATGGTCGCTGCCGAACTGCCCGATACGAACCCCGCCAAGACGCAGGCGCTGGATTTTGCGCGCCGCTACGAGGCGGCCTTCGGCCGTGGCAGCGTGTCAATCTTCGCTGCCTACACGGGCGATATCGGTCTGCTGCTGCAACGCGCGGTGCCCGTGGCGCTCAAGCGTGCCAAGCCGGGCACGCCGGCCTTTCGCGAGGCGTTGCGCGATGCCCTGGAGCAGGTGCGCGATTTGCCCACCAGCACCGGCGTGGTCAACATGAGCCCGCAAGACCACGTGGGCCTCGACCAGCGCGCCCGTGTGATGGCGCAAATCCGCCGCGGCCAATGGCACTTGGCCGACGGCGCGAGGTGACGGTGATGATGGCGATACTGCACATCCCGCATTGCACGCGCTGCGCCATCCGCTATGCTTGATTGACTCTCTCGACGCACCATGACCTCGCTCGCTCCCCGCTTTGCCCGCTACCAGGCGCTGACGCTCGTCCAGCATGGCCCCATCCTCGAGATCGTGATGGGTGCGGAGCAGTCGGCCAACCGCAAGCTGTCCACCGCCGATGCCGGCCTGCACCGCGAGCTGGCCGAAATCTGGCGCGACGTGTCTGCCGAGCCCTCGGTGCGCGTGGCGCTCATTCGTGGGGAAGGGCACGGTTTTTCGGCTGGCGGCGACCTGCACCTGGTGGAGCAGATGGCCGAAGACTTCGATGTGCGCACGCGCGTCTGGCACGAGGCGCGCGACCTCGTCTACAACCTCATCAACTGCGACAAGCCCATCGTCAGTGCCATGCATGGCCCGGCCGTGGGCGCGGGGCTGGTCGCTGGATTGCTGGCGGATATTTCCATCGCCGCCAAGGATGCGCGCATCGTTGACGGCCATACGCGCCTGGGCGTGGCGGCGGGCGACCATGCAGCGATCGTCTGGCCGCTGCTGTGCGGCATGGCCAAGGCCAAGTACTACCTGCTGCTGTGTGAATCCATGACCGGCGACGAGGCCGAGCGCATCGGGCTGGTCTCGCTGGCCGTGCCTGAGGCGGAGCTTGTCAACCGTGCGTTCGAGATCGCCGAGCGCTTGGCTGCAGGTTCGCAGACGGCCATCCGCTGGACCAAGTACGCACTGAACAACTGGCTGCGCCTGGCCGGTCCGAGTTTTGATACATCGCTGGCGCTCGAATTCATGGGGTTTGCGGGCCCCGATGTGCGAGAAGGCATTGCCAGCCTGCGCCAGAAGCGTCCGCCCACATTTGATGGCGCCTGAACTAGCGCCTGACCCCAAACCGATTTGTAGGAGACACCATGTTTACCCAGATGCCCAACTTTGCCGAAGGCGGCTTCGAGTTTCTGCGCAAGCTGTGGGGCGGCGGCTTTGCCGGTATGGCCGGCATGTCAGGGTCGGGGATGCCCAATATGGCCGGTTTTGCCGCGCCGCCGATGGACCTCGAAGAGATCGACAAGCGCATCCACGACCTGCGCGCCGTAGAGGGCTGGCTGCAACTGAACGCAAGCCTGCTGCGCACGGCCATCCAGGGGCTTGAGGTGCAGCGCGCCACGCTGGTGGCCTTGCAGACCTTCGGCTCCGCGCTGACGCCCGAGGCCATGAAAGCGACCTTCGACGGCCTGACCCCTGACGAGGCCAAGCCCGAAGAGGCTTCCAGGCCCGCCTGGCCGCACAGCGCCGCCGCAGCCAAGCCCGCCGAGGACGACGCCCCCCCGCCGGACGATGAACCCGAGGTGGAAGCGGAAGACACCGACGACGACCAGGCCGAAGCGCGCGCCGACGGCGCCCACGCCCAGGCGGCTGCCCAGGCACAGGCGGCTGCCCAGGCACAGGCCGCCGCGCGCGCTGCCGCAGCCGCGCTGGACCCGTCACCGTGGTGGAACATGCTGCAACAGCAGTTCAACCAGATCGCCAGCTCTGCCGCTGCGGCCATGCCGATGCCGCAAAACCTGATGCCGGGCTTCCCGGGCGGTTTCCCTGGGTTTGGTGGCGCGCCGGGAGCGGAGGGGCTGGACTCGGCGCCGGAAGATATCGAAGAGAAGACCGCGCCGGCCAAACCGAAGCGCGCTGCCGCCAAGCCAGCACCAAAGCCCGCCGCCAAGGCGCCTGCAGGCAAGACGGCAAAGCCGGGGACCAAGACCGCGGCCACGGCCGCCCCGAAGAAGGCGCCGGCGAAGGTCGCGCCACGCAAGCCTGCCAAGGCTGCCAACGACGCGCCCTGATCGATGTCGACGGATTGCACTGCGCTATTGATGATGGGCGGCGGCGCGCGTGCCGCCTATCAAGTCGGCGTGCTGCGCGGCATTGCGGGGCTGGCGCGCGAATACGCGCCGGGCGTGGCGCGCACACCGTTTGACATCATCTGTGGCACGTCGGCGGGTGCGATCAACAGCCTGGGCATGGCGCGCGGCGCGCAGGATTTCACGCTCGCCACCGAAGCGCTCACGCAGCTCTGGGGCAGCCTGCATGCCGATCGCGTTTATCGCACCGACGTTGGTCGCGTGGGTTCCAGTGGCGCGCGCTGGCTGACCGCGCTGGCGTTTGGCTGGATGACCGGCCACACCCCTCGTGCACTGTTCGACAACACGCCGCTGCGCGAGCTGTTGGAGGCGCAACACGACGGCCAACAGGTGCAGGCCGCCTTTGATACCGGTGCGCTGCGCGCGCTCGCCATCACGGCGCTGTCGTACACGACGGGGCGCCACGTCACGTTTTACCAATCGCCGCACGTGGTGCTGCCTTGGCGGCGCTCGCAGCGGATTTCGGTGGCAGACCAGATCGGCGTGTCGCACATGCTGGCGTCATCGAGCATCCCATTCATCTTTCCGGCCGAGCCGGTGCAGCTCGATGGTAACGACGAATGGTTCGGCGACGGGACGATGCGCCAGATGTCGCCGCTGAGCCCGGCCATCCATCTGGGCGCGAGTCGCATCCTCGTGGTGGGCGCCGCGTCGCGCTCGCAGCCCGGCTGGTATGACACGGTGCCGGCGTCGGGCTATCCGTCGCTCGCACAGATTGCGGGGCAGGCGCTGGCGAGCATCTTTCTCGATGGGCTTTCGACTGATATCGAGCGGCTGCAGCATGTCAACGCGGTGGTCAGCCGTAACCCCGAGATTGCCGACGCGCGTGACGGCTGGCGCAAGATCGAAGTGCTGGTGATGGCGCCGTCCGAGCGCATCGAGCTGATCGCCTCGCGGCACGTGCAACGCTTGCCGAGCACCGTGCGGGCGCTGCTCAAGCCCCTGGGCGGTACCGAAGCGCGCGGCGCGGCGTTCGCAAGCTATCTGCTGTTCGAGCCGGAATTTACGCAGGAACTGATCGACCTGGGCGAGCGCGATGTGCAGGCGCGCCGCGATGAACTCGCGGCGTTTCTGTACGGCGCGATACCCGACACGATGCGCGTGGCGTGATCAATGTGCGGAGGGTTCGGCCAGCAGCGCATCGATGCGCTTGGTAAGCGTCGGATCACTCGGCTCGACGCTGCTGGGGAATACCGCCGCGACGCGGCCGGTGCGGTCCAGCAGGTATTTGTGGAAGTTCCACTTGGGCGCCTGGCCCGTCTGCGTGGCAAGCCATGAATACAGCGGCGACGCTCCCGCACCCACCACCGCCGTCTTCGAGAACATCGGGAATTTCACGCCATACGTGTTGTAGCAGAAGTCGGCGATCTGCTTGCTGTTGCCGGGTTCCTGCTGAAAGTCGTTGGACGGAAAGCCGAGCACGGTCAGGCCCTTGTCGCGGTACTTCGCATACAGCGCTTCCAGCCCTTCGTACTGGTGCGTGTAGCCGCAGTAGCTGGCGGTGTTGACCACGAGCACGACGTGGCCGGCGTACTGGCAGAGGTCTTGCGGGGCATCGTCCTGCAGCCGCTTGACGCGAAAGTTCAGGCTGGCGGGGCAGGCACCCGTAGCCGCCGGCGCCGGCGCTGGCGTTTGCGCGACGGGTGCGGCTGTGGCGGCGTGCCCGGTACGCGGCAACAGGAACGCGATGATGGCAATGGCAATCGCAATGGCAATCATCAGCAGATGGTGCCGGCGCAGCACGCCCCGCATGCGATGTCGGCGCAGATGCACGCACGGATGGCGCGTGGAAACGATGGCAGAGAACAGCATGGCGAGTCTCCGAAAGCGGGCGGTCAGCGGCGATACAGGATCTGTCTTCAGTCTAGGGTATAACGCCCGGAGGCCAGCGCCGCGCTTGGAAGTGCTGTATGCGTGGCCCACGATTCGCCACAGCGCGGTGCACGGCTTCCTATACTGGAGGCTTCGCCGGGGTCCCAAGCGGCTGAGGGGAATCGCACCACGCGAGACGGCTGCCAGCGCGCCACCGATCACATCGCGGCATATCGCGAGACCGCGCGCCATGGCATCGCGCGCGTCGGGGGCGCCAAGCCACGTCGCCGTTGTGGCACCGGCAGGCCTGTTGTCACGAGGAAACGGGTAGACACAGTTCTTTGCTCCGGCAACCACCAAAAACAGGGGCCGGTCAAGCATGTCTGCTAGAATCCGCCTGCAAATTCAAAGGCTTACCATGCTCTATCCCGAATTGTTCAAGTCGTTGGAAGCGGTCCGCTGGAATATGGAAAAGGATATTCCGTGGGACACGTTCGACGCGTCGCTGCTGACCGACGCACAAGCGCAGACCATCAAGATGAATGCCATCACCGAGTGGTCTGCACTGCCGGCCACCGAGATGTTCCTGCGCGATAACCGCCACGATTCCGATTTTTCGGCGTTCATGAGCGTGTGGTTCTTTGAAGAGCAGAAGCACTCGCTGGTGCTGATGGAATATCTGCGCCGCTTCCGCCCGGACCTCGTGCCGACCGAAGAAGAGCTGCACAACGTGCGCTTCGAGTTCGACCCGGCCCCGCCGCTGGAAACGCTGATGCTGCACTTCTGCGGCGAGATCCGTCTGAACCACTGGTACCGCCGTGCCTCTGAATGGCATACCGAGCCGGTCATCAAGTCGATCTACAAGCACCTGTCGCAGGACGAAGCCCGTCACGGCGGCGCCTACCTGCGCTACATGAAGAAGTACCTGGGCACGTTTGGCGATAGCGCCCGCAGCGCGTTCGCCAAGATCGGTGTGCTGATGGCCTCGGCTCGCCGCACGGAAAAGCCGCTGCACCCGACCAATCTGCACGTCAACAAGGCGCTGTTCCCGCAAGACACGGTGCAGTCGCGCCTGCCGAACCCGGATTGGCTTGAGCACTGGCTCGATGAGCAGATCAAGTTCGACGCCGGCTGGGAAAAGAAGGTCATCGAGCGCATCCTGCACAACATGGGTCTGCTGTTCGAGCGCACCTTCGAAACGGTGCAAGACCTGAACCGCTACCGCAAGGAACTGAACGCGCGTCTGCTCGGCTCGGCCGAACAAGCGGCCTGATTCTTGCCACTGGCAGTGAGCGGCCCATCGATTCGATGGGCCGTTTTGTTTTCCACTTCGATTATCTCTTCGCCATGATCGCCCGCCAGCCCGCACCCGCCTTTGAACAGAAGATCTGCGACTCCGCCGACGTGGAAGCTCGCGTGCGTGCGTTGCCGCGCCCGATCGTCTTTACGAATGGCGTGTTCGACATCCTGCATCGCGGCCATGCCACGTACCTGGCCCAGGCGCGCGCGCTCGGAGCATCGCTGGTGGTGGGCGTGAATACCGATGCCTCCGTGCGCATGCTGGGCAAGGGCGATGATCGCCCGCTCAATACGCAGGACGATCGCCTGGCCGTGCTGGCTGCGCTGGAAGCGGTGAGTCTGGTGGTGTTGTTTGCCGAGCGCACGCCGGTTGAACTCATTCAGCGCGTGCGCCCCGACATCTACGTCAAGGGCGGCGACTACGACATCGACACACTCGAAGAAACGCGCGTGGTGCGCAGTTGGGGCGGCACGGCGCTGGCGATTCCCTTCGAGCACGATCGCTCCACCACTGCGCTGATCAAGCGCGTTCGCGCGACGTCCTGAGCAGGTGTTTAGCGTGACGCCGTCACTTCGGTGGCGGCGCAGGTGCGCAGGTCTTCTGCGCCCAGCGTTTTCCTGAGCGTGGCCAGTTGCGCCGCGACGCTTGAAGCGGCGTCGGCGCCGGCCGCAGTGGTGGTGATGCGCAGCCACGTGCGCGCGCCCGTGCGATGCGTTTCCGTCAGCACAGCGGTGCGCACGTCCTTGGTGCGCAGATCATCCAGACGCTGCTGCGCGCGTTCCCGATCGCGGAACAGACCCAGCGATACTACGAACGCATTGCCTTCCTGCACGATGGCCGAATCGCCCACGTTGCGGCGCTTGAGTTCGCCGACCTTGCGCTCGGCGTCTTCGCGCGTGTCGCGGGCGGGCATGTGGACCCACCAGCGGCTGTCTTCCTGGCGCGTGATGCGCTCGACCTGCACGCCCGCCATCTGCTTGAGCTGATCGAGGCCGCGCGTGGCCTGGGCGTCGGTCAAGCCACCGAGTTCGGTGCAACTGCTGACGCTGCCGGTTGTCTCGGTGGCGCTCATGGCGGTGCGTTCGATGTTGGCCCGCGCTCCGGAGGCGGCGGGCGACGAGGCTGGCGCCGCTTTCGGTGCCGCCACTGACGAGGCCGGCGCCGGCTCCAGAATGCGGATCTCTTCGATACGGATCTGGCGGCGCATGCGATCCGGTTCGCGCTCGCTCTCGAACCAGGCCGTCGACACGTTCGGCCCGAACACACCGGTATTGGCTGCCAGCAGAACGCCGTTGACGAGCAGCAGAAGCAGCAGGGCGAGACGAAGCGTCATGGTGCGAACGGGCGTGGATTCGGACAGTGGCTCGGAATGCAGGAACACAGCAACAACAACGGTAGAACGTTAGACGAAAGCGGCAACCCGGCCGACTGAGGCTAGAGCGTGTTATGCACTTAAACAGGAGTGCATAACACGCTCTAGGCCAGCGTCGCGGCGCCTTCCCGGCGCGCGCGCGCCAGCACCTGCAAGCCGAGCAGCACGAGATTATCGTGCATCTGGAACGGCATGCGCAGATGCGGCGCCAGCGCGTCGCGCGCGCCGCCGCTCAGCACGCAGCGTGCCGGGCCGGGGTATTGCTTTTGCAGTGCCATCCACGTTAGCGCAATCGCCCCGGCTTGCGCAGTGATGCAACCCTGTGCGATGGCGTCCTGCGTGTTGTCGGCCCAGGGCGGCGCGAGCACGTCGCCGGGGCGCAAGTCGCCGATGTCCACTTCCGGCAGTTGCGCCGTGTTGCGCGACAGCGCGCGCATCATCAGCGTGAGGCCCGGCAGGATCAGGCCGCCGGCAAACAGGCCCTCGGGCGTGATGACGTCCAGCGTGGTCGCGGTGCCCGCCGTCACCAGCAGCAGGGCGGTGTCGGGCCACAGATGGCGCGCACCGACCGCACCAACCCATCGATCGGTACCCAGTTGCGTCGGCTCCCGATAGCCATTGCGCAAGCCGGCGGTGGCGTCTTCCGATGCTGCAATGCGCACGCGCGCGCCGTCGAATACGCGAGCGATCCGCGCGGTGAGTGCATCGCGCAGCGCCGGGCCAGCCACTGCGCTGATCCACACCTCGGGCGGCGCAACCCCGGACGCATGGCAGTCGCGCCAGTCTTCCACCAGTTCCGCCAGTTGATCGTGCGTACGTGCGCCGGCGTGTTGCCAGGGCCCATCGCCGGGCGCGCCGGGCTCTTCAGGCAGCGCCGGCTCGGCATCGACGCCGCCATCGGTCCACGCCCATTTGATGCGCGTGTTGCCGGCGTCGATCAGCAGCAGTGGGCGGGCAGGGGCCGCGTGCCCCGTGGAGATTTTCAGGCGCGCCATGGCTGCTCCCGCAGTTGCTCATCCTCTGCGCTGCGCAGGGAGACCTCGCCGCTGTGGACCCACTGCACGCGTCCGCCCGATTCGATCGCCAGACGGCCCTGCACGTCGATACCGTGCGCCACACCTTCGAGCACCACGGTGCCGTCCTGCCACAGGCGCACGCGCTCGCCGGCAAAGGCGTCGCGGGCGGCAAATGGCGCGACGAAGGGCGCCAACCCCTGCGCGCCAAAGCGCTGCAGGTGTTCGCCCAGCGATGTGAGGAGCGCCGAGAACACCGCGTTCGGCTCCGGTGCATCCACCAGTTCTTCCACGCCAGACAGACCGCGGCCCAGGCTGGTCTCCAGCGCGTGCGGTCGTTCCAAATTCAGGCCGATGCCGATGACGGCCCAGGTCTGGCCGGGCGCGGTACGCACGGTCTCGACCAGGATGCCGGCCAGCTTGCGCCCCGCGATCTGCACATCGTTGGGCCATTTGAGGCCCAGAGCCTGCGCGCTGCCGCCGCGGGCTTCTGCATACGCTGCCACGGCGTCGGCCACGGCCACGCCCACGGCCAGGCTCAGGCCGCCAAGCAGCGCGGGCTCGCCGGCAAAGGCGCAGGCGACGGAGAAGGTCAGGCCGTGGTCGCCGCTCCATGGGCGGCCCTGGCGACCACGGCCGGCGGTCTGGCGCTGGGCGGCCAGCACGCGCGCGCCCTGCAGCGGCGCAGAGCTCGCGCCGGCGGGGATCGTAGCGTTGGCGGGCCATGCGGCTTCGCGCACGGCGGCCATCAGATCAGCATTGGTGGAGCCGGTGGCTTCGACCACATCGACAGGCCAGCCGGCAGCCGGGCCGCTGGGCTGGATGCGCTCGCGCGCGAGGCGCCACCGCGCGGAGGGTTCGGCAAGAGACATAAAAAACAGGCGATCAAGTTCGCGCTAAGAATGCGCGCATTGTACGAGCGAGGCTTCAAACACGGGCCTGCACGTGCTGTACGCGACGCAAAGGCCTCACAATGTGATAGTCAGTGTGACAGTGTTCGGCGGCGCGTTGGCTACAATTCGACCGATATCCGGCATCACCGCCCACGGAGAACCGTTTGATCACCTGCCGTACACCTCAGCTCGAGGTTCGCGTTGTCGATGGCCGATCCGTCGCTTTTCTCTCTGGCGACTGGACCACGCTTGCCCTGGCCGAGCGGGCCGGCGTGCGCGGCGCGCGCCAGCAGATTCGTGCCGGGCTGGACAACGCCAACGCGTGGTGCCTGACCGAAGTCGGCCGCATCGACCACTTCGGCGCGCAATTGCTCTGGCGCGCCTGGGGCAACCAGTGGCCCGAACATCTCGATGCCCGCCCTGACCAGCGCCGTATGATCGACCGCGTGGCCAAGCTCGACCCCGGCGGCTGGAAACAGCGCCTGGCGCCGCGCATGAACCCGGTGGCGATCCTTGGCGAGGGCATGCTCGATTTCTTCGATCACGCCCGTGACGGTATCGCCATGATCGGCCAGTTGATGTTCGATTTCGGCCGGTTCCTGCGCGCGCCGCATCGCGGCCCATGGCGCGAGATCTCCGCCAACATCTACAGCACGGGCTACAAGGCGCTGGGCATCACGGCGCTGGTGGGCTTCCTGATCGGCATCGTGCTGAGCTACCTGTCGGCCAACCAGCTGCGCGTGTTCGGCGCCAGCATCTTCATCGTCAACATTTTGGGGATGGCCATCATCCGCGAGCTGGGGCCGGTGCTGGCGGCCATTCTGGTGGCGGGGCGTTCGGGCTCGGCCATCACCGCTCAGATCGGGGTGATGCGCGTGACGGAGGAACTCGACGCGATGCGCGTGATGGGCATCTCGCACGGCTTCCGGCTGATCCTGCCCAAGGTGATTGCGCTCGCGATTGCCATGCCGCTGCTGGTGGCCTGGACGGACTTGCTCGCGCTGGCCGGCGGTATTCTGGCGGCCAAGTTCCAGCTCGACATCAGCCCGACGTATTTCCTGACCTCGCTGCCGGATGCGGTGCCGGTGGCCAACCTGTGGCTCGGCATCGGCAAGGGGGCGGTGTTCGGCATGCTGATCGCGCTGGTGGCGTGCCACTTCGGCCTGCGCATCCAGCCCAACACCCAGAGCCTGGGCGAGGGCACGACCACCTCGGTGGTGGTGTCGATCACCATCGTGATCCTGGCGGATGCGGTGTTCGCCATCCTCTTCAAGGACGTCGGGATATGACGCGGCCACGCCATCCGAACGTCAATCGTCCGTTGCCGGCTTCGGAGCCGTTCACACCCGCGCGCGAGCGCGTGATCGAGGTGCGCAACGTCACCAAGCGCTATGGCAACGTGACGGTGCTCGACAATATCGATCTGGACGTGTTTCGCGGCGAGGTGCTCTCCATCGTCGGCGGCTCGGGCAGCGGCAAGACGACGCTGCTGCGTCAGGTGGTGGGGCTGGAGAAGCCCACGTCGGGCACGATCCATATCCTTGGCGAAGAGCTGACCTGCCAAGTCGGCAACGATCTGCAGTCGATGCGCAACCGCTGGGGCATGCAGTTCCAGCACGGCGCGTTGTTCTCGGCGCTGTCCGTGATCGACAACGTAGCCTTGCCGATGCGCGAGCTGCGCACGCTGCCCGACGCGTTCGTCCAACGTGTGGCGATGCTCAAGCTGCAGATGGTGGGGCTCAAGTCGACTGATGCCGACAAGATGCCGTCGGATCTGTCTGGCGGCATGATCAAGCGCGTGGCGCTGGCGCGGGCGTTGTCACTGGAGCCGGAGCTGGTGTTTCTCGACGAGCCGACGGCCGGGCTGGACCCGCGCGCGTCGGATGACTACGTCGCGCTCATCCGCGAGTTGCGCCAAGAGTTGGGCCTGACCGTGGTGATGGTGACGCACGATCTCGACACGCTGGTGGCGCTGTCCGACCGCATTGCCGTGCTGGCGGACCGCAAGGTGCTGGCGGCCAAGCCGGTCGAACAGATCATTCAGATCGACCATCCGTTCATCAAGGAATACTTCCTGGGTGAGCGGGGCAAACGGGCGCTGATGGCATTGGGCCCGCAGATGACGGAAGCGGTGGCAGCGGCCTCGCTTTCGCTGCAGGACGCGTAGTTGGAAATTCTGGAGGATGGATGGAAAACAAAGCCCACGCATTCCTGGCCGGGCTGTTCACGATCGGGTTGGTGATCTTCATCGGGCTGGCCGTGATGTGGTTCAACCGCGACCAGACCGTGCGCGTGCCGTACGACGTGGTCACGCGCTCGACCGTCAATGGGCTGAATCCGCAGGCCGCCGTGAAATACCGCGGCCTGGATGTCGGCAAGGTCGACAGCATCCGCTTTGACGACAAGGTGCCCGGACAGATCGTGGTGCGCGTGCTGGTCGACAAGGACGCGCCCATCACCACCACCACCTATGGCCGGCTGGCTTACCAGGGTGTGACAGGCTTGGCGTACGTGCAATTCGACGATCGCGGTTTCGACCAGAGCAACAGCAGCAAGCGCACGCCCAATCCGACGCACCTGGAAACCTCGGCCAAGGCGCCCGCGCGCATCCGCATGGAAGCCGGCTTCCTCGATGAACTGGACAAGCGCGGCGACCAGATGCTCTCCAAGCTGGACCAGACGCTGAACTCCCTGTCGATCATGTTTGACGACGAGCACCGTCAGCAGATTTCCGGCGCGTTGCAGTCGTTTCAAAGCACCATGGACAGCTATAAGACGTTGGCCCAGCAGGTTGAACCCACCATGCGCAAGCTGCCGCAGGTGACCGACAGCCTCGATGCCACGCTGGTGGCCACGCACAAGCTGACGCAGTCGCTGTCCGACCCGAAGGGGCCGCTGATGGGCACGCTTGCCGGTGCCGGCGCTGATCTGACGACGGCCACGCAGTCGATGCAATCCGCCGCCAACGTGCTGACCTACGAAACACTGCCGCAGTTGAACGGCTTTGCCCGCGAAGCACGCCAGGCCGTACGCGGTTTCGACCACGCCGTGACCGACTTCAACGCCCGGCCGCAGAGCGTGCTGTTCGGCCCCGCGCCCGGCGTGCCCGGCCCCGGTGAGACCGGCTTCACCGCGCCCGCCGCCCGCGCTTCGGCCCAGCCCTGAGGAGATTTCATGCCGATGTTGTCTGCTGTGTTCCAACGCGCGCACGCGCTGTCTGCACTGATGGCGCTGTCGCTGCTGGCCGCCTGCTCCAGCACGCCCGTCGCGCCGACTGCGCTGTACGACTTCGGGCTCGCGCCAACGGCCGCCGCCGGCGCCCGCCTGCCCACCGCCCTGCGCGTGGCCGATGTGGCCGGCCCCGGCTGGATGGACGGCAACGCCATCTATTACCGCCTTGCCTATGCACAAAGCCAGCGCACCGACGCCTACGCCAACAGCCGCTGGGTGGAATCGCCCGTGAGCCTGTTCGACGCGCGCCTGCGCAATGCGGCCGCCGCACGCGGCCAGGTGGTCGGCTATCCCACCCCAGATGTGCCGAGCTTGCGCGTCGAGTTGGTCGATTTCTCGCAGGTGTTCGACCGGGCGGACGCCAGCCGTGGTGTGGTGCGCTTGCGGGCGACGGTATCGCTGGCGCGCGGCGTGATCGATCAGCGCGTGGTGCAGGCCGAAGCCCCCGCGCCCAGCCCTGACGCGGTGGGCGGCGTGACGGCGCTCACGCAGGCGTCCGACAAGGCCATCGGCGAGGTGCTCGACTGGGTGGCGCACCTGTCGCTGGAGAATGCTGCCGCCAGCGCTCCCGCTGCGCCTGCCGCTGCCT
>Ga0070659_100002626_pt1 | contig 12781 bp, 12 predicted proteins | sample KBSC23metaG_FD_64666 | JGI IMG/M metagenome (GOLD analysis project Ga0070659, IMG submission 64666) | Corn rhizosphere microbial communities from Kellogg Biological Station, Michigan, USA - KBS C2-3 metaG | ecosystem: Host-associated > Plants > Roots > Rhizosphere > Soil ...
CTTCACGCTCGCGCGCAAAGCGCGTGGCGATCTTGTCGTAGCGCGAGAGGTCCAGATCGATGACGCTGTAGCTGCCCGCCGTATTGCCAAGCGCCTTCTTGCGCGGCGGCGCGGTCTGAATGAGCTGGGCCGGCAGGTAGCGCGCCTCGGCCAGCAGGAACCAGCAGATTTGTGCGACGTGCGTGCCGGTGGTGATGTGGATGAGGTAGTCCTCGGCCTCGGTATCGAAGGCGTAGCCGCGCGTGAAATCGTGCAGCGTGCTGTACACCTCTTCGAAATCCCACGGGTCGCGCAGTGAGATCTCGACGCTGCGCACTTCGGTCTCGGGCGACACGGCAGCGATGTCGTCTCGCAGGCGTTCGAACAGGCTGCGGCTGCGCGCGTCATGCAGCAGTTCCAGCCGATGGATGACCAACTCTTCCTGCTGGCACAGGCCGACCGTCGGCCGCCAGCGTTCCCAGCGTTGAGCGCCCTTGCCCACGTAGTCGAGCGTGGTGCCGACGAAGCCGATGGCGACGGTTTTGCGCATGGCGACTCTTATAAAAAATGATAGGTACGTATTCTATGCGATAGAAAATCGGCAAGGCATGCGGTGCGTCTAGACCAATGAGTTTGATGAATCTCTATTGAAATCAGTGGGTTAGGCGGAAATCGCAGAGCTAGGTACGCGCTGGCATGGCTGTTGCGCTAAAGAAAGCGTCCAACGAATCGGGAGCGCAGCATGATCAGCGGAAAACAGAAGCGCGCCGCCATCATGGCGCGGCGCCACGAGCGGCGAGAGCAGGCGCGGATTGCAGCGCTGCGGCAAGACAGCGTGATCGCGCCCGCGCCCTGCAGCACGGTGCCCGTCGAGCCAGACTTGCTCGCGCCCTACAGCAGTTACGGCGATCCGCGCTTTGTCCGGCGAGGCTACTACCTGGATGAGCGGTTCATCTGCCGGGACTGCGGAAGCCAGCAGGTGTGGACGGCCGCGCAGCAGAAATGGTGGTATGAAACCGCCAAGGGCTACGTCTATTCAACGGCAATCCGATGCAGTGCGTGCCGACGCGCGCGTCGCGCTGAACGGACAAGCAGCAACAAGAGAACAACGACAACAACACTGGACTAAACGCATCATGAGCACCTACAACACCCTCCACGTCGACAACGGCGCCGACATCAAGCTGTGGACCAACGGCGTGCCGGTGGAAGACGATGCCCGCAAGCAACTGATGAACACGGCCAAGATGCCGTTCATCTTCAAGCACCTGGCGGTGATGCCGGACGTGCACCTAGGTAAGGGTTCGACCATCGGCAGCGTGATCCCCACACAGGGCGCGATCATCCCGGCGGCGGTGGGCGTGGATATCGGCTGCGGCATGATGGCCGCGCGCACCACGCTCACGGCGGCCGACCTGCCGGACAACCTGCACGGCCTGCGCAGCGCCATCGAGGCCGCAGTGCCGCACGGTCGTACGCCGGGCGCACGTGACAAGGGTGCGTGGAACACGCCGCCGGAAACCGTCGACGCCATGTGGGGCGAGCTGCGCGACGGCTTCAAGCGCATCACCGACAAGTACCCGAAGCTGAACAAGACCAACAACCACAAGCACCTGGGAACGCTTGGCACCGGCAATCACTTCATTGAGGTCTGCCTGGATGAAGAGCAACGCGTCTGGTTCATGCTGCACTCGGGTTCGCGCGGGGTGGGTAACGCGATCGGCAACCTGTTCATTGAACTCGCGCAGGCCGATATGCGACAGCACATCGCCAACCTGCCGGATCGTGACCTCGCGTACTTTGAAGAAGGCAGCGAGCACTTTGATGACTACGTCGAAGCTGTCGGCTGGGCGCAGGACTACGCGCGCCGCAACCGCGCCGCGATGATGCAGAACGTGATTGCCGCCGCGCGCCGCGTCATCACCAAGCCGTTCGCGGCGGATGTGGAAGCGGTGAACTGTCACCACAATTACGTGCAGCGCGAAACCCACTTCGGGCGCGATGTGCTGGTGACGCGCAAGGGCGCGGTGTCGGCGCAGAAGGGACAGCTCGGCATCATTCCGGGCTCGATGGGTGCGAAGAGCTTCATCGTGCGCGGGTTGGGTAACGAAGAGGCCTTCTGCTCATGCAGCCACGGCGCGGGCCGTACGATGAGCCGCACGCAGGCCAAGAAGCGTTTCACGGTCGACGACCAGATCCGCGCCACGGCCCACGTGGAATGCCGCAAGGACGTTGATGTGATAGACGAGATCCCGATGGCGTACAAGGACATCGACCATGTCATGGCCGCGCAGGCGGACCTAGTGGAAGTCGTGCACACGCTGCGCCAGGTGGTGTGTGTGAAGGGGTGAGGCAGGTGAGCATGCTGACGCGTCTCGAAAGTCCCGAGGTCGAAGAGGTGCGCCGACGTTTGGAGCAAGCCGGCGGTGTCTTCGATTTCGTGCTTTATCGTTTGGATGGACTGGGAGCGCCTGGCATAGAGCAGCACCGCCAGGCGCTTGCGGGCCTATTCGAATACCTCGCGTGGCCCAAGCAGGATGTCGATCTGGCGCGCACCCACGCAGATTGAGTGCGGGTGAAGTACGTGCCTTGGCGGAGCGGAGCGGTGCACTGAGGCAAGCCTTCCTTGATCCGCCCTATCGCACGAAGCTGGAGGCGAAGGACTTCCGTGATTGGCTCGCGATGCTGCACGTTCTTCCAGATGAAGAGCTGGACGTCGTCGACTGGGTGGGCAATCCCGACCAGGAGCCGGCGCGCAGCACCTGGAGTGACTACTTTGATGCGGGAAAGGAGTGGTGGGGCATCTGGTGTCTGACCGTATTCAATCCCGCACGTCGTACTCTATGCGTGATTGCAGCGAGTACAACCGATTGAGCTTGGTTGCTGAGTGCGAGCAACGTGCCGCGTTATCTGTTGGATCACGAACCACAAGAACAACGAATTGGAATCCGGCGAGGCTGAGTACGGCGCGCGCTTCCCGCGTATTCACGCTTTTATCGAACAAGCGCTTGCGCAAGAAGACGTGCCCGCCGATTTTCGGCAAGCCACGGGCGAACCGACAGCGTTGGATGCGTTTCTGTACGACACGGTCCTGCCTCGCTCAACTTGTACAACCTGACGCGCAGCCGCATGGCGGGTGCAGCTCACAAGAACAACACCATGAACACCCTATTGAAACCGCAACCGCAACCCGCCGGCATCGAACTCGATGGCGCGCAGGGCGAAGGCGGCGGGCAAATCCTGCGTACGGCGCTCTCGCTGTCCATGCTGACCGGCACGCCGTTCGAGATCGAGAACATCCGCGCCAAGCGTTCCAAGCCGGGCCTGCTGCGTCAGCATCTGACGGCGGTGCAAGCGGCTGCGGAGATCAGCCAAGCAACCGTTGAAGGCGCCGAGGCCGGCTCGCAAACGCTGCGCTTCGCGCCCGGCGCCATCCGCGGCGGTGACTACCGCTTTGCCATCGGCACCGCCGGCAGTTGCACGCTGGTGCTGCAGACCATCCTGCCGGCACTGTGGTTTGCCGATGCACCGAGCGTGGTCTCGGTGAGCGGTGGCACGCACAACCGTGCGGCGCCGCCGGTCGATTTCCTCGTTCGCGCGTGGCTGCCGTTGGTGGCGCGCATGGGCGTAACGCAAGCGCTGACGCTCAAGCGCCACGGTTTCTACCCGGCTGGCGGCGGCGAGGTAGTGGCGAGGGTCATGCCATGCGCTGCGCCGCTGGGCGCGCTGCATTTGACAGAACGTGGCGCGCAGCAGGCGCTGCGTGCCGAGGGCATCGTCGCCGGTGTGCGAGGCAGCGTGGCGCGGCGTGAGCTCGACACGCTGGGCAACCTCGTGCCCGGTGTCGAGGGCACCGTGCGTGACCTCGGCAATGCAGAGGGGCCGGGCAATGCGCTGGTGCTCGACATCGTGCACCAGCATGTCACCGAGGTCTTCACGGGCTTTGGTGAACGCGGCGTGACGGCAGAGACGATCGGCAAGGATGTCGCCCATGCCGCGCTGCGATACCTCCAAAGCACCGCAGCGGTGGACGAACACTTGGCCGATCAACTCGTGTTGCCGATGGCGCTGGCGGGTGAGGGCAGCTTCACGGCGGTGACAGCGTCATCGCATCTGCTCACGAACATCGGCGTGATCGAGAAATTCCTGCCGGTGGAGGTGGTGGTACGCCCCTTGGATGCAGGCGCCGTCCACGTCGAGATTCGCAGAGCATGGCGCATGGCGCGTTTCCGGGTCACTCCTTCTCTTTATGCACCGGAAACAATGTCGACAACACCTGCCGCGCCGTGCCCCGCAGCACACCGCTCGCATCCGGGTCGCCATAGGCCAGCGCTGTCGCAAAGTTGCGCGCCTGCTGCAGCGTGACGTGCGGCGGCAGCGGCGGCACGTCGGGGTCGGTTTTCACTTCCAGCACGACGGGGCAGTCGGCGCCCAGCGCCGCGTCCCACGCGCCGGCCAGTTGATCCGGGTGGTCGACGTACAGCCCCTTCAGCCCGATCAACTCCGCAAAGCGGTGGTAGGGCACGTTGGGAATGTCCTGTGACGCCGGAAACTTCGGATCGCCCTCCATCACGCGCTGTTCCCAGGTGACTTCGTTCAGGTCCTGGTTGTTCAGGACCATGCAGATCCACCTGGGCGATTTCCACTGCTTCCAGTACTTCGCCACAGTGATCAGCTCGGCCATGTTGTTCATCTGCATGGCGCCGTCGCCCACCAGCGCGATGACGGGGCGATCCGGGTACGCAAATTTGGCGGCAATCGCATAAGGCACGGCCGCCCCCATCGATGCCAGCCCGCCTGACAGCGAGCCCATCATGCCGGGCTTGAACTTGAGGTCGCGCGCATACCAGTTGGCGCAGGTGCCGGAATCGCTCGTAACGATCACGTTGTCAGGCAACCGGGGTGACAACTCCCAGAACACGCGTTGCGGATTGACGGGGTAGGCCGGCTGTAGTGCGCGCGCTTCGAGCGTTTTCCACCAGCTTGCATTCCAGCGTGCGACGCGGTCGGGCCAGTGTCGGTCGGTCTTGCGCTCCAGCAGGGGCAGCAGCGCGCGCAGCGTCTCTGCGCTGTCGCCGACGAGGTTGACCTCCATCGGATACCGCAGCCCGAGCATGCCGGGGTCCAAGTCGATCTGCACGCCGCGCGCCTGGCCTTCCTTGGGCAGGAACTCCGCATAGGGGAAGCCGGAGCCGACCATCAGCAATGTGTCGCAGTGGTTCATCAACTCCCAGCTTGGCTCGGTGCCGAGCAGGCCGATGGCGCCCGTCACATAGGGCAGGTCGTCGGGCAGCACGGCCTTGCCGAGCAACGCCTTGGCGACACCCGCACCGAGCACGTCCGCCACCGCTGCCACTTCAGCGCTGGCCCCGAGCGCCCCTGCGCCCACCAGCATGGCGACCTTGCGGCCGCGGTTGAGCACGTCCGCCGCGCGCTCCAGATCAATAGCGTGCGGCACCACGCTGGGCGCGCTGTAGCCGATGCCGGAATGCACCGTGCCATGCGCGTGTGGTGGTGCCGCGTACGGCATTTCCTGTAGATCATTCGGCAGCACCAGCGCCGTCACGCGGCGTTGCCCGATGGCGATGCGCACCGCGCGGTCCAGCAGATGCCGCACCTGCGCCGGCACGCTGGCCTGGTGCACGAACGCGCCCGCCACGTCGCGGAACATCGCCACCAGATCCACCTCCTGCTGGTAGTGCCCGCCGACCGCCGTGCGCGCCTGCTGGCCCGCAATCGCCAGCACCGGCATGTGGTCCAGCCGAGCGTCGTACAGCCCGGTGATGAGATGGGCGGCACCTGGGCCGGAGGTCGCCATGCAGACACCCAACTCACCCGTGAACTTGGCGTGTGCGGAGGCCATGAACGCGGCCATCTCTTCATGCCGCGCCTGCACGAACTCGATCTTGCCGCCAGCGCGCTGCAGCGCACCGAACATGCCGTTGATGCCATCCCCCGGATAGCCAAAGATGCGCCGCACGCCCCAGTCGACCAGGCGCGCGACGAGAAAGTCGCAGACGGTGGCTTGCATGGTGGATGTCCTGTGTTCAGGCGGCCGTGCTTTCCGCCAGCAGCGCTTCCTTGCGCGCCGTCAGCGGTGCTTCCAGCGGAGCGAGGTCGATGTGCTGGTGGATCAGCTTGGGGAACAGTTCCGTCTCTTCCTCCTCCACGTGGTGCGAGACGTACTCGGCCAGTACCGTGAACTTGGCGGCAAACAGCGCATCGCCCTCGTGCATGCGGCTCAGTTGCTGGATCAGGTCTTTCACGCTGGCGTGCTCGACCACCGCCTCGTCGACGAGGTCTTGAAACGCATCGCCGCCGTTCTTGCGCACGAACGGGTAGAACAGCGTTTCTTCCAGATGCGTGTGCACGGTCAACTTTTCACACGCCTCGCGCACGATCTGCTCGTAGCCGCCCTTGTCCTTCTCCTGCTGGAACGTCTTGAACAGCTTCTTCACCTCGCGGTGATCGTCCAGCAGCATCGACAGCACGGCGCGCTGTGCCACGGGAATCTGGGCCTTGTTCATGGAGCTCTCCGGTTTGGGTTTGGCATCGAACACGCCGTACCGTCGAGCAAACGCCATGCCGCGCGCGGGTTTCTCAAGGCGATGTGCCGCAGGCAAGCTTCATGCTGATGCGGGGTTGCGTGCGACCGCTGTCGCGCAGATGCGTGGCCGTCGCACACCGTCCTGAACCTCAACTGAATTGATGGGAGGTAACTGCTATGCAAACCACGACAACAGGCACCAGCCTCGGCGCCGGTGTGGGCACCCCCGCGGGCGTACGCATGCGCATCATTGGCCGTGCCGATACCGCATCAACCGGCCCAGGCCCGGAACTGATGGCCGCCGATACGCTCGAGGGCGATCGCGTCGTCAACCTCAACGGAGAAGACCTCGGCAAGATCACCGACATCATGCTCGACGTACAGCGCGGCCGGATCGCCTATGCGGTGATGTCGGTGGGTGGCTTCCTCGGCATTGGCGACAAGCTCTTTGCTGTGCCGTGGAGCGCCATGTCGCTGGACATCGACCGCAAGTGCTTCGTGCTCGATGCCGACAAGGATCGCCTGGAAGCGGCCCCCGGCTTCGACAAGGACCACTGGCCCACGATGGCCGACCCGACATGGGCCGAATCCATCCATGAGTACTACGGCTCGCGCCCGTATTGGGAGGAATACTGATTCGCCACACTGACAACGCGGCGCAGGCACGCTGTTCGCTTGCGTGTCGTCAGCCACGCTTGAAACAGGAGGGCGCTATGGAAAAAGGGAAGAAAGAGAAGCATCCGCACGCACACAAGCGCGAGGAGCTGGTGGAAAAGGCGGTGGAAGATACCTTCCCGGCGAGTGACCCGCCTGCCACGGGCGGTATCACGCGCGTGGTCGACAAGGACAAGGACAAAGACGCGAACCACGACAAGCGCACCCACAACCGCAAGCATCGGTAATCTCCGCGCCCGCATCGCCCATTGGCATGCGGGCGTTTTTTTCCGTTGCGTGCTACTGGTGCGCGAGGATGTTGACCACGTTGCCGAACGGATCGCGCACGTAGAAGCGGCGCACGCCCCACGGCTCGTCGGTCAGCGCGTAGACGATCTCCATGCCCAGCGCCTGCGCACGCGCATGCACGGCATCCACGTCATCCACTTCCACTGACAACGCCGGCACCGGCGTACCGCCGCCGCCCTCGCTGGCGATGCTGACCTGCGGCGTCATCCTGCTGCCCGTGTCGGCAAAGGTGACGATCCAGCCGTGGTCCATGACCGCTTCCAGACCGAGCAGCTCGGCGTAGAACGCGCGGGCGCGCGACGGGTCTGGGGCATGCAGGTTCGGGACGATGCGTCGGACGGCCAATGCTGTGCTCCTTTTTGCGGTTTCGAGGCTCTCGGTGGCGGCATTGTAGTCAGGGCTGTGACGGTGCATTCGCATGCGCGCGCGGCGCACATCACGTAAAGTGGCGGGCACCCGAACCCGTCAGAGACACACGCCATGGATTTTCTGCAATCGCTGCTGGCACCGCGCCTGCAAAACGTTGAAACCTCCGCCATTCGCGAGCTGTTCAAGGTGCTCGGCAAGCCGGGCCTGATCTCGTTTGCCGGCGGGTTTCCGGATTCCGCGTTGTTCGACGTTGAGGGCCTGAAGGCCGCCGCCGACAGCGCACTCGCCACCGACGCCGCCCGCGCGCTGCAGTACGGCGCTACCGAGGGCTTCGAGCCGCTGCGCGAGGCCATCGTCGCGCTGATGAAGGTGCGCGGCGCCACCGTTGCCAACACTGACATCCTCGTCACCACCGGTTCGCAGCAAGGGCTCGACCTGCTGGGCAAGGTGCTGATCGGCGAAGGCGACACGGTGCTGACCGAAGCGCCCACGTTCCTCGCCGCCATTCAGGCGTTCAAGCTGTACGGCGCAAAAGTGGCCGGCGTGCCGACTGACGCAGACGGGCTGGACATCGACGCACTGGAAAAGACGCTCGCCAACGGCCGCCCCAAGTTCCTCTATGTCATCCCCAACTTCGGCAACCCGAGCGGCGCGCTGATGAGCCTGGAGCGCCGCAAGCGCCTGCTGGACGTTGCCGTGCGCCACAACCTGCTGATCGTGGAAGACGACCCGTACGGTGAGTTGTATTTCGATGCGCCCCCGCCGCCGTCGCTGTACGCGTTGTCACAGCAGACCGATGGCGCGCAGGGCCGCGTGGTCTACCTGGGCAGCCTGTCGAAGGTGGTGGCGCCGGGCCTGCGTGTGGGCTGGATGATCGCCGCGCAGCCGGTGCGCGATGCCGCCGCTGGTACTGACCGTGGCGGACTGCCACGCCACCTATGCGCAACTGCGCGAGCGCGGCGTGGAGTTCACGCAGGAACCGGTCGAGCGCTTTGGCAGCGTGGACGCCGGCTTTCGCGACCCCGCCGGCAACGGCTGGAAGATGATCCAGGCCGCTGGAGGTACAAAGTGAGCGCGCGCACTGGCATTCGCCAGTTTCACCGCTGGGTTTCGATGGCCTTCACGCTGACGGTCATCGCCAACTTTGTCGCCATGATCTGGGGGCCGCCACCGGCGTGGATCACCTATGCGCCGCTGTTGCCGCTGGCGCTGTTGCTGATCACGGGGCTCTACATGTTTGCGCTGCCGTACCTGGATCGGCGCAACGCGCGTCGCGCGGGTCACGCTGGCCGCGAAGCCCCGGTCGCGAGGGTTTGAGGTTCGAACGCCGAGCTCGGGGCTCGGAACGTGGGGGTCTGAGACGCAAGCGCGGAGCTTGGTGCTCGGCGCGCGACGGTCCGAGGTTCAAATGTCCGAGCTCGGACGGTGGGGCGTGAGGGTCCGAGGCTCGAATGCGAGGGTCTAAGGCTCACGCGCAGAGCTTGGCACTCGGTGCACGACAGTCTGCGGTTCAAATGTTCGAGCTCAGAGCGCCGCTCGCGAGGGTTTGAGGCTCGATCGCCGGGCTCGGAACTCGGGGCGTGACGGTTTGAGGTTCAAGCGCGGCGTTCGGAACTCGGGGCGTGAGGGTTTCAGGCGGAGGCGTCCGGTTCAGCGCCTGGAACCCCGGGCACTGAACCCCGGCCATCAATGGGCTGCGGACGTGGCGGTCTGTCCCTCAGCCTGCGCAGGCTCATGCCGGCCACCGCTGCGCCACAGCACCACCGCCACGACATGGCACGCTGCCGCCGCCCAGCCCAGCATGCCCGGCCCGCCATGGGCCAGTGCCAACGCACCTACGCTCGACCCCAGCGCAATCCCCACATACACCGCCGAGGCATGCAACGACAGCGTGATCGGCGCGACTTCCGGCGCCAGGCGGATCAGCCGCGTCGCCTGCGCCGGGCCGAAGCCCCAGCCCGCCATGCCCCACAGTACGACCGCGCCGATAGCGATGGCGCCTGCCGCCGTGCCATGCAGCATCTGCGCCGACAGCGACAGCACCGAGAACGCCAGCACAATGCCCGCGCTGCTCACCGCCAGCACGCGCGATACGCCTGCACGGTCCGTCATGTGGCCGCCCAGGCCGGTGCCGAGCGCTGCAAAGCTGCCGACCAGGAACAGCACGATGCCCACGTGCTGCGGCGCAAAGCCCAACCCCTGCACGAAGAACGGCGCGACGTACGTGTAGAACGTGAAGCCGCCCGCCGCCCACATCGCCGATACCGCCAGCGCGCCCAGCATGCCGGGCCGGCGCGCGACGCTCAGGCGCTGTGCCAGCGTGGTCACACTGTGCGGCAGCGCGCGCGGCAGGCCGAAGGCCAGGCCGGCCGTGGCCAGCGCCGACAGCACGCCGCAGGCCACGAAGGTCGCGCGCCAGTCGCCCTGGGCGGCAATCCACGCGCCCAGCGGCACGCCGAGCGCCACCGCCACCGTGCCGCCACCCGTGATGATGGCGAGCGCCGTGCCGCTGCGCGCCGCCGGCACCAACGAGGTCGCCACCGCATTGGCGGTCGGCAGAAACACGCCGGCCGCGAGCGCCAGCAACACCCGCGCCGCCATCAATTGCCCGAAGCTGTGCGCCCCGGCGGCGACCAGATTGCCGACGGCAAAGATGGCCAGCGCGCCGATCAGCACGCGGCGCCGGTCGACGTTGCCCAGCAGTGTCGCCATTACGGGCGAACCGACGGCGTACGTGACGGCAAACACGGTGACGAGCTGCCCCGCCGCCGGCACGCTCACGCCCAGGTCTGCGGCCAGCACCGGCAGCAAGCCGGCAATCATGAATCCTTCGGTGCCGATGGCGAACGCGCCCAGGCACAACCACCACAGCGATGCCGGCATGGTCGGCTCCTGTCAGAAGAGGAAAGCGGGAGGGGCGGCGGGGCACGTGGCCCTGCCGGGATCAACGCGCGGCGGTGTCGGCGGTCTGGCCGAACAGCACGCGGCGCTCGTCGTCGGAAATGTCTTCGCGGCGGCGCGAGTACGCGCGCTCGACACCGGCGTACGCGCGTTCGGTGGCCGGGCGGGCGCCGATGGCCTCGAACCAGCGCTGCAGGTTCGGGAAGTCGTTCAGGTCTTGGCCATGGCCGGCGTGCGGCACGATCCACGGGTAGGCCGCGATGTCGGCGATGGTGTAGTCGTTGCCGGCGATGTATGGGCGATCGGCCAGCCGGCGGTCGAGCACGCCGTAGAGACGGTTGGTCTCTTTGGTGTAGCGGTCGATGGCGTAGGGCACGCGCTCGGGGGCGTACACGTTGAAGTGGCCGATCTGCCCAGCCATCGGGCCCAGGCCGCCCACCTGCCAGAACAGCCACTTGAGCACTTCCATGCGGCCGTGCAGGTCGGTGGGCATCAGTTGGCCGGTCTTTTCAGCCAGGTAGAGCAGCATGGCGCCCGATTCGAACAGCACTACGGGCTCGGTTCCTTCGGCCCCATCGTCGATCGGATTGTGGTCGACCATGGCCGGGATTTTGTTGTTGGGCGAGATGGCGAGGAATTCGGGCTTGAACTGGTCGCCCCGGCTGATATCGACGGGGATGACGCGGTGCGGCAAGCCGGTCTCGGCAAAGAACAGCGCCATCTTCAGGCCGTTGGGCGTGGCGCAGTAGTAGAGGTCGATCATGGCGGGGCCCTCGTGTTCTGTCATGTTGGATGACAGAGTATGCGCACGAGTGGCCTTTTGTAATCGCCAAAATTGGGAAATTTTAGGTGGCCACTTTGTGTGTGGCCAGCGGCTTAGCGCCCGTGCGCCTGCGCAGGTTGGGGCGTCTCGCACGAACGTGCATAGCCTTCCCACGCCGCAGTGCCGCACAGCACCAGTGTTGCCAGCGCGGAGACGGCCAGCGCAGGCAGCCCGCCTGCCACCAGCCCGCTCGTTGCCAGCCCAATCAGGCCGAGCACGATGAGCCCCACGATATGCGCCGGCCGCACCCGTCCGAAGATCGCCCACTTGAACAGCAGGTTGCCGAGCAGATACAGCCCCGCGCTGCCCAGCACCGCCAGTGCCGCACCCGCGTGCGCGTGGCCCACCGGATGCGCCAGTACGAACTCATCGGCCACCGCGCTGACGATGATGCCCGCCACCAGTACCACGTGGATGTAGGTGTAGGCCAGCCGCGCGAGGCGCCCTGGGTCTGCCGAGTGCGAGATGGTGCGCGCGCCGCGCTCGGCGATGGTGTCGAAGTACAGCCACCACATCGCCAGGCTGCCGATGAACGACACCGCCATCGCCGCGATGTTGGCTGCGCTCCAGTCCAGCCCGGCAAACGTCGAGCCCGTCACCGTGACGGACTCGCCCAGCGCGATGAGGATGAACAGCGAGCAGCGCTCGGCCATGTGGCCGCCTTCCACGTTCCAGTCGTCAGTGGTCGAGCGGCCCAGGCCCGGCGTGTAGAAGCCCGTCGATGGGCCGAGCAGTTCAATGCCGAGCGCGGCGATCCAGCAGACCCAGCGCACAGGCACATCGGCAAGCCCACCGGCCAGCCACAGCACGGCCGACACACCGAGCCACACGCCGATGCGCTGGAAATTGCGCCGCATCGACAGCGATTCACCCCGCACGGCCCACAGGAAAAACAGCGTGCGCCCGAACTGCATGAACACATAGGCCAGCGCAAACGCCAGCCCGCGCGAGCCGAACGCCTGCGGCAGCGATGCCGAGAGCAGTAGCCCCGCCGTCATCATCACCAGCATCAGGACGCGGATGGTGAGCTTTTCCGGGTCGAGCCAGTTGGTCACCCATGACGTGAAGATCCACACCCACCACACGGCCAGCATCAGCAGCAGCGCCTGCGCGCCGCCTTCCAGCGTGAAGTTGCCGATCAGCAGGTGCGAGATCTGCGTCACCGCAAAGACGAACACCAGATCGAAGAACAGTTCGAT
>Ga0070659_100002629_pt1 | contig 12777 bp, 7 predicted proteins | sample KBSC23metaG_FD_64666 | JGI IMG/M metagenome (GOLD analysis project Ga0070659, IMG submission 64666) | Corn rhizosphere microbial communities from Kellogg Biological Station, Michigan, USA - KBS C2-3 metaG | ecosystem: Host-associated > Plants > Roots > Rhizosphere > Soil ...
GGCAACTCGGGCGGCCCGCTGGTGAACCTGCGCGGCGAGCTGGTCGGCATCAACACGATGATCTTCTCGCCCTCGGGCGGCAACGTGGGCATCGGCTTCGCGATCCCCAGCAACCTCACCAGCGAGGTGATGAAGCAGTTGATCGCCCACGGCAAGGTCGAACGCGGCAGCCTGGGCCTGCAGGCGCAGGCGATCACCCCGCGCATCGCGCGGGCGCTGGGGCTGAAGGACAGCAAGGGCGTGGTGGTGACCGGCGTCGGCGACGGTTCGGCGGCCGCGCGCGCCGGCCTGCAGCCGGGCGACGTGCTGATCTCGCTCAACGGCAAGCCGCTGCAGAGCGTGCAGCAATTGCGCAACACCGAAGGCCTGCTGCCGCTGGGCAGCACACTGCAGCTCGGCATCGTGCGCGACGGCCAGCCGCGCCAGGTCGACGCCACGCTCAGCGCCGAGAAGCTGGCCAGCGTCGACGGCGGCCAGCTCGACCCGCGCCTGGCCGGCGTGCGCTTCAGCGAACTGAGCCAGAACCAGCGCGACCAGGGCTGGTACGGCGCCGCCGTCAGCGTGGTGCAGCCGGGCAGCCGCGCCGCCCAGGCGGGACTGCGGCCGGGCGACGTGGTGGTCGGTATCGGCAACCAGCGCATCACCAGCCTGCGCATGCTGCGCGGCTTGGCCGGCGTGCGCCTGCGCCAGCTGGTGCTGGTGGTGGCCGACGCCGACGGCAGCCACTACGTGCTGATCAACTGAACCGCGGCGGATGCGACCGCGGCCGGCGCGGGAAAACCGGACGTGGGTCGCGGCGCGGGCGTGTTCCGGCGCACAGGCTGCGACCGATCGCCGCGCAACGGCATGAAATCGCTTGATGTTCTGGGTTCAGGCCGATGAAATACCCTAGATAGGCTATGCCGGCCTCGTTCCGGCCGGATCGCTCGCACCATGTCACGGGTCACCATCGCGCCGGGGTTTCGCATCATCATGTCTGTACGTCTTGCCAGTCTGCTTTCCGTCGCCCTGATCGGCGCCTGCTTTGCCACCGCCGCGCCGGCCTCGAGCCGCGGCAGCAGTAACCTGGTCTGGCGCGGCGACGACGCCACCGCCACGGCGGTGATGAGCGAAGTATCCAAGGCGTGGGCCAAGGCCGGTCACGGCCAGGTCGAACTGCAGCCATTCAACACCGCCTCCGGCATCGATGCGGTCAGCAACGGCACGGCGGATCTGGCCGGCAGCGCGCGGCCGCCCGACGGCAGCCCGGCCAACGCCCGGCTCACCTTCACCCCGGTGGCCTGGAACGCGCTGGTGATCATCACCCAGGCGTCCAACCCGATCCGCAGCCTCACGCTGAAGCAGGTGCACGACATCTACTACGGCAAGATCCACAACTGGAGCGAAGTCGGCGGCCGCAACGCCCCGATCGACGTGTACGCCGTGGCCAGCCCCGGCGACGGCCTGGAATACAGCCTGCGCAGCCTGCTGTTCGGGCGCGGCAACCAGCCCGTGGCGGCGCCGCGACTGTACGTCAACACGCGCAAGCTGGAAGAAGGCATCGCGCTGAATCCCAACGGCCTGGGCGTGGCCATGCTGGCCGGCACCCACAACAACCCCAAGCTGAAGGCGATTCCGATCAACGGCCGCCCGGCAACGACCGCCAACATCGCCAACGGCAGCTACCCGCTGTTCATTCCGCTGTACCTGGTGACCAATCCGAACAGCCCGAAGGCGACCCAGGCGCGGGCCTTCGTCGACTTCCTGCAGACCGAGCCGGCCAAGGCCGCGCTGCGGCGGCACGGCGTGCTGCCCTACCAGGACGGCATGCAACTGGCGGCGATGGACGCCGAGCGCCGCAGCACCATCCTGGCCGAGGTCGGCGCGCGCGCGACGACGCCACACCGCACGCCGATTTCCGCACCGGGCGCGACCTATGCCGCCGGTGCCGCCATCGCACCCACGTCGGAGCGCACGATGCGGGCCCGCGCCGCGCTGGAAGAACGCCGCGAGCACGCGGCGGACGAGGCCCGGCTGAACCGGGTCAGCGGCAGTGTCAGCAACGTCGCCGTCACCGGCGTGGGCCGCGCCAGCGGCTCGGCCACCACGGTCAGCCGGGCCAACGGCAAGGACTTCAACCGCGTCACCGCCGACAGCCACGTGACCCCGGCCACGTACAAGGTGATGCGCGGCGACACGCTGGCCTCGATCGCGCGTGAGCACGCGGTCGACGTTGCCCAGTTGCGCAAGTGGAACCAGCTGAAGGGCGACAAGCTGCAGCAGGGCCAGGTGCTGCGCGTTCGCCCGCAGTAAGCGGTGCCGATCCTCGCGCTGACGCTGGATCTCGACGACACGCTGTGGCCGGTGCAGCCGGCGCTGGAGCGGGCCGACCAGGCCGTCGACGCCTGGCTGCGCCAGCACCATCCCGACGTGGCGCGCGCGTGGCCGATCGCGGCCATGCGCGAACTGCGCGCCCGCGTGGCCGCCGAGCGGCTCGACCTGGCGCATGATTTCACCACCCAGCGCCAGCTCACCCTGCGCCAGGCGTTCGCCGCCAGCGGCATCGCCGACGCGCCGATCGACACGCTGTGGGAGATCTACTACACCGCGCGCAACCAGGTGGAACTGTTCCCCGACAGCCTGCCGGCGTTGCAGCGGATCACCGCGCGCTGGCCGCTGGCCAGCCTGACCAACGGCAACGCCGACCTGCAGCGCATCGGCATCGAACGACACTTCCGCCATCACGTCAGCGCCCGCGACTACGGTACGGGCAAGCCCGACCCCGGCATTTTCCTGGCCGCGGCCGACTTGCTCGGAGTGGCGCCGGGGCAGGTGCTGCATGTTGGCGACGATCCGCTGCTGGACATGGCCGGCGCCCGCGACGCCGGCCTGCGCACAGCCTGGATCAACCGCCGGCGCGAGCCGTGGCCGGCCGAACTGGGCTCACCGCCGGAACTGGATCTGCCCGACATGGCCGCGCTGGCCGACTGGCTGGATGCATCGGCTGCCGGCGCCTGAGCCGCGCCGGCGATTGTCCTTGCGCCCGCGCGCGCCCATCATGGGCCATTGCCACCGAAGGATTCTGCATGACCGCCCTGATCGAACGCCGCCCCGGCCAGCGCCGCGGCATTCCCATCGAAACCACCGACCCGGCGCACCTCGCCGCCAGTCGCCGGCGGCTCACCGCGATGCAGCGCCGCTGGCTCGGCGAAAGCGGCTTCGAGGCGACCCCGGGTGCGTTCGCGCTGGTGCCCGACGAGACCGGCAAGCTGGCGCGCGTGCTGGTCGGCGTGGATCCGGGCGACGCGCTGGCCGCGCTGGCCGGCCTGCCCTGCAGCCTGCCCGAAGCGAGCTATGAGCTGGCCGATGAAGGCGTGCTGCACGACCCCTCGCTGGCGGCACTCGGCTGGGCGCTGGGCGCCTACCAGTTCACCCGCTATCGCCCGGCGAAGCGTGCCCCCGCCCGGCTGATCGTGGGCGCCGACGAACTGACCCGGCTGGCGCCGCTGGCCGGGGCTACCGCCCAGGTGCGCGACCTGGTCAACACGCCGACCGAGGACATGGGCCCCGCACAACTCGGCGAAGCCATCAAGAGCCTGGCCAAGGCGCACAAGGCCAAGCTGCGCGACTGGGTCGGCGACGAGCTGCTCAAGGCGAACTTCCCGACCATCCACGCGGTGGGCCGCGCCAGCCATCGCGAACCCCGCCTGATCGAACTGGGGTGGGGCAAGGCCGGCGATCCGAAGCTGGTGGTCATCGGCAAGGGCGTGTGCTTCGACACCGGCGGCCTGAACCTCAAGGGCGGCGACGGCATGCGCTGGATGAAAAAGGACATGGGCGGCGCCGCGCACGCGATCGCGCTGGCCGGGCTGATCATGCAGGCGCAGCTGCCGGTGCGGCTCACCCTGCTGGTGCCGGCGGTGGAAAACGCGGTGGCCGGCAACGCGATGCGCCCGGGCGAGGTGATCACCACCCGCGCCGGCCTCACCGTGGAGGTGGACAACACTGATGCCGAGGGCCGGTTGATCCTGTGCGACGCGCTGGCCTACGCGGCCGAGCAGCAACCCGCCCTGATCATCGACTTCGCCACCCTCACCGGTGCCGCCCGCGTGGCGCTGGGCCCGGATCTGCCCGCGCTGTTCGCCAACGACGACGAACTGGCCGTGGCCGTGCTGCGCGCCGGCGGCGACGTCGCCGACCCGCTGTGGCACCTGCCGTTGTGGCGGCCATACCGGCGCATGCTCGACTCCTACCTGGCGGACTTCACCAACACCGGTGCTTCCCGCCATGCCGGCGCGATCACCGCCGCGCTGTACCTGGAGCGTTTCGTGCCCGACGGCACCCCATGGCTGCACCTGGACACCTACGCCTGGAACGACGCCGACCGCCCCGGCCGGCCCCGCGGCGGCGAGGCGATGGGACTTCGCGCGGTGTTTGCCTATCTGCAGAACCGCTACCGGCAATGACCGTTCCGGCCGCGCGGGTCAGCTGACCCTGCCCGCTTGCGCGACAGCCGCTGGTCGGCGCAGTCCCGCCGCGGCTTCGACGACACCTTCGAGCATGAGGCATGGAACCGCAGCGAGCGCGACCGCGCCGTGCTGATCGTGGACAGCTGGAATGCCGACCCCGGCGAGGCGGAACAGACGGCGGTGGCCGACCTGGTCGCGGAGGTCGGTGGCTTCAACCGCTCCGGCGAGGCCTCCCGCCTGCCCCGACCATGACCGGCGACGCCCCGGCACAACCATCCAGCAGGCACCGGACGTAGTGGTACGGAGAACGTTCGGGGGAGTAACCTCTCCGGCGTTGGGCGCAAGTCCATGACTGTTGCAACATGCCCGGGGGGGACAAGGGGCACCAGTCGGGGCGCTCGGCATTACAGGGCCGTACCACCACCACCGGGGAAGAAAAACACATGAAATACGACCTCAACCACCTGTCATTGGCTGTGCGCCTTGCACTGACGGCCGGGATGCTTTCGGTCGCCGCCGGCGTGCAAGCGCAGGTATCGACGACGAACAACCCGCCGGCCACGGACCAAGCCACGCCACCGGCCACGGACCAGGCCACGCCGCCGTCCAGGGAAAAGGCCAAGACATTGAACGCCGTGGTCGTCACCGGCTCGCTGATCCGGCGTGTGGACGCCGAGACCGCCAGCCCGGTGGTAACGGTGGATCGCGCCGCGATCACCAATGCCGGCAACCCGACGATGGGCAATGTGCTGCAGGCGCTGCCCAGCATTTCCGGCAAGGCCACCAACCCGCAGAACAACAGCAACGGCGGCGGCATCGCCAGCCCCTCGCTGGAAGCCGGCGGCGGTGCCTCGCGCATCTCGCTGCGCGGCCTGGGCATCGAGCGCACCTTGGTGCTGATCGACGGCCAGCGCATGGCCAACCCCGACGTCAACATGATTCCGCAAAGCATGATCGAGAGCGTCGACGTGCTGGCCGAGGGCGCCTCCACCGTGTACGGCTCCGACGCCATCGGCGGCGTGGTCAACTTCAAGTTGCGCAAGGACTACCAGGGCGCCGAACTCAGCATCAACGAGGGCATCTCCAGCCACGGTGACGGCCAGCGCCACGGCTTCACGCTGACCGGGGGCCTCAACGGCGATCGCTTCAACATCGTGGGCGGCCTCAGCTTCAACAAGTACGACCCGGTGCTCGCCACCGAGCGCAAGTACTCCGCGCACCAGTTGTACCTGTCCAGCGGTGTGGCTTCCCCGGCCGGTTCCAGCACGATCCCGACCGGCAAGATCCAGACGCCCGCGTCGATCGCCGCCTACAATGCAGGTAGCTGCCCGACCCAGTACATCACGCTCGGATCAGGCGATGGATCAAAGTTGAGCGACTACCGCTGCGACCTCGGTGGTCCGGATGCCTACAACTACAACGCCTACAACTATATCCAGACCAAGCAGCAGCGCACCGATGCCTTCGTGCTCGGCAGCTACAAGCTGGCGGACAACCTGACGTTCTTCTTCGAGGGCTTCTTCAACCACACCCAATCGGCCGGCCAGGACGCGCCAGCACCGACGGCGGCCGGCCTCAGCAACGACGGTTGGTATGTGTCCAAGAACAATCCGATCAACCCGTTCGGCGTCACCTTCGGCACCGATCCCGCCGACCCGACCGATCCGGACGGTGGCTATGGTTTCAATACCCGCCTGACCGGCGCCGGCACCCGTCTGCACACGTATGACACCAAGAACGTGCAGGTGAACACCGGCCTGCGCGGCGCCTTCGGAAGCAGCAGCTGGAGCTGGGCCGCCACCGTCGATTACGCCCATGCCAACCGCCTGCAACGCGACTACAACGAAATCAACATTGCGGCCTTCCAGGCGGCGATCAACAGTGGCGTCAACATCTTCGACCAGGCCAACCAGGGCGATTCGATCAGGTCCGGGGTGGACGATCCGGTGTACGTATTCACCAATTCCACCAAGCAGGTCCAGCTGGACGCGAACGGCGAGTTGTGGGAACTGCCGGCCGGCACCATGCAATTGGCCGTCGGCGGCCTGTACCGCCAGCGCACCATGAACTATACGGTGACCCCGGACGCCGTGCTCAACCTGGAAACCGGTCGCTGCGAAGTGTTGCAGGAAGCCTGTGGCTCGCCCGGTCGTGGCCGCGACAACGTCAAGGAGCTCTACGCCGAAACGCTGATCCCGTTGCTGTCAGAGCAGCCATTCGCGTATTCGTTGAACCTCGATCTGGGTATCCGCGCTTCGGACTACAGCACCACCGGCACCACCACCAACAAGAAGATCGCCATCGAGTGGCGGCCGATCCAGGATCTGCTGGTACGCGGCACCGTGTCCCAGGTATTCCGCGCGCCCAACCTGGACGAACTCTACGACGGCGTCACCCTGGTTCAGCCCAGCCCCACCGATCCCTGCGCGCATCTTTCGGCAGCCGAGCTGGCACAGCACCCCGTGGCCTGCCAGTCCGTCCCGGTCGACTGGCCCGGCAACAGTCCTCTCCAGGTCAATACCTACTACGCAGGCGCCAATACCGTGGGTGCAACGCTCAAGCCGGAACAGGGCAAGTCGATCGACCTCGGCTTCGTCTACAACCCGAGCTGGCTGGAGGACGTGTCGACCAGCGTCGACTTCTGGCACATCTACCTGCAGGATCTGTTGACGCCGATCCAGGCCTCGACCGTGCTCAATGCCTGCTTTGCCAATGACAGCAGCCCGTTTTGCTCGCTCATCCACCGCCTCGACACCACCACCAAGCAGCCGGGCAATATACGGGTGATCGACACACCGGTCGTGAACCTGGGCAACCTGAGCACCACCGGCATCGACTTCACGCTGAACTACAAGATCCCGCATTTCGATCTCGGCAACATCGACCCGGGCAATTTCAGGGCCAGCTTCGCCTCGACTTACACGTCCACCTACAAGAACAACCCGGCGCCTGGTCTGCCAGGTGGCGTAACAACCGACTACGCCGGCACTTACACGACCCAGTTCGGCAACCTCACGCGCTGGCGCGGCACGCTCACACTCAACTGGCAGAAGGACAACTGGAACGCGCAGTGGCAATCGCGCTATATCAACCATGCGATCAACCTGAACGCCGATGTCGTCACCGGAGCCGACGCTCCCATGGGATCGGTGATCTACCACGCGATCCAGCTCGGCTACAAGGTGCCGTCTATCCACACCTCGTTCGACATCGGCGTGGACAACCTGTTCGACCACGCGCCACCGCTGGTCTACCAGAACGGCGGCAACTACAACGTGGACGTCTCCACTTACGATGCCATGGGCCGCTACTACTGGGCCCGGGCCACAGTGAAGTTCTGATCGGCTGACCACAGCGCAAAACCGAGGGGCCGCGAGATACCTCGCGGTCCCTCTTGCATAATGGTGCCTCGCACATTCGGTCGAGCAGGCATGCCAGAGCCCACAAACAGCCTCGCCGACGCCATCACCACCGCCTACCAGGCGGGCGACATGGAACAGGTGGTCGCGCTCGGCGAGCAGGCCGCACCAACCAGCGAAGCGTCCCTGTTTTGGCTGGGCGTGGCCCGCCAGAACACCGGCCGCTACGCGCAGGCAGCTATGGCCTTCCGCCAGCTCACGCAAATGCGGCCGCAGGTTTCCGCCTACTGGAACAACCTGGCGCTGGCCTGTCGGCAGGACGGCGACCTGGTTGCCGCCGAAAGAGCCCTGGGCACCGCCCACTCGCTGGCACCCAACGATGCCGAAGTGCACTTCAACCTTGGCCTGCTTCAGCTCCAGCAACGGCGTTGGGTGTCTGCACGGCAGTCGTTGATGGATGCCGTGCGCCTCTCGCCGGGCTTCATCGAGGCTCGGCTGCAAGCCGCGCATGCCTGTCATGTCTGCGGCGACAACGACGGGCAGCAGGCGATGCTGGCCGGCGCCAGGGACTGGTCGGGTCAACCGGGCGAACAGGCCCTGTTGCTGGCCGCGATGCTGTCCGCTCAAGGCGAGCTGGACGCCGCACTTCGCGCCCTCGACCGCGCACTGCTGCCCAGCCACGACGAGGCCGGCGTCATGCCATTGCGCATCACGGCGCAACAGGTGGCGCTGTACGAGCGAAGCAACCAGCTCGAGCGCGCACGTCGCGTGTTGCAGCAACTGCCACTGCACCGCCTCGAACAACTGCCGCCGCAGGCGCACGAGGCCCGCGGCGAAGCCTGGAGCGCACACGCCGTGATCGCCACGCGCGACGCCGACCATGCGACCGCGGCGGCGCTTTACCGGCGCGTGCTGGCACTCGACCTGGACGATCAGCATCGTGCGGCCGCCGCCTTCGGGCTGGCCGCCGCCAGCGACCGACTGGGGCGACACGCCGAGGCATGGCAGGCGCTGCAGGTCGCGCATGCAGCGCAACGGGCGATCGCGCGGGACGTGGTGCCCGAGTTGATGCAGCCGCACAGCCGCCCGCTGGCCATGAGCGCGCAACGGGTGGACCGCGCCGAGTTCATGACGTGGAAATCGTTGCCCACGCCGCCGGATACGCGCCAGCCGATCTTCGTGGTCGGTTTCCCGCGCTCGGGCACCACCCTGCTGGAGCAGATGCTGGACGCCCATCCGGATTTTCGTTCGATGGACGAGCGCGCCTTCATCCACGATCTCATCGAGCGCATGGAAGATGCCGGTCAACACTACCCCACCGACCTGGCGAACCTCACCGCCCAGGAAGCAGGGCAATTGCGCGAGATCTATTTTCGCCGGGTCGGGGAGGTCCTGCCGGCGCTGCGGACGCACCGCCTGGTGGACAAGAATCCACTCAACATGCTGTGCCTGCCGATGATCATGCGGCTGTTCCCGCGCTCGCGCATCATCGTGTGCCTGCGTCACCCGTGCGATGTGCTGCTCAGTTGCTACATGCAGCCGTTCCGTTCGCCCGCCTTCATGGTGATGTGTTCCTCGCTGCAGCGACTGGCCGAGGGCTACGTGCAGGCTTTCGAACAGTGGCAGGAGCACGTGGAAGTGTTCGCGCCGCGCGTGCTGGAATGGCGCTATGAATCGGTGGTCAGTCGCTTCGGGGAGAGCGTGGCTAAGCTCGGCGAGTTTCTCGAGATCGAAGATGCCTCGCCGATGACACAGTTCGCTGAACATGCACGTGGCAAGCGCCACATCAGCACGCCAAGCTATGCCCAGGTCACTCAGAGCATCAACGCCAAGGCGGTAAACCGCTGGCACGCCTACCGCGAGCGGTTCGAGCCGGTGCTGCCCATCTTGCGCCCGGTGATGCAGCGCCTTGGTTACGCCGACTGAGGGCTGACACCATGCGACACGGCGCTGCGTATCATCGAGGCGTAGCGCGTGATGCTTCAGCCAGCACAACGATCCTGTCCATGCAAGACGAATGATCCATGAGCAAGCCGCATCACGATACGCTGGAAACCCACCGGGCGATCGCACGCCAGCAGGCGCAAGCCGGTGAACGCGACGCCGCCGAAAAATCCTTCCTGGGCATCCTGGAGCGGGATCCGCATGATGTGGAGGCGTTGCGCTTCGTCGCCGAATGCCGATCCCTGCGCGGCGACCAGGCGGCCGCCATCGATCGCCTACAGGTCGCGGTACGGCTGACGCCAGAGGATCCGGCCAACTGGAGACAGCTGGGTTCGGCGCAGATGACTGCAGGCGACTTCGGCGCTGCCGCCGCCAGCTTCAGGCACGGACTGGCGCTGGCTCCGCGCATGTTCGTCGCCCGCCTGCAACTGGGCATCGCACTGGAACAACTGGGCCAGCCGCACGAGGCGCTGAAGGCTTATTTCATGGCGATCGAGAGCGCCCATGCGATGGGCCGTTGGGAAGACGATGCCACCACCGCTCCGCGGTTGCGCGATGCGGTGAAGCACGCGGTGAATTACGTGAACATCCATCGACGGCGGCTGTTCCATGGCGCCCTGCAGCCGCTGCGTGAACGCTACGGCGACGCGGAGCTGGTGCGTGTGGAACGCAGCCTCGCGATCTATTTCCTCGACCGCCCCGCGAACATTCCCGATCCGCGACAGAAACCGAAATTCCTGTTTTTCCCCGATATCACAAGCCAGCCCTATTACCCGCGCCGTCTTTTCCCCTGGCTGGAATCGCTGGAAGCGGCAACCGACGTCGTGCGAGACGAGCTGCGCGCCGTGCTGTCCGGGCAACCGTCGCTGGAATCCTTCCTGGGCGATGTGCCGCCGGAGGCCATGCGCGACATGCTGGCTTCGTCCGGCGCACAGGAACCCGCGTGGGATGCTTACTTCTTCCACCGCCATGGCCTGCCCGATGAGCTGCACCGGGCACGCTGCCCGCGCACCGCGGCGCTGCTCGATGCGCTGCCGCTGGTACGCATCCGCGACCACGCGCCCGAGGCGCTGTTCTCCGTGTTGAGTCCCGGCACCCACATCCTGCTGCACACCGGGGTAACCAATACGCGGCTGGTCACCCACCTGCCGTTGATTGTCCCACCGGATTGCGCGATCCGCGTGGGCGGCCAGGAGCATGCCTGGCAGGAGGGGCGCTGCGTAACCTTCGACGACACCTGGGAGCACGAGGCATGGAATCGCAGCGGACAGGTCCGGGTGGTGCTGATCGTCGACAGCTGGCACCCGGATCTTAGCGAAGTGGAACGGGCAGCCGTCACCGACCTGGTCGAGGCCATCGGGGATTTCAACCAGTCCTGCGCATTGCCTGAGGCAACGCACTGAGGGCGCCGCGAACCAGCCTGATTCGACTGATCCACGCGGGGCCCGCACACAGGAGAGTCGGCAGTCATGCCGGCTCTTGTGCTCCTGCCGTAGGCTGCTTTACATCAGCAAGCCACCGAGTCAGGCGGATCAGTGCGTGCCGGCCGGTTCGGCCATGGCAGACTTGGTCTCGGCGGGCGTTTGTGCGCTGGCGACCGTACTGAACTTGCCGCCATACGGCAACACCTCGCTGGCCAGCTTCGGGTCGGCCTTGATCATGCCGATTGCGTCGAACAGGATGTGCGCGGTTTCATCGAGCTGCACGTCCTTGGCCTTTTTGGCGTCCTTCTCTTCCTTCAGTTCGCTTTTCAGACTGCGCTCGTTGGGGTTGAGGCCGTCGTCGAGCGTGCTGTCCGCGTCGATCAGCGCGGCGTCGCCGCCATCGATGGCCACGTGCCTGGCGCGGAAGTCGGCCTGGATCTTCTCCTGCTGCTTGCGCTCGGCCTCGCGCGTGGCGAGGTTCAGCGAAATCATGGTCATGTCGCGCATCTTCTTGTACTGCGCCAGCTCGTCCAGCATCAGTTTCCAGCCCGGCGACTGCGCCACCCGCCCGGCGTGCCGCTGCTCCAGCTGCGGCAGGTAGGCGGCGAGATTCGCCACCGGCTTGTAGTCGGCCGGAGGAATCCGCGTCCACGGCAGGGCATTGTCGTAGGTGGATTCGCCGAAATCCTTCTCGTCGCCGTTCCTCGGATATTCGATATCGGGCGTCACGCCCTTCAGCTGGGTGGAGCCGCCGTTGATGCGGAAGAACTCCTGGATGGTCATCTTCAGCTCGCCGAGCTGGGGCTTTTCGCTGTCGCTCGGGGCAAACTTGTCCAGGTCGACCAGGGTCTGCACGGTGCCCTTGCCGAAGGTCGGTTCACCGATGACCAGGCCGCGGTGGTAATCCTGGATCGCGGCGGAGAAGATCTCCGATGCCGACGCGGTGCCGCGATTGACCAGCACCGCCAGCGGGCCGTTCCAGGCCATGCCCGGATCGTCGTCGCCCTGCACCTGAACCTCACCGTGCGAGCCGCGCACCTGCACCACCGGGCCCTTGTCGATGAACAGGCCGGTCATCGAATCGGCCTCGGCCAGCGAGCCGCCGCCGTTGTTGCGCAGATCCACCACGATGCCCTGCACGCCTTCCTGCTTGAGCTCGCCGATCAGCTTGGCGACGTCGCGGGTGGTGCTGCGGTAGTCCTTGTCGCCGGCGCTGCGCGCGCCGAAATCGGAGTAGAACGAGGGCAGGTCGATCACGCCAATCTTGCGGATGACGTCGCCGTCCTTGATGTCGATGACTTTCTTGCTGGCGGCGGCGTCCTCCAGGTTGATCTTGTCGCGCACCAGGGTGATCAGCTCGTGCTTGCCGTCCGGGCCGGCGTCGGCGGGCAGGGTTTCCAGCCGCACCACGGTGCCCTTCTTGCCGCGGATCAGCGCAGTGACGTCGTCGATGCGCCAGCCGACCACGTCGACCATCGCGCCCTTGTCGCCCTGGCCCACCGCCACGATGCGGTCGCCGGGCTTGAACCTGTGCGACTTCATCGCCGGGCCGCCGGGGATCAGCTTGACGATCATGGTGTAGTCGTCGCGCGACTGCAGCTG
>Ga0070659_100002632_pt1 | contig 12775 bp, 10 predicted proteins | sample KBSC23metaG_FD_64666 | JGI IMG/M metagenome (GOLD analysis project Ga0070659, IMG submission 64666) | Corn rhizosphere microbial communities from Kellogg Biological Station, Michigan, USA - KBS C2-3 metaG | ecosystem: Host-associated > Plants > Roots > Rhizosphere > Soil ...
GTCGGCAGGATGGCTGACGGCAGGGCCCGCATGCGCCGTTCGCCGCGGTGTGGCGTAGTGGTATGCAAAGTGTTCATTGACGACCTCCCCATTCTCGTCCGGTTGCTGCGATCAGGTTTTGCCTGGGTCTTCTTCGTCGTTCGGCACGACCAGGGGCCCCAGGCCAGACAGGAAATCCGATGGCGCCACACCGGCGCCGTAAGCGGGAAACACCAGCTTGCTGTCACGGAAACTCTTCAGCGGCTGGGTGACGCACTGCCAGCCGCGCTCGCGTACGTCGCGCAAGTAGGCAAGATCCACCTCGAACGCGATCACCTCGCGGCCGCTGCCGGCCTGGTGGATCACCTCACCGCCCGGCCCGCACACCACCGAGCGTCCGAGCCCGAGGTCGCCGGCGACGTTGATGTCGACGAAGTAGCACTGGTTGGTGGCTGCCGACGCGCGCGCAATCGCCAGTTCCGCGTCGCGGTCGAGGGTGTAGGTCATGGTCGGGTGCAGGATCACTTCCGCGCCCAGGCAACACATTGAGCGGGTGGTTTCCGGAAACCACATGTCGTAGCAGATCGATACGCCGAAGCGGCCCACGCCGGGCACGTCGAACACGGTCGCCTCGCTGCCTGCCGTCACTCCCTTCTCGTAGGGCAGGAACGGAAACAGCTTGCGATGCCGGGCCACCACCGTGCCGCTTGGGTCGATCACCGGCGTGGTGTTGTAGACCAGGTCGCCGTCGCGCTCGTACAGCGAGCCCGGCAGCAGCCAGACGCCATTCTTGCGCGCCACCTCGCAGTAGCGCTTCTCGACCGGCCCGGGCATCGCCTGTGCCTTGGCTGGATCGGCACCGAACGTGGCCAGCTCGCCCAGCACCAGCATGTGCACCCAGGGCATGCGCTTCTTCAGCATGACGATTTCGGCGGCGATGCGCGCCAGGTTGTCGCCCCTGGACAGATCCAGCTGCAGCGCGGCGATGCCGAAGCGGCTGCTGGCGGTGTGTGCTGGTGCCTGGTTCGCCAAGGTTCGACTCCGGTTCCGGGATGCTGTCCTGTGACTTGACAGTAGGCGGGAGCCGGCATCGCAGTTAGAGCCAGTTGCCCGGCATCGATGGTGCCAGTGATCGAGGCTTGCGGTGCGCTTGGCAGGCGCGGAGCCAGGTTTCCTTCCCCCGCGAAGCGGGGGAAGGTGCCGAAGGCGGATGGAGGCGCTCTTGACCGGAAATGCACCCTATCGGCCCTCCGGGCAGCTTCCCCGCAATGCGGAGGAAGCCGGAGCAAATTCACCGGCTCTCAAGTTCCGGTGCTTGCGCCCGCATGCCGGCCGGGCAAAATTACCGCGCGGTCGACCAGATTGCCGGCGGTGTTGTACCAGTACAACTGCTCGTCGACGACTGCCACCGCGTAGCTTTCGGCCTCGCCGTAAGCCCAGTGGTTCCACTGGCGGAACCAGCGGTCGCCCTCGATCCACCAGCGACCGCGATCGGGGTCTTCATTGGCGTAGCCGGCGGTGCCGACCAGTTCGCCGGAACGGCCGACCCGGATCATGCACGGCTCACCGTAGACCGTGTTGTAGAGCAACGTCTTGCCCGCCAGCGCGCGGCGTAGCTCGGCGCCGGAGAGCGTTTTCGCCGCGCCGGCGTCGACGGTGCTGGCGCGCGAGGCATGGAACACCTGCGCCAGTGCGCGCACGCCTTCGCGGATGCGGTCTTCGGGGATGCTGGTGGTGCCCATGATGAAGCCGTCGCGTGCCTCGGTGAGGCGCGCAGGCTGGATCAGCACGCCGGCGGCCGCGGCGCGGCTCGCCAGCGCCTGCGCATCCTGGCCGTCGCGGCAGCGTACCCAGTAGGCGCTGACGCCCGGCAGCGTCTCGATCTGCACTGCCGCATGCAGGTAGTGGTTCAGCGCATCGCGCAAGGCGGTGCGCCGCGCCAGCAGGGTGTGGCGCGCCTTCTGCAATGCGGCGGCGTAATAGCCCAGAGCCAGGAAGTACGCCCACGAACGCTGCAGCAGCGGATCCGGCGCCGCGCCCATAATCCGCCGCAGCCGCCGCAGGCGCGCGATCACCGCCGCGTCGGCGACCATGAAGGCCAGCGGCGCGCCGCAGGCCACCGCCGGCGACAGCCGGCTGACGTAGATCATGCTGCCGGCCGCTGCGTCGGCGTACAGCGCGGGCTTGATCGCGCCGGTTTCGCTGGTGTCGGTCGGCGTGTCCTGCTCGATGACGATGCCGTGGACACGTGCGACCCGACCCAGCATGGCTGGTGCGAGACGCTTGCCCGACGTGATGCCCGAGCGTCCGCTGGTCACCACGATCACGCCTTCCGGCGCCGCGCCGGCCGGGTGCGCGTGCAGGCTCTCGATGCGCGCGCCGCGCTCGCGCAAGGTCGCCAGCAATTCCGGGTCGGCCGGCTCTTCCAGCCACACCGGCGTGCCGGAGCGCACCAGCAGGCTCAGCACGAACTGCAGGCCCTGCCGCGCCGAGGCCAGCACCAGCACTTCCTCGCCGAGCGCGCTGATGCCGCGTTCCGGCAGCAGCTTGGTGCGGATCTCGTCGACCAGCATGGGGTCGTCCAGCTCGCCGTTACCGTCCGACCATTGCGCCATATCGCGCGGGCACGATGCCAGCCGCACTGCCTTGCGCCAGTCCTGCAGTGGCGCCAATGCCGCATCGATGCGACCGTCCCAGAACGAGTAGGGATACTGGCGCCAGCGCGGCGGGCAGCGCGCGCCGCCGTCGGCCGGCACCTCCGCCATCCGCTCGGCGACGGGCGAGCCTTCGGCCCGCGGCGTGCGGCGTCCCACCACGCGGCCGCCGAGCGCTCTCGCTGCAACGAAGATGCCGCTGCGATCGCGCGATTCCAGATGACCCTCGGCGACCAGGTCGCCGTAGGCGAGCACCACGGTGTTGCGGGAGATGCCCAGGCGGTCGGCGAGGATGCGCGAGGACGGCAGCTTGCCGCCCGGGCGCAGCACGCCGATGTAGATCGCCTCGACGATGCGCTGGCGCAGTTGATCCTGCAACCCCAGCGGCGCCGTGCGATCCAGTGCGATGGTGAGGTCAGCCATGTCGCTCCGCGGGTCGGATCGCGCATCGCACCCGGTCGACCACCGGGCGAGGTGCTTCAGGTTTGTCCCAGCGCTTGCTCCAGCAGCGCCATGCCTTCGTCCAGCTGATTTTCCGGGATGGTCAGCGGAAACAGCAAACGGATCGCTTCGCCGTGGGCGCCGCAGCTGAGGATGATCAGGCCCAGCGCGTGCGCACGCTGCACTACCGCCTTGGTCGCGGCGGGGTCGACCGCGCCACCGCCGCGCGTCGCCAGCAGGTCGAACGCGATCATCGCGCCGCGCCCGCGGATGTGGCCGATCGGACGCAGATCCGCGCGTGCGGCGAATACCTCGAGGCGCGCGGTCACGCGTTCGCCCAGGGCCAGCGCGCGCGCCGGCAAATTTTCCGCATCGATCACATCGAGCGTGGCCAGCGCCGCGGCGCACGACACCGGCGAACCGGCATAGGTGCCACCGAGGCCGCCCGGCGCGGCCTTGTCCATCAGCGCGGCGCGCCCCACCACCCCGGAGAGCGGGAAACCGCCGGCCAGCGATTTCGCCACCGTGATCAGATCCGGCTTCACGCCCGCATGCTCGATCGCGAACATCTTGCCGGTGCGGCCAAAGCCCGACTGGATCTCGTCGGCGATCATCACGATGCCGTGGCGGCTGCACAACTCGCGCAGTTCGCGCAGGAAGTCGTCCGGCGCCGGCGTGAAGCCGCCTTCGCCCTGCACCGGCTCGATGATGATGGCGGCAACCCGGTCGACCGTCACGTCGTTGTGGAACAACTCCTCCAGCGCGGCCAGGCTGTCGGCCGCGCTCACACCGCGGTACTCGGCGGGAAACGGCACGTGGAAGACTTCCGGCGGCATCGGCCCGAAGCCCTGCTTGTACGGCGCGGTCTTGCCGGTCAGCGCCATGGTCAGCAGGGTGCGGCCGTGGAATGCGCCGCCGAACGCGATCACGGCGGAACGCCCGGTGGCCACCCGCGCGATCTTCACCGCGTTCTCCACCGCTTCGGCACCGGTGGTGAAGAACACCGACTTGGCCTCGCCTTCGATCGGCGCCAGCGCATTGAGCCGCTCCGCCAGCGCCACATAGGACTCGTAGCCGACCACCTGGAACGCGGTATGCGTGAATGCCTCCAGTTGCTCGCGCGCCGCCTTGATCACCGCCGGATGGCGATGGCCGACGTTGAGCACCGCGATGCCGGCGGCGAAATCCACATAGCGGCGCCCCTCCACGTCCCACAATTCGGCATTCTCCGCGCGCGCGGCAAACACCGGCAAGGCCGTGGCCAGGCCGCGGGGCAGGGCGCGGTTGCGCCGCGTCTGAAGCGATTCATTGGTTGTCATGGCCGACTCCTTGCGTTGCCGCCAGCGTGCCGCCCGTGGCCGCGGCGTCCTAGGGCCAGTTGCCGCCGACGCGTGGTGCCAGTTTGCCAGATCCGCAAACGGGGGTGCTGCTGTTCGTTCCACCATTGTGGATGTGCCCGGCGCTGGCTTGCGGCACACTGGCGGCCTTTTCTGGCGATGTCGATCTATCATGAGCTCCCGCACCGTCACCAGCCTCGCCACGCTCGGCCTGATCGTGATGACCGCGGTGTGGGGCTCGACCTTCGTGCTGATCAAGGACGTGGTCGGCCGCATGCCGGTGGCGGACTTCCTGGCCGTGCGCTTCGCCATCGCGGCGCTGGCGATGCTGGCCCTGTTCGCGCCGCAGGCATGGCGGCTGGGTCGCGCGCAGATCCTGCGCGGGATGCTGCTCGGCGTGATCTACGGCGTCGGCCAGCTGCTGCAGACCTGGGGGCTGTCGCTGATCGCGCCCAGCGTCAGCGGTTTCGCCACCGGCATGTATGTGGTGTTCACGCCGATCCTGGCGCTGGTATTGCTGCGTCAACGCGTGGCCGCCAGCGTGTGGCTGGCTGTCGTCGTGGCCACCACGGGCTTGGCCCTGCTCACGCTCAACGGCTTCGAGGTCGGCTTCGGCGTGTGGCTGACCCTGGCCTCGGCCGCGTTGTACGCGCTGCACATCGTGCTGCTCGGCCAGTGGTCGCGGCAGGGCGAGGCGTTCGGCCTGTCGGCGGTGCAGATGGTGGCGATCGCGCTGGTCTGCTTGCTCGCCACCGCGCCGCACGGGCCGGTACTGCCGCCCGATCCCGGCGCCTGGTTCGCCGTGCTCTACATGGCGCTGATCGCCGGCGCCGGCGCGATGCTGATGCAGACCTGGGCGCAATCCCACCTGCCGGCCGCGCGCGCCGCCATCGTGATGACCACCGAACCGGTGTTCGCTGCCGCCTTTGCCGTGCTGCTCGGCGTGGATGCGCTCACCTGGCGCATGATCGCCGGCGGCGGCCTGGTGCTGGCGGCGATGTACCTGGTGGAGCTGATGCCGCGCCGCGCGGGCGCCGCCGAAGCGCCGTCGGCCGAGGCCGTGCATCACGAGGTGTGAAGGTGGATTCTTCCCGGTGATCGTGCCGCTGTGCAGAGCAGGGACGAGAAGCCTCCGTGTTCCAGGACACCTCCTCTTGTCGTCATTCCCGCGAAGGTGGGAATCCATGTTGTCGGGTGAAATGCGATTCCCGCCTTCGCGGGAATGACGTCCCGGGGGCGAGGCTCCTCCGCTGTCCTCCTGATGCGCAGGGAAAAGAGAGGAAAGCCCTCAAGTTTCTTGAGAGCTTGACCTTGCGTGGCGCGGCTGCAGTGCGATGCGCACCAGGTAGACGATGATCGCCACGTTGCCCACCAGGGTGGCCAGCTTCAGCCAGCCGAAGTGGTACAGCGTCTCGTACAGCTCCAGCGGGATCAGCGAACCGGTGGCGATCACCGTGAACCATTCCGCCCAGTGCTTGCCCAGCCAGAGGCCCACGCCCTCGATGCCGAACAACACCGCGTAACCGAGAGCCACCAGTCCCACCGCCTCGAACTTGCTGGGCCCGAATTCCTGCAGCACTTCGACCAGCTTCCAGCGCAGGCCGTTGCTGTCGGCCAGCGACAGATGCTCCAGCCAGTGCACCAGCCGCTCGAAGTTCTGTTCGCGATAGAAATGGAACGCCGCCAGCGCCACCAGCAGCAGGCACGAGGTCTTGATGATTTCGTAGATCGCGATGACGCGCAGCCCGGGATGGCGCTGGCCGGGTGCGGCGGCCGCAGCGGTGGCGGCGAATTCGGGGATGGACATGGGTGGCGACTGTATGGGCAGTGGCTATTGTCGCCGATCGGAGCCGTCGCGACCTGTGCGTGAAGGCATGGCCTCGCCCGCGAGCCGGGCAGGGCAGTGGCCCGGTGCTGGGATCAGTATCCCGATTCGCCGTGCCCGGAGGCCTCACGTGCGGGCATCAAGCCGGTGGCCCTCAGGCCGATACTTGAGAAGCACCACGCCGGAGGCCAGCGGTACGGCGCTCGTCAGGTGCAGCCGCCGTCGCCCGGTGACCGACTCGAACAGTCTTGGCGACGCATGGGCGATGAAGGGCTGAACCAGGACGTGGTACTCGTCGATCTGGTTGGCGCCGGCGAGCGACGCGGCCAGGCCGGGGCTGCCGAAAATCACCAGCTTGCCCCCGATGCGCCGGCGCAGATTCGCGACCTCCGCCTCCAGCGACCCGGCAAGACGAAAGGTGTTGCTCCAGTCGGTGACCAACTCCCGTCCGGACATCACGTATTTCCTGGCGTCCCCCAATTGCCTGCCGAACGCCACGATGTGCGCCGGCAACTCCCTGCTCGATGCCGCCTGCGGCCAGAACCCAGCGAACAGATCGAACGTCGTCCGGCCGAACAGCAGCGCTTCCGCCGATGCCAGCAAGTCGGCGGCGTAGGCATGGTGCTCGGCATCGGCCACCACGTCCGCATGCGAACAGCTGCCGTTGATCGTGGCGTTGATGGAGTGGATGAGCGTGGCCATGCGGGATTGATGCTTTCGGTGGGCGCGGTGTCATGCGCTTGCGGAGAGAGTTACTGCGCAAAAGTGGACATCCGCTGGCCAGGCGCAGAGGACTTCTGAAAAGTGACATCAGGGACAATTCTAAAACCAAGGGGAGTTCCCCCGGCTCTGCCGGGGTGGCAGTAGCAGTTTGACGTTTACTGGAGCGGAAAGAACTTCATAGCCGCGCCGTCCGGCACGCGTTTGCTCTTGAGTGACTACCGGAATAGTGCAAAGTCGCCGGGTTGCCAGCTCTTGATTTCGATCACGAAAAGGCCCCTTTGAGGGGCTCGCGATCGTTAAGGCCCCCGGCTTTGCCGGGGGATACTTACTTCTCTATATTTCATATTTGAACTCAGTGCTGACGGAAACATAACGCTGGAGTTAAGCGACGGCAAAGCCGTCCGCCTTGAACGAGTAAAAAGAGACTTCCTCCCCTTACGGCCTCGAGGGCCATGATGGTGTTGCGACACAACCGTCAGCAGAAGAGGAAGTCTCCATGAGCACTATAGCCCTAGGTGTGGACTTGGCGAAGCGCGTGTTTTCGGTGTGCGAAGTGGACGGCAGCGGCCACGTGCTGCGCCGACTGGATCTGAAGCGCGATGCCTTTGCGGCGTGGCTGGCGCAGGTGCCAGCGGGCATCGTGGTAGCCATGGAAGCGTGCAGTGGTGCACATCACTGGGCACGACGCTGCCTGGAAGTCGGCCTGCAGCCGCGGCTGATGGCCGCGCAGTTGGTGAAGCCGTATCGCCTGAGCCAGCGCAGCAAGAACGACCGCAACGATGCCGAGGCAATCGCCACGGCCGCGCGTCAGGGCAACATGCGCTTCGTGCCGGTGAAGGATGTCGATCAGCAAGCCCGGCTGGCGTGGCATCGGGTGCGCGAAGGCTACAAGGCCGAATCCCTGGCGATCGGCAACCGCCTGCGCGGCTTGCTGGCCGAGTTCGGGGTCGTCGTGGCGACGAGTGACGTGGCGCTGCGTCGTGTCTTGGGCGATCTCGATCGAGCGGTGCTGCCGGGTGAGTTCAAGGAGCTGCTTCGTGGTCTGGAGGCGCACTGGACCGAGGTGCGCAAGGCCCTCGACGCGTGCGATGCCCGCATCGACGCCCATGCGCGAGAGGACGAACGGTGCGTGCGCTTGCACGCCATCATCGGTATCGGCCCGATCACCGCCGATGCGATGGTCGCCAGTCTGGGCTCGGCCAAGGACTTCAGGAACGGCCGGCAACTGGCCGCCTGGCTGGGTCTGGTACCGACCCAGCACTCCAGCGGCGGTCATGCCCGGCTGGGCACGATCAGCTGCCACGGCGAGGCGTACATGCGCACCTTGTTGATCCAGGGCGCCCGCAGCAGCCTGCAGCGGGCCAAGGCGGTCAGCATGGAAAAGTCCACGCCCGAACAGATCTGGATACGCCCACTGGCCTGCCGGATGTGCTTCGGCAAAGTGCTGGTGGCGATCGCCAACAAACATGCGCGACAGCTGTGGGCGATGCTGGCGCACGACCAAACCTACGACGCCGACGCATGGCTGAAGCACCCGATGGTGCAGCGCCCCGCTGGCAAGCATGCCGCCACCGTCGCCGCGATGGCATGAACCGGTTCCATGTCAGCGCGAAGCGGTAACAACGGGTCAGACCCACCCGGAGAGAACCTGGCTAACAATCTGGACGTCTAAACATGTTTCGGCTGATCCCCGAACACCGACGACACCGATGAATGAACGAGGTCCCCGGGCGCGGTTTATACATAGGTCCGCATCAGCAACGGTGATGCAACAAGACCGTTTACGGAAATGCAGTCTGACAATCGCTGCACCCCGCACCGCACTGACACCCATGACGCAGCACAGAGGACAACACGATGGGCAACAAAGGGGACGTGGCCAATTAAACGCACATCTACGATCAAGGTGATCGGCGAACTTAATTGGCCACGTCCCCTTTAATGCTTTGATGCGGCGCCGAACGCACTGCTGAAAAATTGGTCGCGTGATGGCAGGTATTCATGTTTACGCTTAGAAGGCTAGGTTCTTGTTGACATGAAAGTTCGCAGGGATGAAGTAACCCGTCGAATTTGGAAATCCTTCGAACTCGACGTCAAGCCGCTCGTTAAATGGATTCTGAAAGCCCTGCCATTTGGCAATATTATAGACATTGCAGTGCGCTCTAGCCACTATGCTTCGGATAAACAGGCTCTCAACATCAATCAACCCTCCCGCCGTGTTGATTGTGCCGACATCATTTACTGCCTTTGATTGATCGTCAATCTTAACTTTTATCAAATAAAATCTAACGCGCGCAAGGACAGCATCCGGTAATCCAGATTCTCGATATACCTCTAATCGTCCGGAAAAGCGCTGCTTTGCATTTGAAGAGGTTCCAGCGTAAACATGGGCTGGTTGATCCTTGTTGCGTATAACGTACAGAGCTGGCGTTGCGGGGATAGCGGGTATACAGGCAATTCCTCCGTTCTGGTTCCGCGTCGGAGTGTGCTTTGAACTGAAAATGAATGTAACTGCCGTTGTCATTGATACCTCCAACTGGACTTTCGTAAGGTATGGGTGAAATACAGGACACTGGAAGCCATGTCCAACTCCGTTTGAGTGCTAACGCTGGAGTTAAGCGGCGGGGAAGCCGTCCGCCTTGAACGAGATGTTAGACGCCAACCTAAATCGCTACAAGATTGTTGACGCTCGTAGATGGATTCTCTGGCTCGTAGTGTGCGACTTGAAACTCAATGGAGTGTTTGGCTAGCGCGACTTTGAGGTGCGTTAAGTAAGGCAGGATTGCAGGCGGTGGCACCACGTTGCATACGAGGCGTACCCAAACCTGTCTGTTGGCATAGTTAGGGTTTTCCCTAATCATGTCTCCATCGACAACATAGGATAGATACGCTTGGGTTTTCTTGTGCAATTCCTGTAGCTGCCGTTGAGGTTCCGACCAATTCCGAGGCTCGAACATCATCAGCCCAACTTTTCCATCGGGCGTCGGCCCGGCAGCATCTATGACATCAAACTCTTCAACCACTGACGATTCCCCCTGATGTCTAACGCTTGAGTTAAGCGGCGGCGAAGCCGTCCGCCTTGAACGAATTGTTAGGTGCCACCCGCTGAAATGGCAATGGCAACACCACGCACAGGCTCTGAAACAAGGTTGACACGAAACTTATATGCGTTGCCGTCGTAGGTAACCACCCTCTCGCTAGACTTGGAGTCGGGCCCAATACCATATACGGCCTTAATTCTCTTGTAGAGGCCCAAATAGAACTCGTGAGGCACCTGCACTAGCGGTGGAAACGTAGCGTCTAGGCCTGAGTAGACGTAATGCGTAGTAGCCGAGCGAGGGGCTGGAAAAAATAGTCGATGGCTCCCGCAGGTTGCTGCCTCATACAACAGTTTTCCGGTGATGCGAGCGACGTAACCACCTGAGCGACCGGGATAGCTCTTGTCTTCAAGTATTGGAGGAACCTGCATGTGGCACCTAATCGCTGGAGTTAAGCGGCGGCGAAGCCGTCCGCCTTGAACGAGATGTTAGGCCAAATCCTCGGCCCACAACTCTTCGATGTAGCCGGACTCACCATATTGCATGATCTCTTTGCGAAGCTGAGAGGCCGAGTACGAGGATAGTTGGTGTGGAACAACCTCGTTGAGCATGGAGAAATTTGCTGACCAGTCTGCATTGACTGCAAGCCTGCTCATGTCAAAGCCCAGTAGCTTTCCAGAATACCGAAGAGCGCCAGAGTTGATGTCTTGAACAGTTAGCTTGAACGGAAAGTCAAAGGGCTCTTTGACAACGTCTCGGCGTTCTTTCTCGCGATCGCGAAGCGAGGTGTGTCGAATGCACACTACAAAGGTCACTTGCCCAGGAAGCTGGAACTTTCCGCCCATGCGAACAAAGGCAACTTGCCATTGGCCGAAGAAGGCCTTTGAGGCGAAGGATTTATTGGGAACTGTCCAGCCTGCGGACTGAAGGCTAGCAAGGAATTCGCTGTAGTCCATTGTTGGCCTAACGCTGGAGTTAAGCGGCGGCGTAGCCGTCCGCCTTGAACGAGTGGTTAGGCAGCTTATAGCTCACCTGAGCTGCCCTGTGATGGCTGCAACTAACAATGTACCGCCGACGCACGCGACGAAGATGCCTACCGACATAAAGCATTTGCGACGATACCGCATGCCTTCCTCTGTGAGCATGTTGGAGGTGAGTAGTACGTTTGCGGGGTTCCATAGCGTGTCGCGGCCCCAGAGCTTGACGCCCGGACGTGCGCGGCGAATGGCCTTGATGCCATAGACGATGCCTGCGAACCAGGCGATGAGAGCGGTGAGCCAAGCAGCGACGAAGCCTGCGAGTGCCGTACCTGCAAGAACCTGGGACATTCCTGTCTCCGTGCCTAACGTAAATTCGATTGTCGAATGAAGCCTAATCCCGCAGCCCAACTCCGCCAGGCGGGTGCTGTTCATTGGAACGATCCCACGCAAATCAACGAGTTCCCCGATCGTGCCGCCTAATCCTGCAGCCTTTCCGGGGGCCGGCGACTGTGCAGTGATCCTCTCACTCGAAGCCAGTGTGGGCAAGCGCGGTGCTCGGCGCGGCGGCGGTGCGAGCGCCTGTTCATCGAGCGCTGTACTTGGCTACAGGCTCGGCCTCAACAACACCGCCCCCCGCCCCCCTTGTACCTCGCCTCCTGCCGCTCGCGGAAGAATTCGCCATAGCTGGGCACCTTGCGCTCGGGGTGATGCTCGCGCAGGTGTTTCACGTAGACGTCGTAGTCGGGCACGCCGCAGCACAGGCGGGCGGTTTGCACGGCCCACTTGCGCACGGACTGGAAGGTTGCGTTCATCGATCTTCCTCAACCGACCACGCTGCTCAGCGCCACGTATGGCTCCTCGTGCGCGGTGGGGTGGTTGGTCTGCCAGGCCTTGACCAGGGCGCGCAGGCAGAACAGCACCATCGCCACGATCAGCGCCATGAACAGGCCGGTGAGCGCCATGTCGACGTAGTTGTTGGTGACGATCTGCTGCATCGCCGCGGGGGTTTGTGCCGGTGCCAGCAACTGGCCTTGCTCCAGCGCGGCGGAGTACTTGTTGGCGGCGGTGGTGAAGCTGATCGGGCCGACCAGTTTTTCGTAGCCGGCGGTGAGCGTGCAGACGATCAGCCACAACGCGGGGATGCCCGGCACCCACACATAGCGCTCGCGCTTGAGTTTCACCACCACCACGGTGGCCAGCATCAGGGCGATCGCGGCCAGCATCTGGTTGGCGATGCCGAACAACGGCCACAGCGTGTTGATCCCGCCCAGCGGATCGACTGCGCCCTGGTACAGGAAGTAGCCCCACAGCGCCACGCAGATCACCGTGGCCAGCAGGTTGCCGGTCCACGATTCGGTTTCCTGCAACGGCTTGTAGATCAGCCCGGCGATCTCCTGGATCATGAAGCGGCCCACGCGGGTGCCGGCGTCGACCGTGGTGAGGATGAACAGCGCCTCGAACAGGATCGCGTAGTGGTACCAGAACGCCATCATGCCGCCGCCGGGCATGATGTTGTGCAGCAGCTGGGCCATGCCCACGGCCAGGGTGGGCGCGCCGCCGGCGCGGCTGAGGATGCTGTTTTCGCCGATGTTGCGCGCGGTCTCGATCAATTCGTTCGGCGTCACCACGAAGCCCCACTGGCTGATCGTGGCGGCAGCGTCCTGCACGGTGCTGCCGATGATCGCGCTGGGCGAGTTCATCGCGAAGTACACGCCCGGGTGCAGGTAGGTGGCGGCGATCAGCGCCATGATCGCCACGAACGCCTCCATCAGCATGCCGCCGTAGCCGACCATGCGCG
>Ga0070659_100002633_pt1 | contig 12772 bp, 8 predicted proteins | sample KBSC23metaG_FD_64666 | JGI IMG/M metagenome (GOLD analysis project Ga0070659, IMG submission 64666) | Corn rhizosphere microbial communities from Kellogg Biological Station, Michigan, USA - KBS C2-3 metaG | ecosystem: Host-associated > Plants > Roots > Rhizosphere > Soil ...
AGTCACCAACAAGCAACAAACGACGCAACAAGAGCTGCAACAACCGTCGAGCAACAACGCTACTTCGAATCAATCACAACCTGAAACGAAACCGACACAGCCGTCCACGACCATTACTTCCAACGACGTTGCTGGGACGAACAGTTCAAGCATGACTACCAATAGTAATACGCAAGACGCTGTAACGACTACCCACCAAAGCGTTTCGAAAGATGTTGCCACCAAGGCGTTCGACAAGTCAAGCGGTTCGCGTGTTAACGATCAATCTTACGCAACCAACAAAACATCCAAGAGCCGAAATAGCAAGTCGTTAAAGCAAAGTCAGGAAGTCAAAAACGACGCAGCAAAACAATCGATAGCTACAACGGATAACACAACGTCTACAAGTGCTTCGGCTGATAGGAAGTCTAACAACAAAACAAACTCCACACTTGCTAAAACGAACGAAGTAGTTGGAAGCGACAGCACGAATGACGCGACGGTAATTAACAGAAATAGCGAAGCAGTTAACGTCGACAACAACGGAATTGAAACGTCGACCAACAATCCGTCAAGCCGTTCCGGAACAGAAGCAATTGTCGAACAGCAAACGGTGAATTCGAAGTCTGACAACATTGCACAAGAAGAAACTGAGACGGCAAAGCCAGATACGACAACCGTTGAAAAAGCAGTTGCAACTAACAACACAATCGACAGTGCAACTGATAGCGCAACTCAAATAACGGCAAACACGACAGCTGATTCAACCAACGTGGCTGTTAACACGACAACACAAAACGCAAGCGTTGTACAAACAGATTCCTCAACGGTTAGTCAACAAGCAAGCGCTGACGACAAAGCCAAAAAGTCGTTGTTCTCTGGATTGTTCGCAAAGAAAGATTCGACCGATAACGCTGCAACCACCAAAGAGAAAAAACACAAACTCTTTGGCAATGGACCCGAAACCACCAAGGCGTTAGCCGACGAAGACACGTCGTTCATCAACCATTACGCGCAAGTCTCCTTCGTGACACCACTCAGTTCCAACGGTACCCAAGGCTCCAAGTACAAACACTACTTCTCACTCAACGTCTTGCAAGGCAACACCGGCGCGTTGGAAGGCGTGGAATTCGGCGGCTTGGCGAACATCGAGAAGGGCTACGTGCGCGGAGCGCAGTTCGGCGGTTTGGTGAACCTCGTCGGCGGCAGCGTGAAAGGCGCGCAGTTCGGTGGGTTGGCAAACACGAGCCGTAGTTTAACGGGTGCGCAATTCGGCGGTGTCGCCAACGTGAACATGCACGGCGGCGCAGGCTTTCAAGCCGGCGGCGTGGCGAACGTCAACGCGGGTGGTCAGCCTTTCGTCGGTTGGCAAATAGCCGGCGTGGCGAACTACACGTACGGCAATCTCAAAGGTGTTCAAATCAGCGGCGCCGCAAACCTCAACACGACGCGCATCGACGGCGGACAAATTTCCGGTGCGTTCAACATCGCGAACGAAAGCAACGGTTTCCAAATCGGCGTCATCAACTTCGCGCGCAAAATGAAAGGCTTTCAAATCGGTGTCATCAACGTCGCCGATACGATGCAAGGCGGCGGTATCGGTCTCATTAACGTCAGCCGCAACGGACAATTCAGCGTCGACGTTTGGAGCAGCGATTATTTTCAGGTCAACGGCGGACTCAAGATTGGCAGCAAAACCGTTTACAACGAATACGCGTTCGGCATCTCGCCGTTCGGACAAAGCAACGCCGCGACGGACACGATCAACGGCGTGAGCAACCCGTTGCCGTTCGGCTTCGGTCTCGGCATCGGCGGTCACATCCCAATCGGCAAAGCGTTCATCAACGTCGACGGCATGTGTTGGACGGTGCATGACCGGTACCTGAGTTTCAACGGCGTCAACCTGCTCAACCAACTGCGTGTGCTCGGCGGCTACAACGTCAACAAATATTTCGGCTTGTACGCGGGACCGGTGTTCAACGTGAGCGTTCAGGATGTCGCGTACGCGCCGCTGAAGAAGAACGTCATACTCGACGAAGGAAGCGCCAACACACGCGTGCGCGGCTGGATCGGCTTTTCCGCCGGCATCCAGTTATTCTAACAAAGCTGTTATGGCGCGTCACGGTTGAAGCGAAAGTTGTAGATGAACGAGATGATCAATCCGAAACTGAGCAACGTGCCGAGCCACAACAAGCCTTCGAGCAGCGCGAGTTTGTACGGTTCGTGCATCACGTTGAACGGCAAATAAAATTCGAACCACGGGACCATCAAAGCCCAATAAATCAAACCGAACTCCAACCCGCGCTTGATCCAGCCGCCGCGCAACTTGTCGTCGAGATACAAAAACACCAGCGTCGCCACCAAGGCGATGACGTAAACTCCCGCAACGAGCAACGGCATGCTGGTGTTGATGCGCGGCAACGGCGGCGTGGTAAACGCGTCGAGAAACTTTTGACTTTGATACGCGGGGTCACCCAACACGACTTGCGCTCGCGACAAAAAGAACCAAGCGAAAAAACACGCGAACCAAATCGCGCCGCTTAGCAAAATCAATATCACCGCACGCGCCGTTCTGTTCATAGAAACGAAAGTTAGCATATTCGATGGCGCGTTGTTCTAGACGCAACGTCTTGCGTCGCGGCTTTATATTTGCGCACCAAACTCAAATCATTTCCATGGCAAAAATCACGATGCAAAACGGCAAGCTGACCGTTCCGGACAACCCCACGATCCCGTTCATCGAAGGCGACGGCACCGGACCGGACATTTGGCGTGCGTCGGTGCGCGTGATGGACGCGGCGGTGGAGAAAGCTTACGGCGGCAAAAAGAAAATCGAATGGATGGAAGTCCTTGCCGGACAAAAAGCGTTCGATCAAACTCAAAACTGGTTACCCGACGCGACGCTCGACGCATTCAAAGAATATCTCGTCGGCATCAAAGGTCCGTTGACGACTCCCGTTGGTGGCGGAATTCGTTCGTTGAACGTCGCGCTGCGCCAGATTCTGGATTTGTATGTGTGTTTGCGTCCTGTTCGTTATTTCACGGGAGTGCCGTCGCCGGTGAAGAAGCCGGAAGCCGTGGAGATGGTGATCTTCCGCGAGAACACCGAAGACATTTACGCCGGTATCGAGTACGCCGCCGGCACGCCGCAAGCGCAAAAGCTGTTGGACTTTTTGCAAAAGGAAGACCCGAAAGCATTCGAGAAAATCCGTTTCGGCACCACGCAGAAATCGCAGCAATGGCAAAAGGAACTTGAAGCCATCGGCGCGCCGAGCCGCAACGTTGACGTACAAGTCGGCATCGGCATCAAGCCCGTATCTTATTTGGGAACGGAGCGACTTGTGCATTCTGCGATTGCATACGCCATCAAGCACAAACAGAAAACGGTGACGCTCGTGCACAAAGGCAACATCATGAAATTCACCGAAGGCGGCTTCCGCGATTGGGGTTACCAAGTGGCGAAGGAAATGTTCGGTGCGGTGGAAATCGACGGTGGACCTTGGTGCAAAATTCCCGAAGGAAAAGCCGGCGCCGGCATCGTCATCAAAGACGCCATCGCCGACATCACGTTGCAACAAGTGTTAACCCGTCCGGAAGATTTCGACGTGATCGCAACGCTCAATTTGAACGGCGATTATTTGAGCGACGCGTTGGCGGCGCAAGTGGGTGGCATCGGCATCGCGCCTGGTGCGAACATCAACTACATCACCGGTCATGCCATTTTCGAAGCGACGCACGGCACGGCACCGAAATACGCAAACCAGGACAAAGTGAATCCAGGCTCGGTCATTCTGAGCGGCGCGATGATGTTCGAACATTTGGGTTGGGTGGAAGCGTCGGATCTGATCTACAAAGGACTCGAAGCCAGCATCGCGAAGAAACGCGTGACCTACGATTTCGAGAGGTTGATGGAAGGAGCAACGCTGTTGAAATGCTCGGAGTTTGGCGACGAGATTATCAAGAACATGAATTGAGTTAGTATTAAGTCGCAAGTATCAAGATAAATCGAGCCCTGCGAAAGCGGGGCTTTTTGTTTCCGTCAACTGGAAGTCCCTTGAAGCTAGAAATGAAAAGCGCGGCACGGGAATTTGAAGTCAACGCTGCAGTTACTTACACCACACGTCTTTTAACATGAACAATCTTTTCAGGGGGCTGATCGCCGGCTACGGCGCAAAAAAATTAGGCGGCGGCTGCTTCGGTATGATCGTCGTCTTCATCTTCATTTGGATCGCATTGGGTCAATGCAACGGTTACCATTACTGACGCCGCGGCGTCAGCGGGGCCATTTTGCTTTAACCACCAGGGCGTTGGTTTCGGTTGCTTTTCCCGCGGCTGCTTTTGTACCCGAGTTTTCCACGTTTGTCTAAAACCGTTTGCGCAGCCCGCTTCCTTCGTTACATTTGAGGCACCTAAACCTCATCTATGAAATCATTTCGTATGGCTTTCGTCGCAACCCTTGCGGTGTTTGCTTTTTCAGCTTTCAACATCATGGACAACCCCAAAGGAGCCGGTCAGTTCAAGCCCGAAGACTTTGACAAAGCCGTAAAACCCGGCGACGATTTTTTTGAGTACGTCAACGGCGGCTGGCTTAAGAAAAACGAAATCCCCGGCACCGAATCCCGTTGGGGCGCGTTCAACGAAGTGGACGAACTGCGCTACAAAGTCCTCCACCAGTTGCTCAACGAAGCCGCTGCCGACAAAGACGCAAAGGAAGGGACCAACCGCCGGAAGGTTGGCGACTACTACGCGTCCGGCATGGATTCCGCCGCGCTCAACAAAGCCGGCATGACACCGCTCGACGCGGAACTGAAAAAGATCGACGCCATCGGCAGCGCGAAAGACCTGGTGGCCGCCAACGCCTGGTTCATCTCCCAGGGCGGTGGTTTCATGTATGGACTCGGACCCGATCAGGATCTGATGCTCAGCGACCGGATGGCGTTGTACGCGGGTCAGGGCGGCTTGGGCTTGCCGGACCGCGATTTTTATTTCCGCACCGACACTGCCACCCAACGCATTCAAAGCGAGTATAAAAAATACGTGGCCAACAACCTGCAGGCCGTGGGATACGACGCGGCGAAGGCGAAAGACGCGGCGGAAGCGATTTACAAACTCGAAGCTTCGCTGGCCGACAAGTCGATGAGCCGCGTGCAACTCCGCGATCCTTATGCGAGCTACAACAAAATGTCCGTCGCGGATTTCAGCAAGCAAACGTCCAACATCGCATGGGCCAACCACCTCGACCAGATCGGCGTGCCGAAGGTGGATTCGATCATCGTGGGTCAACCGGAATTCTTTAAGCGCCTTGACAGCCTGATGACGGCCGTTCCGATTCAGACCTGGAAGGATTACCTCAAAGCACACCTCGTGGACGGTGCCAACGCGTTTTTGGACGACGCGTCCGTGATGCGCGCGTTCAACTTCCGTTCGAAAACCCTCACCGGCACCAAGGCGCCGAAGCCGCGCTGGAAGCGCGTGTTGAACGTGATCGACGGTACGATGGGAGAAGCGTTGGGTGAGGAGTACGTGAAGAAAGCGTTCACGCCGGAATCCAAGCAACGCATGCAGACAATGATCGAAAACATGCGCACGGCGATGAAAGGCCGCATCCAAAAGCTTGACTGGATGAGCGACGAAACGAAAAAAGCCGCCACCGCGAAGCTTGAAAAAGTAATGGTGAAAATCGGTTATCCCGACAAATGGCGCGATTACAACGCGCTCGCGATCAGCCGCAACAGCTATTACGAAAACGCGAACGCCGCCGGCAAATTCGAATTCAAACGTCAGCTCGCCAAGCTGGGCAAGCCGATCGACCGCACGGAGTGGGGGATGAACGCCTACACCGTTAACGCGTACTACAACCCGCTCAACAACGAGATCGTGTTCCCCGCCGGCATCCTGCAGCCGCCGTTCTTCGATCCGCAGGCCGACGACGCCGTGATCTACGGCGGCATCGGCGCGGTGATCTGCCACGAGCTCACGCACGGCTTCGACGATCAGGGCTCGCAATTCGACGCCACCGGCAACCTGCGCAAATGGTGGACGGAAGACGACGAAAAGAAATTCAAAGCGAAAACCGAACAGGTTGCGAACCAGTTCGACAAATACCAGGCGTTTCCGGATTTGCCGGTCAACGGCAAGCTCACGCTGGGGGAAAACATCGCGGACCTCGGCGGCGTCAACATCGCGCTGGACGCTTTGAAGCAAACCGACCAATACAAAAAAGGAGAAAAGATAGACGGCTTCACGCCAACGCAACGCTTCTTCCTCAACTGGGCCCGCGTCTGGCGCACGAAGTACACGGACGCCGCGCTGCGCAATCAGGTGCTCACCAACCCGCATTCCCCCGGCAACTTCCGCTGCAACGGTCCCATCACGAATGCAGACGATTGGTACACCGCGTTCAACGTGCAACCCGGCGATAAGTGGTACGTGAAACCGGAAGATCGTGCGAAGATCTGGTAGAAAGCCAGCGACCATACATACTAAGCCCCGCGCAAACGGGGCTTTTGTTTTATAAATTTGAGTTATATCCCGATCGCGCATGCGCAAAGCCCTTTTACCGTTAACTGTCCTTGCGATCGCATGCGCGTCCTGCGTCACACACCGGTACCTGGTTCGTCCGCTCGAGTTCCACACCTTTGACTCGGCGCATGATTACCGCGTTGTGTTGGAGCCGTTAAAATTGGGCATCGGATTGGCGTACAGCCCGGTCAATCATTTGGGCGTTTGCGCGCACACGTACAGTACCTTTTCGACGTCGTACGCCTCACATGACAACGTCGGGCTCAGCGAGGAAGGACACTGGGAAACGTCTTCGGAAAGCCAGTTCAGCGGCGCGGGTGGCGGCTTGGGCTATTACGGAAGATTGAAAAAGGATGTCGGCTTCGAAGTGTTTGCGACGTACGACTATCAACATGCGCGTTACCGTTTTGCCTACAAACATTGGAGTCAGCCTCCAATGGTCGACGTCAGCGACGCGTTCAACGCTTACCTGCACACGCTTCGCATTCAACCGGGTTTAAACTTTGCGGATAAAAAGACCATCGCATCCTTTGGGATCGGTATCGACGGGGTCTATACAACCAGGCCGCATTACTTCCCGAAAACGCCGCACACGCTGAACGGTACCTTTGATTTGCTATTGGAACCGGGGTTCAACGTAACCGCTTATCCGCTGGAGTTCGGTTTTAGCGCGAACAAAAGCATTTTCCACCCGAACGGTTCACCGTACGATTTCCAAATAAAAGGGATTAACTCTACTTCTAATTTTAATGCGTTCAACGTCTACCTTCGGCTGAAGTTTTCGAACCAGCAAATCGCGCGCTGGTGGAAAAAGGAAAGAGCCGGTCGTTGAACGGGAATCGTTCCTCCGTAATACCTTCTCCGCAAATCGCAGCACCCAAGGCGTTGGCCTCAATCGCCGGCGGTGTGCGATTTCCACGTGGCATAACCGGAAGCGAAGTGTTTTAATGCAGCGGTGGTATCTTTCGAATCGCATGTTCCTGCGGTTGTACCGACGTCTATTTTTCTCGCAGTGCGTTTTGTTTGTTTTATCCTTTACGGCAATCGCGCAAACCAACCGAACGCTCGACTATTATTTAACGGAAGCCGCCGCGCGGACGCCGCAAGCGTTGGACTACGCAAATCGGATTCTTTCGTACGGCCTGGACAGCGCGAAACTTCGTGCGGGTTTTGGCCCGCAGGTAAACGGAACGGGAAATCTTTTTTATGCGCCGGTCATCAACGGCATCGGCTACGACCCGATCCTCACGAACAACGGGAACGTCACGGCCCTGGTGGGTGTGACGCAACCGGTCGTGAGTAAAGCCAACAGCCGCAACCAATACGAACTGCTGCGATTGCAAAGCGAGTCGACGAACGATTCGCTCGGCTTGTGGCAACAAGCGCTTCGCCGAGACGTGACTGCGATGTACCTGACGGCGTATGGCGACTGGGTGCAAATGCTTTATTACGACACCACGCTGACGCTGCTGAATCAGGAACAGACGGCGCTGCGCGGCATGACACAAAGCGGAACGTACAAGCAAACCGACTACCTCAATTTCAACATCATCGTCCAGCAACAAACACTACAGCGCGCTCAGCTCACGCGGCAATACCGTGCCGACCTCGCTGCGCTTAACGCCGTGTGCGGGCTGTACGACACGAACATGGTTGTGTTAGAGTCGCCACGCTTAGCAATGGATTCGTCGTACGCGGTGAGCCGGTCACTGCTGTATCACCGCTTTGCCACGGACAGTTTGCGCTTGTTGGCGGAAGACCGTCAAATCGATTTCACGTACCGACCGAAGCTGAACCTCTTTGCCGACGCGGGTTACAACTCGTCGCTCCAAGTGGAACCTCAGAAAAACTTCGGTGCCAGCGGCGGGTTGAACCTGACTGTGCCGATTTACAACGGCGGCTTAAAAAAACTCGAACACGAAAAAACAAAACTGAACGAAGCGACGCGCAAAGCCTACCGCAATTTTTTCACGGTGCAATACGAGCAACAACGCGCGCAATTGGAACAGGAACTGAAAGCCACCGACGCGTTGCTTCGGCAAACGCAGCAACAATTGACGTACACGCAAACGCTGGTTCAAGCCCACTATAAATTGCTGACGACCGGCGACGCGAGCATCACGGACTATTTGCTGGCGATGAACAATTACATCAACGCTAAAAACCTTTTAGCACAGAACACCCTGAACCGCTGGCAACTCGTCAACTCCCTCAATTACCTGAATCAAACCCGCCGATGAAACGCTTTTGGCTTTTGACACTTGCCGCGCTCGCGTTTGCCGCTTGCAGAAATGACAACGTTGCGAACGACGCGGAAGCAACCGCAACGCGCACGCCGGTGACGGTTACCAATGCGAGCACGGGAGCGATGTCGGAAGGAACGACGTTCAACGCGACGTCGCGGTTCATGCTGAAGACCGTTGTAAAAGCGCCGACCAACGGATACCTGATCGCCGTGAACGCAACAGTCGGACAACGCATCGCTCGCGGCGCGGCGATGTTCGCGATGCAAACGAAAGAAGCGCAAAGCCTCGGCAACGTGATCAACAAACTCGATTCGAGCCTGCGCTTTCAGGGAACGATTCGCATTCCGGCGCCGGCGAGCGGCTACGTGACACAACTCGGTCACCAAGTCGGCGACTACGTGCAGGACGGAGAACCGCTGTCAACCGTGGCGGACAAAGGCAGCTTCGTGTTTCTGTTGCACTTGCCTTACGAGTTGAAGCCGTTGATCGCGAGCAACAAAAGCGTGACGTTGCGGTTGCCGGACGGCAGCGAGTTGCAGGGAACGTTGGGCAACGAAATGCCGGCGGTTGATTCGCTGTCGCAAGCGTTGAGCGTTCCCATCCATGTCGCCAACGCAACTGACTTGCCGGAAAATCTCGTTGCGAAAGTCATGTTGAACCGACAAGCGAAAGCGTTGGCGGTAACGTTGCCCAAGGCGGCGGTGCTCACGAACGAAGCGCAAAGCGAGTGGTGGATCATGAAGTTGGTGAACGACAGCACGGCGGTGAAAGTGCCGGTGCAAAAAGGCATCGAGACGACGGACAAAGTCGAGATCGTCTCGCCGACACTCTCGCCGGGCGACCGCATCGTCGTCACCGGTAACTACGGACTGCCCGACACCGCCGGCGTCATCATCACGAACACCGCGTCGAAATAAATCATGCAACGGTTCTTTGTCAGCTACCGGAAGCCGATCGGCGTGTTGCTCGCGTTGACGATCATGGCGGGGTTCTTCGCGTATTCGCGCATGCAAACGGCGTTGTTCCCCGACGTGACGTTTCCGAAAATTAAAATCATCGCCGACGCGGGACAACAACCGGTTGACAAGATGCTCGTTACGGTGACGCAGCCGCTGGAGAACGCGATCAAGCAGGTGCCGGATCTCACCGACATCCGCAGCACCACGAGCCGCGGCTCTTGCGAAATCTCCGCTTACGTCAACTGGAACACGGACGTCGACATCAGTCGGCAACGCATCGAATCCAAGATCAACGAGATGCGCAACGCGCTGCCGCCGGACGTCGACATCACGGTGGAAAAAATGAACCCGTCGATTCTTCCGGTGATCGGCTATTCGATGGAAAGCAACACGATGAGCGCGATGGACATGCGTTACCTCGCGGTGCACACGGTGAAACCGTTTCTGTCTCAGGTCGAAGGCGTGTCGGAAGTCAGGGTCATCGGCGGCAAGACGAAAGAATATTGGCTGGTGCTCAACCCGACCAAGATGAGCGTGCTCGGGTTGACGCCGGATGCGATCGGCAACGCGCTTGCGCAAACGAACAACATCAAATCCAACGGCTATCTCTCCGACTACCGGTTGATGTATTTGACGGTCACGAACGACGCCTTGGTGGATAAAGAAAGCATCGAAAACACGCCGGTCGCAAACGCAGGCGGTCGCGTTGTGCGCGTGTCGGACGTGGCGGACGTGCAAGTGCGCGAAGCCAAAGAGTACGTGAAGATCAACGCCAACGGACGCGACGGCTTGCTGGTGGCGGTGGTGAAACAACCGAACGCGAACCTCGTGGACGTATCGGACAAGATGGCGGCGAAGGTGGAAGCGTTGAAAGACATTTTGCCCAACAACGTTCGCATCAAGCCGTACTACGTGCAATCCGATTTCGTGCAAGACGCCATCGGCAGCGTGCGCGACAGCCTGTGGATCGGGTTGTTGCTGGCGATCGTGATCGCCGTGATTTTTTTGCGCTCGTTCAAAGCGAGTGCCGTGATTCTGCTGACCATTCCGGTGACGCTTTGCCTGACGATCGTTGTGCTGTACGCAATGGGGCAAACGTTCAACATCATGACGCTCGGCGCCGTTGCCGCCGCCATCGGCTTGGTGATCGACGACGCGATCGTGGTGGTGGAGCAGATCCACCGGTCGCACGAAGAACACCCGCACGAAGCGTCGAACGCCTTGGTGCAACGCGCAGTCAGGTATTTGTTTCCGGCGATGCTCGCCTCGTCGCTCAGCACTGTCGTGATTTTTCTTCCGTTCGTGTTGATGTCGGGCGTGGCGGGTGCGTACTTCAAAGTGATGACTAACGGCATGATCGTGACGCTGGTGTGTTCGTTCGTGGTGACGTGGCTGGGGCTGCCGGTGATCTACCTGATGCTGTCGCGCAACGCGGAAAAGGAAAACACAACGGCAAAGCCGGACCGCGACGTGAAGCGACGTCGTTGGGTTTACTTCTTCATCACCAAGCCTTGGTTGAGCGTTGGGTTTCTGTTGTTGCTCGTTGTGTTAACCGCGATTGTCGTTCCGAAACTTGAAACGGGATTCCTGCCGGAGATGGACGAAGGAAGCATCGTGATGGATTACGCGACGCCGTCCGGAACTTCGTTGGAAGAAACGGACCGTATGCTGCGCGAAGTGGAAAAGCTGGTGGTGAGCGTGCCGGAAGTGGAAGCGTACTCGCGGCGCACGGGAACGCAAATGGGTTTCTTCATCACGGAACCTAACGTCGGCGACTATTTGATACAGCTTAAGAAGACCCGCGAGCGCAGCACGGACGACGTGATCGAAGACATACGCGCAAAAATCGAATCGACACAACCCGCCTTGCGCGTGGACTTCGGGCAAGTGATCGGCGACATGCTCGGCGATTTGATGACGAGCGTACAACCGGTGGAAGTGAAAATATTCGGACCCGACCGGATGGTTCTCCAAGACTTGTCGAAGCAGGTTGAAAGCGCGGTGACGAACGTTAAAGGCGCTGCCGACGTGTTCAACGGCATCGTTATCGCGGGACCGACAGCGGACGTCAAACCCAACGAAGCCCAACTTGCGCAATACGGCATTACGCCGACGAACTTTCAGTATCAATTGCAATCGGCGTTGGAAGGAAACGTGGTCGGCACCGTGATGGAAAAAGAGCAACTGACCAACGTGCGTTTGTTGTACCCGCACAGCGATTCACTCGGCGTGCAAGGGCTGCGGCAACAACAAATCTTTTTGCCCAACGGCAAGCTCGTTCCCATCACCAACCTCGCCACGCTCAACATCAAATCCGGACAAGCGGAAGTGGAACGCGAGAACTTGCAGAACATGGGTGTGGTAACGGCACGCCTTGAAAACAGGGATCTCGGCAGCGTGATGAAAGACATCAAAGCCAACGTGCGCAAGTCCGTTCACCTGCCGAAAGGCTATTACATCGAATACGGCGGCGCGTACGCGCAACAGCAACAATCGTTCGACGAGCTGCTGATGATTCTGGTGACAGCGAGCCTGCTCGTGTTCTGCGTGATGCTGTTTTTGTTCAAAGAGTTTAAAGTTGCGTTGATCATTTTGCTCGTTGCGGTATTCGGTGTTACGGGAAGTTTGCTTGCGTTGTTCGTGACCGGCACGCCTCTAAACGTCGGCAGTTACACCGGCATCATCATGATCGTCGGCATCGTCGGCGAGAACGCCATCTTCACGTTGTGGCAGTATTTCGAGGCACGACAAACGCAGGAAGTAGAGGACGCCATCGTTTATTCCATTTCCACGCGCTTACGTCCGAAACTGATGACGGCACTCGGCGCCATCACGGCGTTGATGCCGATTGCGTTGGGCATCGGGACCGGAGCGCAATTGCACCAGCCGCTCGCCATCGCGGTGATCGGCGGGTTCATCGTGGCGATGCCGTTGTTGTTGCTCGTTCTACCAACGTTCGTCCGCGTTGTTTACCGCGTGCGCAAGGTCACGTTGTGAAATTTCGTAATGGCATGGCTGTTGCAATAAGCTCAGCAAAACAAGAACCTTTATGAAGACCGCAATTAT
>Ga0070659_100002643_pt1 | contig 12752 bp, 16 predicted proteins | sample KBSC23metaG_FD_64666 | JGI IMG/M metagenome (GOLD analysis project Ga0070659, IMG submission 64666) | Corn rhizosphere microbial communities from Kellogg Biological Station, Michigan, USA - KBS C2-3 metaG | ecosystem: Host-associated > Plants > Roots > Rhizosphere > Soil ...
ACGAGCGTCTTGTCGGCCAGGTACGCCGCGCTGGCAAAACTCAGCATCGAATGCGGTCCGGGGATAGGCCCGTCGGCTTCGATGTCGGTGCTGACGTAGATTTCGGGCCGTGTGTCAGGCGGCTGGTTGCCGCGCTTGCGGCGAGGCTTGTCTGCCGCCCCCGGAGATGCAGCAGGCGCGGTGTCGGCGAAGGGATCGTCGCTGTTGTTGGCGCTGTTGTTCTCGTTCTCGCTCATGGCGTGCCTTCGTTGGCAAACAGGCGATCGGCTACATACGGGTTGCTCGCGCGCTCATCGCCAAAGGTGGAGACCGGCCCATGGCCCGGCACGAAGGTGACGTCATCGCCCAGCGGCCAGAGCTTGGTGCGGATCGAGCGGATCAAATCAGCATGATTGCCGCGCGGGAAATCGGTGCGGCCGATCGACCCCGCGAACAGCACATCGCCGACGATGGCGACGCGGTCTTCCGCGCTGAAAAACACCACATGGCCGGGCGTGTGGCCGGGGCAATGGAAGACCTGCAGCGTGCGGCCGGCGGCCTCCACAGTGTCGCCGTCATCCAGCCAGCGGTCGGGCACGAAGGCCTTTGCGGGCGGAAAGCCGAAGCGCTGGCTTTGCATCGGAAGCTGATCGATCCAGAACGCCTCGTCCTTCTGGGGGCCTTCGATGGGTACGCCGAGCTGCGTGCGCAGTGCATCGGCGGCGGCGCAGTGGTCGACGTGGCCGTGCGTGAGCAGGATCTTTTCGATGCGCGCGCCGTGCTGCTGGGCGGCTGCCAGGATGCGTTCAATGTCGCCGCCTGGGTCGGTGACGGCGGCCGCGCCATCATCGCCAATCAGCAACGTGCAGTTCTGCTCAAACGGCGTAACGGGGACGACAACGACTTTCATGTGATTTTTTGTGCGCTTTGGCGCGAACGTGAATACGCTGATTGTATCGGGCCGAGGCCGCGCCAGCATTGGGCTTGTGGGGCGGCCTGTTACATCCGAAAGAAAATATTACAAAATTGACGCCAGATGCCTGCATGATGTGACCGTTTTAATAGGAAATGTTAATAGCCGGGTGAAAATCGCATGGTAGACTCGCGCCCATGCTCAAATTTTTGCCCCTGTCTACCCGCCTTCCGGCTGGCCGCTCGCTGCGTGCCTGGCTGATGCATGGCACCGCGCTTCTGGTGCTGGCGGGCTGTGCCTCCGTGCCGGGCGAGCCGCCCACCGGTGCACAGACCGGAGGTCCAGTCGCCAAGACCGCTGCTCCTACCCTGAAGCTGGCCGACCCGCGCGACAACCCGGATGCGTGGGGCACGCTGTCGTTCCGTGGCGTGCCCGATTCGAGCAGCCTGAAGCTCGACGATAGCCGCGATACCGAGCCTGGCCTGCGCGCCGATCTCGGCACGTTCGAACAGCGCGGCGTGGCCTCGTGGTACGGACGCGGCTTCCATGGCCGCCGAACCGCCAGCGGCGAGCGTTTCGATATGAATGCCTTCACGGTGGCGCACCCGTCGCTGCCGCTGTCGAGTTGGGTGCTGGTGCGCAATCTCTCCAACGACCGCGTGGTCGTGGCCAAGGTGACGGATCGTGGTCCGTACCATGGCAAGCGCATCCTCGACATGTCGTATGCCGCGGCCAAGCGGCTGGACTTCGTCAAGCGCGGCTCGACACAGGTGGAGATCCGCCGCCTGTCGCGTGCCGAAGTCGAAGCGCTGCGCCCTGAGCTGACGCAAACCGATGTCGCCAGCAACAATGGTGACGCTGATGTGGGTGCCGACGAACCGGCGCCGGTCAAGAAAAAGGCCATCAAGCGACGCGCCAAGCGCCGCTGATTCGGTTGCCTTCGCGCGGCCTCAGTCCTTCCCCTCGTTTTTCAGCGCCAGCGCGCTCTGATACAGCGCATCCACGGGCGCGCCCGTAATCGTTCCGGCCAGCTTGGCTGCGCGCTTGGCGGGCAGCTCGGCCAACAGCAGACGCAAAACCTGATTCGCCGCCATGGCGGTCGGCGCCGCATCCTGCGCGCCTGCGCCTTCCACCACCAAAACGAATTCGCCTTTGCCGTGCGAGGCATCGGCGGCGAGCCAGGCCGGCGCGTCGGCGGCTGGCAATACGACGATCTGCTCGAACAGCTTGGTCAGCTCGCGGCCGATGAGCAGGCGCCGTGCGGGCAGGTGCTCCGCCAGCGCGGCGAGGGTGGCATCAATACGATGCGGCGCCTCGTACAGCACCCATGCCGGCCCATGCGCCGCCCATTGGCGGATGGTCGCGTCGCGTTGCCCGGCTTTGGGCGGCAGGAAGCCGACGAAGGTGAATTGCCCATGCGACGTGTCGAGCAACTCACCGGCGGCGGAGAGCGCTGTCACCACCGCGCTGGCGCCCGGCAGCGGGATCACACGATGACCAGCGGCGCGCACGGCTTCAACGATGCGTGCGCCTGGGTCCGATATGCCCGGCGTGCCGGCATCGGACACATAGGCGATGCGCTCGCCCTGCTTCAGACGTGCGACGATGCGCGCGGCGGCCTCGCGCTCGTTGTGCTCGTGCGCCGCCAGCATCGGCCGAGACAGACCCAGCCGATTGAGCAGTTGCCCGGTGTTGCGCGTGTCCTCGCAGGCCACCGCATCAACGAGGCCGAGCACATGGCGCGAGCGCAGCGACACGTCGGCGGCGTTCCCGATGGGGGTGGCCACCACATATAATGCGCCGGCGGGATAGTGCTGGTCGTGCGCCAGCAGGGTCCAGTCAGGATCACTCACGAGAACTTCTCTTGGTCAGTTGCTTCAAACTGCAAATGCACGCGCCGCAGCCCGTTCCTGTGCCACACGACAACGCTACAACCGGCGAGGCCGGTGAAGACCGCGCCCTGCGCTATCTGCAGGCGCGTGGTTTGTCGGTGGTCACCCGCAATTATCGCTGCAAGGGCGGCGAGATCGATCTGGTGATGCGCGATGCGGCCGGCGCGCTGATATTCATTGAGGTACGCGCCCGCGTGGCGCGCTCCACGCAGCGCTTCGGCGGCGCGGCCGCGAGTGTCACGCCCGCCAAGCAGCGCCGCCTGATTGCCGCCGCCGAAGATTTTCTCGCACGGCAGACCGACGATATACCTGCCTGCCGTTTTGACGTCATCGCCATCGACGGCGTGCGCATTGAATGGATGCGCGATGCTTTCGGTGCCGACGCGTAAAGCCTGCATGAATCTCGCTCTTCTTCCTTCCGGACTTCATTCAAGGACAGCATGAAACTCTCGTCGCTTACGTTCGCCCGCTTGAAGCGCACCCCGATGCGCACACTCAAGCGCACCGCCGTGCTGGCCGCTCTGGCCGGCATCACCGCCACGCAGCTGACCGCCTGCTTCCCGCTGTTTGCCGGTGCAGTGGCCGGCGGCGTGGCATTGGCCACCGACCGTCGTCCGACCGCCACCCAGACCATCGACCGCGGCCTGCAGATGGAAGCCGAGAACACGCTGATCTCGCGCTACGACGGCCGCGCCCACGTGAACGTCACGGTCTACAACCGCAAGGTCCTGCTGACCGGCGAGGCCGGCACCGAGCAGACCAAGCAGGAGATCGGCCAGTACGCGCAGAAGCTGCAGAACGCGCGCGAGGTCGTCAACGAGATTGTCGTGACGCCCGTGTCCAGCACGTTTGGCTCGCGCACCAACGACACGTACATCACCACCAAGGTGAAGAGCGTGCTGGCCGGCACGGAAGGCGTGCCCTGGAACTCGATCAAGGTGACCACCGAAGCCCAGACCGTCTTCCTGCTCGGCGTCGTGACCGAGGCCGAAGGCAACAAAGCGACCGAGGCCGTGCGCACGGTGGGCGGCGTCAACAAGGTCGTGAAGGTGTTCGACTACGTGAGCGAAGACGAGCGCAAACGCCTGGATACGAACGCCACGTCGACCAACGCGTCGACGGCGCCCGATGCATCGCAGGGCACGCCGGCTCCGGCGCAAGGTACGCCGACGGCCACGCAGGCACCGGCGCCGGTGACGTCGGCCGCGCCGGGCGTGACCGTGTCGCCGACCAACTCGCCGGCGTTGCCGCCAGGCAAGCAACTGCCGTAAGCCACGTCGGCGCCATCGGCACTATCGCCCCGCAAAGAACGCAGCCACCGCGCTGCGTTTTTTGTTGCCTGCGCGCATCACAGGGCACATGGCCTGCCGTGCGTGTTAGCGTATGACGCTTCCGCGACTTCGCAGCCCCCCATGCCCGTCGTCCACCGCCTTGCCGCCGCGGCTTTGCTCGCGGCGCTGTCTACGGCCCACGCGGCCGATCGCCCGCCCTCCAACTTGCAAGTCCGCACCTGGGCCGCCACGTGCGCGAGCTGTCATCACGCTGATGTTGCGCCCGGCGCCAAGCTCGCCGCGCAGACATTGCCGTCGCTGGCGGGCCGCTCGCAGGCCGAGCTGATCGACACGCTGCAAGCGTTCCGCAACGGCACCCGCCCGGCTACGGTGATGGGCCAGATCGCCCGGGGTTATGACGACGCGCAGATTGCCGCCATTGCCGGCTGGCTGTCGCGCCAACCGCAGGAGGCGCCATGACGGCATCCACGTTCACCAAGGATCGACGCGCCGTACTGCGTGCGCTGGGGGCAACGGCGCTGGCGGGCCCGCTCGCAGCATGCGCATCGCTGTCGGGCACACGCAATGCGCGCGTGGTGGTGGTTGGGGGCGGATATGGCGGCGCCACGGCGGCAAAGTATGTGCGTGTGTTCTCCGGCGGCCGTGTCGACGTGACGCTGATCGAGCCGAGCGCGGCGTTCATATCGTGCCCGCTGTCGAACCTCGTGCTGTCAGGCGACCGTGACATCGCTTCGATGACCGTGCCGTACGACGCACTGGTTGAGCGCCATGGCGTGCGCTGGGTGCGCGACCGCGCATCGGCCATCGACCTTGGCGCGAAGCAGGTGCGCCTGGCCGGCGGCGGCACACTGGATTACGACCGGCTGATCCTCTCGCCCGGTATCGACTTCGTGCCCGGTGCGATTCCCGGTTTGGCCAACGCTGCCACCGCCGCGCAGGCACCGCACGCATGGAAGGCGGGCATGCAGACGCTCGCGCTGCGCCATCGGCTGGAGGCCATGCCCAACGGCGGCACGGTGGCGATCAGCATTCCGCTGGCGCCGTACCGCTGCCCGCCCGCGCCGTACGAGCGCGCCTGCCTGATCGCCAACTGGCTGCAGCGCGCCAAGCCGGATGCGCGCGTGCTCATTCTCGATGCCAACGACGACGTGACTTCCAAGGGCGCGCTGTTCAAGCGCGTGTGGGCGGAACGTTATCCACAGCACATCGAATACCGCCCGCAATACAACGCGGTCGACATCGATGCCACCGGCCGCGTGCTCAAGTTCGACGTGCAGGACGACGTGCAGGCGGACGTGGTCAACCTGATCCCGCCGCAACGCGCCGGGGCGATTGCCGTGCAAGCCGGGTTGGCGACGGCCAACGGGCGCTGGTGCGAGGTGGATTTCCTCTCGTTCGAATCGAAGGTGGCGCCGGGCGTGCATGTGATTGGCGACGCCATCCAGACCGCGCCGCTGATGCCCAAGTCGGGTCACATGGCCAATCAGCACGGCAAAGTGGCTGCCGCAGCCGTGGTGGCGATGCTCGCCGGCCATGCGCCCGATGCGTCGCCGCTGTACGCCAACACCTGCTACAGCTTCACCGCGCCTGACGAGGCGATGCATATCGCAACCGTCCACCGCTACGACGCGGCCGAGCGCACGATGGTGACGGTGCCCGGCGCCGGCGGGCTCTCCGAAGCACCGTCCGCCGCCGAGGGCAAGCTCGCCCAAGGCTGGAGCCGGGCGATCTGGTCGGACATGCTCGGCTAGCGCGTCGACTCAGGCCCGGCACGAAGCACGAACCCGGCGGCGGCACGAACAATGCGCAAGATTGTGCAAGTCCCGCGCGCCAACCCCGCCTAGAGTGCGTCACATGGCCGCGCGGGCGGCCGTTCAATTCTGTCGATTGCCATGTCTCCCAAGGATCTGCTGCTGGCCCTGACCGTTGTGCTGGTGTGGGGCGTCAACTTCGTCGTTATCAAGGTGGGCCTGCACGGCGTGCCACCCATGCTGCTGGGTGCACTGCGCTTTGCATTGGTGGCGTTTCCGGCCGTGCTGTTCGTGCCGCGCCCGAAGATCCCGCTCAAGTGGCTGCTCGCCTATGGCGCCACGATCAGCTTCGGGCAGTTCGCGTTTCTGTTCGCGGCCATGTATGTGGGCATGCCGGCGGGGCTGGCCTCGCTGGTGCTGCAATCGCAGGCGTTCTTTACGCTGGCGATCGCGGCCATCGTGCTGCGCGAGCCGGTCCGCTGGTTCCATCTGGCGGGCATGGCGGTGGCGGCCTGCGGGCTGGCGGTCATCGGCATGGCGGGCGGCGGCACGACGACGGGCATGACCACGGCCGGCTTCCTGCTCACGCTGTGCGCGGCGTTTTCGTGGGCCAGCGGCAACATCGTTACCAAGCGTGTCGGGCCGGTGAATGTCGTCAGCCTGGTGGTGTGGGGTGCGGTCATCCCGCCTGTGCCGTTCCTGCTGCTGTCGTTCTGGCTGGAAGGGCCGGAGCAGATCGCGCATAGCCTGGCCAATATCAGCACATCGAGCATCGGGGCGATCGTGTACCTGTCGTTTGGCGCCACCATCTTCGGCTACAGCCTGTGGAGCAAGTTGCTGGCGCGCTATGCGGCCAGCCGGGTGGCGCCGCTGTCGCTGCTGGTGCCGGTGGTGGGGCTGGTGTCGGCCGCCGTGCTGTTGGGCGAACGGCTGGTGCCGGCGCAGTGGCTGGGCGGCGCCGTGGTGATGGCCGGCTTGCTGCTCAACGTATTCGGCGGCCGGCTGATGACGCGGCGTGCGATGGCCTGAGTCAAAGCGCCGGCGTTGACGCTCCGAGCCCCAGCGACGGCGCTCAAAGGCACAACAACGACATCCGGAGTGTCGTGAATACCCCAAAAAGGGGCATCGTTGATGAAAAAAGCATCAACGCCGGAGCAAAAAGACGCATCAATGGGCCTCTGAGCCTCAACGGTGCTGCTTTTTTCAGCAGCGATGCATATTTTTTAGGCATTGACGACCGCCAAAGCCTCGACGTTGATGCTTTTTGCCTCAACGCCGGGGCTTTTTGCTGCGCGCTTGGCCGTCTGACCCCTAGCTACAGCGCTTCGGGCACAATATCGGCGCAAGCGGCCCGCAACGATACGCGGGCCGCCCTTTTTCCGGAGACCCCATGAAGTTCGCCCCCGCGCTTGCCGCTGCTGCTGTTGCCGCTGCGGTGCTGGCCGGCTTGGCGCTGTCCGCCACGCCCACGCTGGCCGCTGTTGATGCTGCCCGCGCGCAATCCATCGCCAATCAGAACGCCTGCATGGGCTGCCACGCCGTGGACCGCAAGCTCGTCGGCCCCGCCTACAAGGATGTCGCCGCCAAATACAAGGGCGATGCCGGGGCCGAAGCCAAGCTCATCAAGAAGGTGCGCGAAGGCGGCATGGGCAACTGGGGCCAGATTCCGATGCCGGCCAACCCGAAGATCGCCGATGCCGATCTGAAAACCGTGATCGACTGGGTGCTCGCGGGCACCCCGGCCAAGTAAGGGTAGGGGCAGGGCAATGAATGATTCCGTGAATTTCTCGCGCCGCGACGTATTGCGCGCTGGCGCCATGATGGCGCTGCTGGTGTCCGCCGGCATTGCCACGCCCGCGCAGGCCGCCGAGTGGAACAAGACCGCCTTCAGCATCAAGGGCGTGAACGATGTGCTCAAGCAACTGGGCGGCGGCGCTGTCGACAAGGGTGGCGCGGGCATCCAGCTCACCGCTCCGGACATCGCCGAGAACGGCGCCGTGGTGCCGCTGGTGGTGACGAGCACGCTGCCGGGCACCGACATGATCGCCATCCTGGTGGAGAAGAACCCGAACACGCTGGCCGCAACGTTTGCCATTCCTGCCGGTACCGATCCGTTTGTCAGCACGCGCGTGAAGATGGGCGAGACCTCGGTGGTCTATGCGGCTGTGCGCGCCGGCGGCAAGTGGGTGCTGGCGAGCAAGGAAGTCAAAGTCACCCTCGGTGGCTGCGGCGGTTGAACATCAGGATCGCAAGATAAGGACAGGGAGCACACCATGGCAGACCCGATGCGCATCCGCGCAATGGAAAACGGCGGCACGACCGACGTGAAGATCCTGATGAAGCACGACATGGAAACCGGTCAGCGCAAAGACGCGGCCGGCAAGCTCGTGCCGGCCTGGCACATCACCAACGTGACGGTGCAGCACAGCGGCAAGACGGTGCTCGACGCGCAGTTCGGTACGGCCGTGTCGAAGGATCCGTTCCTCAATTTCAAGTTCAAGGGCGGGGCCAAGGGCGACAAGGTGACGGTCACGTGGGTCGACAACCACGGCGACAAGCGCACCGACGAGACGTCGATTCAATAAGCCCAAGGAGGCAGATATGCGACGCAGCTTCTTTCGTGTGACCGCCGCCCTGGCGGCACTGGGTGTGGCCGGCAAGGCCGCCGCGCAGAATGCCCCGCGAGCCACCGGTCGCTACAAGGTGGTCTACCAGTTGAGCGAAGGCATCGATCAGGCCATGCGCGCGATCGGCAACCTGCGCAACCATCTCAACGGCGCACCCGGCACGAAGATCGTGGTGGTGGCGCTGGGGCACGGCATCGAATTCCTCGTCGAAGGGGCCAAGGACGCGCAGGGGCGCCCGTTCGATGCGCCCGTCGCCGCACTGGCCAGCATGGGCGTGGAGTTTCGCGTGTGCCACAACTCGCTGATGGCCTTCAAGGTGCCGGAAGACAAGCTGCTGCTCGAAGCCAAGGTCGTGCCCGCCGGTGTGGTGGAAATCACCCGTTTGCAGCAGGAAGAAGGTTTCGCCTATATCAAACCGTAGGCGACCCACGGAGGGGACGGTGAAACGTAAGACATGGACGATGGCGCTGGGAACGGCGCTGAGCGTGGCAGTCGTGGGTGGGCTCGCCCTCACGGCCAACGCGCAGGACACCAAGGACAGCACCGCCGCCGGCATCGCGCAGTACCGCGAGATGCTGGCCGACGGCAACCCGGCCGAACTCTGGGAAGCCGCTGGCGAAGAACTCTGGAAGAAGCCCGCCGGCCCGAAACAGGCATCGCTCGAAGCGTGCGACCTGGGCGCAGGCCCTGGCGTGGTGAAGGGCGCGTACGCCAAGCTGCCGCGCTTCTTCAAGGACACCGGCCGCGTGATGGACGCCGAACAGCGCCTCATGTATTGCCGCATGACGCTGCAGGGGCTGACGAAGGAAGAGGCTTCGGCCCGCCCGTTCTCGTCGCCGGGCAAGGCGTCGGACATTGAACGCCTGATGGCGTACATCACCTCGGAATCGCGCGGCACGGCCATCGACATTCCGCTCGCGCATCCGGAAGAAAAGCGCGTCTACGAACTTGGCCGCCGCATGTTCTTCTACCGTGGCGGTTCTTACGATTTTGCCTGCGCGACGTGCCACGCCCAGCCGGGTTTGCGCATCCGCTTGCAGGAACTGCCCGATCTGCTGACGGCCGATGGCGCACGCTTTGCGTATTCCACGTGGCCCGGCTACCGCGTCTCGCAAGGCGAGGTACGCACGATGCAGCACCGCCTGTACGACTGCCTGCGCCAGCAGCGCTTTCCGGAACCGCTCTATGGCAGCGAGGTGATCACCGCGCTGGAGCTGTTCCTCGCCCGCAACGCCAACGGCGGCAAGATGGACGCGCCGTCGATCAAACGATGAGGCCACGCATGATTCGACTGACCCCCATCGTTCTGATTGCGTTGGCACTCGCAGCCGGCGCGACGCAGGCAGCGGACGCCACGTCCCCCAAAGCCCCCAAAGCCATCACGCCGCCCAAGCCGGATGCGAAGGCCGACGCCGCACTCGCCAAGGTCATCCACGAGAGCTTCGTCTCGAAGGGCCCGGCCACCGTGGAGGGCGTGACCGAACGCGACGACGTGCAGAAGACCTGCAGCCAGTACGCTGATCGCAACGCCGTGCCCGCCGCCGTGGCGAAGAAGCTGGAAGACGCGCAACTCAAGACCATCCATTACCCGACTGACGGCAAGTGGCTGGGCGATTGGAAGGAAGGCGAGAAGACCGCGCAGAGCGGCCGCGGCATGCAGTTCTCCGACCCGGCCGGCACCGTCAATGGCGCCAACTGCTATGCGTGCCACCGTCTGTCGAAAGACGAGGTGTCGTACGGCACCATCGGCCCGTCGCTGTATCAATACGGCAAGCTGCGCGGCGATTCAGAGGCCATCCTGCGCTACACGTGGGGCAAGATCACCAACTCCAACGCGTATGCGGCGTGCTCCAACATGCCGCGCTTTGGGCACAAGGGGATCCTCACCGAACAGCAGATCCGCGATGTGATGGCGCTGTTGTTTGACCCGGCATCCCCGGTGAATCAATAACGCCATGCGAACGATTCGACGGTTTCTGACGTGGGCCGCAGCGGCGATGATCTTTGCCGCTGGCACTGCCCAGGCCGTCGAAGTCGGCGACGTAGTGACAATGCCCGACGTGCAGTTGCTCGACGGCACACGCGTGCCGGGCAGTGCATGGCGCGGGCATCCGGTCATCATCGCCACGTGGGCATCGTGGTGCCCGTTCTGCGCGCTGCAGAACCCGCGCCTGCAAGAGCTGACGGACGCCACGCGCGGCACTGACCTGCGCATTCTCACCATCAGCATCGACGCCAACCCGCAGCTCGCCCGCGACTACGTCGCCAAGCGCAACTTCAGCTTCCCGGTGACGATGGAGTCCGACGCGCTGTGCGCCGCCACCGGTCCGCGCAAGGGCTTGCCCGAGCTGATCGTGCTCGACGCCAACGGCCGTGTCGTGCGCAAGGAAGTCGGCGAGATGCTCGAAGATGACGTAGCGGACCTCGCTCAATACGCCCACCCGGCGCACAGCCACAAGAAATGAACCGCCGCGAATTCGTTCAAGCCTTGGCGATTGCCGCAGCCGCCGGCCTGCGCCTGACCGACGCCCACGCAGACACGCTCAACTACGACGTGCCACGCTTCGGCAACGTCCACCTGCTGCACTTCACCGACTGCCACGCGCAGTTGCTGCCCATCGAATACCGCGAGCCGAGCTTCAACCTGGGCGTGGCGCAATGGGCGGGGCAGCCGCCGCACCTCGTCGGCCACGCACTGCTCAAGCGCTACGGCATCGCAGCCGGTTCGCGCGCTGCGCACGCCTTCACCTCGCTCGATTTCACCGAAGCCGCGCGCCGTTATGGCCGCATGGGCGGCTTCGCGCATCTCGCCACGCTCATCAAGCGCCTGCGTGCAACGCGCCCGAATGCGCTGCTGCTCGACGGCGGCGACACGTGGCAGGGCTCTGCCACATCCCTGTGGACAAATGGCCAGGACATGGTTGACGCCGCCCTCGCGCTCGGCGTGGACGTGATGACCCCGCATTGGGAAATGACCTACGGCGCCGATCGCGTGCGCCACGTGGTCGATCACGACTTCAAGAACAAGGTCGCCTTTGTCGCGCAGAACATTCAGACGGCGGACTTTGGTGATCCGGTATTCGACCCGTACGCACTGCGTGAACTGAACGGCGTGCCGGTCGCCATCATCGGCCAGGCTTTCCCGTACACGCCCGTCGCACACCCGGCCGATTTCACGCCGGACTGGACCTTCGGCATCCAGGAAGAACGGCTGCAGCAGATGATCGACGAAGCGCGCGGCAAGGGCGCCAAGGTGGTCGTCCTGCTCTCGCACAACGGCATGGATGTCGACCTGAAGCTCGCCTCGCGCGTGCGCGGGCTGGACGCCATCCTCGGCGGCCACACGCACGATGCGGTGCCCGCGCCGGTCAAGGTCAGCAATCCGGGCGGCGTGACGCTGGTCACCAACGCGGGCGCCAATGGCAAGTTCGTCGGCGTGCTGGACTTGGACGTGCGCGGCGGCGCGGTGCAGGACATCCGCTACACGCTGCTGCCTGTCTTCGCCGATCTGCTGCCGCCCGATCCGGCCATGTCGGCGCTCATCGAGCGCGTGCGTGCGCCGTACAAGGACAAGCTCGGCGAAACGCTCGCCACCAACCGTGGCCTGCTGTACCGGCGCGGCAACTTCAACGGCACGTTCGACCAGCTCATCGTCGATGGCCTGATGCACGCGCAGGGCGCGGAGATCGCCTTCTCGCCCGGATTCCGCTGGGGTACGACGCTGCTGCCCGGCGAGGCGCTGACGATGGAAGCGCTGATGGCCCAGACCGCCATCACTTACCCGGCCACCACGCTCACCCAGATGACCGGCGCGACCATCAAGACCGTGCTCGAAGACGTGGCCGACAACCTCTTCAACCCAGACCCGTACTACCAGCAAGGCGGCGACATGGTGCGTACCGGCGGCCTGCGCTACACCATCGACCCGGCCAAGCCGATGGGCCAGCGCATCACCGACATGCGCCTGGGCGCGGGTGACGGGAAGCCGCTCGACGCCGACCGCCGCTATAAGGTAGCCGGCTGGGCCGCAGTGTCGCCCGAGGCGCGCAAGGCCGGCGGTCGCCCCGTCTGGGATGTGCTGGCCGATTGGCTGCGCGACCAGCGCGAAGTGACCGCGCGGCCGCTGAATACGCCGCGCATTCTTGGCATGAACGGCAACCCTGGCATGGAGGCAGACAGGGGTTGACCCGCGATTGAAGGCGCCCCGGGAATTCGGGTAGACTTATTTTCCATGGGCCGATAGCTCAGCTGGGAGAGCGCCGCGTTCGCAATGCGGAGGTCGGGAGTTCGATCCTCCT
>Ga0070659_100002647_pt1 | contig 12743 bp, 14 predicted proteins | sample KBSC23metaG_FD_64666 | JGI IMG/M metagenome (GOLD analysis project Ga0070659, IMG submission 64666) | Corn rhizosphere microbial communities from Kellogg Biological Station, Michigan, USA - KBS C2-3 metaG | ecosystem: Host-associated > Plants > Roots > Rhizosphere > Soil ...
CCCGGCACCTTCACCACCCTGACATTCCGGGTGCCCAACGAGACGGCCGACGGTGCCGCGACCGACAAGCTGACGGTCACCCTGCCGGGTGGGAAGAGCCTGCTCGACAGCGTCAGCTACATCCCGGTGCCGGGTTGGAGCACCGAACTCGTCAGAACCAAGCTCGACAAGCCGATCGTGGACGGCGACCACACGATCACCGAGGCCGTCACGCAGGTCGTCTGGACCGCCCAGCCCGGCTCGGAGTACGGACCGGGCAGCGAGGGGCAGTTCAGACTCTTCGTCGGTGCGATCCCCGACGTCGGAAAGCTGACCCTGCCCACGGAGCAGGGCTACAGCGACGGCTCGACGGTGTCGTGGAGTGGCGCGATCGGCTCCGAGCACCCCGCGCCCGTGCTGTACATCAACGACGCGGCTCCGACGAGCGACGACCCGGACAGCGCACCCGAGTCGACGGTCACCGCGCCGGCCGCCGCGACCGCCCAGCCCGACGTGCTCGCCCGCGTGCTCGGTGGGATCGGCGTCGTGCTCGGCGTGGTCGCCCTCCTGATCGCCGTCGTCGGGCGTCGTCCGGCCCGGAAGGCGGACTGACGATGCGCCGCGCCCCGGCGGTGCTGTTGGCGATCGCGCTCGGTCTGTCAGCGGTCGGAGCCGTCGCCGGACCCGCGGTCGCGCACAACCAGATCGTGTCGTCGACGCCCGAGCCGAACCAGGTGCTGACCGAGCTTCCGCCGCGGTTCGAGATCGACACGAACGACGCGCTGCTCGACATCGGCGGAACGGGCCGCGGCTTCGCGTTCGAGATCCAGGATGCCGCGGGCCGGTACTACGAAACCGGCTGCGTCTCGATCGTCGACGACAACATGTTCACGGATGCCCGCCTTGGCGCTCCCGGCGCGTACACGATCGTCTACCAGCTGGTGTCATCCGACGGGCACACCGTCAGCGGCAGGATCCCCTTCACCTGGTCGCCCTCGGGCACCGCCGTCGTCTCGACGGGCGTCGCGTCTCCCCCGGGCTGCCACGGAGCCCCGGGCCCGGCGAAGGCCGGCTCGGGCAACGGGGGAAGCGAGGCCGTGCGCGACTCGACCGTGCCGCTCGCCGACATCCTCTGGATCGGCGGCGTCATCGTCGCGGTCGCCCTCGCCGCGATCATCACCCTGATGGTCCTGACTCGCAGGCGACCGGAGCGCCCTTAGGTCTTCATGATCTCGACCAGCGGGAGCTCGCGCCCGGCCTTCTCCTGCTGGTCGACGAAGAACGGATGCTCGGCGATCAGGCGCGCCCAGGCCTCGTCCCGCACCTTCTGAGCCAGGACGCGGGCGGCTCCGTCGTACGCCTGGGTCGGCTCTTCGACGTGCACGACCGGGTCGGCCACCACGTTCCGGTACCACTGGGGATCGCGCTCATCCCCGTCATTGGAGGCGACCACCAGGATTCCGCGGTCGGTCCCCGTGAACATCACCGGCACCGTCGCGGGCTCGAAGGTGCGCGCACCCGTCGTGGTCAGCAGCACGATCCGCTCCCGGTGCACCCCCTCGACCGAGATCTCGCGACCGGCACGGAAGTCGGAGATGACCTGCTCGTTCACCGCTCTCATGTCCATGCGGCCACGGTAGGGGCGTCCGCCGGGCATGCGGGGGTAGCGCGGTCAACGCTCAGGCGGCTCACAGACGGTGACCCGCGGAACGGGCGAGGGGCCCGGCGGGAAACTCCCGCCGGGCCCCTCGAACGCACCGAGCGGGTTACTTGACCAGCGCCGGAAGGTTCTTGCGGCTGCTCAGCACCTGGTCGATCAGGCCGTACTCGAGGGCCTCGTCGGCCGACAGGATGGTGTCGCGCTCGAGATCCTTGTTGATGCGCTCCAAGTCGTGGTTCGAGTGACGCACCAGCGTCTCTTCGAGCCAGGTGCGCAAGCGCAGGATCTCTTTGGCTTGGATCTCGATGTCCGACGCCTGGCCGCGCCCGGCCTCGCCGACGGCGGGCTGGTGGATCAGGATGCGCGCGTTCGGAAGCGCGAGGCGCTTGCCCGGAGTTCCGGCTGCCGCGATCACGGCGGCGGCGGATGCCGCCTGCCCGAGCACGACGGTTTGGATCTGCGGCCGGATGTACTGCATCGTGTCGTAGATCGCGGTCATCGCGGTGAACGAACCACCGGGCGAGTTGATGTACATGACGATGTCGCGATCCGGGTCCTGGCTCTCGAGCACCAGCAGCTGGGCCATGATGTCGTCGGCCGAGGCGTCATCCACCTGGACCCCCAGGAAGATGATCCGGTCTTCGAACAACTTCGCGTACGGGTCCTGGCGTTTGAAGCCGTAGGCCGTGCGCTCCTCGAAGCTCGGCAGGATGTAGCGGGACTCGGGCATGGGGATGTTCATTCTTCTCAGTCCCTTACTTCTTGTCTTCAGTTCCGCCGCCGCCGATGACGTCGGACGCGGACTCGCGGATGTGGTCGACGAAGCCGTAGTCGAGGGCCTCCTGGGCGTTGAACCAGCGGTCGCGGTCGCCGTCCGCGTTGATCTGCTCCACCGTCTTGCCGGTCTGAGCCGCGGTGATCTCGGCGAGGCGCTTCTTCATATCGAGGATCAGCGCCGCCTGGGTCTGGATGTCGGACGAGGTGCCGCCGAATCCACCGTGCGGCTGGTGCAGCAGCACGCGCGCGTTCGGCGTGATGTAGCGCTTGCCCTTGGTGCCCGCGGTCAGCAGGAGCTGCCCCATCGAGGCGGCCATGCCGATGCCGACGGTGACGATGTCGTTGGGCACGAACTGCATGGTGTCGTAGATGGCCATGCCCGCGGTGATCGAACCGCCGGGCGAGTTGATGTAGAGGAAGATGTCCTTCTTCGGGTCCTCCGCCGCGAGCAGCAGCAGCTTGGCCGCGATCTCGTTGGAGTTGTCGTCGCGTACCTCAGAACCGAGCCAGATGATGCGGTCTTTCAGAAGACGGTCAAAGACACTCGGTTGGAATGTCGCGTCGGCCATGGGGTTGCTCCGTTTCGGTTGGTCGATCTCGAATCTACCTGGGGGCTCCGGGGCGTACGGACGTGTTCGCCGTGGGCAGAGGCCGCGCGCCTTGGCGGTCGAGTAGCACCGAAGGTGCTTCCTTGTCGGTCGAGTAGCACCGAAGGTGCGTATCGAGACCCGCGTCCTGACTTAGCCTGCATTGCATGACCGACGACTGGCAGCGCCGCGTCGACGCCGTCTGGGCGGACGCGGCGAATCTGAGCGACGACGACCTCGTCGCGCGCATCGACGTATTGGCCGCCGAGCGCGGCGACCACGACGCACTGGCCCTCGCGGAGCGCGGGGGCGCCCGCGACTCCACCGGACGGGAGGAGGAGGCCGTGCCGTTCTACCGGGCGGCGCTCGCCGCGGGGCTGGACGATGCGCGTCGGGCTCAGGTCGTCATCCAGTATGCGAGCACGGTGCGCAACCTGGGCCGCCCGGAGGAGTCGCTCGACCTGCTCAGCGCCGAATTCGCCGGTCAACCGGATCATCCGCTCGCCGATGCCGCAGCCGCGTTCGCAGCCCTGGCCCTCGCCAGCGCCGGGCGTCCCACGGAGGGCCTGGTGGCCGCACTGCACGCGCTGGCGCCGCATCTTCCGCGCTATCAGCGTGCCGTCAACGCCTATGCCGATGATCTGCTGAACGCCTGAGAGGGCCGGCGGCAGCGAACCTACACTTGACGGCCATGAACACCGCCGTCACCCACGCCGCGCGCACGACCATCCGCAATCGCCCGTTGAGGTTCTTCGCGCGAGTCGGATTCGCCGTGAACGGATTGCTCCATGCCCTGATCGGATTCATCGCGATCGGGGTCGCCATCGGCGCCGGCCAAGAGGCCGGACCGGGTGGCGGCGAGGCGGACCAGTCGGGGGCCTTGGCGGCGCTGGCCGCGACGCCGGGCGGCAGCGTCATTCTCTGGATCGTGTTCGTCGGGCTGACCGCGCTCGGCCTCTGGCTGATCGCCAGCTGTTTCGCGTTCACCGGGCGCGGCACACCGAGACGCGCGCTGCGCATCGTCTCCGAGATCGGCAAGGGTCTGGTTTATCTGGCTCTGGCCGCCACCGCCTTCGTCTTCGCGCGAGGCGGCGCCACCAACAGCGCGCAGACCAGCGTGCAGCTCAGCGCCTCGCTGCTCGCCACTCCGGGCGGGGTGTTTCTCATCGTCCTGATCGGCTTGCTGATCATCGTGATCGGCGCCTACTTCATCGTCAAGGGCGCACGGCGCAGCTTCCTCCGCGATCTCACCCTTCCGCGCGGCACGGCCGGCACGGTGACGGTGGGGCTGGGGACCTTCGGCTACATGGCCAAGGGCGTGGTGCTCGCCGTGGTCGGCATCCTGTTCCTGGTCGCGGCGGCGACCGCCAACCCGGGCGAGTCGACCGGTCTGGACGGCGGCTTGAAGGCGCTGGTCGCCCTGCCCTTCGGTCCCGTGCTGCTGATCGTCATGGCGATCGGCCTGATCGCCTACGCCCTCTACAGCTTCGTGCGCGCGCGGTACGCCCACCTGTAGCGCTCGGCTCAGTGGCGCGTCACCTTCACGGTGCGGTGCGTGTCGATGGCGATGACGGCACCGAGGATGACGAGCGAGAGGGCGATCGAGCTCAAGGCATCCGTCGGCCAGTGGTAGCCGAGATAGACCCGGCTGAACGCGGTCAGCAGCAGCAGGATGATCGCGGCGCCGAAGCCGAGGTAGGGCGCGGCGCGGCCGGGCCGGCGCGAGAAGATCAGGTAGGCGCCGATCAGGAGGAAGTCCGCGGCCCCCAGCACATGGCCAGACGGGAACGAGTAGGTCAGATCGGGCCCGAACAGCATCAGCGAGACCGGCGGGCGCGGCCTGGCGACGATCCGGGTGATGATCTGCACGATCACCACGCCCGAGATCGTGCCACCGGCGAGCAGCAACGGCCGCCAGAAGTGCTTGGCGAAGATCGTCCAGAGCACGACGATGACGAAGATGATGATCGGCAGGGCGATCGGGCCGAACACGATCGCGACCGCGATCATCGCGACCGTCAGCGGCTTGGTTCTGATCGAGTCGAGGAAGCTCTCGATCGGCTTGTCGATCTCGGCGATGCCGTCTGCCTGCAGCACGGCCACCAGGATCACGGGGAACGCGATCAGGCCGACGGCGGCCAGCGAGGCCGCCCACACGTACAGATTCCGTCGCGCACCGGGTGCGACGACCCGCTCCTCGACGATGAACTTCTCGTGGAGCACTCGGGCTCGCCCCGGTCGATCCGCCGACACCATCCCTCCATTCCAGCAAGTTCCCGGGCGCGTGGGCGGGTCGGCGGCCGACGCACGGATGACATCCAGGTTGGGCGCCCGATTATCCTCGAGAGCATGCAGGTGACCGCGCCGCGGGGCTCGGCATGATCCGGGTCGGCTCGATTGTGATCCGGGTCGAGAACCTCGCCGCCCAGAAGGCGTTCTGGATGGCCGCGCTCGACTACGCGGACCGTCCAGGCGACGACGACGACTTCGCGCTGCTGCGCCCCCGCTCGGGCGCGGGTCCGAACGTGTCGCTCGATGCACATCCGGCGGAGCGCACGCTGCCCCCGCGCATCCACCTCGATCTGTACGCCGACGACCAGGCGGCAGAGGTCGCGCGGCTCGAAGCCCTCGGCGCCGAGCAGGTGCCGTGGAGCAAGCGGCCGCCCGATGCCGACTACGTGATCATGCAGGACCCGGAGGGCAACCGCTTCTGCGTCATCCAGACCTAGCGGGTCAGAGCAGCTTCTCGAGGGTGTTGAGGTTGCGCGTGGTGATCCAGGGCTTGTGGCGGGCCGCCGACTGCGCCTTGCCCATGGCCGAGTCGAGGGTCGATCCCTTGGGCACGCTCCAGTAGATGACGCCGTCACCGGCCTGCGCCTGCTCGACCGCATCGTCGAGTTCGACGGCCAGGAGTTCGGCGCGCACCTCCGGCTTCACCGCGAACACCACGTAGGCATGCCGCCCGTCCGACCGCGGGAACGGGTAGGCGGCGACGATCGTGCGGATCGCGTCCACGGTGAGCACGTGCACCCAGGCCTCGTACCCGAATCGCTCGCGCAGCGCCGACTCGAGGGTCTGCTTGGCGGTGGATGCGGCATCCGGGGTCGTGAACAGCACGTTGCCGCTGGCGAGCACGGTCTTCACGTTCGTGTATCCCAACCCGCGGACGACCTCGGCGAGGTCGGCCATCTTGAGGTTCACGCCGCCGACGTTGACTCCGCGCAGCAGAGCCACGTAGTCGGTCATGGTCGGAGCGGGCCGCTAGCTGTGGTCGTGTCCGGCGTGGTCGTGTCCGGCGTGGTCGTGCCCGGCGTGGTCGTCGCCGGCATCGGCCGCGCCCGACTCGTCGTCGGCCAGGATGCCCTCGGTCAGCGCCGAGACATCCACCGCCTTGCCCTTGGTATCGACGACCTTGGCCTTCGAGAGCACGCTGGCGAGCGCCTTGGCACGGGCGACCTCGCCGATCATGGCGGGCAGCTGGCCGTTCTGGTCGAGCACCTTGATGAACTCACCCGGCTCCATGCCGTATTGGGCCGAAGCCTGGATGAGGTATGAGGTGAGCTCGTTCTGGCTCACCTTCACCTCCTCCTTCTCGGCGATCGCGTCGAGCAGGATCTGCGAGCGGAAGGTCTTCTCGCTGCTCTCGGCAACCTCGGCGCGGTGCACGTCGTCTTCGAGGCGGCCCTCCTGCTCGAGGTGGCGGTGCACCTCGTCGTCGATGAGCCCTTGGGGAACCGGGATGTCGACCTTCTTCAGCAGCTCGTCGACGATCTTGTCGCGGGCCTCGACGCCCTGACCGAACTCCTTCGACTTGGCGAGCTGCTCGCGCAGGTCGCTGCGGAGTTCGCCGATGGTGTCGAACTGGCTGGCGATCTGGGCGAAATCGTCGTCGGCCGCCGGAAGCTCGCGCTCCTTGACCGCGAGAACCGTCACCGAGATCTGGGCGTTCTCGCCCTCGTGGTCGCCACCGAGCAGGGGCGCCTCGAAGGTGGTGGACTCCCCCGCGGTCAGCGTGTCGAGCGCCTCGTCGATGCCCTCGATCAGCTCGCCCGAGCCGAGCTCGTAGGAGATGTTGCTCGCGGCATCCACCTCTTCGCCGCCGATCGTGGCGGTGAGGTCCAGCTGCACGAAGTCGCCGGGGCGGGCCGGGCGATCGACGGTCACCAGGGTGCCGAACCGGCTGCGCAGGTTCTCGAGCTCGTTCTCGACGTCATCCACGCTCACGACGACCGGCTCGACCTCGAGCTTCAGGCCGTCGTAGTTCGGGATGTCGAACTCGGGCCGGGTGTCGACCTCGACCGAGACCTCGAGGTTGCCGCTGAAGTCGTCGACGCTCGGCCACTTGGTGATGTCGGCGTTCGGGCGGCCGAGCGGGCGGACCTTCTCCGACTCGGCGGCGTCGCGGTAGAACTTGTCGAGGCCCTCGTTGACCGCGTGGTTGAGCACCTCGGCGCGGCCGACGCGCTGATCGATGATGGGCGGCGGCACCTTGCCCTTGCGGAAGCCGGGGATGTTCACGTCTTCGGCGATGTGCTGGTACGCGTGATCGATGCTCGGCTTGAGCTCTTCGGGCGTGACGGTGATGTTGAGCTTCACGCGGGTCGGGCTGAGCTTCTCGACGGTCGTGGTGACCATGGGTGTCTCCGTAGTTCTGTTGGTGGGATCTGTGTCGGGGCGACAGGATTTGAACCTGCGGCCTCCCGCTCCCAAAGCGGGCGCTCTACCAAGCTGAGCTACGCCCCGGATATCGTGCGGAGCCCGAAAAATGGCCCCCCGAAGTCTAACCGTCTTTGCGGACGCCGCTGGCTGAGTAGTCGCGAAGCGACGTGTCCGAACCCTCGCCGGTTGAGTAGTCGCGTAGCGACGTGTCGAAACCAGCCTTTGTCGTACCCCGCGCGCACACTGGACACATGGCAGATATCGAGATCATGGAGCTGCGCGCCTTCGAGCCGCGGTGCCTCGACTGCGGCGAGACCGGTCCGATCGAGACGAGCGTGTTCTTCGCGATGGCGTGGGAAGAGGCGCACGTCTGCGCCGCGATCCGCATCGACGCCGACGAGGCCGAGCTCGCGGTCGCCAGCTAGCTCTTCGCGCGCGGCCGCGCCAGCAATGAGAGCGCGCTGAGCGCGCCCAGCGGCATCGGCATCCAGAACTGCAGCAGGCGCCAGGCGATCACGCCCAGCAGCGCGGTCTGGTACGTCGCCCCGAGCGCGACCAGCAGCGGCACCATCACCCCTTCGACCACGCCGAGCCCGCCCGGGGTGATCGGGACGATGGCCAGGATGCCGACCAGTCCGTACACGAGCAGCAACTGCCCCGGGTCGGCGGCATAGCCGAACGCGGCCAGCAGCACCCAGAGGGCCGCGGCATCCAGGATCGGGTTGAGCGCCCCCCAGAACACGGCCGTGACGAAGCGCCGACGATCGATGGCGAGGGCCGCGACGTTGCCGACCGCGTCATCCACGAAGGTCAGGATGCGGTCGCGCCAGGCCTCGGGCAGCCGGCGCGTCGCCCGGTCGACCGTGCTCAGCACCCGCGACCGCCTGCGCACGGCGACGGCGAGCGCGAGGGCCGCGCCGCCGAAGATCACCACCATGAAGGCGCCGGCCACCTGGTAGTAGGGACTCGGCGGCAGGCTCGCCAGCGAGAGCAGCAGCCCGAGCGCGAACACCCCGCCCAGCAGGAGGTTCGACATGATGACCTCGACCGCGAGCCCGCCGACGATCGTGCTGGCCGAGCTGCCCGCCCGCGCCAGCAGCCGGTAGCGCACGGCGAGCGCGATCGCTCCCCCGGCTGGGACGACGTTGGTCGTCGCGACGCCGGCCAGATCGACCCGCGTGACCGTGCCGAACGTCGGGCGGTCGCGCGGATCGAGCACCGTGAAGGTCAGCGCGCCGTAGGCCGCGAGCGACGCGAGCTCGAGCACGAGGCCGAGCAGGAGCGGCCAGGGCGACAGGTGCTGGATGGCGTGGATGTCGTGGCCGGCCTCCACGAACTGCGGGATGACCACGAAGCGCAGCAGCAGGGCGAGCGCGGCGAGCGCAAGCACACGCATCCCGAATCGGATGACGCGCAACCGTGCGAGGGCGCGACTGGCGTCGGCCGCATCAGCGCGATCCCGAGGCGGCGGCGCTCCAACCCTGGACTCGGACGTGGCTTCTCGGCTCCTCACGGATGGTCGAGCGCCCAGGCTACGGCACCGGGCAAACGCCCCGCCAGGCGTCAGATTCCCCGGCACGAACCGGTACTGTAGAGGTCGGTCTTCGGGCCACGGGGATGTAGCTCAATGGTAGAGCCTCAGTCTTCCAAACTGATTACGCGGGTTCGATTCCCGTCATCCCCTCCCTATTGCCCCGTTCAGGCCCTGCATTCTTCGCCTAGTCCGGCCCTCTACGAGGGTCGGCTGAACCCGTGCACGTTTCATGCCCCAAATGGGCACACCAGCATTTCTGGCGCCACCGGCATATCACGGTCCGAGACAGCAGCCGACTAGGTATCGGATCATAGGCGGCGGAGTTCGGCAGACGCCCTCCGGGCGCTGGAAGGCAAGGTTCATCGCGCCGGACAGCACCCGACAGACAAATAGGGCGAACTTGACGCCTAGGCCATAGGCGTCACGGAGTTGTGCCCAGTGGCGGACGTCCAAAGCCAGGTCACCCCGATACGCTCCGCGGAGATGCTGACAAACCGAGAACTCGCGACCCTGATCCTCGTCGTCCTAGGCGTGGCCATATGCGTAGTGGTGCCTTCGCTGCGCCGGTCCCTCGGCCCTGGCGCCAAGGAGATTCTGAAAGCGGCAAGGCACTGGTCAATCATCACACTCCTGCTGCTGCTCCTGGCTTGGTCGGTCACCTGCCTGTACGTCGCGCACCTGCTGGGCGGCTGGAACTTCGGGCTGCTGAAGGACGCCATCATCGTCATCCTCGTGATCGGTATCCCGAACCTCTTCCGGGTGACCGAGTTCAAGACCGGAGGGGCGATCTTCCGACGTCTCGGACTGGAATCGGTCGGATTCATCGCCATCTTCGGGTTCTATCTCAACCTGGAGCCGTTCCCTCTGTGGGCCGAGATTTTGATCCAAGCCGCCGCGACCTTCATCGCCCTCCTGGGCACAGTCGCCGGGCTCAAAGAAGAGACCCGTCCGGTCCAACGGTTAGCGAATCGCGTCCTTGGGTTGGCCGCTATTGGGGCCTTCGTCTGGACCACGGTGCAGGTAGTCCAGCGATGGAACACGTTCGACTTCCCTGAGATTCTTCGGTCCTTCTTGCTTACGATCTGGCTTCCGCTGGCGCTAATCCCCTTCCTCTATGTGGTGTGCTTCTGGGCGGCGGCAGACGTGCTCCTGACTGTTCGCCTACGCTTCCTGAACGATGACCGCCACATGCCACCGATCCGCCTTCAGGTGGCTGTGTTGCTTGGATCGCGCTTCAGGATCGGCCTTCTCTCGAAGTTAAGTGGCCGGTACAACGGCATAGCGCGCGAGACCACCTTCAGGGGTGCGCTCCGGTTCATGAAGGGCTTCCGGGAAGACGTGCGCACCCGCAGGCGTGCTGAGGATGCGCGGTTTCAGAGCCTGAAGAACAACGCGGGGGTGAAGGGCACTGACGACGATGGCGCTCAACGCGATCGCCGCGAGTTCGACGGTACCAAGCAGCAACTTCGGCAACTGAGCATGTCCCAGATGGCGCACTTCAGGGGTCAGCACAAGTACTGGACCGACCAACTTCAAATCTGGGTGGAGCCTGCGAAGTATGGGCTCCCTCCGAACCCCGGCTTTCGAGTGGAGACCACCCGCGATGGTCAGCGATGGCGAGGCTGGCGGGAGTTGCCCAGTGAGTGGGTTCTCGCAATCGGCGGAGCAGGTCCTGACAGCGAATGGTTCTACTCAGCGGCGACCGCCCCGACCTCTTGGCCGGGCGACGCCGCTTCGCCCTGGGTCAATGGGGTCACAGAACCCGACCTTCCGCCCGACTGGCAGAAGTACGACGGGACCCTTCTATAGGGTTGGCCAGCGGCATAGAAGACGCCCGGACGGCTCAGGTTCGTGAGCGCTCCGGGGACTGAATCAGAGACCAAGACCCAGGACGAGAACGGTCGGCGCAGTGCGCAACCAGAGTCTGATTTGACGTAGATCGCTACGATTCGTCGCGTGCTGACTCTCGCTCCCCTTGCGCTGTCGCCGAGCCCAACGCCGTTGCCGAACGGGACGGATTTCACTCCGGTTCTGATCGTCACTGCGATTGCCGTCCCCATCGCATCGGTCGCGCTGTCGTTACTTGGAGGTTGGTTTCTCTTCTATCTCCAACGACGAGAGCAGCGACGCGACGTTCTGCTGCGTCTCCGCGAAGGACTGCTCGGCGCCATGATCCCCCCCCATCGTCAAGTCACGAGACCTTGCCAAAGACGCCTATGCCGGGCGCGTCCGTTGGAAGTCTCGGCGAGATCCGTTGGCTGGCTCAACGATTGCTCATGAGGCGGTGGTCACCTACGGCACACCGGACGATGGCGGAATGTTGGCCTTCATGATCGCCGGAAACAACTATCAAGGAGAACTCATCGGTAGAGGCGCGCTTGGCAAGGACGTGCGGCAAGAAGCAGACGACGTTGCCGCATACCTGCTTGGGAACCTCACGCGGATGGCGAGAGCGCTTAAGCCCCCCCGCCATGTGCGAAAGATGCTTCGAGCCGAGCTGAAAACAGGTGCCATCAAGTTCACCCTCCCCGATGGAGTGTTCGCCAAGTTGAATGAACGAAGCCTGGCTGAAGACGCGGCCCGGACAAGGCTTCTCGAAGAGGCTGCAGTCGCGAACTTCAAGTCGAGTCGCGCACTCGAACGACGCTTGCGTGGCGGCTCTAGGGGGCGTCCGTTACCGAAAGCCAAGGCAGTTCCTGATCCATTCCCGCGCGGCGAGGACACGAAACGCGACACATCGCGGTAACTATCTCAGCCACGATCGACGACCCCTCGAAGGGTCAGCAGTGTCGGACGTGGCGCCAGGCGGGCTTACGGTCGTCGGTGTGCCGAGGTCGTCGGGGTCATCCATGACGGCGACCGTAGGCGATTAAAGATCAGCGCCGCGCCAAACTTGCAGGGCGCCATAGAGTGCACTCGTGCACCTGCTCACGACGCCGAATGAGACCGACTGGATTCAGGCCGTCGCCGCGATCGTTGCCGTAGTCGTCGGGTTTCTCGGCGTCGTGGCGAGCACTGTTGTCGCCATCGCCGCGGTGATGGCCAGCCGTGCTGCCAACCGGGCGACCGTCCAGAGCGCTGCCGCGTCGGCGCAAGCCGTGGCCATTGCCAAGCGTGCCGAAAGAGCACAGTACGGTGCTGCCGTCCAAGCCTATTTCGATAGCCGGAAGTCAGACCTCTTCGCGGGCAAGAACTGGAACATGCCCCACTACGCAGAGGGAGTGCGGGGCATGGCCCGACAGTTGGACGACCCGAATGCTGGTGCGTTGTTCGCGTGGCTCACCAAGGCGATGGATCACATCAACAGAGACCAGAAAGTCGACGAGGATCAGGGCATCAACGCTCACTTCCTGAGGATGCAGCTCCCCGGTGTCGTCGGCGACTGGGTGCGCGACCCGGCCGGATTCGCTCCGGAGCCCTTCCGCCTCAACGAGGAGTTAGACCCATTCGATGCGATGTGGGCTGAAGCGGGCGACGCACCCGAGGAGACCGCAGAGGGATAGCCGCCGAGCCTCCCGCGTAGGGCACACTCGTCACGTGACCTGGC
>Ga0070659_100002652_pt1 | contig 12739 bp, 13 predicted proteins | sample KBSC23metaG_FD_64666 | JGI IMG/M metagenome (GOLD analysis project Ga0070659, IMG submission 64666) | Corn rhizosphere microbial communities from Kellogg Biological Station, Michigan, USA - KBS C2-3 metaG | ecosystem: Host-associated > Plants > Roots > Rhizosphere > Soil ...
GATGCAGGAATTGGGAATCGATCTTGCTCCGCTGGCTGCGCAGGCAGAAGCCTTGCAGCAGAAAGGCATGACGGTGTCTTGGTTGGCATCTGAAGGCGGGAACCGGCGGTTGTTAGGTCTGTTGGCGTTCGGCGATAACATCAAGCCCTCGGCCAAGGCGGCTGTGCAGCGCTTGCATGCCATCGGCGTGAAGACGGTGCTGCTGACCGGCGACAACAAGGGAAGCGCACAAGCGGTTAGCAATGCGCTTGGCATGGACCGTGTGGTGGCGGAAGTGCTGCCAGCGGACAAGGCTGGCGAGATCGCGGCGCTCAAGTCTGGCGGCGGCAAGGTGGCGATGGTCGGCGATGGCATCAACGATGCACCGGCATTGGCGGCTGCCGATGTCGGTATCGCAATGTCAACCGGCACCGATGTCGCCATGCATGCTGCCGGCATCACGCTCATGCGAGGCGATCCTGCGCTGGTTGCGGATGCGATAGATATTTCGCGGCGCAGCTATGCCAAGATCCGGCAGAACCTGTTCTGGGCTTTCATCTACAACCTGGTAGGTATCCCGCTTGCGGCATTCGGTTTGCTCAGTCCCATGATCGCCGGTGCGGCAATGGCGTTCAGTTCGGTAAGCGTGGTCAGCAATGCCTTGCTGCTCGCTCGCTGGCGTCCGGCCAGCGAGCAGGAGAGGATGCGATGAAGATTGCTGTGCGCAATCCTACGAGGCAGCGCGGGACAGCACCGGATAACCTGCCTCGTCCACTGCGGAAACGATTTGTTCCATGCTGGCTGCTGAAGTCACACGTACGGTTTGCTGCGACAGATCCACATCGACCTTTGCCTCCGGGTCTATCGCCTGCACCGATTTTTTAACGGCATTCACGCAATGATTGCAGCTCATGCCTTCCACTTTCAATTCGTACATGGCCGAGTTTCCTTTCAATGAAACCATCACTGTACGACATTTCAAAGCGGGAAGGTCAAGTGCGGCATGTTCGCCAGATGTTCTTTAAGCCTTGTTTAAGGCGGCTTCCCTAAACTCTTTAACGGCATACATAAACAGGAGATGTCATGAGCCCACAAGAAATGCAAGCCTTGGAAAATTTTCTGAATCAACTCACTCAGGCCAGGGCAGGCGTGAAGGACCCGCAGGCGGATGCCCGCATTGCCGAGGCAGTCGCAAGACAGCCGGATGCGGCATATCTGCTGGTGCAGCGGGCATTGCTTCTTGAGCAGGCTTTAACAGCGGCAAAGGAGCAGATATCCACATTGCAAAGCCAGCTTCAAGCCGCTCAGGCTGGCGGATCGAATGCGTTCCTCGACCCGGCAAACGCCTGGGGAAATGGCATCGCTTCACGGCCGGCCGCACAGCCTTCCGTTGCCGCCGTTCCGATGCCGACGCAATACCAGAACCAAAACCCTAATCCGCCTGCGCCGCCATCGCGTCCGGGTTTCCTGAGTGGAGGCTGGGGCGGTACTCTTGGCAATATCGCCGCTACCGCAGCCGGTGTGGCGGGAGGCGCCTTCCTGTTTCAGGGGATAGAAAACCTCTTGCATCACAACAGCGGAAACAGCCTTGGCAGCGGCTTCTTCCCGCAATCGGCTGCAGGACAGATTCCTGCTGAAACAACAATCGTCAACAACTACTATGGAAGCGGCAAATCCTCCTCTGAGGGCGCATTCGATACGGCGCTGGACGATGGACTGTTGAGCGACGATGACGTGATGAACGATGATTCATCGATGATCTGACAGGTTGGATTTCAACAATGCAAAAAGTCCGGTTATCAGCCCGGACTTTTGTACTTAGAGCGGTTTGCGGATCAGTGTAAGGGGCCAATCTCGGGCCTGCGGTGCTCGGCGTACCTCACGTACGCGTGCGCTCCTCGGCCCAACCTTGGCTCCCTTACACAGACCCGCAAATCGCTCTAGTAGCGGATATGGCTGCCGTGTAGAATTTTCCATGGCATTCACGCGAGGATTGCCTGTCTTGCGCATACAGAGCAGCAATCGCGAGCACAAAGAGCGAGCGCGCATGCTTTTTGCTGAATCATGCTCATGGACGCAATCCTTACCTCAAGATCCCGTGTGCACCAAGGGGCAAAGCTCTCGGTCAGGAAATTGAGCAAATGGCTGCTTATCGGGATAGCCGTTATTGCCGTTGCATTGTTCGGCTATCGCTATTGGCGTCACAGTCAGCTTTACGTCAGCACAGACAACGCTTATGTCAACGCCAACATTGTTGAGGTTGCGGCGCAAATCAGCGGTCCGGTGACACATGTTTATGTGCGCGATAACCAGCAGGTAAAGCCCGGCGATCCGCTCTTCGATATCGATCCCGAACCCTATCGTGCGGCGCTTGAAAAAGCACAAGCGCAATTACGCCTGGCAGAGCAAGCTGTGTCGCAGCAAAACGCTGCAGTGCAGGCGGCAGAAGCGCAGGTCGCGCAACGTCGCGCGGAGTTGCAGAATGCGCGTTCCAACAATGCACGTGACCAGCGGCTCGTACGGCAAGGCTTTATTTCGCGCCAAGGCAGTGAAGCGGCTCGTACTCAGGAAGCGACTGCAGTCGCCGCGTTGCAAGCCGCGCAGGCCAATCTGGAACAGGCGCGCAGCGCGCTCGGCGAAACCGGCGAACACAATGCCAATGTGCAAGCGGCGCAGGCCGCAGTGGAGCAAGCCAGGATTGATCTGGAACGCACTCATGTGACTTCGCCAACGCAAGGTTACATCGCCAATCTGTCGCTGCGGCCGGGCAATACGGTACAGCCGGGCACGCCCTTGTTCTCGATCATCGGTAACCAGGAATTCTGGGTCGATGCCAATTTCAAGGAGACCGAATTGGAGCGAGTGCGTATCGGCGCGCAGGGGACGGTGACGGTTGATATGTATCCGGACCATCCCTTTCACGGCGTGGTCGAAAGCGTGAGTGGGGGCAGCGGCACGGCTTTTTCATTGTTGCCGCCGCAAAATGCCACCGGCAACTGGGTCAAGGTGACGCAGCGTGTGCCGGTGCGCGTGCGTATAACAGACCCTGATTCGCGATACCCCTTGCGGGTCGGCACCACGGCGACCGTCGAGCTGGAGACGCGCGACGCATCGCGGACTTCCGGAGGATAAGAGCCATGTATCGCAAGATCCTGCTCTGTTACGACGGCACGGCAGAGGGGCGCAATGCGCTCAAGGATGGGGCCGATGTAGCCATCTGCATGAAAACCGAAACGTACCTCCTCGCCATCATTCGCGATGCTGCGGAGCGATCAATCCCAGAGGCGGTGAGCGAAGTTTCCATCATGTGTGAAAACGACGAAGCCCTGCGTATCCTGCGCGAAGGCGTGGCTTGGTTGAAGGAGAAAGGTTTGCAGGCGTATGGGTATATTGCCATCGGCAATCCCATCGAGCAGATCGATGCCACTGCACGTTCGCTCGGTGTTGACCTGATTGTGCTCGGCCATCGGCAGCGCAGCCGTCTGGCACGGTGGTGGAGCGATTCGGAAAATGCCACGCTCTTAGAGCGTGCTCCGTGCAGCATTCTCGTCGCGGTAGCGCCGCCCGGCGGATGACATGGCGGCTGCGCAGGCCAATACGCCGCTCCTGCCTGACAAAACGGCACGCTTGTTCATCACGCTTGCCGTCATGTCGGCTACGCTGATCCAGGTGCTCGATACCACCATCGTCAATGTCGCATTGCCCCATATGCAGGGCGAGTTGAGCGCGACGACGGACCAGATCAGTTGGGTACTGACCAGCTATCTGGTGACAGCAGCGATCTTCATGCCGCTGACCGGTTACTTTTCCGACATCCTTGGCCGCAAGCGTTACTTGTTAATCTGCATTGCGGGTTTCGTCGGCGCGTCGGCCTTGTGCGGCATTGCCGGCGATATCGTGCAGATCGTGTTGTACCGGATGCTGCAGGGAATTTTCGGCGCGGCGCTGGTACCGTTGTCACAGGCGATCATGACCGAAGCCTATCCGCCGGAAGAGCGTGGCAATGCCATGGCGATCTGGGGCTTGGGCGTGATGGTGGGGCCAGTACTGGGACCGACGCTGGGCGGCTGGCTGACGGAAGCGGCGAGCTGGCGCTGGACTTTTTACATCAACGTGCCGGTTGGCGCATTGTCGCTATTCATGGCGTCGCAGTTCGTTCCCGACACGCCACGGAAGCAGCGCAAGATGGACTGGCCGGGCGTGACCTTGCTTGCTACCGGCGTGGCCGGGACGCAGTATGCGCTTGACCGTGGCACGGTGCAGGATTGGCTGGCTGCAATGGATATCCGTATCTCGTTGGTGCTTGGCGTTGTGGGTATTGTCGGGTTCATCATCTACGGCTGGCGGCGGGGCGCGGCGGCGCTGTTCGACATCCGCATTTTCAAGGACCGCAATTTCGCCACGGCTTGTCTGATGATTGCACTGCTTGGCCTTGGCATGTTCGGCACCATCGTTGTGCAACCTATCTTGCTGGAGCGCTTGCTCGATTATCCGATCGTCACCACAGGCCTTGTCATGGCGCCGCGTGGTATCGCCACGGCCATCAGCATGTTGTTCGCCGGGCGTCTGGTGGCGCGTACTGATCCGCGCCTTTTGGTCGGCGCCGGCATGTTGATCAGTGCGCTTGGCTCGCACTACATGACGCATTATTCGCTGGATATCAGCACGTTCTGGGTTATCTGGCCAGCCATGTTGCAGGGGCTGGGCATGGGCCTAATCTTCGTGCCCTTATCGACGATTGCTTATGCAACGCTGGACCGCTCGCGCATGGCGGAAGCCGCCGGTCTTTACAGTCTGTTGCGCACCATGGGGGCAGCGGTCGGCATTTCGATCGTTACCACGCTGATGACGCGGCAAGGCCAGGTGCTGTGGAATGAACTGGGCGGCAACATCACCAATTTCAACCCGGCGGTACGGCAATACCTGCAAAGCTTGCATCTGTCGCCGACCGATCCGCATGCGGCGGCACTGTTGGCACAACAAATTGCAGAGCAGGCGCAGATGCTCGCAATGATCGACGCTTTTCAGATGATTACCTGGAGTTTCATTTGCATGTTGCCGCTGGTATTCCTGTTGCGGAGACGCAAGGCAGGTGCAGTACCAGTGGCAGCGCATGCAGCGGCGGAGTAGAGCGCTCTAAGGGCTCGTGCAGGGGGGAGGGGGCGTTATTTATGTTCCTGCAATGAATGTGCGCACGCCGGAACCGATGAATTGCACGCCGATGCAGACCAGCAGAAAACCCATTAGGCGGCTCATGGCTTCCATCCCGGCTTCTCCGATGATCTTCGATACATATTGGGCGGATCGCAAGAGCAGCCAGATCAGGAAACAGGTCAGCACAATGGATGACACGGTGCCGCTATAGGCCAGAACTTGCTGCACACCGCTGCGGAGTTCGGCGATTTCAGTCGAAATCCCGATGACCACCGCAATCGCCCCCGGCCCGCTGATACCCGGCAGGGCGAGTGGGAAGAAGGCAATCTCGCGCTTGGCGATATGGGGAGCCGGCTTGCTGGCATCTTGCGATTGGAACAACATGCGATATCCGAGGACCGCGACGGTCAGACCACCGGCAATGCGCAGGGCGCCATAGGAAATGCCGAATCCTTCAAGAATGAATACCCCGGCAAACAGGCTGACTACCAGAATGGTGAACGCATAAATGCAGGCTTTGCGGGCCTGCTGGTAGCTGGCATGCGAATCCATGCCGGTAGTCAGTGACAGGAAAAGAGGGATCTTCGATAACGGATTGGTAATGGTAAGCATGCTGACCAGACCGCCAAGGAAGAACGAGACAAATGTCTTATGGATGATGCTGTTGATGAGATCCATGATTTTTCGGAATTGTTAAAACAGACACATACCTCAAAGCAAATATGATAGGAGGATATAGCGATTCTTTTATGGCAGCAATGCGGAATTGGCATGAGGTTATGAATTCTTGGCATTGTCAATGTGCTTATGTTTTCCGCTCTCAAGCTCTTGTCAGTGTTCACTATGGTTGCGTAAGTCCTAACGATTAGAATTGAGCCTGGTTTTGAATAAGGGGAAACTTCATGGAATTTGCTGCATTCAGCCTGGTAATCGCAGGTGCATTCATGCACGCGGTCTGGAACTTCCTGGCCAAGAAATCTTCGGGGGGATTGCCGTTTGTCTGGCTGTATGGCGTGGTATCGCTGGTGCTGGCTCTGCCGGTAATCGCGATCTTCTGGTTTCGCAACCCTCAGCCTTTAAGCGGCGTTGCTATTGCCGCGGCGATAGCAAGCGCGGTATTGCATGTCGTGTATTCGCTTGTGCTGCAGCAGGGGTATCGGGTAAGTGACTTCTCAATCGTCTATCCGCTGGCGCGCGGAACCGGACCCTTGTTTTCTGTGTTGGGTGCGGTGCTGATCCTGCATGAAACTCCCAGCGCGACGGGATGGCTCGGGATCGTTCTGATCTTGTGCGGCGTGTTTCTTGTGTCAGGTGGCATGAAAATATTTGCCGGGCCTCGGAACCCTGATTTGCAACGCGGAGTTTCGTGGGGAGTCCTGACCGGAGTGCTGATTTCGTGCTACACCCTTGTGGACGGATGGACGATCCGCTCCCTCGGTGCATCGCCCGTCCTTTTTTATGGAATCGGCCTTTTGTTTCGGACGCTCCTGATTGCACCGTTTGCGCTGCGCAATACCGACCAATTGCGCTTGCAGTGGCACCAGCATAAAAGGAACATCATCGCAGTCGGCATTCTGTCTCCCTGTGCCTATGTGCTGGTGCTCTTTGCATTGACGATGGCACCGCTCAGCTATGTCGCTCCTGCGCGCGAGTTGTCGATGATGATCGGCGCTTATCTGGGCGCAAAGCTTCTCAAAGAGCAAGACCTCCGCTTTCGAAGCGCAGGCACGGTGTTAATGGGACTGGGTGTGCTTGCTCTTGGCTGGGTAACGCGCGGCTCATAGGAGTGTGCGCGTACTCATGATCGCGCCGGATCGACACTGACTACCAAGGCCTCTTTGTAATTGACTTCCACTTCATCTCCGGGTTTCAGTTTCTTGAGATACGCGCGGGCATCCGGGTTCTTTACCGTAATAGTGCGGGATACGCCTCTGGGACCGACAAAGGTGAGCGTGTGCCGCTCAGGATTGACTTCCTTGACCTTGATGGTGGCCTTGATATAGCGTTCAGCCGTGCCGCCGGGTCGTGCGCCAGGTTGTGAGTGCTGCACGTTTTGCGTGGACTCCATTTGTTGCTTCCCGCTGGTCCCGGGAGGTTTGATCTCGGCAGCAACTGCTTGCGTGTATTTGATTGAGATCTTGTCGCCCTTTTTGAGTTGCGGCAGATTGCGCACCAAGGGGTCCACGTCGATCGTTTGCACATCTCCGGATTCGGTCCTGATTGTCAGCAGGCGATTCGGCACATCGACGGATTCGACTGTCACTGTCGTACCGATAGTCTCCGATGTTTCCAGGGTCTTGGCGTCGTCTGCCGCAGCAGCATATTCCGGAATACCCAGAATCATCCATATGCTCAACAAAGCAGGGCTGAATCTTCTCATGGCAACACACTCCTCTAGCGCAGACATATACCAAGAGTTTATGCCTTGAACCGGTAGTTACTAATTGACCTTAAGTCCAATTGTCGGCAGGGGCGTTTCATTGGACTTAGGTCCAATTGGTTGCGCTCGATCCCGTTATGAAAATGAAGTAGCAATATTAAGTCCATAAGACAGACGAGAGGAAACATCATGAAGCTTGATGGAAAGTGCGCCATTGTTACCGGTGCCGCCAGTGGCATAGGCAGGGAAATCGCGCTCACCTATGCTCGCGAGGGGGCGAAGGTGGCAATTGCAGATTTGAATCTGGATGCGGCGAACGGAGCTGCCGGCCAGATCCGCGATCTCGGGGGCCAGGCGCTTGGCATTGCCATGGATGTGGCAAATGAAGACCAGGTAAATGCCGGTGTGGAAGCCGTGGTGCAGAAGTGGGGCGGCATCGACATCCTTGTGAGCAATGCAGGCATTCAGATCGTGCATCCGATCGAGGAATTCAGTTTTGCGGAGTGGAAGAAGATGCTGGCGATCCATCTGGACGGCGCGTTCCTCACCACACGCGCTTGCCTGAAACACATGTATCGGGACGATCGTGGCGGCAGCATCATTTATATCGGCTCCGTGCATTCGAAAGAAGCATCTGCGTTGAAGTCGGCATACGTGACCGCCAAGCACGGGCTGGAAGGATTGACCAAGGTTGTAGCCAAGGAAGGTGCGCAGCATAACGTGCGTGCCAATCTGATCGCTCCCGGTTTCGTGCGTACGCCCTTGGTCGATAAGCAAATTCCGGAACAGGCGAAGGAACTCGGTATCTCGGAAGCCGAGGTGATCAAGAACATCATGCTGAAAGAAACCGTGGACGGCGAATTCACGACGTTGGAAGACGTTGCGGAAGTGGCCTTGTTCTTTGCATCATTCGCATCGCGGGCGCTTACCGGCCAATCGCTGGTCGTCAGTCATGGCTGGTTCATGCAGTAGCTTTCTTTCCGGATGCCGGTTTTATGGCAGCACTACTGCGAATGATCAAATCGATTTGGCTTGGACGTAGCCGGAACAAGCGCGTGGTCTAGAATCATCTGTACAGTTGGTACAGGATGTAGTGCCGCATGCCGGATTTCCCGGCACGCTCGAACTGCGTATTGCATTTGGGCTCATCGGTGACCAGGCCGGCATGGCGGCGGAGCATGCAAAAGATGAACTCAAGTACCGCCATGCCAGGAAGCCGAATCGGCAAAGTCTCTTCCGGCAGCTTGCTGCCGACGTTTTTGCTTGCTGCCGGCTATTACCTTGGTGCGAAGATAGGTTTCGCACTGACATTCGATCCGGCGCCGGTCTCGATCCTCTGGCCGCCGAATGCCGTCCTCCTGGCCGGGTTGCTCATGAATCCGCCCCATGCCTGGGGTCTTATCTTGCTGGCTGTTTTTCCCGTGCATCTGGTGACGCAACTGCAGAGCGGCGTTCCGTTTGCAATGGTGCTGGGCTGGTTTGTCAGCAATTGCAGCGAGGCGTTACTGGGCGCCGTTTGTGTGCGCAGTATTCTGGGCGAACGGCTGCGTTTCGACTCCTTTCAACACGTCGCTGTATTTTTGTTCTCTTGTGTGTTCCTTGCTCCTTTTGCATCCACATTTCTGGATGTGGCATTCGTCAAGATGTTGGGCTGGGGAACGGGGAGCTTCTGGCAATTGTGGCGGTTGCGGTTCTTCTCCAATGTCGTCGCGATGCTGATGATCGTACCGGTATTGCTTGCATGGCACGCCGGCATTTTGTCATCCATGCGCAATGCCGCGTTTTTCCGCCGGCTTGAAGGCGGTCTTTTTGTGTTTGCGTTCATGAGTGCGGGCGCTATGGTGTTCATTTCCCGATTGGAATCTGCAGGGTTCGTACCCGTGCTTCTTTATGCGCCTTTGCCGATATTGCTGTGGGCTGCTGTCCGGTTCGAACCGTTTGTCGTTAGCGCATCTTTCCTTCTGTTTGCATTCCTCGCCATATGGGGAACGCTTCGTGGCTATGGTCCGTTTGTGGAAGGCGCTTACGATGGAAATGTTCTTTCTCTCCAATTGTTCCTGATCGGTGTATCCGTTCCTCTGCTTCTTTTGTCCGCAGCATTACAGGAACGGCGCAAGTCGCAGAAATCACTGCACCGGCAGGAGGAAAAGCTGAAGCTGGCACTGGCAGCCGGACGAATTCGGGCCGAGAATGAGGTGCGCAAGCAGCGCGAACAGCTAACCCATCTTGCCCGTGTGGCGCTGCTGGGCGAGTTGTCGGGCGCATTCGCGCATGAGCTGAATCAGCCTTTGGCGACCATCCTCACCAACGCCCAGGCCGCCCGCCGGTTCATGAGTCAACAGCCTATCGATCTGAACGAAATCCGCGAAATCCTTGATGACATCGTGGAGGAGGATCGGCGCGCAGGTGCGGTGATTCGTCATTTGCGGGCGTTGTTCATGAAGAGCGAAGTGAAGATGCAGCCGCTGGAAATCAACGAGCTTGCACGCGACACGCTCGCCTTGACACATAGCGACCTGATTGCGCGCGCCGTGCCGGCCGATCTGCAGCCGAGTTCCAGTTCTTGCATGGTGCGAGGAGACCGGGTTCAGTTGCAACAGGTGTTGCTTAATCTGATAGTCAATGCCTGCGAGGCAATGAGCGGCAGGCCGCCGCAGACGCGCAGGCTCACCCTGACCATTACCGATAAGGACAGCAGCGGCAACGTGAGGATTTCGGTAACGGACACAGGGCCAGGGATTGCTCCGAATGTGATCGACAAGATATTCGACACATTCTTTACTACCAAAGCGCATGGAATGGGATTCGGGCTGTCGGTTTCGCGCACGATCATTTTGGAGCATGGCGGCCGCATCGAGGCTGGCAATCATCCGGGAGGTGGCGCTACCTTTCAAGTCACCCTTCCGGCAGCGCAGGAGGCTTGTCATGAATGATGAACCTATCGTGTATGTAGTCGATGATGACCCGGGTGTGCTGAAGGCCTTGAAACGCTTGTTGTGCGTGGAAGGATATGCAGTGCATGCCTTCAATGCCCCGGAAGATTTTTTGCAGGATCATGATCAGCGTGCGCCGGGCTGTATCGTGCTGGACATCAGCATGCCCACATTCAATGGACTTGTATTGCAACAGACGCTCCTGGCGTCGGCCATCGAGCGCTTCATTGTCTTCATCACCGGCCACAGCGATATTGCCGCCAGTGTCCAGGCAATGAAAGCGGGTGCGGTTGATTTTCTTACCAAGCCTTTCAATGACGAAGATTTTCTCGCTGCCGTGCGCAATGCCATTGCGAAAGATGCTCATGCGCGCAAAGTGCGTCTGGAATTGCAATCGATACGCTGGCGCATGGGCACGCTGACGCCAAGGGAACAACAGGTGCTGCAACATGTCGTCGCAGGCCGTCTCAACAAGCAGATTGCCGCCGATCTCGGCATAGCGGAAAAGACCATCAAGGTACATCGCGCCCGCGCCATGGAGAAAATGGGCGTCGAATCGCTTGCTGAACTTGTCCGCATGACAGTCGAGGCGGACATCGGTTCGGTGATGGAAGATCCTCCTTACAACAGGACGGCACGTTGCGCGGCATCAGTGTTTTCGCGCCGAAGCACCGACACTCACAGCGAGCGGCATTAAGCGTGGTTTTCAGTTAGGACGCAAAACCGCTCCAGCGGTGTTGCGCCGACTTGCCGTACAGCTCGTACTGTCTGCGTCGGCGCGCCTTGCTGGAACAATTTTGCGTAAGTCTTATCAGTAAATCGTCGTTAGGTTGGGATGGCATGGCAATGAAACGGTGTTGGGCCAGAGGCCAATATCCATATTCAGGGGCTTCCGCTATAAGGCATTATGGCCTCAGCACGATTAACTACGATTGCGATCGTGGACGACGAAGCATCAGTCCGTAAGGCGCTTTTACGCCTGTTTCGCGCTTCAGGGTATGACGCGCGGGCGTTCGCTTCCGGACCGGAATTCCTGGGAACATTGCCTGACTCTCATTACGACTGTCTCGTTCTCGATTTGCAGATGCCGAAAATGTCCGGTCTGGAGGTGCAGTTGGACAACGCCTTTCTGAAAGCACAGCTTCCCACAGTCATCATCACGGCGCACGACGAACCTGAAGCCCGACGAAAGTGTCTTGCAGCGGGTGCGGATGCTTTTCTTTGCAAGCCGTTCGACGCCAACGAACTGCTGGATGTTGTCGTCAGTGCGATAAGAGGATGGCTGCGTCACGAATAGAACGGATCGCTTTGCATAGAACAATGCGAAACGTGCGCAGGCATCATGCAACCGTCGCCCTGATTTGATTGGACTTTAGTCCCATTGTCTGGGTGTGCGGCGCAGAAGAATATACAGATCAGGACTTACGCAAAACCGCCTCAGCGGTGTTGTGCTGTACAGCGCGTACTGCCTGCATCGGCATGTTTTGCTGGAACAATTTTGCGTAAGTCTTGCAGACACTGTTTTCTTCACAGTTTCGCAACCGGTCTTTAGTCTTGGCTTTTCCCATCCTTTCGAATTCGAGGTCGTGATTACCATGGACGCAGGAACGCAACTAGCACGCAGTCATGACATCGGCATCAAGATCGCAATGATCTTGGGCAGGCGCACCAAGACTGCACTGGAACAATTCAGCCGACGGGCGCAGGATGCCATCTATGGTGATGGCGCAGGCCCCGGCCAACTCTCGCCCGGACGGCTCTTTACGCTCCTGGCAGCATCGGACCCTTGGAGCAATGTCGAATATGCGGCCGATGCCGCACAACGCTCCATCCTGTTCTGGGATACCTTGCGTCAGCGCGGCAACGATTTCGTCGAGCAGGCATGGCGCGGCCTTGAGCCGGTACTGCATTTCGATTCCGACCTCGTGCTCGACGGCCGTTCCTTCGAACGCCCGGTGAACTACGCGATGCTGCGGATCAGGCCGCCCGAAGGGGTGACGGTCGATCCCAAGAAGCGGCCTTATCTCATTATCGATCCACGTGCGGGCCACGGCCCCGGCATTGGCGGCTTCAAGGATGATTCGCAGGTGGGCGTGGCGCTGCGTGCCGGTCATCCGGTGTACTTCGTCGTCTTCTTTCCAGATCCCGAGCCCGGGCAGACGCTGCCCGACGTCTGCGCCGCCGAGCAGGTGTTCATCCGCAAGGTGCGCGAGCTGCATCCGAAGAGCCCGAAGCCTGCGGTCGTCGGCAACTGCCAGGGCGGCTGGGCGGCGATGATGCTCGCGGCGTCCGA
>Ga0070659_100002653_pt1 | contig 12737 bp, 12 predicted proteins | sample KBSC23metaG_FD_64666 | JGI IMG/M metagenome (GOLD analysis project Ga0070659, IMG submission 64666) | Corn rhizosphere microbial communities from Kellogg Biological Station, Michigan, USA - KBS C2-3 metaG | ecosystem: Host-associated > Plants > Roots > Rhizosphere > Soil ...
GAAAGTGAAGGCGACAATTCAACGTTCACAATTCGTTCGTGGTCAGGCCCGGTTTGGGCAAAAATGGCTTCTGTAAAAAAGACAAAAAGGTGATGCCCGTTTTCAAAAAAGGGCACCACCTTTCCGGTAAACAAAAAACGGGTTTACTTTTTAGTCGCGTTTGCGGCTTCCGGATTGTTCGCCGCTTCTTTAGCTGCCGCGCGGTCGTCGATCTCAGCCTGAATGTTCTTGACAACTTCACTCAGATCAAGAAAACTTTGCTTTGCCGTTTCGGCGTCCGATTTAAGCTTGTCGCGGTCGGCGGTGCGGCCTTCCATTTCGGCGACGCGCATTGCCTGGATCGTCAAACTTGCTTTGTACGACCGGGCCGACTCGAACACCTTGAGAAGATCGCTGTTTGTTTTAAGCTGTTCGTCCGTCAAACTCTTAACGTTGAGGCTCTTGGCATTTTTAACCTGATCGGTTTCGAGCGCGAGCGCCTGATCGACCAGTTTCGTACCATCGTCAACGCACTGCTTCAACTTTGTAAAATCGTCCGGATTCGCCGGCTTTACGAACTGAAATTCTTTTTTACCGGCGACCGTTATCGTTTTCTTGGTTTGGTCGGTATCGGTAATATCGTTCGCGCAGGTGTTTTGCTTGGCGGCGAGCGACGTCAAAGCTTCGGCCCTGTACTGCGGAAGAGCCGCCTGGTCGTTCGCACGGGCAGTGACCCATTTCAGCCAGTCGTCAGACATCCCGAGGTTCTCGTAAAGGCTCGCGATGGCCTTATATGAGCTTTGGTCGTTATTGTTATTTGAAAGTGCCTTTTTATATTCTTTTATCGCTTCTTGGGCAAGATCGGTTCTCTGTCGGTTTCCGATGAATTCCGAGTGAAGTGTTCGAGCCAGAAATAGCTGCGCGGTCTGGCCTTCGGTTGTTTTGCCGTCCGGATCACGGGCGACCGCGGCCCTGAAGAGGTTTTCGGCCTCCTGAAACTTGCGGTCCTTATACGCCTTCGAACCGTCTACCAGATCCTTTCTTGCGATGATCCGGTTATAATAAGAGCAGTTAGCTCCGACCAAAACAGTTATAAGTATTAATACAAGTATCCCTAAACGAGACAATCTCATTTTCTGACTCCATTCATCGCTCAGATAAACGTTTAGCCTGGGACCGGCCCAAGCCAAACGTTTTTCCTTCGCGCAATATTAGTTCTCTATAGAATCGACCTGCAATCCGATCGGTTGTGCACCCGCTGTTTTGGCGGCGTCGATGACCTTTACAACATCGCCATATTTTACAGACGGATGCGATTTGATAAATACCGTTTTTTCGACTTCGTTGGTTCCCTCGCGAAATACACCATTGCTTTCACGCGCCTTGAAGATCTCGTTAAGCTTTGCGGTCAACGGGCTAGCATCGCTGACATCTCCTGCGGCCTCGTTATTCAACAGAACCTTCTTGGTGTCTTTATCTATCGTAACAACGAGGGTCAACGGGTTGGGTTTTACGTTGACCTGCGGTTCATCCTTCGGTTCAGCAGGTATTTTCGCCTCGAACCGAGCCGGCTTTAATGGCGTGATGACCATAAAGATGATCAGCAGCACCAACAATACGTCAATCAATGGTGTTACGTTGATCTTGGGCGTTGCCCCAGACCCACCGGTTGTCATTGCCATAACCTATAACTCCTACCTTCAGAGCAAGGCGGACTTTCCTACTTGGAACCCGCCTTTTCTCCCTTTTTCCTGTCGGCGACTAATCCGATCTTGTCTATATCCTGTTTTCTGATCGTCTTGATCGCATCGACAACGCGTCCGTAATCAACGTCAACTCCGCTTTTGATATAAACAATTCTCTTGTCCGGAGTCTTGTTTTCCATAAGCTTTTTGACCTTTTCGCCCAATGCATCCAGCGGATACTGCTCTTTACCGATGTAAAAGTTGTTGTTATCCGGGATCGCGATGATCACCGAGGTGTCCTTGGCGATATCGGCGTCTTCATCGGGGCTGACCATGTCGCGAGGCAGATTGACCGAAACTCCCTGTTGCAGGAGCGGTGTTACGATCATGAAGATGATCAGCAGCACCAGCATAACGTCCACCATCGGAGTTACATTGATCTCCGAGTTATATTCACTGGTTCCGCCAATTTCCATTCCCATAGCGAAAAATCTCCCTTAATTTAAATTCAAGGTCCGGGTTAACCACGGATCTGCTTGGTGCGCTGTTTGATGAAGTAATCGACCAATTCGGAAGCCGAGTTCTCCATTTCAACGCCAAAGCTTGTTACCTTGTTTGTGAAGTAGTTAAATAACCAAACGGCAGGAACGGCGACCAGAATACCGAATGCGGTGGCAACCAACGCCTCGGCGATAGCACCGCCGACCGCGCCGATACCGGCGGATTCGTTATTTTTGAGTGCCTGGAACGCGCCGATGATACCGACAACCGTACCGAACAAACCAACGAACGGAGCCGTTGAACCAACGGTAGCCAACCCGGCCAAACCGCGTTTCAGCTCAGCAGTCTTAACCGCGATCGCACGTTCAAGAGCACGCTCTGAGGCGGCCATTTCGTCCGCTGAGATCTCATTGTTACCCTGATGCGCGGCAAATTCCTTCAAACCCGAAGAAACGACCATCGCAAGGTGCGAATCTTTATGCCGGTCGCTGATGTTGATAGCCTCATCGATGTTGCCGGTTTTTAGCGCCTGCGCAACCTTAGGAGCATACTGCCGCGACTGCTGTTTTGCCTTGTTATAGGTCAACCAGCGTTCGATACCAACCGCGATCATATAAACCGACTGGATGAGAAGCGTGATGATAACGCCCCAACCAGGAATGGTTAAGCTCTTGGCTATATCGTAAATACCGAACGAAGGTCCTTCGCCCGCAAACATTAAGAACATGCCCGGAACATCTGTTCCAATAAGGCTGACTAAAGCTGTCATGATTTATCCTCCAAAGAAGTCGAAAAAGATTTTTATTATTGCAGATCTGTAAATAAGTTGAGAAACGGCCTGCGGGCCGTTTCTCAACTTCCCGTGGATTTACGGTACGAAATTGTAAGTTATGATACCAGACACCTTGACCGGCTGCCCCGAAAGCATAGTCGGGCTGAACCGAGCCTGGCGTGCGGCGGAAACGGCCGCAGCCTGCAGAAGCGGATGCCCGCTTGCGGCACTGGCCGAGACGACGCGTCCCGTCTCGTCGATCAACACCTGAACGGTCACAGCACCCGATGCCCGAACGGCACGGGCCGCAGGCGGATAGGGCGGTTTGGGCAGGCTGACCGCTTTACCGTTCAGCACACCACCCGAAACAGTCTTCGGCGGTTCCTTCTTTACAGGCGGAGGCGGCGGCGGCGCGGCCTTGTCGCTACCCGACGTATCGGTTCCACTACCCGTCGAAAGGCCACCTGTTCCACCCGTATCGACAACACGGCCGCCGCCCTTTTCCAAGAGGGCTCCGGTATCGGAATCGGTCGATCCGAGCTTGGTCAAACGGTCCATGCGCATTTCCTTGACCTTGTTCTGCACGACGCTGGTTGTGTCAGGCGGCTTTACTGGCGTTGACAGGATGTTCTGGATGAGTTCCTTTCTGACGTCAACGTCAGGCTGTTTCTGTTCGGGTTCTTTCTTGGGCTCTGGCGGCGGCTCTTCGTCAGGAACGGGTACAGGTGCAACGAGGGTCGAAAGCTCGATATCGTCGCCACCCATGCCGTAATCCTTTGCGAAAAGGCTGTACGTCCATCCGCTTAGAAGAAGCACGACCATGATCACAAAAACGCCGAGGAGAAATTCGCTCCTGCGTGTGTTTTCGCGCGAGTTGCTTTTCGATTCAACTAATTGATCTAACATGATATTTCCTCCCTTTCTCCGGTGCCAAAAAGGTCAAGGGTTACGAAACCTTAATATTGCTTAGATGATATAATTTAATTCCAAAGTTGTAATCGCTTTGCACAGCGCGACTGCACTTCATAACTATACTTTGATCTGCGTTTTTGATTCGCTTCACCAAATGCGGGATAGTCGGTCTTTTGCCAGTCTTGCATACAAAAGTTCCACGAAATTCCGCTCTGATTTCAGAGATCAACGACGGAAAAAACGGAGACAAAATACTTTAATTGACCAGCAACGTTATGAAGTCTAAAGTGTTAAACCGCGAAAGTCAAGAATAACCGCAGTTTTTTGAACCGATTTTTCCAATTTTATAAAATTTTTTTATGTTCTTTTTCGACGGCGATCTTTTGCAATTTAGCAGGCAACGACCGCCATCGAACGATAATATGACAAACCCGGTAAACCTATCTCGTAACGGGCCTTCGCGTTACAGACCGCCGCGAAGCTGAGGCCATCTTCGTAGCCCCGCCGACGGTCGATGCAACTTCTTTTGCCTTTGCCGCGCCAAGTTTCCCCTGCCACCAGATGGCGATAGGGCTGGCGATAGCGACCGTTGAGTAACAACCAAGCGTTAGACCCACAAGAAGAGCGAGCGAGAAGCTTCTTAAAACCTCGCCGCCGAACAGTACCAGGGAAAGCACCGACAGCAGCACGAGACCTGCTGTGATAACGGTTCGCGAAAGCGTTTGATTGATCGAATCGTTCGTGATCTTGAATAGCGTGTCGGTACGATTGTTTGGAAGATTTTCGCGTACGCGGTCAAAAATAACGATCGAGTCGTTAACCGAAAATCCGACAATGGTCAAAACCGCGGCGATGACGGTGAGGTTCACTTCCCACTGAAAGATCGAGAAGAACGACAGCACCATCAACACGTCATGGAACACCGCAAGTACTGCACCCGCGGCGTATGTCCAGTCATAACGGAAAGCAATAAAAAGCAAGATCCCAACGCAGCCCAGCAGCGTGGCCGTAACAGCCTGGTTGCGCAGCTGCGAACCGGCGATGGCACCGACTGAATCCGTACCTACAATTTTATAGGCTGTGTCCGGAGCATTATCGAGCGTGTTATCACCTTCAGCCTCTTTACCAAATGTGTCTAGAGCTTTTTTGACCAGGCCGCGTCCCTGCTGCACCTGTTCCTGATGCTGCTGTTCCGTTTGGGTCTGCGATTCGGATTCGGTTTCAAGCAGCGGGATCTTTATCAGTACCTCGTCCGTTTTATCGAGCGAAGCCTGTATGACCGGGTCGCCTATGCCGGCGTTGTTCAGAGCAGCGCGAAGGTCATCATCGGCCGGCCGCTGTCGAAATTTGGCAGTGACAACTGTTCCGCCTTTGAAATCGACACCCTCGTTAAATGCATCGGTTCCGCCGGGCATAGCCTGACGCCCAATGGCCGAAACGAGGCCGGCAAGCATTATTGTGATCGAGATGCCGATAAAGATGCGGCGTTTCCCTAACCAGTCAATGTGAATATTCTGAAATAAGTTAAACATCTTTTCCTAAATTTCCCGCCGCTATATGCTGAGATGTTTCATATTGGGCCGTAGACTTAGCTCCCAATTGAAAATGGTTCTGGAAACGAACACCGCCGTAAAAAGGTTTATCAACAGGCCAAGGATCAGCGTTACGGCGAATCCCCGAATCGGCCCCGACCCGTTCATATAAAGGATCAAAGAAGAAATGATCGTCGTGATGTGCGTGTCGATGATGGTTACGAATGCCCGATCGAAACCGATATGTATCGATTCCGGGATCGAGATGCCGAGCCTAAGCTCTTCGCGAATGCGCTCGAAAATGAGCACGTTCGAATCCACCGCCATGCCTATACCGAGAATAAGACCGGCGATACCTGGAAGCGTCAGTGTCGATTTAATAACGATCAACGCGGCAACCGTTAAGATCATATTCAGGACCAGCGCAACCACTGCGTTGACGCCCGAACCGCGATAATAAAACAGCATGAACAGGATGACGAGAGCCAAACCGCCGACCGATGCCTCAACGCCCGCGCGGATCGAGTCGGCACCCAAGCTCGGGCCGACGGTACGTTCTTCCTGATAATCGATCTTTGCGGGAAGAGCGCCCGACTTAAGCGTCAGAGCAAGGTCCTCGGCAGACGTTTTTGTGAAGCGTCCTTCGATCGTTCCCTGGTCGAAGATCTGCCCCTTGATAACGGGTGCGGATTTGACCTCGTCGTTCAAGACGATCGCGAGATACTTGCCGATATTCTTTCCGGTCCATTCGCCGAATTTCTGAGCGCCGGCCGGTTTAAGGCTGAAGCTGATCTGGTAATCGCTCTGGCTTCCGGTTCGCGAATATGCAGACGCGTCCCGAAGTTCGCTGCCGTCAACTATCGGAGGATATTCGAGCACCATCCACCGCGTTGGCGGCTGGTTCTGCGGCGTAGTGTTTGCGTTTTCGTCACGCTCGGTAAGCGGCAAAACCTTACGCGTCGGCGGAATCGTACCGCCGAGCGATGCGATGGCGGCTTCCTTGGTCGGAAAATCGTACGAACCCTCGGCGACCTTCATCAGCATCAGGTGCGACTCGGCTCCGATAAGCTTTTTGACGCGTTCCGGATCGTCCACACCAGGCATTTGCAAAAGTATCTGTCCCGATGTTTTGGAACCCTGACGCTGCAGCGTAGGCTCCTTGACGCCAAATGCGTTGATGCGGCTTTCGATGATCTTAAGAGCTTGTTCGACGGCCTGATCCTTCATGACGTTCTGCGCCTGATTTGGCAGTGACCAGGTGATAGTGCCGCCGCTGATGTTGGGATCGCCCCATTGGCTGAAGTCAACCTTTTTCTTGACCTCGTCAACGACCGCTTGCGCCTGTGACGGATCGGACAACGTCAACGATACCGAATAATTCCCGTTTTCGGCGACCGTCGAATTTGCGGTAACCGGCAGCTTCGCATCCTGGGCGGCGGTGAGCGCGGCCTGAGCGTTGTTCTCCGTCAGGGCCTTCAGATATTCGTCCGTCCGAACGCGCATCACGAGGTGCGACCCGCCCTTCAGGTCAAGGCCGAGGTTGATATTTTCCGAAAGATTGTTCTTGATACCAGCCCAAGTGAAATCGGCTGCGGTAGGAACCCGTCTCGGGCCAAATACAAGATAAGTGCCAGCCAGCGTGATCGCTATGATGATCGCTGTCCGGATCCATAAACCGGTGTTTTTCATAAAACATAGGTCAACTGCCAGTTTGAAATTGATCTAACGCGGGTGGAAAACCGGACCAATTAACAACGAACAATTAACAATTAACTAAGTGCTTAAGGCTTCTTTCCGACGACGGCGCTCTTGCCGATTTCGAGAAACGATTTTTCGGCGCTCTGGATGATAAAGCTCGTCTCCTTAACTTCCTTGATCTTGCCGATGACGCCGCCGTTGGTGACGATCTCATCGTTTATTTTAAGAGCGGCGATCATTTCCTGAAGCTGCTGCTTCTGTTTCTTTTGCGGCATTATTACCAGAAAATAGAAAATGCCGAAAATAAAGACGAACGGGAGCAGCGTCCATATCAAGCCCGTGCTGCCTCCGCCGGCGTCCTGAAAAAATAATAGAAATATACTCATTGCTTTCGAAGCCGCAGATAAAAACTCAATATTATACGTTTACGCAGGGCGAATCAAACGCCAGACGCGTCATTTTCACGTAGTTTGTTGAGATGATCTAAACGGAATTGGCTGAATAGGCCAAGTTTGATAGATTGCCTAACTTGTCGCATCGTGTCAAGGAAGAACGCAAGATTGTGATGAGAAATTAGCGTTGCGGCAAGCATTTCGCCGGCTTGGTAAAGGTGGCGAAGATACGCTCGCGAATATCGTCGGCAAACCGAACAGCCGCAATCGGCGTCGAGAGGGCCGCTGTCGGTTGCGAATTTTGCGTTTCTGATATTGAGCCGTCCGCGCGACGTAAACGCGCTGCCGGTACGCCCGTTACGCGTCGGCAAAACACAATCGAACATGTCGACACCGCGATGCACCGCTTCTATCAGGTCTTCGGGAGTGCCGACGCCCATCAAATATCGCGGAGCGTCGTCGGGCATTTGCGGCGCAATGTATTCGATAACGTCATACATCACCGATTTTTCTTCGCCAACGCTCAAACCGCCGATCGCGTAGCCGTCGAAACCGATCTCTACTGTTCGGTCAAGGCTTTCCTTTCGTAATTGTAGATGGCCCGAACCTTGTATGATACCAAAGAGAGCCTGTCGCCCGGACAAGTCAGTACCGCCTGCGTTAGCGGGTGGTTCAACATCAGAATCGGACCCTCCTGCAGCAAGACCTAAATCGTCCGTTATCACATACGGTACCGACAGAAAACCGCTGTCCATCCCGTCGTTTTGGAGACCATCAAACTGATCTTTAGAACGCTTCGCCCACCTGGCCGTCATCTCCAAACTTTTTTTGGTCAATTCAAATCCGGCGTCACCGGGCGTGCATTCGTCGAACGCCATAACGATCTCGGAACCAAGCGCTGCCTGAACCTCCATTGATACTTCCGGCGAGAGGAATTTCTTGCTGCCGTCGAGGTGCGAGCGAAACTCGACGCCTTCTTCGGTTAGTTTCCTTAGATCAGTAAGGGAAAAAACCTGAAAGCCGCCGGAGTCCGTTAGGAGCGAACGATTCCAAGTCGAAAATTTGTGAAGCCCGCCAAGCTGTCTGATTATCTCCGGTCCAGGCCGCAGAAAAAGATGATATGTATTGCCTAGAATTATCCGTGCGTCGAGTTCCTGTTCGAGCCACTCAAAGCGCACGCCTTTAACGGTTCCCTGCGTTCCGACCGGCATAAAAACAGGCGTTTCGATGACGGAACGCCTTGTGCGTAAAATTCCTGTTCTGGCTCTACCGTCGCGAGCGGTAACCTGCCAATCTATTGGTTTCATGCAGCAGACATCTGCAAATTAATAAGCAGAAGTTTCTTAATTCATCCTACGCCCGATAAGCGCCCAGATGTTCTGGGCACCGATCGCGGTTTCCGAAACGATTCGTCCATGTTCATCGATCAACACTGCAGACGGTGTGCCCAACATACCGAGCTTCGTTGCCGTTTTGTAATCCTTATCCAATACGATCGGCGATGTCAGCTCTATTTTTTTCAGCTCCTCGACATCGCCGTCCGAGAAGACTATCAGTTTGGGGTCTGCGGCTGAACGGCTCTGTTCCCACTCGCGGATGTCTTCCATCATATTGATGCAGTGCGGACACGTCGTGCTCCAGAATGCAGCTAGTGTCGGCGAGCCTTTCAGGTCGCTTGATGCGACCTTTTGCCCCTCGCGATCGTCAAGCGTGAAGTCTGGAACGGCTTCGCCGATCTTTGGCGCGCGGCCGTTGCCATTCGAGTTCGTAAAATAAACGAATTCGTTGCTCACATCCGCTTCGGAAACTTTTTCGACCAGTTCGCGGATCGCCGAGTCGCCCGCGGCAATGTGGCTCGCGATGTTCCCGGCCGCATCGACGAACAGCGCGGTCGGCGTCCATTTTGCATGCACAAGATTTGCAACTTCGCGGTCTTTTTGCAGCAGGACCCGCGATTTCTCAGAGATCGAAAACTTCTCCCGGTTTTCGTCCGCTTTGCCCCTGCTGATCAAAACAATATTAACCTTGTCGGCCAGCTTCGATTCCCACTCGGCGATCTCGGGAACCAGAGCTTTACATGGTGAACAGGTAGGAGCAACGAAAAGGAACAGTGTCGGTTTACGTTCGGCAAGAAGATGCTCAAACGAAACGACACGGCCCGAAAGGTCCGGCAGTTCAAAATCCGGAAACGGTGAACCGATCGGCAAGCCTTCGTTCGGATCGCCGGCCTCTTGCCGTTCGACTGCTCCGCCTTCGCGGGAGATCACATCCAATATTTCTATCCGGCGTAATATCTGCGTCTGCTGCGCGGATATTCGTTTTAAGTAAAAGATAACGGCACCAAGCAAGCCGGAAATGATCAGGCCAAAAGCAAATTGCATAAAGTCCATTCTGTCGTCGGTAAAACTGAGTCCCTGGCGGCCGCTTCCCTGACCGACCAGAAACAGGGCAAGCGCCGAAAAAATAACGTTCCGTATCAAACTTTTACTGCTGACGCGCTCGCTATGAAGTTGGCCGAAGCAATGACAATCAGCCTCCTTTCCGCTCGCCAGTTGGTAGATCATACCTGCGATAAAGATCAGCAAAAGTATTAACGCCCCGAGTGCACCGAGCCACGACGTAGTTGTAAAAAGCAGCAGCAAAGCGAGAAAAACTTCTGCCGCCGATAATAGATATGCCGCCGGTTTTGCAAATTCGGCCGGAACACCAAAATCCGTCACCGCCTTTTCGGCTCCGGGTTGGTCCAGGAATTTTGCGACTCCGGCCACGCCGAAGATCCCCGCAAGGAAAAGTCGTATCAGTAATAAAAGTACATCCATTATTTTCCCTTTTTAACTTTGTGTCTTTCAACCAATCTAATAGGTGTGGCGAAAAAGTCAAATTCCTCACGCAAACGGTTCTCAATATAACGAAGATACGAAAAGTGCAGTCCGCCTTTTCCGCCAGAAGTAAACAATATAAACAGCGGCGGACGAATGCCGGCTTGCGTGATAAATTGAACTTTCAACCGCGAAAATCCGCCTTTGACCGGAGCAGGAGCCGTGCCGCCTTTCGGCTGCGATATCGAATCCTCAAAAAATCGATTAAGCTTCGACGTTTGCAGCCGCAGGTTCCGAGCGTGATACGCCTGCTCGACCAGCGGCAAAATTTTGGTGATTCGCTGGCCTGTGAGAGCGGAGAGTGTAACTATCGGCGCCCAATCGAGAAATTTCATATGACGGCGGAGTTCGCGTTCGAATTCGTAGATCGTATTGGTTTCTTTTTCCTCAACCGCGTCCCATTTGTTGACCGCGATGATAACTGAACAGCCGGAATCGACCGCGTAACCCGCGATGTTTGCGTCGAGCGCTGTTACTCCCTCAACGGCATCGATGACGAGGACGGCAACGTCGGCCCGTTCCAATGACTTTTTGGCCATGATGACCGACAGCTTTTCGGCCATCTCGGTCGTTTTTCCTTTCCGGCGAATTCCCGCCGTGTCGATCAACAAATAGTGCTGTCCGTCAACTAAAAGATGCGTGTCGATCGCATCGCGCGTCGTACCGGCGATCGACGAAACTATGACGCGCTCTTCGCCCAATATTTTATTAAGCAGCGAAGATTTTCCTACATTCGGCCGGCCGATGATCGCGAGTTTTATTTCGCCCGTCTTTTCTTCGTCCGGTTCGTGCTCAAAATCGAGAACATCGAAAACTTCGTCGATCAGGTCGCCGACACCGTTGCCGTGTTCTGCCGAAATTGGAACCAGCTCAAAACCAAAACGGTGAAATTCGGCGGCTTCGTTTTCGACCTTTCGCGACTCGGCTTTGTTCGCGGCGATGAAGACGGGCTTGCCGGTGTTGCGCAGCAGAACTGCCAACTCTTCATCGAGCGGAACCACGCCAGCACGCGAATCGACGACCCAGACGATCGCACTTGCTTCGTTAATTGCCTGTGATGCTTGTTTGAAAATGTTTGCGGGAATAACTGCTTCGTCATCGGGAACGATCCCGCCTGTGTCCACCAGGCGAAACGATTTTGCCCTCCAATCGACTTCGCCGTAAATCCGGTCGCGCGTGATGCCGGGCTCATCGCCGACGATCGCTTTGCGGCTCGCGGTGAGACGATTGAACAGCGTCGATTTCCCGACATTTGGACGGCCGATAATGGCAACCAGTGGTGCTTTCATCAATTAGAGAATAGATAGCAAATACGCGTTTTGCAAAACGTCACCGTTTTAACAACGCGGAGGTTTTATTATGAGATCTGGAGTATCAGCAACAAATCCCGAATGCCCGGCGATAAAAGAGGTCGCGGAAGCCCTGGAAAACGCTTATCCGGCGGTAACGCTCTATACAACCAATAACGAATCGCCCGGCACACGGCATACGTCCGGTCTGGCGATCGACATAATGCTAAATGTCAGGAACACCGCCGAACGGACTCGCGCTCACGCAATTATTGAGGTTTTTGTGAGGCTGCATCCGCAGCTGCACTGGTCGGATCTTATTTACTCCGATTTTGACGGCAGCAACGTAACGTATTTCCATATTCCCGCCGGCGGCGGCTTTGGCGGACCGAACGGCTTGCTTCAACGCAACCCGTACACGCAGGACACGCGTCACAGCGATCACATCCATCTTGACTGGGTCGATTTTAGTCTGAAAAATCCTCCGCCGCAGTATGAGCGAATACCGTATCGCTGGTCGGTTGCGGCTAATACCGTCGGTTTTCGCCAAGCATTGGTCGGCGAATTTGCGTCGATACCGTAAACAAAAGGCCTTTCGCCATTGAGTTAGGCGAAAGGCCTTAATTCCTGAATCACAGAACGAACTAGAACTGCGTCAGTCCGAGGATCGTCTGCACGATCGCTCCGAGGATCTGGTACTTGCCGCCGTAGTAGCTGCCATACTGATACCGGCCATAGTAGCCGTCATCGTAGCCGCGACGAAAACCTTCACGGAAGTAGTAATTATATTCATCCAGCCCGACGTAGTAGCTGTCGTAACCGAACGAGGCGTCCTGGTATCCGTACGAATCGTTGTAATCGTAGCCCCAGCCGTCCTCGCGGTCAGCCTGTCCGGCGCGAAAGCCTTCTTCGTACCCGTAATTGAGAGCATCGCGGAGCATCTGGGCTCCGTACTGGCTCGTGTAGTAATAATTTCCGCCTCGATAGTATCGATAATCGTTGATCAGGTTGTCGTAGTAACGAGCCTGCTGGAGACGGAGTTGATCGCGACGGATCCGATCCCAATAACTCTGCTGGTACCGTAAGTAATTCAAACGG
>Ga0070659_100002654_pt1 | contig 12732 bp, 13 predicted proteins | sample KBSC23metaG_FD_64666 | JGI IMG/M metagenome (GOLD analysis project Ga0070659, IMG submission 64666) | Corn rhizosphere microbial communities from Kellogg Biological Station, Michigan, USA - KBS C2-3 metaG | ecosystem: Host-associated > Plants > Roots > Rhizosphere > Soil ...
CGACGACAATAGTTCGGACTGAAGGCATGATCTTTCCTTGTTGATTCTAAATTGACGAGTGTCAACCGTGGCAGCTCAGTATCATGGTTCAACTATTGCTGCCGAAATGCAATAGCCATGTTGTGCCAGAGGAGAGTTCGGTCCCCTTGACGCAGGTCACGGATGTCGGGGCTAACCGCAGGAAGTCGACTGTACGCTGGATTGTGCGATCAGCTAACGTCCAACATGTGTGCAGAACGTACTCTGCCATTTTTGACAGTTCATCGCTCGTTGTCGGATTGCTTAACATCTTTGGGGAAGTGCAACGATGCGCGATATCCCTGGCACACTCCTCCCTTGTTCCAAGTCACAGGTTGCAGGACACGAGCCTGTCATTATTATCAGGACTGTGTGTCTGAGCCTAATTTTTCTCGCGAGCCAGTTGCTGGCTCAATCTCATTCCGATCAGGTCCATGTGGAACCACGGGTGAACTTTCGCATAGCAAGCGCCGACGCTGGCATCGACACCCACAGTAAAGCATTCATCTCCAACGTAGATCTCGTTCTGGTACCGGTCACGGTCTCCGATCAGATGAATCGTGTTGTCGAGGGTTTGAATAAAGATAATTTTCAAGTGTTCGACAACAAACAACAGCAGGTCATTCAGCACTTCTCGAGCGAAGACGTGCCCATTTCCGTGGTGGTGGTTTTCGACACTAGCGGCAGCATGGGAAGCAATCACAAGATCGAACGAGCGCGGGAAGCAGTTGTCGAACTGCTGAAGGCGTCCAATCCGCAGGATGAGCTGCTACTGATCTCTGTGGCCGATAAGCCGCAGCTGCAGACGGGCTTTACCCAGTCCATTGAGACTATCGACAGCGCCCTCGTCTCCCTGGTTCCGCAAGGCAGCACAGCGTTGCTGGACGGGATTTACTTAGCGATCAGTCAGATGAAGAATGCCAGGTATTCGCGCAAGGCGCTACTCGTCATATCGGACGGGGGTGACAATCACAGTCGCTATGACGAGGGTGAAATCATGGATCTCGTCAAAGAGTCTGACCTGGTTATCTATTCGATCGGGATCTACGATGAATTCTTTCAGAGCGAAGAGGAACGCCTTGGCCCCGAGTTGATGTCAGATATCAGTGAACTCACGGGTGGCCGGCTCTTTGCTGTAAATAATCCAAATGATCTCACCGCCGTAGCGGCCAGAGTCGGAACTGAACTGCGCAGCGAGTATGTGCTCGGATATCGGCCTGCAAAATCACTGCGTGATGGAAAATGGCATCGCATCAAGGTAAAGTTGCTGCCTCCGAAAGGCGTTCCACGGGCTCAGGTCAGCGCCAAGAAAGGATACTACGCACCGTCGCATTGACTTTCTGCAGCAGGGGTGTGCTGGTCTCCGAACGAGCCAGAATCTCTTGGCTTGGGCGTAAATCCAGACCTGATTTTCGTGTCTTCTCAGCGCATATTAAGTGCCAGCGTTTCTGGAGCATTCCTTCCCACGGCCCACTATCTGAAAATTAAAATTAAGAAGATAGACGCAAGAAAGGCAACGAGAGCCAAGACGCCAATGGCTTCGAAGCGGTAGGGAGTTCTTTCGTCCTCAGTTGTTAGCTCAGAGGAGAGAGTGGGCATGTGGCCAACGCGAATGCACTCACGGTAGTCCGTGCATGAATCCAGGTATTGGATTTGTGCCCATAGATAGCAGTCCTTCACGTGCACTCCAAAGTCACTCGCTTCCCGGCCATGAGGTGACTTGTGCATAAGACTGCTCTCTTTCTGCCATCCTTGGATTCTTTGTACATGGCTAACCTGGAAGTGCCAACTGGTAACGTTTACAGAGGCGCAAAGTCCGCGGCGTGTCGGAAGGGAAGGCGGTTATCTTCGAATGCTACGAACAGACTGACATACTTCGAACCGAATCTGGAGAACTTAAAACACAAAAGGGCAAACGTCTACACCGTCAACCCCGAAACGATGGTTGCGCAGGTCTGCCCTTGAATGAAATGCACCGTTGCAGACGCGTTCGTAGTGAAATCTTTAGTCACGTCGCCACAAAAGGTCACATTCACCATTGCGCCATTTTGCGGAGCAAAACCCACCAGTGTTTGAGCTGGACTTGCACCGGAAACCAGTTGGTTGATTACGACCACCCCAGTTACTGACATCAGGGCGTTGGGAACCATCGACACTATGTTCGAGCAGCCTTGGCCTTGGGAAAAGTTCACCGTCGTGAACGTGTTCAGGACAAATCCATTTACTACGTCGCCACAGAAGGTGGTCGTTCCTGATGGACCGGCTTGCGGTGTCTCCGGAATAAACGTAACGGTGGTTGTGACCACTGCCCCGGCATTCAGCTGTACGCTGTTGACGAAACCGCTTATCGATAACGTCGCATTTCCCGCCGGAGACACAACTGAGGATCGGGAACCCGTAGTCATCAGCCCGCCATTGCAACCAAATAGGGCGAATAGCGACAGCACCCAAATGATTCTCATAGGTTCTCCTTTCGAGTGGCCTCTGGGAAATCTCGAGAAACCGAAAACATCGAGTCGCATAGAAAAGGCTTGCGACGCCGTGCGATCCCCGGAGCCTGTTACCAGCTGCGACTTTCGATGCCTGATATCCCCGTGAGGAGGCCTAAGTTGCTCCTTCCGCGCGCTCGGCGTCAGCCATGTCTGGCCGCCGGCCCGCCCCTGCCGTTTGGGTGTAAGTGCGTGCGCAAGATCGCTGCGACTCGAGCTTAGAATCTGAATAACGAGCTTTTCTATCGGAGGATATTGAGCTTCCTTTTAAGTACAAGGTTGCGTCACCCCCGTCGACGCCGTTTCACTTGCAACTGGGCGAGCGAACGAGCGAGTGAGGCGTTCACAGACGCCACTTCCTCAGAAGAGATTTTTTCACGAAGACGAGCCGCCGCCCGCTTACGGGCCTCCTCAGCTTTTGCCTCGTCGATATTCTCGACCGCAATCGCCATGTTCGTCACGATCGAGACGCGTTGACCTGTCACCTCGACAAGCCCTTCGCCGACGGCCAGGAACCTATCGTGCCCATCTTTGCGCACGATCATTTCGCCAGGGACTACCTGGGTCACTAACCGAAGGTGATGAGGCAGGATTCCCATCTCGCCTTCGACGCCCGGCAGCGTGACCATGTCAACATCTTCCGAATAGACAGTACTTTCGGGGGTCACAATCTCGAGTCTTATGGTTTCGGACATGCTAAATAATGGTGCTGAAAAGCCTGCCGGCTATCATGCCGCCACCCTCAATTCTTTGATCTCCTCGATCGCGCCCTTCATATAGAAATTACTTTCCGGCACGTCATCATGTTTGCCCTCCAGTATCTCTTTGAAGCCACGAACTGTCTGCGCTATGGGAACCTGTTTACCCTCTCTGCCGGTGAAAACCTGGGCAACGCTGAAAGGCTGGCTCAAGAAGCGTTGGATCTTCCGAGCACGAAATACAGTAGCCTTATCTGCCGCTGAGAGTTCGTCCATCCCCAGGATGGCAATGATGTCTTGTAGATCCTTGTATCGCTGCAGAACTTTCTGCACCCCCCGAGCGACGTCGTAGTGTTCCTGTCCCACGATGTCTGGGGCCAGCGCACGCGAAGTGGAGGCGAGTGGGTCCACCGCCGGATAAATGCCGAGTTCAGCAATGGAACGTTCCAGCACAATCGTGGCATCCAGGTGAGCAAATGTGGTCGCCGGGGCCGGGTCGGTCAGGTCATCGGCGGGAACATAGACGGCTTGGAAGGAGGTGATGGACCCCTTCTTGGTAGAGGTAATCCGCTCTTGCAGCGCGCCCATTTCAGCGGCAAGGGTTGGCTGGTAACCCACGGCACTGGCAGTGCGGCCGAGCAATGCCGATACTTCCGATCCAGCCTGAGAAAAACGGAAGATGTTATCGATGAAGAGCAGCACGTCCTGGTTCTTCTCATCGCGAAAGTACTCAGTAATCGCGAGACCCGATAATGCCACGCGGAGTCGTGCGCCTGGCGGTTCGTTCATCTGACCGTAGACGAGAGCTATCTTCGACTCTCGTAGATCCTCTTGGTTGATGACGCCAGCCTCGGACATTTCACGGTAAAGATCGTTGCCCTCTCGAGTGCGTTCACCTACACCGGCAAATACCGACACACCACCGTGGAGCTTGGCAATGTTGTTGATCAATTCCATGATCACCACAGTCTTGCCCACGCCCGCGCCTCCAAAGGCACCTACTTTCCCTCCCTTCAAGAATGGGCAAATTAAATCAATGACCTTTATCCCCGTGGGGAGCAGTTGTGGAGATGTCGATTGTTCAATGAGGGGCGGTGGATCACGGTGGATTGGATAATATTTCTCCGCCTCCACTGGCCCTCGCTCATCGACCGGGTTGCCGGTGACGTCGAATACCCGGCCCATGACGCATTCGCCGACGGGCATAGAAATCGGCCCTCCGCTATCGATAACCTCAAAGCCTCGCTTGAGGCCTTCGGTGCCGGACATCGATATCGTCCGAACGCACTTGTCCCCGAGATGCTGTTGAACTTCGAGCGTCACCTTTGTCGGCTCATTTTGTACTTTGTATTCAACGGTTAAAGCGTTGTAGATCCCGGGTAACGCGCCGGGAAATTCCACGTCTACAACGGGACCGAGGACTTTCAGGATTGTCCCTTTATTCATATTGAATGCTCGCCACGATCCATGTGTGTCATTCGGACTGCCCACCAGCAATCTCCAGCAATTCTTTCGTTATGTTTCCCTGTCGCAGCTTGTTGTATTCAAGCGCTAAGTCCCTGATCAGGCTCTCAGCGCTATCAGTTGCGTTTTTCATGGACACCATGCGCGCACTTTGTTCGCTTGCCTTGGCGTTCAGCAGAACTTGATAGATGTAGATGTTTATATAGTGGGAAAGAAGATAAGTGAGAACGAACTCCGGATTAGGCTCGAACAGCGATTCGGTCGCATCGCCAGGCGCATTTTCTTCGGGCTTGATTCCCGGTACGTTTAGCCCCTTGACCTCTCCAACGGGAAGGAAGTTTATACAGATTGGATATTGTGTCAGAGTATTGACGAAGCGGGTGGCGATGACTTGGACTTCGTCTACTTCCTTCTTCAAGAACAAGTCGCGAGCCAAGGATGCAATTGCGCTTGCCTCAGAGAACCTCGGGGTATCTTGATAGGGAAAATCAGCAACAAGCTGACGAGAAGTTCGAGCTATGAACTGTGCAGCCTTGCGGCCGGCCGTTATAAAAATGGTCGACTCTGGATCAAATTGTGCAGCCAACCGGAAGAGATTGCTGTTGAGTGCTCCACATAGCCCTTTGTCTGCGCCAATCAGGATCACTGCCCGTTTGCGGACTTCGCGTACTTCCATTAATGGGTGACTGAATTCGCCCATGTGCGTGGTCGCCTCACGCTGGATTCGATACAAGAGGTGTACAAACGGACGACTCGCAACGGCTGCCTCCTGTGCCTTCCGCATCTTTGAAGCTGCCACCATTTGCATCGCCTTGGTGATCTGCGCCGTACTGCCGATAGATCGGATGCGCCGTCGCAAATCGCGTGGACTATTCATGGGCAGGTCCCCAATGTCCCGATGCTCCAGCGGAGATGACACTCCTGGCAGGCATTCTCCGCTCCGACGCGTCGCGGCTGTTCACGCATTGTCATTTCCAGGTCTCTTTGAATTCGTCAGCTGCGGACTTCAAATCCGCAGTCAATGCGGGGGTGAGCGCCTTCTCTTGCCCGATTCTTCGCAGCAGGTCGGGTTTCCGCGTGTTCAGGAACTCGGCAAAGGTCAGTTGAAATTCTTTGATTCGCTCTATGACTACGTCATCTACATATCCGTTTTGCACTGTCCAGATCACAGCCACCTGAACCTCGACGGGAATCGGGCTGTACTGGGGCTGCTTGAAAACTTCCATGATGCGCTTGCCACGGTCAATCTGCGCCTGTGTCTTAGCATCGAGTTCTGAGCCAAATTGCGCAAATGCGGCGAGTTCACGAAATTGTGCAAGATCCCCCTTAAGCTGCCCCGCAACTTGCTTCATCGCTTTGAGCTGTGCCGCTGACCCAACACGCGAAACCGATAGCCCAACGGAGATCGCAGGCCGCATACCCTGATAGAAAAGATCCGTCTCGAGATAAATCTGGCCGTCGGTGATTGAGATCACATTGGTTGGGATGTAGGCAGATACATCCCCGGCCTGTGTTTCTATAATGGGCAACGCCGTGAGCGATCCGTTTCCGTAACTCTCCCCCACGCGCGCTGCCCTTTCGAGCAAGCGGCTGTGAAGATAAAACACATCTCCGGGATATGCCTCGCGACCGGATGGTCGCTTCAAAACCAGCGATACCTGTCGATACGCAACCGCGTGCTTGGACAAGTCGTCATAAATGATGAGTGCGTCCATTCCGTGATCCATGAACCACTCGCCCATAGCTGCTCCTGCAAACGGAGCGAGATACTGATTGGTTGCCGAGTCAGAAGCCGGAGACGCGACGATAATGCTGTACGGCATGGCTCCAGCCTGTTCAAGAATGTTGATGATCCGTGCGATACTCGATTGTTTTTGACCAATTGCGACATAGATGCAATAGAGGGATCGGTATGCTTTGTCGCCGGCGGCCTCAGCCGCTTTGTTCAACCGAGCTTGACTGATGATCGTATCGATACAAATCGTCGTCTTGCCAGTCGAGCGATCACCAATGATGAGTTCACGCTGGCCGCGCCCGATCGGGATCATGGCATCAATCGCCATGATCCCCGTCTGCACAGGTTGGCTTACCGATTTACGACGAATGATGCCCGGAGCAATCTTCTCGACGGGGTAAGCTTGGTCGCTTGCAACCGGACCTTTTCCATCCAGCGGCTCTCCCAGCGTGTTTACTACGCGACCAAGTAGGCCTTTTCCGACCGGTACCTGGAGCAACTTTCCAGTTGTGCGAACCTCGTCGCCCTCTTGGAGCCTTGTGTAATCGCCCAGGATGATGACGCCAACTTCGGTTTCTTCAAGATTCAACGCTAAGCCGGTGATGCCGTGACCCAAGTCGAGCATTTCGTTGAGCATCGCATCCGATAAGCCTTCCACTCTGGCGACGCCGTCGCCGATCTCACGGATCACGCCGACATTCTGCCTGAGTGCTGTTGTCGCCCTGGCGCCTGCAATCTGAGCTTCGATTTCTTTGAGGAGATCAGCCATCGCTTTGACCTTGACTTATGCTCGGACTCGGAAAGCTCCCTAGATGTTTGCTTTCCTTCCGTTTTCGCCCGTGATTCCAAAACCCCGTGCCAAACTCGCCAACCGGAATCGAACGCTTCCGTCGTAGACATCGTTTCCGATCTTGATGCGCATTCCGCCGATTAATTCCGGGTTGAGACCGAAGAAGGTGGTAATTCCTGACCCGTATAGACCCTCGAGATGGTTTTGGACATCCGCCTGCAAATCAGCCGGCAGGGGAACCACGCTTTCGACTTCTGCGGTGTGCCGCGCCATTTCGAGTTTCAGCAAACGATGGAAATAGCGCAGCACCATCAGGTACCCACGATGCCCACATTGAATTGTGGCTTGCACGACCTTTCGGGCCCTGGCGTGATCCAACTGTCCGTCGATTAGACACAAGCCCAACAGTTGCTTGGCTTCGCGCTTCGCCTGTTTGGTTGTTCTAATCATATTCAGAGTTCTCATCTCGACTACGCGGCCATTCGTTTGACCGTTTCTTCCGCCATCCGGCGCTGATCATCAGCCGTGAGCACCTTGCCGGTCACCCCGGCGGTGGCCTGAACCACCAATCGGCCCACTTCGCGCTTAAGTTCCGTTAGCATGCGGGCGTAGTCTTGCTGCGCTGCTTCGTGCGCTTTGGCTATAATCTGTTCCGCTGCAGCAATGGCCTTTTGCGTTTCCTGCTCCTGAACACGCTCGGCTGCAACATGCGCTTCCTCGATCAGTTTTGTGGCTCGAGCATTGGCCTGCATCATGACCTCGTGACGCTGCGCATCAGTGCGGGCTAGCTCGGTTCTTATCTTTTCTCTGTCCGCGAGTCCCTGTTCGATTTGTGAACGCCTCTCTTCCAACATTTTCAAAACTGGCTTGTAAGCGAAGCGGTGGAGGACAACACAGACAATACTGAAACTGATAATCTGAGCGATCAGGTGAGGCCAGTCGACACCGAAAGTCTGGGCAATCTGTGCGATCTGCCCTCCGGTGTCCGCTGCCGCTGGCAATACCAGAACATTCATTGGCATTCCTCGCTAGTCATGAACGCACCCAGGGACGCTGCCTTCTCCTACTTCACCAGAAAGAGCGCGTAAAAAACGATAGCTTCGGCGAAGGCAATGGCCAGAATGGACTGGACCAGAATCTTCGTGGCGGCTACGGGATTACGTCCGACTGCTTCCGAAGCTTTCATACCGATTAGACCTACTCCAATGGCCGCGCCTAACGCAGCCAAACCTACGTGGATGCTTCCGCCCATATGCTTCCTTTTCCTTCTCGCGAGGCTTTCGCGATTGAACACGATCAAGCGCGCGTTATTAATCAGGTATGTGCCGCAATCGAACCCTCTGTCTCGTGCTGGCACATCAGCATAGTGAAGACAGCAGTTAACAGCATAAAGACCAGGGCTTGAACCAGGCCCATTAGTAATTCAAGAAAATAAAACGGGATAGGCACTAGCCAGCCAAATCCTGGTACTAGTCGAGCCATCGCTTCCAATAGATTTTCACCGGCGAAGATATTGCCGTAGAGGCGAAAGCTCAGGGAAATCGGCCGGAACAGAATAGAAATGACCTCAAGACAACCGGCCGCGAAGAAAACAACCACCATCAGTAGCTTCAGCAGGCCCTCACTCTCGCCCTTGGGCGCAAACAACTCCTTGAGAAAGCCGACAAAGCCAACTTCACGGAATGCCCACACCAGCCAACAAGCGAAAAACACAAGGGCCATAGCAAGGGTCAAGTTCACGTCGGCGTTGGCGCCGCGAAGCAAGGGCTGATCGATCTTGAAGCCATGCGACGTCGAGTGGCCCCAGCCGACTGTCCCGACGCTAGGAATGAGCCCGATCCAATTACTGGCCAGTATGAAGATGAAAATCGTGGCAAAGAACCAGAATGTCCGTTTTGCCAGGTGAGGTCCAATAATTCCGACCATGAACTTATAGAGGCCCTCAACTAACCACTCCATGAAGTTTTGCGCGCCTCCCGGGACCTGCTTCATATCCCGGGTAGCCAACTGGGCGAAGATAATTAGACCGATGGCAACGACCCAGCTCACAATCATGGAATTGGTGATTGGGAAGTTGAAAGGTCGGGCGATCTCCACCGCTTTGGTTGAAAGCCCATGCTCTTCTGATGATTGGGCAGGTTCGGCTTGTGGAGTGATCGTCGACAGAGCGATCGGACGCCTCACGATGTCGGAGAATGTCGGCCTGACCGCAATCACGGCAAATGCGAGAAGGAGAAGCACGCTCGGTAAAATTGGCGATAGAGCAACTCTGAACTGTTTTGGTGCCGGCGCACGGTCCGCCTGATCCCTGTCTCCGTCTTTTGCCCAAGATCCCATTTGCCTGCCGGCTTTCTATAAGGGTCTTACGCAACAGCAGGGACTGTTCTGATGACAGTGTCCTTGCCGGCTTTCTGGTAACCCAGAAGTGTGAAGTACAATGCGCGATCAAAAAACTGCTTCAAGGAATGAAGCAACATCACGCCGCCCCAGAATTCAACTGGTTCTTCGAGTAAGCACTCCTGCTGCATGTAATCCCAGAGATGTTCGCTGGCGATACAGACCGCCCAGAACACCTGGCTGAATGGAACTTCCTGATTAGCTCGGCGCAGTCCGAAAGCAATGTAGCGATCTTGGAGGCTGGAGTCGGATTCGTTCGCCAACCAGTCAGTGAGGGCAGTGTAGGTGTCCATTGCGTGTCTCTTTTGTTCCTCGGCGGGGACCTTGGCCATCAATTCGTTGCAACGGTCTGAGGTTCTGATTTTCTCGACCACTGTCGCCGACATGCTCTCTGCATTGTTCTTCATGTGTTGAACTAACTTAAGAGCACGCATCTTTGTTCCTTTCGATCCTTATGCATGAGGAAAACTTTTTCCCTGCGATCGACCAGGCCTTGGTCTCACCCAAGCCGGCCGGCACTAGCCCGCATTTTCAGGTTGCACAACGGTCGTTTTTGAGAACGGGAAACACCTTCCTGTCGCCGAGCAAAGCCTAAGGACACGTGTGATGCTCGTACACTGCCAAAACTTACAGGTCGCTTGCTGAGAACCACTGCGTCGAACTGACGACAAATTCAATTAATGTTTCGATGGGCAATACCATCGGTTCTTTTTAGCTATGGAATGAAGAAAACGAGGCCTGTTGCAACTGACAGTCGATTCGAACTCTCAGAGTAGTGAGACTGGTATCGCCCGGTTTATTAAGGACCGACCCTTATATGAATGCAAGAATTGCTCCGGCAATGTTGCGGCGAACGTACGAAGGAATGTGCTACCCCAGAATCGTCATGAAAGTGCCGAGAATCGCTGTGTACGGAGGCATTCGATGTCAGTATCGACGATGCCAAAAAATGATTGCCTTAAAGCTTATAAGGTCTTCTAGGCACGCCAAACCACAGTCCATCGCTAGATTCAATCCGTTCGTAGTGCGATGTCCTCATTGTATGCGCTATCAACTCTGCAAATGGGAAAACATCCAAGCTTTTGAGGGACCGATGACAGACACAGCTTTCCATGATCATCCCAAGCTCGCTTAACGGAAAGGGCGAACCTGTGTGTGAATTCGCGCTTCATTTCAAGCAAGATAGATGACGCTTGAGGAGATCCCATGCAAACTAGCCTACGGTACAGATCGGCGATTTTGTTGATTCTTCTGTCGTCCGGAATTGTCGTTGCGCAGGTGAAGAGCCGGAGTCAGGTTCTCGAGGTAAACGGGCGGTCGGGGGAAGCTGCAGTGGTAGAGATCGGGGGTCGCGAATTTGTGGATTTGCAGGCACTTGTACGTATCGCAAACGGCTCGTTGGGTTTTGATGCAAATCGACTGGTTGTCACTTTCCCATCATCCGCTAGTTCCGCGGGAGCAACCGTTTCCGAAAAGCCTTCCGATTCTGGATTTTCACGAGATTTCATGAAAGCGGCGATCGAGGAGATCGCACTCATGAGGGAGTGGGCCAGTCCACTCGCGTCCGCAATTCAGAACGGCTACCCGATTACTGAGCAGTGGGTTACACAATATCGAGAAAAGACCGCAAATGGCTTAAGGCTCGCCTCCGCAGCAGCATCTACCGATGACGATCGCAAGGCTCTTCAATTATTGAGAAACGAGTTCGACGCGATTCGTGACTGGAGCGCCAGATTACTGAATGCGCGTCAGGCAATGGACACCGCCAAGTATGCGATGTCCGAGGACGCTCTGCGAAATGATCCGCTTTCCCAAAAAATACTTAATTGTGGACATTTCTTGGGTACCATGTTGGGAAGTGGCACTTTCCAAGATGATCCGGCCTGCCACTGATTAAGCGTCGATTCCAAAAGGCAGTGAACTTCGTGCGGCAAGTAGCAGGGAAGCTAGCAATAGAACTCTGATCTTCCGAGGACCTGCTTTCAGAATCAAAGAAGCCGATAGTATTCATTCGTAGTGCAGACTTGCAATCGGATCCATACGCGCGGCACGCAGCGCTGGTATCGTACCGAATGAGATCCCCACAATCGAGGAGATCAGGATACCCACCACGGCTGAAGCTCCCGAGATTGGAAGGTCGTAGTCGGTCAACACGCGGATTGAAACGGGTAAACTTAGGCCTACGATGACCCCTACTATCCCACCAATAAGTGAAATGAGCAGAGCCTCTGACAAGAATTGCAGACATATCTCGCGACGAGTAGCGCCGATTGCTTTACGAATGCCAATCTCTCGGGTTCGTGAAACCACAGTGCTTAACATGATGTTCATAATCCCGATGCCGCTCACTAATAACGTGACAACGGCGATCAATACGAGAACCATTGTTAAAGCATTGGCCGTTTTGTTGGCCACACTGACCAGTTGTGTCAGATTGCTTACGTTATACACTGATTCGGGCCGATGTCGAGACTTGAGCACACTTTGGATCTGATCCGTGGCGATGGCGACGTCGCTGGGACTGCTCACCGAAAAATAAAGCTGTTTTACTTTCTCTGAGTTTGTGAACAAACGACTGACATTGTAGGGAATCGCGATAGTGTTCTCATTGACTTCCGAGCGCCCAAACGTGTTTACCCTTTCCTTGAAAGTACCAACTACGGTAAAGGGCAAACCACTCAGTTTGATCACTTGTCCAACAGCTTCCTGGGTTGAACCGTACAGTTGCTGCGCAAGGCTCTCCGTGATAACGCCCAATTTGTTTCGCGCACGCGCGTCTTCAACATCAAAGAATCGTCCGGATGTTACTATAAGATTGCGGACGCGTTCGTAGTCCGGAAAAACTCCCAAGATGTGCAGATTAGCCGTTCGTCCTCCGCTCAAGGGTAGATCGTCGTAGAGTTCCACAATGGGAGATCCGGCGCTTATTCCAGGTACTTGTTCCATAACGGCGTCGAAATCGCGGATCGTCAGCGGATCAGACGCGGCACCCGGAATCCCCTGAGCACCGCCTTCATACTCCGCGAAGACCCAATTAACCCCAATCGACTCAATTTGCCGAAGCACGTATTCTTTCCCGGCCAGACCGATGCTAACTACCAAAATCACTGATGCCGTACCGATCATCATCCCGAGCGCGGT
>Ga0070659_100002657_pt1 | contig 12726 bp, 9 predicted proteins | sample KBSC23metaG_FD_64666 | JGI IMG/M metagenome (GOLD analysis project Ga0070659, IMG submission 64666) | Corn rhizosphere microbial communities from Kellogg Biological Station, Michigan, USA - KBS C2-3 metaG | ecosystem: Host-associated > Plants > Roots > Rhizosphere > Soil ...
GGCGTCTCCATCTCGACGAGCAGCGTGCGAGTGAACACCGAGTTGGGATTTGCGTCGGTGTCGCTCAGGCGATCGAGCGCCGACTGACCTTGCCCCGCCGAGAACAGCACGAACATGCCTTCGGCTGGATCCATGCGGGTCAGTCCGCGCGTCATGCCGATCGCGCGTTTTCCTTTGACCGCGAATGGATTATCGCGGCAGGCATCGAGGATGAGGATTACCGTCGCCGCGCCCTTCTGCTGCAACCGGTCGGAAAGCTCGTTTGCGGCGAAAGACGCGTCCTCGATAAGCCCTTCCTCGCCAGGGTTGGCAGCAGGCACATCGACGGGGAGAAGATAATTCGTGCCGTCGATGGCGAAGCCGTGGCCCGCGAAATAGACGAGCGCCGTGTCGCCGGGCGCGATCTTGCCTTCGAGCTCGACCAGGGCCCGGCTTATGGCGTGGCGGCCGACATTCTCGGCCTTCACCACATCGAAGCCGAGCTTGGACAATTCGGCCGCGATGGCGTCGGCGTCGTTCACCGCCTTTTGCAGTTGCGGGACGTTCTCATAGGCGTTGTTGCCGATGACGAGGGCAAAACGCTTTGCGGCCTCTGCGGGGGAGGCCACGGCGAGCCGCGCCGAAATGAGGGAAATAATGAAAGCGAGGCGCATTCCGCGCCCATCACGCGAATGGACCGCCACGCCGAGCCCTCCCTCTCCCTTCACATTGGCCCAAAGCTATGCAGCCGGAGCGCCGTCGGCAAGGAGGGGTCAGGCAAGCAGCAGCCATAGGCCAATGCCGATCAGGGCCGCGGTCCACAAAAGATCGAGATTGATCCAGCCGCGCCTCAGGAAATCGAGCCCTACCCATTCGTACACCACAAGCGCGACAATGCCGGTGACGGCAAGCATTGCGAGGCTGTGCACCAACACGGCGAGCGACGCGATCCACAACGAGTGCGTTGCCGGCATATAATGGGCGTGCTCGCCCATATGCTCGAGCGGCATCAGCACCGGGATCAGCATCATCCCGGCGCCATGCGCCGTGGCCATGACGAAAGACCACACGGCGAGGCCGACAAGCCCGGTCTTAAAGCCGATGCGCACGCGGTGCCGATGGCCGTAGAGGAGATGATAGAGGCCCCAGGCGATCAGCAGCACGCCGGAGAGGATGCGAAACGCGTCCTCATCGATTGCCATGCCGAGTACGATCACCACATAGACGACGACGGCGATGGCAAGCGCGTGGCCGATCGCGATGGGGATCAGCGAGACGAGCACTGTCGTGCGGCTCTGCCGGTAAAGGCCGAGCGCCACGGCAAACAGCCAGCCCATGGCCGGGTTGAGCCCGTGGAACGCGCCGAGCCCGATCAGCACCAGCCATGGCGAGATGTCGGACATTTGTCGCTCTTGTCATTGCCCGGCTTGACCGGGCAATCCAGTAATCACGCACGACCTTTTCGACTGAGACGGTGGTTACTGGATTCCCGCTTTCGCGGGAATGACAACGACACGGGTCCTACGGGTAGCAGTAAGAATCTGAGGAGCAGTCGCCGCCCTGCAGGCGCACCTGATGCGGGCGGTGGCTCTCTGGCCAGGTCACGAAGAACCGCGGATCGAACTCGATACCGCCATCGACGCCGGCGTCGAGCTTGACCATCCAGCCGTCGAGGCCCTCTGGATAGAATTGCGGATCGACGGCGCCGTAGAGCGAATTAGTGAAATAGACGCGCCGCCCGTCGCGGCTGATCTCGACCATTTGCGGTCCGCCGTTCAGAGTGCCGTTCGCGGCCGGGTGCGACGCGCGCGCCACGATCCCGCCAATCCGGACTTTGCCAGTGAGCTTCGGATTGAATGGATCGCTCACGTCGTATTGGCGAAGATCGCCGGTGCCCCAGCACGCAACGTAGAGAAAGCGGTCGTCCATCGACAGATCGATGTCGGTCACGAGAGGCGGCACGGCTTTGAAGCCCTTCAGCACCGGCGGCAGCAGGTCTGGGTCGGCGGGCTCTGCCGGAATCTCGATAATCTTCTTGATCGCCCAGGTGTCGCCGGCGCGATACCAGGTCCAGATCGATGCCGACAGATCCTTGAGGCTGATCACGCAATTGACGAAGCCGTAGGCTTTGGTCGGATCGTGCGCAGGCCTCAGCTCGAATACGAGCTGATAGTCGGGGCCGAAGTCGATTTCCTGCAAATGCTTGCGCTTCTGCAGGTCCCAGAAATGCAGGCGCCGCCCATATTGGGCGCCGAGCAGGATCTCAGGGACGAGCCCGTTCTCGACCGTGTTCGGTGCGCCCCACTCGCTGGTCACCATGGTGTCGTAGCCGAGATGCCACCAGGCGTCATAGGCGAGGCGCTGCGGCCCGCGCTCGACCTCCCAGCGGCCGAGCACGTCGAAGGTCTCGGGGTCGATCAGGAACACGCCGCCCGGCGTCTCGCCATTCGCATCGCCGAGCGCCGAGACATAAATGCCATCGGGCCCGCAATGCACCGTGTGCGGCCGGCTGTAGCCGGTCGCCTCGATCACCTCCTCGGGCTCAATCACGCGAACGATCGAAGGATTTTTGGGATCGGGCTTGGTGTCGAGAATGTAGATGCGCGAGGAGCGCAGGCCCGGAGCGACGAGATAGCGCCGCTCGGTGTGCGGATGTGGGGCGTTGGGACAGAGGCACGATGAGCACGCGTTCCACCCGTAATGGTGCAACTCGTCGCCGATCTTCGGCATGTCGACGCCGCCCACGATCTTGGAATAGGTGGCCGAGGATGGATCGACGTCGATCACGGCGATGGCGTCAGGCACGTCGCGTTTCGGCGCAAAAGCAGCGACATACGCGAGCGTCTCGGCCGGCGCCTTGGCGGCGAGCCGCGGCGAGGGATAGAACGTGGGATCAGGCGTCCATCTGGTCATGAGGGAATTCTCCAGGAGCAGCTGTCATCTTCGCCCGAGCCTTTGACATCGGCAAGAGAGACATGGAGAAGTGGGACGACTTCAAACGAGCTAGAATTCCACGTTTTTTCTCGTTGCTGAAATCTCATTTCTTTGGGCGCCGGTCACGAGACCAAGACGAACTTAAAAGAAGTTCTCGTGGGCATGGAGGGAGATCGATCACATGGGCAAAACGAAAGCCGGCAGGCCGAGCAGGGCAAAGACACAGTCTGAACCCACAACGCTCCAAGGTTGGAGCGAGCTCTGGCAGAAAGAGGATTGGTGGGCAGTCTGGCTCGGGCTCGGAATCGTCATCGTGGCGATCATCGCGTTTCTCGCCGGAGGAACCATCAAGCCGATCGCGGTCAAGCCGGCAAGCTGGGATAGTTTTGCTGCGCTCGGCGATCATTTCGCCGCACAGTGGCAGTGGTACGTCGCTCAGCTCCTCCTTTTGCTGATCGTGTTCGGCATCAGCGCCTCGGCGATGGGTTGGAAGTTCGGCGAGTTCCTACCCTCGTTCCTATTCGTCTACGCGGCCTCGCTCATTATCTTCGTCATCGGCCAATGGAAGCAGGCGGGCGCCTACAATCTCGAGCCGCCGCTCGTCGCTCTCGTCGTCGGCCTGCTCATCTCCAATTTGCTACCGCTGCCTAGCTGGATGGATGCCGGCTTTCGCGTCGAGTACTACATCAAGACCGGCATCGTGCTGCTTGGCGCAACGCTGCCCTTCACGCTGATCATCTGGGCCGGTCCGCTCGCCATGCTGCAAGCGACCATCGTCTCGGTGGTCACCTTCGCCGTGATCTATTACGCGAGCCGGGCGCTCGGCCTCGACCGCAGACTTGGCGCGTGTCTTGGAGCTGGCGGCGCGATCTGCGGCGTGTCAGGCGCAATCGCCATGGCTGGCGCGGTCAAGGCTACCAAGGAGCAGGTCGCCATCGCCATCACGCTGGTGATCCTCTGGGCCATCGTGATGATCTTTGTCCTTCCCTTCGCGTCGAAGGCGCTTGGCCTGCACGCCGCCGTTGCCGGAGCCTGGATCGGCAATTCGGAATTCGCCGACGCTGCCGGGCTCGCCGCCGCTCAGACCTATGGCGGCATGGCAGAGGCATCGGAAGGAGCCATTCAGGGCACGGCAGAGCAGTCGCTCCAGGCCTTCACGCTGATGAAGGTCATCGGCCGCGACATCTGGATCGGCATCTGGGCCTTCATCTTCGCGCTGATCGCGACCACGCGCTGGGAGGTGGAGGAGACCGGTGCGCGACCCAGCGCCGGCGAGATCTGGTGGCGCTTCCCGAAATTCGTCATCGGATTTTTGATCGCTTCCGCCTTGGTGACTTTGATCGCCGCGGGCTACAGCTTCGATGAGTACAAGAAGGTGGTTGAGCCAAACCTCGTTGCGCCGATCAAGGATTTGCGCACCTGGGCCTTCATCTTCTGCTTCTTGTCGATCGGACTCACCACGCGATTTCGCGAGCTGGCAGGCGTCGGCGCGCGGCCCTTCTTCGGCTTCAGCGCGGGCGTCGTGGTCAATGTGATACTTGGGTTTCTGCTTTCGGCGGTCGTGTTTGCGAGCTACTGGACGAGCCTGTTGCCTGGCCAGTGACACGCGGGTCCTGTGAACTAGTCGACCCCGAGGGCTTTGCGCGCCTTCGCCGTGATCGATTGCCGGATGGAGGAAAACCCCTCCCACGGGTCGCGCTTCATCGCTTTCAGCCGCGCCGGTAGCGTTTTCACCGTGTATGGCGCCGCCGCCTTAAGCCCTTTGAGCTCGTCCCAACGAAGCGGGCAAGCGACTAGCGCGCCTTCCTTGGCACGCGTCGAATAATTCACGATGGCCGATCCTCCCCTCTGATTGCGCAGATAGTCGACGAAGATCTTGCCCTCACGGGTCTTCTTGAGCGGGTTCGCCGTGTAACGGTCGGGCCGCGCCGAAACGAGCGCGTCGGCGATCGCCTTCGCGAATCCCTTGACCATGTCCCAGCCGAGCTTCGGCGCGAGCGGCGCCACGAGATGCAGCCCCTTGCCGCCGGTCGATTTCAGGAAGCTCTTGAAACCAAGATCTTCGAGGAACTCGAGCACCTCGACCGCCGCCGCTTTGAGGGTTCCGAGATCGAGGTCCTCGTCGGGATCGAGATCGAACACGAGCCGGTCGGGCTCATTGACGTGGGCGAGCGACACGCCCCAATCGTGAATCTCCAAGGTGCTGATCTGAATGAGCCCGAACAGACCCTCCTCGTCGTCGATATAGAGATAGGGCTTGTTGGTCTCGCCGCCCGGGATAGGGATTTGCTTGATGGCCTTACTCATGCCCTTCATGGCGTGGCGCTGGAAGAAGCGCTCTCCTTCGATCCCCTCGGGGCAGCGCACCAGGCTGATTGGCCGTCTCGCCACGTAAGGCAACAGGAAGGGCGCGACCGTTTCGTAGTACTTGGCGATGTCGAGCTTGGTGAGACCGCTCTTGGGGTAATAGACCTTGTCCGGATTGGAGATCGTGATCCCGGCGAAGACAGGGTTCTTGCTCTTTTTCGCAGGGGCAGGTTTCGTCGTAGCCATCGCCGACTCCTCATCCTCCGACCGCTCGCGATGCACCTCGCGCGCGGGCTTATCCTCGCGCAGGCCCTGAAAGCTCGGATGCCTGAGCCGCCCGTCGCGCGTCTTTTCGGTAAACGCAATCTGCGCCACGAGTTTCGGCTCGAGCCACACCGCGCCCTTGCGCTCGGCCGCGGGTACTTCCTCGAATGGGGATTTGCTGCGCTCGAGCGGCCTGAACTTCCGCGCGAGCCGGTCGAGATCGGCGGAGTCGAAGCCGGTGCCGACCTTGCCCGAATAGTTGAGCTTGTCGCCGTCGAAGGTGCCGAGCAGGAGCGAGGAGAATGGCTTCCCCTTCACGTCGGAGCGGCTATACCCGCCGATCAGGAACTCCTCGCCGCGCTTGCATTTGATTTTGAGCCAGTCCCTGCCGCGACCCGAGCGGTAAGGCGCGTCGGCCCGCTTCGACACGATGCCCTCGAGCCCCGCGGCGCAGGCCTGCTCGAAGAACTCCGGACCCGAGCCCTCGACGTAGTCGGCGTAGACGAGATAGTTGGACGTGCCCTTCTTGCTCATTAGCTTGGCGAGAAGCGCGCGCCGCTCCTTGAGGGGCTTCTTGCGCAAGTCCTTGCCGCCAAGCGAGAGCAGATCGAACACGAAATAGCGGATCGCAGGGTGCGGACTGTCGATATGCTCTTGCAGCGACTTGAAGTCGGTGATCCCGTTCGGCAGGACGAAAGCGACCTCGCCGTCAATGAGCGCGCTTTCGGCGGGAAAGGTAAGCAGCGCATCGGCAATTGCCGGGAAGCGTACCGTCCAATCGAGCCCGCTCCGGCTGAACAGCGTGACCTCGTCGCCCGCTGTCCGCCCGATGATGCGGTAGCCATCATATTTCGCTTCATGCAGCCAGTTGCGCGCCTCCGGCACCTCGGTGTCGAGGGTGGCAAGCTCGGGAGAGACGAAATCGGGAACGTGGGCTACCGCGCGGCGGGCTTTCGCTTTGGCTTTGCCGTCACCCCGCGCTTTGATCGCGCCGAAGTTTTTTTTTGAGCCCGGTTCGAAGTCCACACGGCGGACTCGCCGTGCAGGATCTGATCCATGGTGCGCCCGCTCTTCACGCTGGTGTCGAACTCCTCGGTGGGCTCTTTGCCTTCGCCGGCATATTCATCACGTTTCTTGATGAGGAGCCAGTTCTGGCGCCCGCGGTCCTCTTTCCGAGGCTTCATGCGGACGAGCACGAAGTCGCCGTTGAGGCGCTCGCCGTTGAGCCTGAATTTGAGATCGCCTTTTGCCAGGCCTTCATCCGGGTCGCCGATCGGCTCCCAGGTGCCGCGGTCCCAGATCATCACCGGACCGCCGCCATATTCGCCTTTGGGGATGACGCCTTCGAAGCCGCCATATTCGAGTGGATGATCTTCGGTCATGACGGCAAGCCGCTTCTGGGTCGGATCGAGACTCGGGCCTTTGGTCACCGCCCAGCTCTTCAAGACCCCATCATGCTCGAGCCGGAAATCGTAATGCGTGCGCGTTGCTGCGTGCTTCTGGATGATGAAGCTGTTGCCCTTGGCTTTTCCGCGCTTGGGACCCGGCTCCGGCGTCTTGGCGAAATCGCGCTTCGCCTTGTAGTCGGCGAGTAAGTCCCGGCTCGGCGCCCGCGCCATCGCTTAAGCCGACTTCCGTCTGGCTGTGCCTTTGGCAGCCTTCTTGGTGGATCGTGCCGATGCGGCGCTGCGCTTGGCGGCAGTCTTGCTGGGGGCTGCGCCCTTGCCCTGCTGCACGCTCTTCTTGAGGGCATCCATGATGTTGATCACTTTGGCAGTGCCGGGCACCTCGGTGGCGATCTCAGGCTTTCTGTGCTCGAGCTTGGCGTTGATCAGCTCCCAAACCGCCTCGGTATATTCGTCCTTGAACTGCTCGGGGTCGAACTTTCCAGCCTTCCGCTGCATCAGCTCCTTGGCGAGGTCGAGCGCTTCTTTGTCGACCTTGACGTCCTGGATCTCCTTGAAGATGGGCTCAGCGGCGCGGATCTCGTTCGCATGCCGCAGCACTTCGAGGATCAGGCCTTTGCCGAAGGGCTTGATGGCGACGATGTTGCCGTGGCCGCGCAGAATGAATTGGCCGACCCCAATCTTCCCGGTGTCCTTCAGCGCCTTCTGGACGATGACGTAGCCCTCGTCGGCCATCTCGCCATCTGGGAGCAGGTAATAGGGAGTCTCGTAGTAACGCGCGTCGATGTCGTTCTCGTCGACGAAACGGACGAGCTCGATGGTCTGCTTCGACTCGAGCTTGAGGTCGTCGATCTCCTTGGGGTCAATCAGGACGTATTTGCCTTTCTCGTACTCGTAGCCCTTGATGATCTCGTCGTTCTCGACCGGGCCAACGCCAGGAGCAATCTTCTGGTAGCGGATGCGCTTGCCGGTAGGCTCATGGATCTGGTGGAAGGCGATGCTCCGCTCAGCGGTGGTGGCCGGGTAGAGCTTGACCGGAATATTGACGAGCGAGAGCCGCAAATGGCCAGTCCAGAAAGCGCGGGGTGCCATACTCGAAACTCCTAGAAAGGCGGGAGACCGGCGGCGGGATCAAGCCGGGCTCACAACAACGGCGTCCAATCCTCAAGGGTTCCGGCCGGAATCCTTGAGGCTCGGGCTTATTTCTCTACCTTATAACCATTTTCCTTAAGCATGCGTTCGAGTGCCTCAGGATAGGTGAGCCTAACGGTCTTCCCCGGACACTCTCCGTTCTCGTCGAGGGGCTGATCGCAGCTCTCGAGCCCCCAATCGGAAGCCTTGTCGTAGTAGGCGAGCATCAAGTCCCATGCCTCTTTGCCCTCGCCGAGCAGGATCTTCTCGCCAACATAGCCTGCCAGGAAGCCATTGACCTCGCTGTCCGGCACCTCCTCGATGATGAATTTGAGGGTGCCCTCATGCGCCGGCTTGAACCGTGGATCTGTGGTTACGTTCTTGACCATGCCGTTCTCTACCGAGAGCACTTCGAGCGGGGCCGTCGAGCAGGCATAGCAGGCGAAGGCATAGAGGAAGGCATTGTCGCGCGGGGCAAACTCGTAGCGGCCGTCGCCGTCGAGATCGGTCGCAAGCAGCGGTCCGCCATCGAACTCCCCGACATCGACCGTCGTCCAGGTCGTGCCGTCGGCACTGCTTGTGACAACGCTAGTATCGGAGCAGCAATGCGCGCCGCCGGTGTAGAATGACACCACGACCTCGGGCCGCGAATTGCTTGGGTCGAGCTCGGCGATCTGCACACTGACTGGCGGATCGGTGAAGCCGGTGCTGTCTCCTTCAAGCTTCGCAATCACTCTGCCGTCGGCGGTGATGGTGACGACAGGGATGCGCGTCACGTCACCTTCCTCGCCCTTCTCCTCGATATAGCTCAGCGCCGCCTGCACGCCGCCTTGCGAGATCTCCTGCGCGGCGGGTTTCGCATCGTCGGCGCCTCCGCCGGCCTCGATCTTCGGGGCGGCGTCCTTCGCCGCGAGGTCGGGGACGCTCAGGTATTTCGCGTCGAGCTTCTTGATTGCTTCGGCAAGGCTCGGCTCCGCGTTGGCGAAGTTTGGCGCAAGCACGAGGCTTGCGAGGAGCAAAAAAGAAGGACGCAACAGGCGCTTTGCGGACATGCCGGAGCTTTCTTGGGAAGCCAATCGATGCTCGCGCGCGAGGAGCGCGCATGTCTAGTCTAGCCTAGGCCTGGCGCGGCCGTCCCAGGCCTTTCCCATCGTGTATCGGCACTCCAGAGGCCAGCGAGAAGCTACATACGCGGATCGCAAGCCTGTGCTAGGAGTTCCCCTAATGAGAGCGACACGCGAAGAATGAACGAGATCGACAGAAAGCTCGAGACGCTAGCGCCCGCCACGGTGGTTACCGGCGCGACAGAAGGGATCGGACGGGCACTCGCCGAGGAATTCGCGCGCGACGGTCATGCGCTCCTTCTCGTCGCCCGCGACGAGGCGCGGCTCGCCGAGGCCGCGCGCGAGCTTAGCTCAACCTATCCGGTCGAGGTGAAGGTGTTCACCACTGATCTTGGCACGGCGCAAGGCTGCGCCGGCGTCGAGGAGGCGCTCAAGCGCTACGGCCTCTATGCTGACATTCTCGTCAACAACGCGGCGATCATGGCTGCCGGCTTCTTCCAGGACGAAGATCCGGCGACGCTTCGCAAGATCGTCGATCTCGATGTTAGGGCCGTGGTCGACCTCACGCGCCGTTTCCTACCGGGGATGATCGCGCGCCGCGGCGGAGGCGTACTCAACGTCGCTTCGGTCGAAGGTTTCATGCCGGTACCCTATCAAGCGACCTATGCTGCGGCCAAGGCCTTCGTTCTCTCGTTCACCCGAGCGCTCGCCTACGAGGCCATGTATACCGGCGTTCGCATCTCGGCGTTGGCCCCCGGCACCACCGCAACCGGGCTTCACGCCAAGGCCGGCGCCGAGAACTCTCGCTACGTCATGCTGCTGCCGGTGATGAGCGCGGAGGAACTCGCGCGCCTCGCATACCGCAAATTCAAGCGCGGCAACAAAGTCATCGTGCCAGGCTGGTTCTACCGCATCGCCCTGTTTGTGAGGTGCTTTGTGCCCGACATCCTGCTCGTCCCGTTTGTCGGCTTGCTGTTTCGCGTGCGCGACGAAGAAGGGAACTTGTCCGACGCCACGCCTGCGGCCTCGCGTTCCGCCTCCAAGACCAAAGAGAGGACGGACGCGGCGCGATAATGCAGCAGAACGCCTGGGCCGGCTGAGAGAAAGAAGAGACGCAGCAGGGGCGCGTAGCAGCGCCCTCGCGAAAACCAGGAAACGGACTTTAAGTCTTAGAAGTTGGGATTGACGATGCACATGATGATGAGTCCGATCGTGGCGATCGTATTAGTCGGACCTACGGCCGGCACACCAAGCGCCCACCAAGCTTGCCAAAAAAGTGCCCAGAAGGCTTGAGTGAAAAGGACTACGCCTGGATTTATGACAAGAACCGCAGTCTAAACGGTAAGGACGATGGCAACGATTGCCAACGCCATAACGATCGCGAACCACGGTGCAGGTGTGCCCACATGCAGTCAAGAAGTTGCGCCCCTTTTCCCTCGCCGACTGCACCCGGCGCCTGAATAGCCGATTTGAAATGCGCGGTTAATATCCTCCGCCTCAAATGCCTTTTCGGGGATGTTTGGATACCTGCCCCGCACGCCAGATCGAATTTCATCGAAGGTAGGGTATTGACCCACAGCTATTGGGTTTGCGTCGACTGGCGCGATCTGCGGCTTCATTCGTTCGGCCAAAGTCTCCCATGGGATTTTCTTCATCCCATCTCCGCGATCGCTGAGCTTGCGGCCAGGGAAGCGTTTGAGTTGGGCCAACACCGGCTCCTCTGAGCCGGGGGAAGTTTCTCTAAGGAGCGTGCGAAGACTTTTTTCGTCGACGTAGGACCTCCTGAGTGCGCTCGTCTAACCGACCGAGATCGTCGATTAGGTCAGCGATTTTGGAGAAGCGCTGCTTAGCTTCGGGAAGCTTCTCCTTCACTTTGGGATGGAAATACCCCGGTGGCGCTCTGTCGATGGATTCCTCGAGCTTCTGCTTCATAGTCATCTCCCTGCGGGCTGGTCGATAATCCGTGGACGGAATTAATGTACATCCATAAGTTGAATTGGAGAACCGAAATCTCGGTAAGGGAAGCGAGCTTCGCTTTTAATTTCGATTGAAAGCGGGCGGACGCGTCGCGGTAATGCAGCAGAAATTCTCAGGGACAGACGACCGCTGAGGTCTTCTACTCGAAGCCGCCGGACACCGGTTTGCAATCCGTGGAATTCTGCTTGACCTTGCCGCCGATGCGGGCCGCTTCTTGCGTGAGCTTGATTTGGGCTTGTGTGGTTGCCGCCGCCGGATCCGCGGCATGCCCCTTCACCGTTACCGGCGAACAGGTTCCAGCCTGAGCGGGCTGAGACAAGATGAAAGCGGCGGCGATAATGCCCGCTGCGGCGTGAATGCTGCTATGCGGGTCATCTCACCCCTCAGATGCAGGTCATGGACCATGTTTGCCAGTGGCAAAGGTTGGATTCGCAATAGAACTTGGTCTGATGCGCTGAACACGGCATGCGTCGTGGCGCTCTAAGGGCGTTCGCGCGGCCACAAGAGCATCGGTAGGATCGACCCCCTCTGAGTGCTGCCGTTGAGCCTCCCAACCATCCGCACCAGCAGGCCACGGTTTGAACAGGCGAAGCGAGGGGCCCGACTCCGGTCAAAGTGATCGCATTCACATCCCAAGTTAGTGACGCAGTGACCAGCAGAGCTAGGCCAGCAGCTCCTATCGTTGTCTTGTGCATTCGCGATTTCTCCGCCGTCCGGTCCGACAATGTAGCGCAGAAGCGGCCTGCAACGAACCTCCGCATTTCGCACAGCGCAGTCTTTCGGAGAGTTGTGCGCTGGACCAGATTTTCTTGGGAATTTGGTGGAGCCGAGGGGGCTAGAAGCCCTTTGATGAATGAGGGGTTTTTCTGGAAACCCACCCTAAAGGGCCTCATTGACCCCTAAAGAGCTTCTCGATCAGTGGAAACCCACAGCGGCTTCGATAGATCGCCGCACTGATGATCGGACGATGTCTCCTTCTTCACTCGCGAAGCCCCTTGCCTGCCGATAGCCTGCTGGGGAAGGGGATCAGAGAAGCTATGGCATCTTGGGGGCTGCAACATGGGTGCCTCGCTTTACGAGCCAATTAATGTCTACAAGCCAGTCGCGTCGGACATCGGCATCGTCGATGGCCCATTCGAATATTTGACTGTTGGCGGGATCAGGCTGCCGCTTCCGTTCACGACCCGAATGACAGTAGTTCGTCTTTCAAACGGCGACCTCTTCCTCCATTCTCCGGTCAAGTTCGACGGGAGACTAGCCAAGGAGCTGCACGGGCTGGGGATGGTTCGTCATCTCGTGTCGCCCAATCAATTCCACTATGCGCATATCGGGGAATGGGCGAGGGCGTTTTCCGAAACGATTTCGTGGGCATCACCACGTGTGCGCCAACGGGCACGGGCCCGGCACGTGGATATCGACTTTACAAGAGACCTCGACGCCAGTGCGCCCGAAGAGTGGCGCGGGGAGATCGACCAACTGCTTTTTCCCGGCGGCTATTTCAAGGAATTCATTTTCTTCCACAAGGCTTCAAGGACGCTGATACTCACTGATACGATCATCAACATCGAATTGGATAAGATTTCCGAGCCTTGGCGAACGGGCGCCAAGCTCTCCGGGATGTATCATCCCTATGGGCAAATATTCTTTGGCATACGGCTACCGCT
>Ga0070659_100002658_pt1 | contig 12718 bp, 8 predicted proteins | sample KBSC23metaG_FD_64666 | JGI IMG/M metagenome (GOLD analysis project Ga0070659, IMG submission 64666) | Corn rhizosphere microbial communities from Kellogg Biological Station, Michigan, USA - KBS C2-3 metaG | ecosystem: Host-associated > Plants > Roots > Rhizosphere > Soil ...
CAGAAGTCCGGCGCCGGCTTCTACAAGAAGGAAGGCAAGGACATCAAGGTGCTGGACCCGCAAAGCGGCCAGTACGGCCCGAGCGGCAAGAAGGCCGATGACATCGTCGTGCGCATCCTGAAGAGGGAGCCGGCCGAGCGCCTGAAGCTGCTGCGTGAATCGACCAACCCGCAGGCGCAGTTCCTGTGGGCCGTCTTCCGCGACGTGTTCCACTACATCGCCGTGTATCTGGAGCAGATTGCGGATTCGGCTGCAGAAGTCGATCTGGCGATCCGCTGGGGCTTCGGCTGGAACAGAGGTCCGTTCGAAGACTGGCAAGAGGCCGGTTGGAAGCAAGTGGCCGAATGGGTGAAGGAAGACATCGAAGCCGGCAAGGCGTTGTCGAACGCAGCACTGCCGCAGTGGGTGTTCTCCGGCCCCGTGGCGGACAACGGCGGTGTGCATTCGGTACAGGGTTCGTGGTCGGCCAAGCAGGGCGCGTTCCTGTCGCGCAGCACGCTGCCGGTGTATGGCCGTCAGGTGTTCCGCGCACCGATCAAGGGTGCGACCACGGTCAACCCGCTCACGTACGGCAAGACCATCGAAGAGACCGACGCCGTGCGCATCTGGGTGGACGATGCGGCCGGTCAGGACGACGTACTGATCATCTCGTTCAAGAGCAAGATGAACACGATCGGACCGAGCGTCATCGACGGTCTGACGCGTGCGGTTGATCTGGCGGAAGCTGGTTACAAGGGCTTGGTGGTGTGGCAGCCGACGTCGCTCAAGCTGGGCGCGCCGGGTGGTCCGTTCTCCGCCGGTGCGAACCTGGAAGAAGCCATGCCGGCCTTCATGATGGGCGGCGCCAAGGGTATCGAGCCGTTCGTCAAGAAGTTCCAGGACGGCATGATGCGCGTGAAGTACGCCGGCGTGCCGGTCGTGTCCGCTGCTTCGGGTATCGCACTGGGCGGCGGCTGTGAGTTGATGCTGCACTCGGCCAAGCGCGTCGCTGCGCTGGAAACGTACATGGGTCTGGTGGAAGTGGGCGTGGGCTTGGTGCCGGCGGGCGGTGGCTTGAAGGAAGCCGCGCTGGCTGCTGCCACGGCTGCGCAGGCGGCGGGCAGCACCAACATCCTGCAATTCCTGACCAACCGCTTCCAGGCGGCGGCCATGGCCAAGGTGTCGTCTTCCGCGCTGGATGCGCAGAAGATCGGCTACCTGCAACCGACCGACACCATCGTCTTCAACGTGCACGAACTGCTGCACGTGGCGCGCAACGAAGTGCGTGCGCTGTCCGACTCGGGCTACCGCGCGCCGCTGCGTCCGGTGGGCATTCCGGTGGCGGGCCGCTCGGGCATCGCGACCATCAAGGCGTCGCTGGTGAACATGCGCGACGGCGGCTTCGTCTCGCAGCACGACTTCACCATCGCCGCGCGCATTGCGGAAGCCGTGTGCGGCGGTGATGTGGAAGCCGGTGCACTGGTGGACGAAGACTGGCTGCTGGCGCTGGAGCGCAAAGCCTTTGTGGATCTGCTCGGCTCCGCCAAGACGCAGGAACGCATCATGGGCATGCTGCAGACCGGCAAGCCGGTGCGCAATTAATCGCCGCGACGACAGAGAAAGGAATTTCATCATGACCAAGCAATTGCAAGACGCCTACATCGTCGCCGCGACGCGTTCCCCGATCGGCAAGGCACCCAAGGGCACGCTCAAGAACCTGCGCCCGGACGATCTGCTGGCGACCATCCTCAAGAGCGCTGTCGCCCAGGTGCCGAACCTGGATCCGGCGCTGATCGAAGACGCCATCGTCGGCTGCGCGATTCCCGAAGCGCAGCAGGGCCTGAACGTGGCGCGTATCGGCGCGCTGCTCGCCGGCCTGCCCAACAGCGTGGGCGGCGTGACCGTCAACCGCTTCTGCGCTTCGGGCCTGACGGCCGTGGCCATGGCGGCGGACCGTATCCGCGTGGGTGAATCCGATGTGATGATCGCCGCCGGTGTCGAATCGATGAGCATGGTGCCGATGATGGGCAACTCGCCGTCGATGTCGCCGGAGATCTTCACGCGTGACGAGAACGTCGGCATCGCCTACGGCATGGGCCTGACCGCCGAGAAGGTCGCCCAGCAATGGAAGATCTCGCGCGAGGCGCAGGACGCGTTCTCGCTGCTGTCGCACCAGAAGGCGCTGGCCGCTCAGCAGGCTGGTGAGTTCAAGGACGAAATCACCCCGATCGAGATCATCGAGAAGTTCCCGAACCTGGGCACGGGCGCCGTCGACATCAAGACGCGCACGATGTCGCTGGACGAAGGCCCGCGCGCCGATACGTCCGTCGAAGGTCTGGGCAAGCTGCGCGCGGTGTTCGCCAACAAGGGCAGCGTGACGGCCGGCAACAGCTCGCAGACGTCGGACGGCTCGGGCGCGCTGATCCTGGTGTCGGAAAAGATCCTCAAGCAGTTCAACCTGGTGCCGTTGGCGCGCTTCGTGTCGTTTGCGGTGCGCGGTGTGCCGCCGGAGATCATGGGCATCGGCCCGAAGGAAGCCATTCCGGCTGCGCTGAAGGCGGGTGGTCTGACGCAAGATCAACTCGACTGGATTGAGCTGAACGAAGCGTTTGCCGCACAGTCGCTGGCTGTGATTCAGGACCTGGGTCTGGACACCAGCAAGATCAACCCGCTGGGCGGCGCGATTGCGCTGGGCCACCCGCTGGGCGCGACCGGTGCCATCCGCGCCGCCACTGTTGTGCATGGCCTGCACCGTCGCAACCTGAAGTACGGCATGGTGACGATGTGCGTCGGCACCGGCATGGGCGCCGCAGGCATTTTCGAACGCATGTGACCCCACGCAAGGGGGAGGGCTTAGGTCCGGTCTAGGGCCTTCCCCCTGCTTGCAAATCGCCCGTCTCACCACGCATAGTTGCGCAGGCTCGCGCAGCAATACAGAACACAGCGAGCCGAAGCGAGCGGCCCGGCCATCGGGCACGCCACAGAAGCGGAACCACGATTCCGCAACAGAGGAGACACATCGCCGGGTCACCGGTGATGCACCAAGAGGAGGGCGCGATGGGTAACACAATCGTGTTGACCGACGCGGCATGCGACATGCCGCGCTCAATGATCGATCAACTGGGTTTGGGCGTGGTGCCGTTCCGCATTCGTGCGGGCGAGCTGTTCGTGGAAGACCGGCGCGACGAAGAAGCGCTTCCGCAGCTCTACCGCAAGTATCTCGTCGACAAGCAAGACCATTACGCCGAGTCGATCCCGCTGCTTGAACGTGAGATTGAGGACTACCTGCTGAAGAACGTGGTCACGCAGCATGACCGCGCCTTGCTGTTGACGATTGCCAGCTCGCGCAGCCACTTCTACAGCCATGCCACTGGCGCGGTGGTGGGCACGACGGCCAAGAGCTTTAAGCCGCGCAAGGATGCAGGCCGCTCGGGCTTATTCGAGTTGACTGTGGTGGACACCGGCGCCATCGGCCCGGGCCAAGCGCTGATGGTGCACGAAGCCGCCCGCATGCTGCGCGAAGGCGCCGAGGTGCGCGACGTGGTGAACGTGATCGAGAACCGCCTGCGCGATGCCTCGCACGTCTACCTCGTGCCCGATGAGTTGCTGTATATGTACACGCGCGCCAAACAGAAGGGCGAGAAGAGCATCACCTGGGGCCGCTACATGATGGGCACGGCGTTCAATGTGCGTCCGCTCATCCATATGCACCGTGGAGAGACTGAGGCCATCGCCAAGGTGCGCGGCTCTGATGAAGGCATCCGCCGGCTGCTCGCGCATACCGAAACCATGATCGCCGAGGAGCGTCTGGCCACGCCCGTGGTGGCGATCACCTATTCCGGTTCGCTCGACACCGTGCGCCGCATGGAGCCGGTGCAAGCGTTGATGCGAACCGCGCAGGACCACGGCGTGGAAGTACTGCTCGCGCCGATGAGCTTGACCGTGGCGTTGAACGTGGGGGCCAACGCGTTCTCCGTCGGTTATCTATCGGATTCCCCTGTGCCAATCTAGCGGCACAGGTTTCACCCTGGAGTTTTCATGTCGATTCGTACCGAGACCGCAGACGGCGTCCTCACACTCACCTTCGACCGGCTGGACCGCAAGAACGCCATCACCGCCGCGATGTACCAGACGCTGGCGGATGCACTGGTGGCCGCCGAGACCGATCCCGCCATCCGCGTGATCGTGCTGGCGGGCCACGAAAGCGTGTTCACGGCCGGCAACGATCTCGAAGACTTCATGAAGCATCCGCCCAAGGACGAGAGCGCCCCGGTCCACCAGTTCCTCAAGGCGATCAGCACGGCAACCAAGCCGCTGATCGCCTCGGTGAGCGGTGCGGCTGTTGGCGTGGGTACGACCATGCTGCTGCATTGCGATCTTGTGTATGCGTCGGAGACTGCCAAGCTGTCGATGCCGTTCGCGCAATTGGGCCTGTGCCCGGAAGCCGCATCGAGTCTGTTGCTGCCGCAACTGGCCGGCTATCACCGCGCGGCCGACAAGCTGCTCTTCGGCGAGCCGTTTGACGCGAACGAAGCGCGCGAGCTGGGTTTGGTCAATCGCGTGCTGCCGGCAGGCGAGCTCGATGCCTTCGTGCGCACGCAGGCGCGCAAGCTGACGCTGCTTCCGCCCGCATCGCTGCGTGCGACCAAGCGACTGATGAAGGAAGGCGCTGCGCCGGACATCGCCGCACGCATGTCGCTGGAAGGCAAGCAATTCGGCGAGATGCTGCGTGCGCCCGAAGCGCGTGAGGCGTTCACGGCGTTCTTTGAGAAGCGCCGGCCGGACTTCTCCAAATTCAACTGAGCGCGTTGTCCGCGCACAAAAGAAAACCCGGCATGGCCGGGTTTTTTCATGGAGTGCTGGCGCCTCAGACCGCAGGCAGCACGCGCGGCTTGCGGGTCTCGTCGGTGGCCACGTAGGTCAGCGTGGCTTCCGTCACCTTGACGGTCGCGTGGCGGCCGTTGCTGCCCATGCGCTGCGCATAGACCTCCACATCCACAGTGATCGACGTGCGGCCGGTCTTGACCACGTTGGCGTAGAAGCTCACCAGGTCGCCCACATACACGGGCTGCTTGAAGACGAAGGAGTTGACTGCGATGGTCGCCACGCGGCCGTTGGCGCGCACGACTGCGGGAATCGACCCAGCAATGTCCACCTGCGACATGATCCAGCCGCCGAACACGTCGCCATGCACGTTGGCGTCAGATGGCATCGGCATCACGCGCACGGCGGGCTGCTTGTCGGCGGGCAGCGTGACGGTTTCAGTGGGGGCTTGGGTATCGGACATGATGATGCAGGGCAGCATTGAAGCGGAGCGGGCCCCAGCCGAGTAGGCACACGGCGAACCGGGGTGATCGGTGGGAGAATACACAATCCGCCATTTTATTGCACCGCACATGCGTCGCTTCCCCGCCTCCTCCGAACCGCCCCCGCCCGGGGCTAACCGTGGCGACTGGCGCACCATCAAGAGCCTGCTGCCATACCTGCTGGCGTACAAGTGGCGGGTGGGGCTGGCGCTGTCGTTCCTGATTGCCGCTAAGGTCGCCAACCTGGGTGTGCCGATGGTCATGAAGCGGCTGATCGATTCGATGAACGTGTCGCCGTCGGACCCGCGCGCGCTGCTGGTCGTGCCGGTCGGCATCATCATCGGTTACGGGCTGCTGCGGTTGTCGACATCGCTGTTCTCCGAGCTGCGCGAAATCCTCTTTGCGAAGGTGACGGAGAGCTCCGTGCGCACGCTCGCGCTGCAGGTGTTCCGTCATCTGCATGCGCTATCGCTGCGCTTTCACCTGGAGCGCCAGACCGGCGGCATGAGCCGCGACATTGAACGCGGCACGCGCGGCATCCAGTCGCTCATCTCCTATTCGCTGTACAGCATCCTGCCGACGTTGGTGGAAGTCGGCCTCGTCATCACGTACTTCTTTGTGAAGTACGACGTGTGGTTCGCGCTCATCACGTTCTGCGCGCTGGTCAGCTACATCGTCTTTACGGTGACGGTGACGAACTGGCGCACGCACTTCCGCCGCAAGATGAACGAGCTGGATTCGCGCGCCAACCAGAAGGCGGTCGATTCACTGCTGAACTTCGAGACGGTCAAGTACTTCGGCAACGAAGAGTACGAAGCGCGCCGCTATGACGAGAACCTGAAGCACTATCGCGCCGCCGCGATCCGCTCGCAGAGCTCGCTGTCGATCCTGAACTTTGGTCAGCAGGTCATCGTGGCGACGGCGCTCATCCTGATCCTGTACCGCGCCACGCAGGGTGTTGCGGCAGGGCACATGACGCTGGGCGATCTCGTGCTGGTCAACACGCTGATGCTGCAGATCTACATTCCGCTCAACTTCCTGGGCGTGATCTACCGCGAGCTAAAGCAGGCCGTGACCGACATGGACCGCATGTTCCACCTGTTGCAGACCAACCGCGAAGTGGCCGACAAGCCCGATGCCCAGCCGCTGGCCGTGCGGGCTGGCGAAGTCCGCTTCGCGCATGTCGACTTCAGCTACGAGGCCAAGCGCCAGATTCTGTTCGATGTCGATTTCACGATTCCCGCCGGCACCACCACGGCCGTGGTCGGACAAAGCGGCTCGGGCAAGTCCACGCTCGCGCGGTTGCTGTTCCGCTTCTATGACGTGAAGTCCGGTGCGATTGAAATCGACGGCCAGGACCTGCGCGACGTCACGCAGGCCAGCGTGCGCGCGGCCATCGGCATCGTCCCGCAAGACACGGTGCTCTTCAACGACAGCATCTACTACAACATCGCCTACGGCCGGCCTGAGGCGACGCGCGAGGAGGTGATCGAAGCCGCCCGCGCCGCGCAGATTCACCACTTTGTCGAATCGCTGCCCGACGGCTACGACACGCAAGTCGGCGAGCGGGGCCTGAAGCTCTCCGGTGGTGAAAAGCAGCGCGTGGCGATCGCGCGCACCTTGCTCAAGCGTCCTCCGATCCTGGTGTTCGATGAAGCGACCTCCGCGCTGGACTCGCGCACCGAGCACGCCATCCAGGAAGAGCTGATGAGCCTGGCGCAGAACCACACCACGCTGGTGATTGCGCATCGGCTGTCCACCATCGTGCGGGCGCACCAGATTCTGGTGATGGAGCACGGCCGCATCATCGAGCGCGGCACGCACGAACAACTGCTGCGTGCCGACGGACGTTACGCGCAGATGTGGCGCATGCAGGCGCGCGAGCCGGAGCGCGTGGCGGAAGAAGCGGAAGACGCATAAGCAGGCTGGGGAGAGCAGGCAATGGAACTCAAATGGCTGGAAGACTTCATCAGCCTGGCGGAGACGCGCAGCTTCTCGCGCTCGGCTGAATTACGACACGTCACGCAGCCGGCGTTTTCGCGCCGCATTCAGTCGCTGGAAGCTTGGCTCGGTAACGAGTTGATCGATCGTTCGAGCTATCCCACGCGCCTCACGCCCGCCGGCGAGGTCTTCTACGAACAGGCGCTGGCGATGCTCGCGCAGGTGAGCGAGACGCGCGCGCTCATGCGCGGTCAGCGTCCGGCAAGCGCATCGACGATTGACTTTGCGGTGCCGCACACGCTGTCGCTCACGTTTTTCCCCGATTGGCTGGCGCAGGTGGAAGAGAAGATCGGCAAGCTGCAATGCCGGTTGCGCGCGCTCAACGTGCACGACGCGGTGATGACGCTGGTGGAAGGCGGCTGCGATCTCGTCATGGTCTATCACCACGCGCGCCAGATGATCCAGCTCGACCCGACGCGCTACGACATGCTGGTGTTGGGCACCGAGCGGCTTTCGCCGTTTTCCAAGCCCGATGCGAACGGGCGACCGATCTACCGGTTGGCGCCCGCTGCGCGCAAGCCGATCGCTTATCTCAGCTACACCCCCAACGCGTTTCTGGGGCGCATGGTGGATGTGCTGCTGGAGAACTCGCCGGTGGCGCCGCTGCTCGACAAGTGTTACGAGACCGATATGGCCGAAGCGCTCAAGGTGATGGCGCTGGCCGGCCACGGCGTGGCCTTCCTGCCCGAGAGCGCGGTGCGCGACGACGTTGCCGCCGGGCGGCTGGTGCGCGCGGAAGGCAAGGGCGGCGGCACGCTGTCGATCGAAATGGAAATCCGGCTCTATCGTGAGCATCCGCAGAACGGCGCCCCCGATCGGCGCCACCCGCAATCCAAGCGCAAACGGGAGTTGATCGACACGCTGTGGAGCGCGCTGGCGAGTTGAATTGCGTATCACTGGTGCGCCAGCGCGGATTCTTTTGCCTACGTGTTCGCTCGACAAACCATAGCGACAAGATTGCCATCTTGTTGATCCAGTATCAGTTGTGCGCCGGAGCTGCCTTTTGTTTTTTCGGCAGCGAGCGCGAGCGCAAGCCACGGGGCGGCGACCCCCGCCGCACCGATTGTTCGCGCCAGCTCTATGACTGGCGCATCGTTAGCGGGCCCATCCAGACTCCCGAGCGCGTTCGCCAGCGGCTCTGTCAATCCCGCATTCCAGACAGATTCAATGTTTCCATCTGTACGGTGCCCCAGCGCAAGGGGGTTGGCGAGGCCTTGGGCAACCGATTCAATATCGCTGCGGGTCGGGCGATGCGCATAAACCAAGGATGTCGAACCGCGTGATCCGGCCGATGTGCTGCCGAGGAGCACCGCCGCTCCAGCTTCCGCCTGTCCCACCTGCATCTCACCGCTGATTGCGCCGCGCAGTTGTACGGCAATGGCAAGGTGGCGCGAGTCACGCGTGTGCGTGTCGAGCCAACTATCGATGGCGTAAAGCGACGTTGGTTCCAGCAGTTGGATGTCCTCTGCCCGTTCCAACCCAAGCGTCACCCATGCCCGCGTGATTGCTACTTCCCCAGCCTTGCGCTTCAGTATTGAGTCGAGGCTCAACCAGACTATGGTTTGGCTCGAGTCCTTCAGCTCGTGTGCAAGAGGACGAACGAGTTCAACAAGCAGCCATTCGAGTCACTCTGCGTGCCGTTCGGCCTCATCGGCTCTGTCGCCTCGCACAAGGGGCCAGTTCTGAATAACGAACCCCTTGATTTTCTCCGGCTTCCGAACCTGGATTGCATTCTCAATGCTGCCCTGACCAGGCACCCCGGAGAGATGCCAGGATTGCCCGATTACCACAAAAGGCACGCTGGCACCCACATGCAATCGCTCTTCTTCTTGGTCGATGGCAGCGTTGTGGGCAAGAGCGTTTTGCAATTGGTTGGTATGCAGGAATCACCAGCCGGAATACGCGAATAGCCACGTGAGGAACGGCAAGCCGAAACTGCGAATCCAGAACCACGGCGCGTGCGTCGGACGATCCGCTGGCCATGTTGCAATGCTGAGCGCGGCGCCGACCACCATGATGACAAATAGCGCGATCAGCCAAGGAGCGATGGCTTGCTGTTCGTCTGGAATCTCGGTTCGCTCGGGGAGGGCGTCAAAATCGATGGGCATTAATGTACGCTGGTCTTGCCGGGTTCGGTGTTCGAATGTTTCGTCATCGTTTTTTCTTGGTAATATTTTTCATGATGTAGTCGAATGATTCTTTGTCTCTTTCTGTTAGTAGTTGTGATGCGATTGAGTGATATGCCGCGTCATTATCTTGATTGGGTGGGTCGCATGCAATCACGTTCTGTATTCCGAGATTTTCAAGAACTATTTCTGATAGCCGTGTTTTGATTTTCATGTCCTTCGCTTGCTGGAAGGTGTTCAGCACTCCTTTTGCACTTGGAAGAGGTTCGTTAAGCATGGCATTCGTATCGCTCTCAACGCTATCTCGCTTGCCAACTCTCCATAGATCTCGGTTGGAATCCCATTCGCCACCACAAATTTCCCCCGTCAAATTACTCACTACGCAGCCTGTTTTGGTGTTCAAGACAGGACAATACTGCCGACTTTGTGTTGGCTCTGAGTCTCTATCGTTCGGGTTGGTCAATTTCCCGATTCTATCAATGAGGAGGACTGCGAATCTTCCGGTTGGCGAGATCGCTACGTCATTTGGACCGGAAAACAATACTCCGCCGGAATTCGTTAGTCTTTCCATGGGGAGAATGTCAATTTCTTTTCCGTTTCTTATCTTGAAAGTAGCTTTGGCGTATCCAGGTCCGAATCCGTAGCTTTCCGATGATCTGTCTTGGAAGATAATCGAGGTTTTTTTTGTGAGCTTAATTTCGTCGCTAAAGGCGTATGCGGAAATTGAGGTGGTGGCGATGAGGATTAATAATTTCGCTTTATTTTGTCTCATTTTATTTCGAATCTAGCTTAGTTTGTTTTTCATTGCCTGGTAGCGGCCGGGCGCTACAGGTACGCCTTGAACTACAGCCATTGCTCGACTGTTGCCGTAATCTTCTACAATTATTCGTTCGTAGTTTTCTCTGTTCTCACCCCAATCCGACGGGTTTGTTGAGGCGATTGGATTGTTTGTGAAAAATCGCCTCAAGGAATTTCCAATATCTCGTCGAACATAAGCGGGGCGGTTAACATGTTGGTCCAGGGCGGTCGCGCGGCCAAGATCAGATTGAAAATATTCTCCTATTGGGTGGTTGTATCCAATTGGATTTATTGGAAGGATTTCATTTCGTAATCTCGATAAGAAGTCCAATAATTGTCGGCGTTCGTAGCGTTTGTCATTCAATGCGTTGACAAGTGCGCCGAGCGGAAGGTTGGTGATGGACTTTTGGTACGTGTCTGGAGAGCAACCTTGTCTGATAAGTGTCTTCAGATTGCTTCCTGTTACCTTGGTTCCGCCCGTGATATCCGGGTGGGAATAGAACATTTTTGCTCCGCTCCCACTCCCTTCTACACTCCACCCGCATTTTTCGAAAAGCTCCTGATACGCAGCCTCATCAACACTGCGGAATAGCGCAACCTGAGTAGGTAGTTCTCCACCGCCGATTGGGTTGATGGTCTTTTGCATTGCTCCGGCAGTCACAATCTCGCTATCATAGGACTGGACAGCATCTAGCTTTCCCTCATTTGGTGACATGGCGATCAATATCCGACGTTCTCTAGCGGATATTTCGCCGAATTGCGCTAATTCTTCCAGCACTACGGAGCCATCTAGTGGGCGAGTACCCCAGTACACGGGGCCATATGCGGAACCTAAACGAGTTACCTTGAACTTGTTCGCGTAACAGCATCCGCATTCGCATTGCTTCGCCGCTGCCCAAAAATTCCCCACCAACGCAATCGGATGAATGTGAAACACCTCCGGACTGCTTGGAAACGGCTGCCCCACTTTCGCGCTCACCTCGTCCCACCACACAAGCTTCTTGAGCCGCTCAATCTCCGCCTTGTGATACGGCTCCTCGTCAATGCGCTTGAGCACCGTCTCGAAGAAGCTCTCGTACTCGCTCTGGCTGGCCCATTCACTGCGGTGCTTTAGCATCAACCGTGATGCCCGGAAGCGCAGCCATTTGTTGTCCCGGAGGGCACGCAGTTCGTCGGCAGCGCGGGCCTCGTTGCGCATGGGCGAAAGGGCAAGGTAGAAGTTGCAGGCCAGTGGCTTGAGATTCTGGATGTCGCCCGTCGCTGGTTTGTCTTCGTTCAGCGCGTAATCCAGATAGCCGTCCACGGTGCGGCACATGGTGGGGTTGCCTCCGTCGCTGCCGGTGACGGTTTCGAAGTCGATCCAGGCGTGAGGGGATTGGCGCATGACGCCGCCATTGGGCGGCATCTGCCGGTTGCGAACCCAACCGCTAATATCTTCGTGGCGGCTGTTGGCGCTGGTCACGTACCACCACGGTTGCCCGGGGCCTGGGCCGTTGTCTTTCGGTCCTTTGTGTTCGGCGGGAAACGCATCGAGCGCCGCTTGGCTATAGGTTTGAACGACGGCTGTTTGCGGGGCGTCGGCGCCTTCTTCGTAAACAGGGTTGCCCTGCGCGTCCGCTTTCTTGATCTGGAAGAGCTTGACGCCCTTGTCGATGTGCAGCAGAGGGAGTTTGCTTAGATCGACAATGTCCTTGGCGGCTGCGCGGCTCCTGGCCAGGAAATCGGGCAGATCACCTCCACAGAACACCTCGATGTGCACCATCCGGTGCTCCTGCTCAGGAGCATCCGACTGCCAATAGTGGCCCAGGTGCCCAATCAAATCGCCTGTGTTGATGCGGATTGGGGTGGCGAGCGCAACGACTCGATCGCTGAGCGCTTGCGAGATGATGGGCTTGAGCAGTAGGTGCCCATGTTCCTTGCCGAGATACACCCAGCCTCTGTCGGCGCCATCGCGGACGTAACTCGCCACCTCGGGCGGCAGGATGGTGCCCGATTCGATGGCTTCGATCTTTCCCCAGAGCCCTTTCTTGCGCTTCTCGCCGATGCGCACTCGTGCGCCACGGGGCAAGATGCCCAGAATCGTGCCGTGTCCTGGTTGATCGCGGATGTTCAGGCCGATGTGCTCGACTGGTGTGGGGATATTCGCGGTGGCTTTGGGCTTGTCCGAGGCGTACTCGGTCACTTCATGGGCACGCGCCCAATACGCTGGTGGTTGCATACCCTTTTGCTCGTACTCGGCCACGCTCTGTAGGTGCATGTACAGGCTGAAGAAGGTCAGCCGATTGCCTGCCGGGTATTCGAGCGTGTGCCGCACCAGGGTGAAGGCGGAGCTGTAGCGGCCTGTGATAAAGGCGGAACTGTCGTTGTCCGTTTGAGCGGGCTTGTCACTGTCTGCCGCAATCTGGCCGGTGAGCGGAGCACGGTTCATGCGGTAGGCAATGATTTCACCTGCGGCGATGCCGCGCGCCCCGTGTGCGAGATCAAGATGCTGGCCCGCACCATTCGCTG
>Ga0070659_100002661_pt1 | contig 12708 bp, 14 predicted proteins | sample KBSC23metaG_FD_64666 | JGI IMG/M metagenome (GOLD analysis project Ga0070659, IMG submission 64666) | Corn rhizosphere microbial communities from Kellogg Biological Station, Michigan, USA - KBS C2-3 metaG | ecosystem: Host-associated > Plants > Roots > Rhizosphere > Soil ...
ACAAAAGTGCGAGTCTCGTGACACTCAAGGCCAAGCCCGGCCAGCGTGACGAGGTCAGGCGCGTCTGGGAAAAATACGCCCGCGACTACGTCAGCGGGAGCAAGCTCGGCCTCTACTACTGCTACGACGACAACGACCCCGACAGGATCATCGTGTTCGGACTTGGCGATCAGGCCAGTATCCGCGAGTTCGCGCAGCAACCCTGGTTCCCCGACTATCAACGCGACACGCATGCGCTGCTTGCCGAGCCGGGCGAGATCCGCAGCACGACGCCGCAGTATGTGAAGGACAGTGCATAGTCGGGATGCCCGTCGCCGGCGGTTGCCGCCCGCGCGGCGAGCAGCGTGGTGACATGGTTGCTCCTGATGAGGCGCGGACGAAATCAGGGCACGGCGCGCGCCGCCAGCCAGGGCGCCAGCGACAGCCGCCAGATATGGTTGTTGCCGTTGTCCCATGCGCTCCTGCGCGCCAGATCCTCGCGCGTCTGCGCAGGCGCGCGCGGGTAGCCCGCCTTCGCCGTGTAGTTGCTGGTGAAATACAGCGTGCGTCCGTCCGGGCCCAAGTGCGAGCCCCAGGGTTCGTAGCAGTTCACCGGCTCGCCCCAGCCGTCGCCGCGCCGGTCAACCCGCCACAGGTGGCCGCCGTGCAGTGCCGGTCCGCCGGCCGTGTCGGCGCGGTTGGACGTGTACACCAGGAACGAGCCGTCCGGCGCCATCGCCGGATCGTGATCCTGCCACTGCCCGGAGAACGGCGCGATCTGTGGCGCGCTCCAGCTGTCGCCGATCCTGTGCGATTCCATGATGAAACCGTTCCAGTGGGCCTGCTGGTCGAAGTAGACGGTGTTGCCGTCGGGGGCGAAGGTCGGGCAATCCACGCCGGATGGGCCGGAGATGGTACCGGGGGCGAGGATCTCCGGGGTGGCGGGTGCCGTGTCGGCGGTGTGGGCCGCGCCGGTGCCGGACAGGGCCAGCGCGAGGAGGCTGCAGGCGAACGGGGCGAGCGGGCGGCAGCCATGCGTGTTCCTCGACGCGATGATGGTGCAGCCGAGTCTGCGCAGCGGTGTTGGTGTGTCGCTGCCGCTTTGTGACGAGCGGGGACTCGCCGTGACCAATGGTTGTCGGCACGGGACAATCGGCTCCGCCTCGCCGCGGAGCCGGTGCGCTGCACGCCAAGCCCGTTGCAGGAGCACGCGCGCGATGCTCTCGCCCCTCCCTCGCTCATTTCCCGAACGGCCCGTTCCCACCGTTGACGCCAGCAAGCCTCGCACCCCCACTTCGTCGTGCCTGCGAAAACGGACACCGCACTCCGTGCACCCTGCACCCCCACCTCGTCATGCCTGCGAAGGCAGGCATCGCACTTCAGCTGGTACGCTTGCGGCGAAGCTTGCGCGTAGAGCAGGAGCTTTCGTCTGCCTGCGGCAGCCGAGTCACTTTCTCCTGGGTGGTGGTCGCTAACCTGAATTTAGCAGCGCGTAGCCGCGTAGCGAATGAGCGTCCGCTGGAATTAAGTCAGGCGTCATGCTCACGGCGCCAACTTGAGAAGAGCAGAGCCCGCATTTACAGGGTAGATGAAGCCATCTGGCGCTCGTTCTGACAGGATGCGTTTCGTGACGCCTAACGCCTGAACTTGACGGGAGGTCTCCTAAGAATTGTTAGACCGCACCCCCAGCTCGTTCTTGCATGAACTGTTGGGCAGCGGACTCCCAGTTTTGTCCGTCAAACGGGCGAATCTTGAGATTCGATAGGTCAATACCGTCAACACAGCGCAGATTCACAACCCATATTGCGGGGTTGATTCTTGGGTGGCTGAAGGGGCTGACGCCACAATTTTTGCAGAAGTAGTGCGTGGCCGTCATGGTGCCGAATTGGTAGACGCCGAGATCAGCCTCCCCGGTCAGAATGCGGAAGTGCGCATTGTCGATGCCGTGCCAGATGGCGCCTTTCATGTAGCAAATCGAGCAGTTGCACTCCATGGCTGCGCCAACATTACCGTCAAGTTCGAACGTGATGCGTCCACAGTGACACGACCCTTTGTGTGTTTGCATGACGGAGTCCTTGAGTGCGGTCTGACGCCCGAAATCAGGGGCGCGAGCCCGCGTAGCGGGTGAGCGTCTGCTGGGTTGAAATGTTCGACGGCGCCGTTGGCTGCATGATCACCGATCAGCCCAGCACCGCCGGTGTTCCATGAACATGTCGATCGTCCGTCAACTGCTTCACCATGAAGTCTGCCACGTCGGCACGCGAGATGGACGCTAGGAGCGCTCTCTCCCTGACGTTCTCGCCGCTTCGATATTTCCCCGTGTACAGCCCATTCGTCAATCGTGGGGGACGTACGATCACCCAATCCAGTGCACTTCGCTTGATGAGCGCTTCCTTCCTGGCGTGATCCTCCATCACGTTGCGCAACAAGAGCGGTAACACGATGTACCGATCCACCAGGCCCAATTGCCTGCCGCTGCCACTGACGCCGAGCATCGACAAGTAGACGAACCGGCGCACCTTTGCATGATCCATGGCTCGAATGATGTGTTGGACACCATCGATCAAGGCCGGATCCGAATTCAAGGAATTGCCGGAACCCAAGGCGCTCGCGACGGCGTCGGTATCCCTGACCGCACGCTCCACCGACGCGTACTCCGCCACGTCGCCAACCCTCACAGCAAGGTTGGCATGCCTGATTTCGAACTTGGCGGGATCGCGAACGAATGCGCCAACCGAGTGCCCATGGTCAAGTGCTTGCCTGACCACCTCACGCCCGGTCGCACCGGATGCACCGAACACGAGCACGTTCATGGATTCGACTCACTCGTTGATAGTTGAATAAACGGTATGCTAGCATATAGTTCGTCAACGAACTATATATCAGGCCTCACGCGAGATGAATGCGCAGATACGCAGGACTGAAGAAGGTGACTTTGCGGCCATCCTGGCCACCATCAACAATGCCGCCGAGGCTTATCGCGGCGTAATACCCGCTGACCGGTGGCGTGAGCCCTACATGCCTGGGGATGAGTTGCGCCAGGAGATTTCGCGCGGGGTAGAGTTCTGGGGAATGTTCGACGGCAACCGTCTACGGGGTGTCATGGGCATCCAGGACAAGCGAGACGTTTCCCTGATCCGTCACGCTTACACGACTACCGCGCTCCAGGGCAAAGGCGTTGGCACGAGCCTCCTCCACCACGTCCAGTCCTTGACGAGCAAGCCGATGTTGATTGGCACGTGGGCTGCTGCGTCCTGGGCCATTGCGTTCTACCAAAAGAACGGATTCCAGCTGGTGTCTCCGGCCGAGAAGAATCGGCTCCTTGGCACGTACTGGTCAATCCCGCATCGCCAGGTTGAAACCTCCGTCGTCCTGGCTGACGGGGAATGGATGGATAACCACAGCCACGATGGATGACACCCAACCAGTCCTCGGAAACGGACGTCAGTTCCGCAGGCTTCGCCTGTTCCGCTGACGTCGCCCACCTCAGGCGTTAGTCCCATGAGCCAATCGACACAACGTTCCCTTTGCGAATCCATTGAAGCCATGGAGTCTGCCTTTCGCGCCGCGGCCTCCAGGATCGAGGGCGTTCCCGTCGATGATCTGGTGTTGCTTCGGATGCTGCAGATGGTCGCTCCCGCACTGGAAGCGGCGTTCAGCCGCGAGGTCAGGAAGCACGCCGGGATCGGCAAGACCGAGTTCCGTGCCCTGATGCTGTTGCTGGGCAAGGGCGGCTGCGCTGCGCCCAGCGAATTGTGCAATTTCGACCACCTCGGACGCGCCAACATGACGCGCGTGGCCGATGTATTGGTGAAGCACGGGTTGGCGACACGTGCCGAGGATGTGGACGATCGCCGCCGCATCGCGCTGTGCATTACTCCCAAGGGACGCAAGCTGGTGATGCGCCTGGTTCCGAACCTGGCTGGTGGTGAGGCGGCGGTGTTTGAAGGGATCGGCGCGGGCCAGCGACACCAGGTTGCCGGCGCTCTCCGACGTCTTGCCGCCAACCTCGATGCCTGGAATCGCGTGCAGCGCTGAACCTCGGATCCCGCGCCACCTTCGGCGCGGCCGTTTCGAGCCCCATGCGGGAAACATCATGCGGGAAAACATCACCCAGAACGAACGGAACCTGTCGCCCCCAGCTCTATGGTTCGCCGGATCGGATTGCGCGATTCACCCGCGGGCGCCCGTCGGATACTGCCGATGACGGCGGCGCGTCGATTCCGCCTCGTCGTGGGGATTTCCGGTGCCACCGGCATCGCCCTGGGTGTGCGTGCGCTGGAACTGGCGCGCGCAGCGGGCGCGGAAACCCACCTCGTGGTCACCCGTCCCGCCGATCGCACGCGTGCCTACGAGACCGATCTGTCTGCCAAGCAATTGCGAGCGCTCGCGGACTTCACGCACGCTATCGACAACATCGGCGCCGCGATTGCCTCGGGCTCGTTCGAGGTCGATGCGATGCTGGTGGCACCCTGCTCGGCGCACACGCTGTCCGCGATTGCCTACGGCACGGGCGACAACCTGCTGACCCGTGCCGCCGATGTCACGCTCAAGGAACGCCGCCGCCTGGTTCTGCTGGTACGGGAAACCCCGCTGACCCTGGCCCACCTGCGTGCGATGACTGCGGTGACCGACATGGGCGGCGTGATCATGCCGCCGTTACCGGCTTTCTACCTGCGCCCACAAAGCGTGGACGACATCGTCACGCACACCGCGGGGCGCGCGCTGGATTTGGTGGGCGTCAAGATCGCGGATCTCGCCCGCTGGCAGGGCGATCCCGTCCTTCCCGAACCAGAGGGTCGCGCCGTCGCGCACCACGGATTCGAAATGACCGCGGCCACAAACCCGCAACCGGAGGTTTCATGAAACACCTGCGCAGCTTGCGTGAATTCATCGCCGCACTGGAGGCTATCGGTGACATCCAGCCCATCGAGAAACAGGTAGATTGGAATCTCGAGCTGGGAGCCATCGCCCGACGCTCCTACGAGCTGCGCGCACCCGCTCCGCTGTTCACCAACATCAGCGGCGACAAGGACGGGTTTCGCGTGCTCGCCGCGCCCGGCGGACTGTCCGCCATGCCCGGCATGACCTACGCGCGCATCGCGCTTGCGCTCGGCCTGCCGGCGGATGCGAAGGGCGCGGATATCGTCACCGCGCTGGCCGACGCCCGCGCCCGCGCGCCGATCCCGCCGCGCGTGCTGCCGACCGGCCCGTGCAAGCAGAACATCATGCGCGGCGACGAGATCGACCTGCTGCGTTTCCCGACGCCGCTGATTCACGACGGCGACGGCGGGCGTTACATCCAGACCTACGGGCTCAACATCGCCAAGACGCCGGATGGCTCGTGGACCAATTGGTCGATCAACCGGATGATGCTTGTCGACCGAGACCGGTTGGCCTGCCTGATACCACCACCGCAGCATCTCGGCATCATCAAGTCGCAGTGGCAAAAACGTGGCGAACCCATGCCGATCGCCGTCGCGCTCGGCGTCGAACCCGCACTTCCCTACGTCGGCGGCATGCCGCTACCCGAAGGAGCGGATGAGTCGCACTACCTCGGCGCGTACTTCGGCGAGCCGCTCGATGTCGTGCAGGCCGAGTCCGTCGACCTGCTGGTGCCGGCCACCGCCGAGATCATCATCGAAGGCCATGTCTCGCACACCGACACCTACGAAGAAGGTCCGATGGGCGAGTACCCCGGTTACCTCGATCGCCGCAGCGGGCTGCCCCGGCCCGTGTTGCACGTAAGCGCGGTCACTTACCGGGACAACGCGATCCTGCCCGTGGCGGTCGCCGGTGCGCCGGTCGAGGAGGATCACACCGGTTGGGGTATGCCACACGCCGCGGAGATGACCCACGTGCTGCGGCAGGCGAACCTGCCGGTCGCGGCGTGTTGGGGCGTGCTCGAATCCGCCAATCACTGGTGGGTCGTCGCCATAAGGCCCGACTGGCACGAGCGCACCAGGCTGTCGTCGAAGGAGCTCGCGCAGCGGGTCGGCGAGGCCGTGTTCGGCGCCGGCAAGCTCGCCTTCGGTATCCCGAAGTTGCTGTTGATCGAGGACGACATCGATATCGCCGACCCACGCCAAGTCATCTGGGCTTTCGCCAGCCGCGCCCACCCCGAGCACGGCGAGGTGCATTTCGCCAACGAGCCGCAGAACATCCTGCCGGTCTATCTCGACAGCCACGAGCAGCTCAGCTACCACGCGACCAAGGTCGTCTACAACTGCCTGATCGCCGACCGCTTCGCCCCCGGCGATCGCCCCGTGCCGTCGGATTTCGCGCACTCCTGGCCCGAGGATATCCGGAAGAAGATCCTCGCCAACTGGCAAGCCTACGGCTACGCAAACCAGGGAGATCGGGCATGAGCACGACCCGGGCCAATGCAACCACCACCGTGCAAACCTACCAACCCGTTGTCTACGACGCGCCCGTCGAAGGGCCCGCGCTGAGCCGCCTTCATGTCGAGGAAAGGTTCACCGGCGACATCGAAGCATCGAATGTGGTGGAGTTCCTGCTATCCACGACCGCTGATGGAGTGGCAAGTTTTGTCGGCTTCGGACGTGTCGACGGTGAGCTCGCAGGCAAACGTGGCACGTTTCTGTTGCGGGAAACCGGCACGATCAAAGGCAACACGGTCTCTGGCGAGTGGTTCGTGGTACTCGGCTCCGGTACCGGGGAGCTCGCCGGCCTGCGCGGCACCGGCGGGTTCCTCGCCGATCTGGGCCAAGGCGCCACGACCCACCTCGACTATTCGTTCGAATGAAACCCGAGTATCGAACGAAGCCATCCATGTCACGCATCCTGCTCACCAACGGAAACATCCCGCTGCGTTGGCCATCGACGACCAGGCTCGGGCGGCGTGTTGCCGTGCGCAAATAGAGCAAATCGTCATGAGTACCACTACGAGCGAACCCGTCATCGCCACCGACAGTCGCGAGCAACTGCTGTACATGCTCGCGGAAGCGGCGGAGATCGAGCACAACCTGATGTGCTGCTATCTCTTCGCGGCTTTCAGCTTGAAGCGGGGCGCCGACGAGGGATTGTCAGATGCAGAACTCGACTCCGTGCGTCGATGGCGCAAGGCGACCGTCGCGGTGGCCGTGGAGGAGATGACCCATCTTGCCCTGGTGTCGAACCTCACTGTGGCGCTGGGCGGCGCCGCGCATTTTGCGCGGCCGAATTTCCCCGTCGGTGCGGGACTGTATCCCTCCGGCCTCGCCGTCAGGCTGGCGCCGTTTGATCGGGAAACCTTGCAGCACTTTCTCTATCTTGAACGCCCGGAAGGCGTCGAGGTGCCGGATGGTGCGAGCTTTGTCGGCGCGTCGGGCTACGTGCGCGAGACGGTCGTCGGCAAGGCGATGCCGAGTGCCCAGGACTACTTCACCGTCGGCCATCTTTATCGCGAACTGGAACACGGCGTGCGTGCGATGGTGGCACGGCAGGGCGAGGCCGCGACGTTCATCGGGGATCCGGCGTTGCAGCTCGGTGCCGACTTGATGCCGCTTCCGGGCATGGCGCCCGTGACGAACCTGACAAGCGCCGTCGCGGCCATTGCCACCATCATTCGTCAGGGCGAGGGTGCACGGACTACCGATGCTTCATCGCATTACTGTCACTTCCTCGCCATCGCCAGGGAGTACGACACGCTGGCGGCCGCACGCGCGGATTTCGTTCCACACCGACCGGTTGCGCACAATCCGGTCATGCGAAAGCCGCCGCAGCCCCGCGACAAGGTCTTCGTCGATGCACCCGAGGCGGCCGCTGCCACGGATCTGGCGAATGCAGTGTACGGATTGATGCTGCGCTGTCTCGGACAGTGCTACGCGCACACCAGCCATGGTGCAAGGCGCATTCTCGCCGACACCGCAACCAGCCTGATGTTCGCCATCGTGCCGCTTGCCGACTGGCTGACCACGCTTCCGGCCTCGTCGCAGCATCCGGGCGTGACCGCAGGCATGAGCTTCGCGATGTTGCGCGATGTGGCGCCATTGCCACGTGGCCGTGGAGCGCTGGCGTTCCTTGCCGAGCGGCTGGCCGACTTGGCAGCGACCGCGGCACAGATGGGCAATCGGGGCGCCGCAGCGCCCGCCGAAGCGGTGAAGGTGCTTGCGGGTTCCAGCGCCGCCTTCGCAATCGCCTTGAATGACGCAGAGTCGATGAGTGAACCGGATCGAAGCACTGCGACGCCCGCACCGGCGCCAGCGCCGCAACGCGACGTTCCCGCGAGCATCATCGATGATGGAATCGAGATCGTTCACGGAAAATCCGTCATCCTGCGCTTCGAAGCGAAACGCTGCATCCATTCCCGCTATTGCGTTCTGCGCCTTCCCAACGTGTACAAGGCGAACGTCGGGGGTGCGTGGATCGATCCCGACGCCGCGACCGTCGAGGCCAATATCGGCGTTGCCCACGATTGCCCCTCCGGTGCGATCCGTTACGAGCGCGGCGACGGCGGATCGGCGGAGCCCGCACCGCTCGTCAACCAATGGCGCGTGCTGGAAAACGGGCCTTACGCCGTACGCGCGCCCATTGTGTTGAGCGGCACGGTTGTCGGGTTCCGTGCCACGCTGTGCCGCTGCGGCGCCTCGATGAACAAACCTTTCTGCGACGGCTCCCACCACGAACTCGGCTTCGTTGCGACGGGCGAGCCCGCCACGGGCGAATTCAAGGCACTCGCCATCCGCGACGGCAAGCTCGAGGTCGAGCCCCAGCGCAACGGGCCGCTGCGCGTGTCGGGAAACCTGGAAATCATCTCCGGCACCGGCCGGACGGTGATGAAGACAACCAGCGCTGCGTTCTGCCGCTGCGGCCACTCGGCAAACAAACCCTACTGCGACGGCACCCACGCGAAGATCGGATTCGAGGCTGATTGAGTGAAGGACCCTGCATGACCGAGAGCCCGCTTTACGCTCGATCCGGGCATATATCCATCACACCTTATCTTGCGGTGGACACAGCCTCGGTGATTTCACACTCACCGAGTCTTGGCTTTGGAGCGAGCCAGCAATCTCCAGTATGGCGTGGGACTGATTTGTGAGGAATCGGCAGTAGCGCTGCGCTTTGGCTTCGACCATGGCACGGAGATTCTCCTTGCCCAGTGAGCATCATCGTTGGAGACAAATCGGATGGCGGTCAGATCGTCAACAGGTGTCCGTGCGACAGCTGGCGACGCCATGGTTTGGCTCCGGGTTTTGCGCTCGCCTCGGCGCCCCTGAATCGACTTACCAGGGTTCTTGCCGGTGGGCGTTGAAGAAGCCTCCCGTAGGCCCATCATCTTCGAGCAGCGCCAAGCGAGTCGCGGCGACGGCTCCCTGTTCGACGGACTGGTGACCGCGGTGGCCATTCAGATCTGTCGCGGTAAAGCCGGGATTGGCGGAATTCACCTTTATGCCCGCGTCGTGCAATTCCGCCGCGAGTAGCACGGTGAGCATGTTCAAGGCCGCCTTCGAAGTGTTGTAGCCAAGAAGCTTGACGTGTGCGAATTCCCAGCCGGCCTTGCCGTTGAGTGCGAGGGAACCCAGTTCGCTGGATACGTTGACGATGCGCGCCGAAATCGACTGGCGCAGCAAGGGAAGCATGGCTTGAGTGACAGCCAGGGTACCGAAAAAATTCACCTCGAATACGCGCCGTACGGCATCGATACTGGCCTTGCCCGGCAGGCCGTCGCCATCGCGTCGACAACCTGCGTTGTTGACCAGAATGTCCAGCCGGCCGTGCTCCTTTTCTATGACCGTTGCGGCGGCTTGAATCGTGGCGCTGTTTTCCAGATCGATATGGATGAAGCGAGCAGCTATGCCTTCAGCATGGAGCAGGGAGGCTGCCGCCTTTCCCCGTGTGGGGTCGCGTGCCCCCAGCAGCACATGGATACCGGCCCTTCCCAACTGCCGTGATATTTCGAAGCCGATGCCCTTGTTGGCACCCGTAACGAGCGCCGTGCGAGATGTGACAGCGTGCATTTCCTGAAGTCCTCGATGATTCGTGGTCGGGGAAATCCCGCGATTGACATGTCTCATGACCGCCTGTTGGTGTCTCCCGTTCACCCATGGCGGCAAGCGCATTCGGCGTCACGGTTGGCGCAATCTTCAGGTCGCCATTCGGTTCCTTCAGCCGGTCGCCGCTATCTCTCGATGACCATCCGCGCAGGGTCGATGGGGAACGGACGTCGCATGCCGATGGTGTCGGGCGCGGTTTCGATGAATCCATGTCGTTTGTAGAGCTTCCAACCCGGTGGGTCGCCGAGCAGGTTGACTTGTGCGTCTGGCGATGCACTGTCGATGGCGCTGAGGAGGGCGTCTAGGATGGCGTCGCCGATGCCGTGCCGCTGATGGGCAGGCAGGACCGCCAAGTCGATGATGTGAAAGTAGGTGCCGCCGTCGCTGATGACCCGGCCCATGCCGACGGTCTCGCCGGTGGACCGGTGGATCGCGTGAACCGCGGCCCAGGCGCCGTCGATCCCGCGCCGGATCCGATCCGTGGTCGGTGCGGTGAGGCCCGCATCGCGGCGCAGCCGCAGGTAGTCATCGACGGTCGGCGGGCCAGATTGCAGGTGGTAGGAGACGTTCATGACGGTCACTCTTCACTCTCGGGATCCGCGTTCAAGAGTTCATCCAGAACACCCTCGAACGGCCGGATATTCTCGGGCGCGCACCAAGTGGCGCGGAGATGACGGTTGCCACCCAAGGTCTCGTGGTTACCCGTGTTCCCGGTTCCACGCCGTTCCTGTTCAGCCATGATGTTTTGTCCCTCCCGTACCGGGCCGAGCGGCCCGTGCCCGATTAGCGCGCGACACATGTCCGATGATTCGTAAACATCGTTGCACGCAGTGCGTGCATATTCAAGTGCCGACGCAGGCAGGGAGAATCGGGGAGTCGGCGGGGAACAGGTCGCCCGGGCCAGATCGCCCATAAGAAGCGCGTGCACCGCGCGCAACATCAAGTGCATGAGCTATGGTTCCGCTCGCGAGGAAGGAGTCACAGTCATGTCACGTCGAAGGCGTTGGTCCAGCGAGGGCATCCTCGATACCGCAGCCGAACTTCTGCAAGGCAGTGATGCTGATGCGTTCAGCGTGCGCAAGCTCGCCGCCTCGCTCGGCACCGATTCCTCGAGCTTGTATCGGCACTACCGGAGCAAGACCGAGCTCCTGCGCGCTGTCGGCGACCGGGTTCTCCTTGCGGCCATGCAGGGTTACCGGCCCGGTGGCGACTGGATGCAGTGCATCACGGACATCGCGTCCCGCCTTCGCGATTCGTTCGCCCAGCAGCCACAGCTGGCCACCGTCTGGGGGCGCTACGCCTCGAGCGGTACCGGTTCCCGGGCGGTAATGGAAGCGCTGCTCCAAGCGTTGCAATCATCGGGCTTGCCGAACGAACGAGTCTGCATCCACTACCACCGAATCGTGATCCTCCTGTCGGCGCTGATCGCCGCGGATGGCGGGATCAGTGCCCTGGCGACAAAGGAGCGCCAACAAGGCATGGAATTGTTCCGTGTTGCGGTGCTCGGGGCCGATCCTTCCGAATACCCTGCGCTGGCTCACTTCGCCCGGGGCATCCGCCCGCTCGAAGCCGACCGCCAGGCCGCCTTTGCCGAACTTCTCGCCGCACATCTGAACCAGATTCGGGTTGAGGTGGATGCCAGGTGACGCGATGGCGGTCTCTCGCGATCGTCAGCAGATTGCGACCCTAGGATGGCCGCCCACTACCCATAAGTCGGCAACTTGGGGGACACGTGTTCTTGAATGTTGCCCGATCCGACATGATGAGAGGCGGGCGCACGGTGTCGCGGGCGGCACTGCAACAGGCGCTTGGTGGCTCTTGAACGTCTGAAGGAGGGCGAGTCGCCGGCTACGGTGATCGCATCGTTCGGTCTGCGAAAAGATGTCGGGAACAATTTGCCCGGTCGATCATCGGGATTCAGCGTAACCCCAGCATCGCGCGCGCCCCTGCGCGGAAGCGTCGACTGAGATCCAGCCGGGTACCGTCGTGCAGCACGATCTCCGCGCCGCCCTTGAACAGCGGATGCACTTCGCGGATGCGCGCCACGTTGACGACGGTGCCGCGGTGGATGCGCAGGAAGCGCGCCGGGTCGAGCTGCATCAGCATGTGGCGCAAGGTGTCGCGGTGCAGATAGCGCACCGGACCGACGTGGATATGCAGGTAGTTGCCGTCGGCGCGGATCCAGTCGATGTCGTCGACGGCGAGTACGCGGATGTGTTCGCCGTGGCGCACGCTGAGGCGATGCATGTAGCCACCGGATCGAGCCGGCTCGATCGCGCCGCCGGCGGTCGCGTGCATACCCTGCCAGTGCTGGTTCACCCGCGCCATCGCCTGGTCGAAGCGCGTCTGCTCGATCGGCTTGAGCACGTAGTCCAGCGCCTTCGCGTCGAACGCCTGCAGCGCGTGTTCGGCGAAGGCGGTGGCGAACACCACCAGCGGCAGGCGATCGGGTGCCAGCTCGTGCAGCAGGTCGAAGCCGTCGATGCCGGGCATCTGGATGTCCAGGAACAGCAGGTCGGGGTGCAGTGCGCGCACGGCCTGCATCGCCTCGGCGGCGTTGCCGCATTCGCCGACGATCTCCACCTCGGGATGCGTGGCCAGTGCCTGGCGCAGCGCCAGGCGCGCCAGCACTTCGTCGTCGACCAGCACGGTGCGCAGGCGTGGCGTGTTCATGCGGCGTGCTCGGCGAACGGCAGGCGCACCTCGGCGCGCGTGCCGCCGCCGGGGATCGGGC
>Ga0070659_100002663_pt1 | contig 12696 bp, 13 predicted proteins | sample KBSC23metaG_FD_64666 | JGI IMG/M metagenome (GOLD analysis project Ga0070659, IMG submission 64666) | Corn rhizosphere microbial communities from Kellogg Biological Station, Michigan, USA - KBS C2-3 metaG | ecosystem: Host-associated > Plants > Roots > Rhizosphere > Soil ...
GGCTCGCTGAGTACCCGTGCACTTCAGCCTTCTCCGGGCTGTGGACCTACACCACGGGCTGGGACACGACCAATAGCGCGGCGCAAAGCGCCAATGTTGCATGGGGTACGCCCATGCGCGATCAACATGATTTAAAGCGCCTGCTGCAACGCTGCCGGCTTCACCGGCCTATCGGGAGGTGATGTGCAATCCAACTAGAATTTCAAATCCACCTTCACGACCCCAAAATCTCTCTGCACCGGATCGCTCTCAACATTTAATTGAGCCTCAAAATCAGAGAAATTTTCAGCCACCATAAAGATATTTTCCTTATCCGGGGGTGACTCATGATCCCAAAACAGAATCGCCCCGGTTTTATCATCGTAGCAGAGTAAATTTCCACCCCCCAACCCGGCAAATGGGGTGAGATCATGTGGCAGCTGGTCGGCATATGTAAGCTTATTTTTTAATAGACCATTAGAATCATCCGAAGGACCAAATATTATCGATATTGCAACAGTGCCTCTCCGGCCTTCCCAACCCGTCACCGTCATCGGCTTAAAACTCACGACTCTATCAAAAACAACTGAGCCAGCACATTGAACTAGAATTTCCCTTAGCCGCCGGGGAATCTTGGTTCCGAAGCGATTCTCGAAACCCCTCAGCTGCCGCTCCGGGTTAGGTTCTTCTTGGAGAAAAACCTTGGCCGCAAATTTTGTAAAGAAGTCATCCATGATTCATCAGATCCTAAGTTGTGCAATGCACTGAAACGCTCTCGCCAAGCCGTTTAGATTGAGCCTGTGTATTGACGCAAGCTTGCTGCATGGATTAGGCAATCACACGTCATAGCCCGTGCTTGCCTGGAGGGAATAAGATCGATATCGCTGCCAGCCCTCGTAACTGCCGTCCAGCAGCGCATAGAGGTGCAAGCCGTCACGTGCCAGCATTGGGTGCTTGTACATGTCCTGCGGCACTTCTGAAGCCTGGGACTGCGCGGACAAGATGAGCACAGGATTCTCGGGATCATCCCGGCCTTGCGCATTGAAGATCACCATGCCCCCTGCCGTCGCTACACGAAGGATAAACTCGCAGTACGCGAGTGAGAAGCCGTGAAGATGAAATGCGCACCCGCTGAAGACTTTTTCAGAGTTCAGTTCGGAAGCCGAAACCTGAATCACCTCACCATTAGGCAGGGGAACGTCGTAGACGCCGTACTGATCGGGAGTTACTACTCGGACCGCGTCAATGACACGCTTGACTGCCGCTCAGTCTGCCGGGGCTGAAGTACCCGATTCAAAACGCTCAAGGAAGAGATCGAAGCTCACCGTTAACTCCCCTTCTGCACATGAGCGATGGCAGGTGCCTCTCGGGAAATGGATGGCACTACCAATCGAGGGCCTCGTCGCTAGCGTCGGTTTCCAACACCGCGCCGAAATGCTTTGCCACTTGAACCAACCTGATTCGAATTGGGTTCGATGGGACTTCAAAGCTGGAATTGAATTCAGTCGTCAGTCTTCCCCGCTGCCAACGCAAAAATGGCACCCAAACTCCTTCACTGAGTATCTCCGCATCGGCTTCGCCGTGAGGAAATGTGATCAGTTTGCCAGCGCTGGGATTCCGCGCCAAATACGGCTCAGACCTCAAGCGAAGGCTGCTGTCTGACGAGACAAACGAGCGCCATTCGTCCAGAGAGATTGACGAAGCTCTGCGGATAACGATTCCGATGCCCATGGTGCTACGAGCAGCCTTTCGATACGGGGGTTCTCACATTCAGCAGAATACGATGGCCGTCTTCAACTCGATGCTGATGCGGGCGGCCTCGTAGAGCGCAAGCCAAGAGCAATGCTCTCGACATAGCCCGTCATCGCTGCGCGCGATGTGATCGATTCTGGCCGCCTCCTCATTAGAGAGGCGGCCGTCGCTTAAGCGAATACCCAGAGCCGGCGCAACCAGGATGAGCTCCTCCCGCAAACGATGTGACGACCCCAACATGCCACCCGTGACTCCTGGGTCATAGTTTTCGAACAGAACGTCTCGAAAGTCGACGGGCATGTAGAACCCTTCAGCATCCGAATGGCAAAGGAGGTGACTCCGCAGCATTTCCATTTCCTGTTCCAGGATCGGATCCCTTGCTGGATCAACGTCGTCACAGACCCCCGAGGCAACCCAAGATGGATCTGCGATGCGATATGCGTATGCCCGGCGCAAGTAATGGATGAACGAGTACGGGAACGATCTGATCGACGCCCGCTTGGCAGGTCGCTCCAGCATTCGCGGCTCCGCATGTGAAGGTAGCCCCGCCTTCTCCAGAAGGCGGTTTGCCGCAACAAGTCCGTCATCCAGCCACTTGGCCCCCTCACGATCGTTTTCAAGCAGGTCGGCGAGCACGCCAACTCCAACTGCAAGACCCATGGTTATTCCTGTTCGTCTATTAGCTCAGCATGAGCGGTGCCAAAAGGAGCAGCCCTTGGTCCCTTGAGCCAAGCAACCCTTGCCGGCGAAGTTAGGCCTTGGTCACCCATGGCTTTGCGATCAGTCCATTCCACGGAAGGAATAGATAACCGGAGGAGGCGTCTTGCAACGCACCCTGGACTTCCATCAATGTGTTGATCTCCTCGAGCACTTGCTCCAAATCATCGATAGTTATCTCGAATCGGGCATCGCACTGGCCCATGGTTCCTTCGTGTTCTGTTCCTCGAGCGATCTCTTTCGCCTCTCGGCGTACGTGAGGCTGCTCCGTCAGGGTGATTCGGAAGACGGGGGCGCCGGGACGGCCTACCAGCAGGTCGTTTCCGTCCTGACGAACATTGAGCTTATACCTTTGAAGTTCCTGCTCGGCCAGTTGCAAAGTGCAAGCACCACTACGAAAAAAGACAAAGCACGAGCTTCTCAATACATACTCCAAAGTGGCTTGACGATAAGCATTGAAATCTATTGGACCGGTGGACGTCGCGGCAATGCCGCCCTGGTGGATGAAGTCAGGCGTCACTTTGTCTCAGCGAAAGCTCTGCATATGAAGGGGACGTTTTCACTGAATTCATCGTCCCAAAACACGTCGCAGATGCCCTCCCATTGCACCTCGACGCGATTACCATCGTAGCGACCGAACGCCAGCTTGCAATGACGGATATCATGGTGACCAAACACGTACATCGATCCGATCTCAGGATGAAGATATTCTGGGCCGGTTTGAAGTTTCCAGGAAACCACTTTCCTTTGCAGATCATCACCGGTTTCAGCATCTAGAAGAAGCGCTTGATGATAAAGGCAGGGCGTCCACAACTCGTTGTCGTAGACCTTGGGGTGGCTTTCGATTTCGATGTGCCAAGTTTTGCCGCAGCGAGTGACAGCAGCCCGTTTTACATTGAACGAACGATCGCGCAGAGAGATGTGCCCAAGGTCTGACATGGCAGATAACGTCAAAAGGGCCCTGTATGCTATCGGCTGCAAGGGTCCCACGCAACGGCGCCCACATATGCCGACATCATTTGAAACAAATGCGTCGAATTTCGATTACTTGGGCATACCCAAAGAATGTCACTCAGCCGGTTGAGGAGCGGCGAACTGGCCCTATTACCCAGTTCGGTCACCACTCCTTCGATTCGCCACGCCAACTGCGAATGCCGCCTACGTTGCTGCCTCACCTAGAAGCTGACGCTCGGACTTCGTCGAGAAAGAGAGCACGCACTAACACAGCAGCGAACTGGAACTTTCTGTCCAGTTCGCCGCCCAGTTCGCTGACAGTTCCCCGCTCAAAATTTGAAATAGCAGCATCGTTTTTCACCTCACCGAAAGGGAACGCATGCCGCAAGCAACACCAACGAACTACGGGGCGCCAGTCCCTGTGACCACGGCCGACCTAGACGACCGGCACGTCCTGTCCGAAGCGGAACTGGCCCGGCTGTGGAGCATCCACCCGAAGACCCTGCAGCGCTGGAGAAGCGAAGGTCGCGGCCCGCGGTACATGAAGCTGTCCGATTCGGCGTCGTGCGCATGGCGAGACGGTCGTCTGCGACCTGCGCAAGATCGTCGACTGGGATCAGAGCCAGCTCAACGAACTGGCCCGCAAGATCTCGGCCGGCGGCGACGATCCGACGCAGTACATGGACGTTGCGCTCAAGGTCCAGGAGGCCAGGTTCGCCGCCTGGCCCAAGGTGCTGCGCGAGCAGTTCGAAGCGGCCCGCACGCTACGACCCGGCAAGGCGAGCTTCCGGCTGGCCAGCCTCGACACCAAGGAGGTGCCGGGATGGCGCTGCCCATCATCAGCGCGGACGAGCGCCTGCGCGGGACCCACTGCGCGAAGATCGTTTTGGTCGGAGTTCCCGGATCGGGCAAGACGTCCCAGATCAGGACCTTGCCAGAGGACAGCACGCTCTTCGTCGACATGGAAGCTGGGGATCTGGCTGTGCACGACTGGCGAGGCGTCACCATCCATCCGCGCTCCTCAGGATGGTACATCGGCCCCGTGCTTTCAAATGACTGCATGGCATTCATTCTCCTTGTGAGGTGCTATGCCTGACACACAGAAATCCGGGCGCGCCCGCGGCACCTCGTGCGAACTGCGTTTCGTTGTGCAAGTTCTTGAACGCCATTCGTTGATGAAAACTCATTCGCTCCCGGACATATCACCGATTGAGCGAATGCGTGATGACAACGCATGCGCTCGCCCTGACATACAACGAATGGCCGTACCCATCGCTTCAAGGAGGCGACTGCGTAGCGGCGTACCGACCAACAACCCCGATCAACACGGCTCTTTCTGTAAGAACAAGAAACGCTGAGCTCAACGACGTGGTCCCTGGGTTCTAATCCCGGGCTCTCGTTCGATTCAATGTCACGCGGCAAAACAGGCGCAGACAATCCTGTTCAGCAGTATTTCAGGGTTCGCAACCAAAGCGCCGGTCTGCTTATTCAGGGATTACTGTCATGTTGACGATTTTTAGGCGAGCTACACTCAGCAGCCTCGTTTGGGTTGGTCGGCGACACTGGTAAAAGTTTTCTGCCGGGCGTGCCATGCGATTGGATTCCGACGAAGCTGCGAATCCTGACCATCGGGGACGATGCAGATATTGTCGGCGACCCCGGGCAATCCGCAAAATGTGAACTTCGGCATTAATCTGGCCACAGTTTCAGGGTTCATAGATGCACACAAAATTAGCTACAGCAGAGGAACCCCAAATAGCAAGGCGATGAATGCTGCCGACATCACTGCGCATGTGCGTAAATCAACGGTGCAAATCGAATTCTATTAAGTCGCTTACCGAGGAGAAAACGCTGATGAGTTTCGATGCAGTGCGCCGCTGGCTCGTGCCGCTGGCTTGTGGGGTGACGATTTTCCTGAGTGGATGTGCGTACCTATCGCCCGACAACGGCGCCGGGCAGCAGCAAAGCCTCGGGCTGGCCGCACAGCAGCAAGAGCAGGTCGTATCCCTGGCGGGCGAAGCGAAAGGCCACCGGGTGTGGCTGGCCGGGTTCGCGATGAACTCGACCTCTCCTGCCTTCCAAGGCGACCTCGAACTCGTATCGAGGCGGCTTTCAGGCTTGGGCGGCACGGTGCTGAAGTACGAGCACAGCAACGAGCCCCGGATGAAGACGCTGCGGTATCCGTTCGCGAATCCGCAGACATTGCATGGCAGCCTGCTGCATATCACCGAACATGCACGCGCCGACGACATCGTCGTGTTGTTCATCTCCAGCCATGGCAGCAGGAGGGCGTTGAGCGTCAACGCAGCGCAAAAAGATTACCCCCCGCTGACCGCGGCCCGCTTGTTCGCAGAGCTTGCCCCGCTGGGCGACCGGCCTACCGTGGTGATTCTCTCGGCCTGTTTTTCCGGCTCTTTCATTCCCGCATTGCAACGCGACACGCACATCGTGCTCACGGCGGCTTCGGCGGATCGCGCTTCGTTCGGATGCGCGGTCCATGACCGGAACACTTTTTTCATCGAGGAGCTGCTGGCGAATGACTTCGACGCTTCCAGATCGCTGGTGCAGTTGATGAGCCACGCCAAATCCCGGATCGAGCTGCGCGAAGATCGACTCAGTCTTCCCCACTCCGAGCCGCAGTTGTCGGTGGGTCGCAGGGTGCAGTGGCTTGCCAATCTGCCTCTCCGGGAATGGTTCGCGTCTGCCGACCCATCGTCCGCGGCGGCGGATCCACTGGCACTCCTCGACAAGCGGGGCATGGAGGCCTTCCGGCTGTACCTGGAAAAGCCCTACCCGCGCGCCTTTGCCATGTCACCCGATGGCAGTTGGGGTTTTGCCTCGGGTCCGTCCCGGTCCGACCCGACACCGCCTGTGGAGCGGGCAGTGTCCAACTGCCAGAAAGGAGGCCGCGCAGGGTGCAGGCCCTACGCCGTGGATGATCGGATCGTTTGGGCTGAACGCGAGCAGAACTTCGTCAAATGATGCCGGCGCTGCCCCTGACAAGTGCGGCGACCTGTTCTCCCGCCGCTCCTTCCAGCAGAAGGAGTCCCCCGCATGACCATCAACGGAAAAGACGTGCCTGAGCTTGGAAGCGGAGCTCTACATCTGCCGAAACCGACGTACAAACGCTTCAGAAACCGGCAACTGTTCGCGACGACTTTTCAGCTTGACGACCAGGCGCCCGCTCATGTCCGGTTCGATGCTCGAAATCTCCAAGGCATTGACGATGGTGGAACGGTGCGTTTGCCAGAATTGCTCGGGATCGAGCTCTGACAAGAGGTCTTTCAAGGTCTTCTTGATCAGCACTTCGGAGTCCGCGAGGACGACCCGTGTCAACTTCTGGTCCGCTTGGATGAACACGACTTCGTCGATGGTGATCATGCGCAATGACTTGCCGACGTTGGCCGTGATCCAGCGCAGGTAGGCGCGTGGTTGCCGGGCCTGCATGAGTTCCATCAAGCCGAACAGGTCGGATGGCGCTTGCGTGAGCTTTTGCTTGAGGCGCCCGATGGTGACGGACAACCGCGAGGCGCTGAGAGGCTTGAGAAGGTAGTCGACCGCGCCTTTTTCGAATGCGTCGATGGCATGCGCATCGTAGGCAGTGACGAACACAACATGACAGCGATCGCCGATGTGACGTGCGATCTCAAGGCCGTTGGGGCCCGGGATCTGGATGTCGAGGAACACGATTCGCGGTTGGTGCTGTGCGATCAGGCCCAAGGCCTCCACGCCGTCTTGCGCTTCGGCAATGATGCGCAGTTCCGGCCACAGCGCCGTCAGCATGTCTCGCAGTTCCTCGCGCAACGCGTGTTCGTCTTCGACGAGCAGCGCGGTGGGAGGCGCTTCAGCGGATGGCGACCTGAACCACATATCGATTGCCTTCGGAATCCGCGAAATGCTGCAGTGTATCGTCGTGGCCGAGCGATAGCTCGGCCATGTACGCCTTGGTCTGGGCAAGGCGCGAAGGGGCGATGGCTGCGGCCACGAGCTTCAGTTCAATGCACAGGCAAGAGGGCATGCTTTCGATTCGCATATCGATGCGCGCTGAGACCTGCTCCGCCGCGGCAAGAACAGCTTCGTCGCACAGGCGGCGCACGGCTGGAAAGATCGGTATCGGCAGGTCCGGGCGCGCAGGTTCCTGTCCGACCAGGTCGCCATGGAGTGCGATGGAAATTCCGCTCTCAACTTCGCGGAGCGCCAGGTATGACCGAATCAATGCCATTTCGGCCGCCGGCGACGGCAAGCGCTCTCGGGCCCGGGTCATTGCCAGGCGCAAGTGGCCGATCAGCTGGTCAAGCAAGGATGAAGCGTCCTCGCCGTTCGTGCGGTAGCGCGCAAGGACGTTGCGCAGGACGTTGGCGACCCATTCCGGGTCGGTTCGCGCGCGGACGGCAGCCAGGCGGGACTGTGTGACTTGCCGTGCCAGCAGCGAGCGCCTTGCCATGGCGGCCGAGAACCGCTCTCGGTCTTCGATTCGCTGGAGATGAAGAATGCCCAGCCAGCCGAACAGGCCACCGAACAACATGCTGTTCAACCAAGCGATTAAATACGATTCCGGCGGGCGCGTCGCAAGGGTGAATTTGGGCACGTTGAACAGCTCGTAAAGGGCGACCATCACGACCTCGGCCAGGGTGACCCCGAGAAGGAGCGCCAGCAGGAAGCGCCCCGGGCGGCGGGCGAGGTCCGTGCCGTTGTCAGTGCTACCGCGAATGGCCATCAGCATGATGAATGCCGTGACGAGGTCCGGCAGAACAATCGCGTACAGCCAATGAGCAACGCCGTCCTGCCGGATTCTTCCCAGCCAGTACGGCAAGCCCCAAAGCGCGTGGGACAGTGCCGCGATGGCAGCGACGATGACCAGCGAGAAGCTGGTGGCACGCAGGCGCGTCCATATTTTGGCCGGCAGCGAGACAGTGCGAATCAGCTCTGCATTCTCATGGGTGTGATGTGCGAAGCGCATGCACCTACTCCACATGGCCCGGCCCGGGCAGTTGGATGGCCGCACGCACGCCCCCCTCCAGGCGGGGCTCTACCAACAGCGCTGCCTCGCCCCCGAACGCACCCCGCAGCCGCGCGCGCACCGTTGCGAGCCCCAGTCCGCTGCCGCACGACTGACGCAGGCCGACGCCATCGTCGCAGACTTCGATCTTCACGCCGGCAGGACTCGTTTCGGCATCAATCAAGATGCGGCCTCCTTCGGGTTTTGGTGCCAGCCCATGCCTGACCGAGTTTTCAACCAGCGTGGTGATGGTGAGCGCAGGAATCTGGATGGGGCGCGCTGCATCCGGCACGGCAATACCGAAGTCCAGGCGCACGCCGAATCGCTGCTTGAGAAGGCCGAGATAGACCTGGATCAGGTCCAGTTCATCGCCGATGGTCCAATTGGCCTGCCGCAAGGCCGGCGCCGCACGATCCAGATAGTCGATCAACGCGGAGAGCATCTGATCGGCGGTGCCTGGATCGAGCCGGTATTGCCGCTTGATGTGCGCCAGGGTGTTGAACAGGAAATGCGGCTCGATCTGCGCTTCGAGCATCGCCAGGTCGGCGCGGTTCAGCGCGGTGGCAAGGTCATCGGTTTCCAGCTGGATCTGGAGGTTCCGTTCACGCTGGGCCGCGGTGGCGCGCGCGATCAAATGGGCAAGATAGACCACGCCGCCCACGATGCTGGTCATGATCCACAGGCCTGGCAGGCCGCGAGGCTCCCTTCCCATGATGAGCTTGAATGCAGGAGAAAAGACAGAGCTCAAGAGAGCGCCGTTGAGGGCCATGATCGTGACCAGGCCGACCGGCACCCTCCACTTCAGGGACGTACGGCCAGAGCCCTCCAGCAAGCGCGTCACCGCGCCAAGGACCTTGACGCCCGCAAGCCCAAGGAGTGTCAGGGCGATGAACACGACGAGGGGCACAAGCCGGTCGGCAGGATCGAGCCCGCCGAAAATCCACGAGGGCAGGTAAGCGTGCGACACCAAGGCCGCCGCCCCCGCCATGATCGCGCCCAGCGTGAACATCTGCGAACGCAAGCGCACCAGTTTCAGAAGGCCCATGACCCTAGCTGATAGAAATCAAACCCGCTGCTGCGCCCGCCGATGCAGCCGGCGAGAAAGTCTTCGGTCTTGCGATACATGGTCAGGTTGTTGGGCCATCGCTGGTTGCCGTGGCCATCGCCGTCGAAGGTGACGAAGTCGACCTCTTTGCCTGCCTTCCGCAGCGCGGCAACCATCAATTCTGACTGCTCCAGTTTCACACGCGGGTCGTTCACTCCATGCATGATGAGCAGCGGCTTCGTGACCGCATCGGCCTTGTACAACGGTGACTTGGCCTCCATGATTTTGCGATCCGCGGGATCACGTGAATCACCGATGAAACGTTTCCACCACGGCTTTCCAAGTTCCCAGTACTCGGGCATGGTATCCATCAGACGCGGCAGGTCGCTGATGCCAACCATGGAGATCCCGCAGGCGAAAACCTCCGGCGTGAACGTCAGGCCGACCAGCGCGGCATAGCCACCATAGCTGCCACCATCGATTGCAATCCGCTCTCGATCAGCGATGCCCGCCTGGACAGCCCAGTTGACGCCATCGATGAGATCGTCATGCATCTTGCCGGCAAATTCGCCTGCGGATTTCTCGACGAAGGCGCGGCCATACCCTGTTGATCCCCGATAGTTCACCTGGAGCACAGCGTAGCCGCGATTGGCGAGGAACTGCACCTTCTTGTTGCCGCCCCATTCGTCACGGCCCCACGGCCCCCCATGGACCAGCACCACCATGGGCAATTTTTCTGCTTTCACGCCGACCGGCAGCGTGAGGTAGCCATGCAGAGGAAGGCCATCGCGGCTGGTGAACGAGATGGGTTTGACGCTCGCCAACTGGGAGGCAAGACGGCTCATGCTGTCTTCCCCAAGAAGCAGCGGTTGTGGGCTCTCGGTGCTGTAGAGGTAATGACGGGTGCCGCGGTCGGTGGCCACTGACAACGTCATGTTGCGGTCAGCATCGTCGATGCTTTCGATCTCGATTCGCGCTGGCTTGTTGTCGGCGAGGGCAGCCAAGCGGTCGCGCAGCGTTGCATCGAAAATCGCCTGCCTGGGGTAATCGGGGTCGGAATACGCGACCAGCGGCAGGCGTGTCTTTCGGCTGAGACGCGCCGACTCCACGTCAACATCGGGATCGGCATACACAACCGTTTCCTTGCCATCCGAAAGATCCGCCTTGACCAGCGCAACCTTGTCGCGCCCCCGGTTGGACAGTACCCAGGCCGCCTTGCCGTCCTCGGTGAAGTCGAGTGGGCGGACCACATCGAAGATGGTCCATTCAGCGGTGGACTTCCAACTGTCCTCGGCGTCGGATTGCCTGGTCTGAAGGATACTTCGCTCACCGTCTTGCACCACCCGGGCCAGCAGTGTGCCGCGGCGGTCGACACCCCACACCGCGACATTTCCTGGATTCGTCGCCAGCGCGGTGTGCTTGCCGGTGGTGACATCGACGGTGAACAGGTCGAAGACCTTTTTGTCGCGCCGATTTTCAATCGCCACGATGCGCGGGCTGTCATCGACGACGCGCACGATCTCGGCCACGGTTCGATCGAACGGGGTCAGGTCTGTCAGCGTGAGATCCTCACTTCCGACCGTGCCGGCGTAGATGTGCATGTTTTCATCACCGCCGTTGTCCGCGAGCATCAGCAGCCGCGTGCTGTCGCCGGACCACATGAAGTTGCGCGGCAGGATGGGGAATGCCTTGACGTCGTCACGCCCGATCGTCTTCGCCATGACCGACGGGCGCGTGCCATCGACGCCAATCCATGCCAGCTTTTTTCCATCGGGGGAGATCTGGTAAAGGCCATTCCACTTTCGATCCGCGACGAATTCACGCACCGGGATCAATTCGGGCAAGGAAGCCTGGGTCAATGAAGGATGCGTCGGATTGATGGTGCATCCGGAAAACATGCTCGCAGCGAGCAGGGGCAGCAAGAAGATTCTTCTCATTATTTATCAGAATAATAATTGGTCCGAATGACAATTGGGAAAACGGAGCGGGGCGCTCCAACTGTCACTCAAGGCTGGAAATTGAAGGCACACATATAGAATGCCGGAGGCAGTCTAAAAGAACAGCAACGAAGCCGGACCGCAAGAAGGACGAAAGGAGCGGAAACGCACCTGAACCCTGATTTTTTGCGGATGAGCCAGTTCTCGCTGCCTCCCAGCGCGTTTGAAGAAGCCGCTGGCGCTCGAAGTGCCATCTTGCGATACGGAAGCAGGGATCGCCGCGCTGGCTGACCCGATGTGCCCGCGGGGTCCGCGCCAGAAAGATGCAAGTTCCCGCCCTGAGGCAACGGAAGCGGATCCGAGCCGCGGGCGTTCAGCCAGCATGGGGGGAACGCCCTGGCGGGCGCTGCAGCGGCTCCGCGATCCCCCGATCGCTTTTTACTGGCCCAGTGACCTTTTGAGTTCCATGCCGTCAGGCTGCGACCAGTCGGCGAGGAAAGCATAGTTACCTCGTTCTGCAGCCATTCCCACTGCAATGATGCCGTTGGCGACAACGCCGCCAACGACAGCCGTCCCGGTAGACACGCCTGGCGCGAAGACAGTGACTGTGCCAGTGGCGGCCGTCGATATCGTGCGCATTGTTCCGGCGACCAAAAAGACTCTTGCCGGTTGGGTCGAGTCTTTTGGCAGATAGATCCCGCCGTCGTGGAGGTACATGAACGTCGCCGACGGATCTTTTGAACCAAAATCGTGTCGATCTCTGCGCTCGACTATTTCATTTCCTTGCGAGCGATAATAAGTTCCGTCAGCATCTTCGAAGGTTGATACGTAACGGCCCGGGGCGAGAGAGATCGTTCGGAAATTTCGATTTGCGAGGCCCGAGTGTTCTCGCGTGTAGACGAAGGTTTCGCTCAGGGTGATTGACGTTTCAGTGACCGGGCGAGCCAATGTATTGGTGTCGATGCTCGCACAGGCTGAAAGCAGGAAGCCAAGCAAAAAGGGAAGTAGCCACGAAACTGCTTTCAGAATGGTCCCAGCGTGGTTGTATCGCCGCATCATCTTCAGTCATTGAAAGTTACTGGCAAGGGCAGTGCGAACTCACGCCGCGCAGCGCTTTTCAAGACCTCGGCAGAAGGCGATCTCGCCCGTTCTCCTGGTCCTTGCCTCCAATATTATCCAACATGCGACAGGAAGCGCTTCGTCGGTCAGGCGCCGCGTTGACCCGGCTCAGCCCGCGTCAGAGGACCCGACATAAGCAAGGCTGTTGCACTTGGGATTTGACGGCGAAGCGAGGAACCTGGGAGAGTTGCCCC
>Ga0070659_100002664_pt1 | contig 12696 bp, 10 predicted proteins | sample KBSC23metaG_FD_64666 | JGI IMG/M metagenome (GOLD analysis project Ga0070659, IMG submission 64666) | Corn rhizosphere microbial communities from Kellogg Biological Station, Michigan, USA - KBS C2-3 metaG | ecosystem: Host-associated > Plants > Roots > Rhizosphere > Soil ...
GTCGGCCTCGCCCAATTCGCCGCCTCGAACGAACTCGATCTGCGCGGCGCGCTGCCGCGCGAGCAGGGCGCGCCGCGGACGGCCGGCAGCGGCAACCTCATCAACCGGCTCGTGTCGGCGTTCAGGAGTGGCTTTTGAGACTCACCCGTGGCCCTGGAGACTCAGTCCCCGTGACATTTCGGACTCACGAGGGCCTTTCATCCACGAAAAAATACCGTGTCGTTAACTTTTCGCTCGCCCACTAGAATCGCCTCGTGCAAAGAACAGGTTAACGTGCGTCCCGTCGCCAAAGTACAGCAGGGGGAGAAGACCCGATGAGCATCGATTTCATCCGTCCGGAAGTGGACGAGCTTCGTCCCAGGATCAGCGTCATCGGCGTCGGCGGTGCCGGCGGCAACGCGGTCGCGAACATGATCGCCAACGAGGTGCAGGGCGTCGACTTCCTGGTCGCCAACACCGACGCGCAGGCGCTCAATGCCTCGCCCGCGGCGCAACGCATCCAGCTTGGCCTCCGCATCACCCAAGGCCTCGGCGCCGGCTCCCGGCCTGAGATCGGCAAGGCCGCCGCGGAGGAAGCGATCGACGAGATCGAGGCCGCGCTCGAAGGGGCGCACATGTGCTTCATCGCCGCGGGCATGGGCGGCGGCACCGGCACCGGCGCCGCGCCGGTCATCGCCAAGGCCGCCCGGGACAAGGGCGTCTTGACCGTCGGCGTCGTCACCAAGCCGTTCAGCTTCGAAGGCAATCGCCGCGGCCGTTCGGCCGACGCCGGCATCAACGAGCTTCAGCAGCACGTCGACACGCTCATCGTCATCCCGAACCAGAATCTATTCCGCATCGCCAACCCGAACACCACCTTCAAGGAGGCGTTCCAGATGGCCGACGAGGTGCTGCAGCAAGGCGTGCGCGGCATCACCGACCTGATGGTCATGCCCGGCCTAATCAATCTCGATTTCGCCGACGTCCGCTCCGTCATGGGCGAAATGGGCAAGGCGATGATGGGCACCGGCGAGGCTTCGGGCGACAACCGCGCCATCGAAGCTGCCGAAAAGGCGATCGCCAACCCGCTTCTGGACGGCGTTTCGATGAAGGGCGCAAAGGGCGTCATCATCTCGATCACCGGCGGCGAGGACATGCGGCTGATGGAAGTCGACGAGGCCGCCAGCCACATCAAGGAATTGGTCGATCCCGACGCCAACATCATCTGGGGCTCGGCCTTCAACAACGACCTTCAGGGCAAGATCCGCGTCTCGGTCGTCGCCACCGGCATCGATGCCGAGGCGGTGACGCAGGCGCCGCCCGCGCCCGCCAAGGTCTTCGCCTTCCCCGGCGCCAGCCGCACCGCGGCGCCGGCCGCCGCCGCGCCGGAAGCACCGAAGATGACGCTCAGCGCGCCGGAGCCGGAGCCCGAGGCCGAGACGGCGGAAGCCGACGTGCTCGATCTCGCCGCGGCACCGGAGGCCGAGGAGCTGACCCTCGACACGCCGGCCGCCGAAGCCGGTTCGGACGAGCTGCTGCTAGGCGGCGAGATGCTCGGCGACGAAGGCTTCGTCGACGAGGAATTCGCCGGCGGCCCCGAGGCGCGCGCGCCTGGCACCCGCTCGTGGCTGATCGGCGAGGACACGGCGGAACCCGCCGCGCCCGAGCCCAAGCCGTCGCGCGACGGCGGCACCTTGTTCGAGCGCATGTCGAACATCGCCCGCGGCGCCGCCAAGGCGCAGGTCGAGGAGGAGCCCGCCGCGCCGGCCCGCAGCACCCGCCGCGATCCGCTCGACATCCCCCGCTTCCTCGGCCGCCAGAACAACCAGTAAGTCTTGCGTCCCCATCCGCGAGGATGGGGAGGCATGGCTGTTCGCCGCCGCACCGAACCGGCCTAGCGCTAAGCCATTGCCCCAACTGCGCTCAGGCGGCTTTGTGGGTCCCGATGAAACATAGGATGAGGGGCGCCCTGCTCGGCTTTGCCATGCTGGGTGCGGGGATGCTGTCGGCCGGGGGGCCGGCCATCGCACAACAGACTTACGGCGCGCCGCAGGAATCCCCTGGGGACGCACTGTCGCGCAATCTGAAGACGCTCGTCGCCAATCCGCGCAGCGTCGATGCGCTGACCGGCGCCGGGCGCGCGGCGCTGGCAGTTGGCGACGCGCAGGCGGCGTTGAGCTTCCTCGCCCGCGCCGAGGACGAGGCGCCGCGCGATGGCCGCATCAAGATGTGGATCGCCTCGGCGCTGGTGCAGCTCGAACAGCCCCACGCCGCCCTCAAATTCTTCAAGGACGCCGCCGAACTCGGCGTGCCGGAAGCCGAGATCGCGCCGGACCGCGGCCTCGCCTACGACATCGCCGGCGATCCCCGCCGCGCCCAGCGCGACTATCGCCTCGCTTTGCAGCGCTCGCGCGATCCGGAACTGACCCGGCGCCTCGCTTTGTCGCTGGCGATCAGCGGCGAGCGCGAGCCGGCGCTGCGCCTGCTCGACGAGCAGCTCCAGACCCGCAACCCCGCCGCCGAGCGCACCCGCGCCCTCGTCCTCGCCCTGACCGGCGACGCCGCCGACGCCGCCCGCGTCGTCGAGGCGAGCATGCCCGGCCCGCAAGGCGCGGCGTTGATGCCGTTCCTCGCCCGGCTCCCCGGCCTCAGCCTCGCCGATCGAGCGCTCGCCGTCCATCTCGGCCACTTCCCCCAGGACGGCCGCACCGCGCCCGCCTCCAACTACGCCATGAACAGCTTCCGCTCGAACGTGGTGTCGATGGGTGCCGGGTCTCCGTCACCGGTCGATGCGGGCCGCCCGGACGCGCTGCAGCCCGGCCTCGGCCGCTCGACCGCGAGCCTGGTGCGCGCCGCGCCGGCGGACTCGGCGGACGAGGAAGAGGCGCCGCCGGTCCGCTCCCAGCCGATCGCGCCGCCGGTCAGCCCGCCCGCCGCCGCGGCCGAAGGCGTCCGCCGGAGGCCGAGCGGCGGCGCCGCCGCTCCCGCCCATGCCAGTGCATCGCAGCCCTCCTCCTGGTCCTGGAGCCGCCCGGCTCTGCCCCGCACCCAATCCCATCCGCAGGAGACTCGGATCGCCAGCGCGACGCCGGCGCCTCTGCCCTCCCGGGCCGTGAACGCGTCGCCGGAAGTGCCGGTCATCGCGCTGCCCCACCCGCTCGACATCAGCCGCCCCGGCGCGGCCGCTGCGACGACTCGGACGGCGCAGGAGACTCCGGCCGCGAAACCGCCGGCGCCGCACCCGAGCCGGCTCGCCGACCTCGCCGCCACCGTGCGCACCCTCCCCACTGCAGTCGCGCCCGCGAAGCACGACAGCGCCGGCTACGGGCCCAAGGTGCCCACCGCCGCGGCCAAGAAGCCCGTCGCTGCGAAGAAGCCCGAGCCGAAGGAGACCAGCCGCCACTGGGTCCAGCTCGGCATCGGCGAGGATGAGGATGCCTTGCCCGGGGAATATGCCCGGCTGAAGACCAAGGCCGGCAAGCTCCTCGCCGCGCGCGCCGGTTGGACGGCGGCGATGGGCGAGACCAACCGGATCCTCGTCGGCCCGTTCGCGAGCAAGGACGACGCGCAGGAATTCGTCAACGAACTGGCCGAGAAGAAATTGCGCGCCTTCGCCTGGACGAGCGCGGCGGGCGAAAAGGTCGCGAAGCTTCCGGCCAAGTGAGGCCGCTCGCCCATCTCGCCGCCGATCCCGCCAGATCGCGCGGCCGCCTCCACGGTGCGCCGGGCGGCGCCAGCCGCGGTCCGCGCGACGCTTTCCAGCGCGACCGCGACCGCATCGTCCACTCGATCCCGTTCCGCCGCCTTCGCCACAAGACCCAGGTCTTCGTCGCGCCGGACGGCGACCATTTCCGCGTTCGCCTGACCCACAGCCTCGAAGTCGCCCAGATCGGCCGCACCCTCGCGCGCGCGCTCGGCCTCAACGAGGATCTGACCGAAGCCCTGTGCCTCGCCCACGACATCGGCCACCCGCCCTTCGGCCATTCCGGCGAGGACGCGCTGACCGAGGCGATGGCGGAGGCCGGCGGCTTCGACCACAACGCGCAGACGCTGCGGCTGCTGACCCGCCTGGAAAGCCCCTATCCCACCCATCGAGGTCTCAACCTCAGCTGGGAGACGCTGGAGGGCCTCGCAAAGCATAATGGGCCGGTGGCGGCGCCGCTGCCCTGGGCTCTCGCGGAAGCCAATGAAGAATGGGATCTGGCGCTCGACACCTGGCCCAGCCTCGAGGCCCAGGTTGCGGCCATCGCCGACGATATCGCCTACGACAATCACGACATCGACGACGGCCTTCGCTCCGGCCTCTTCACGCTGGAGGAGCTGCTCGAAGTCCCGCTCGCCGCCCGCGTCTGGGCCGGCGTCAGGGGACGCTATTCCGACCTCCCCGACGCCCGCCTGACGCCGGAGCTGGTGCGCGACCAGATCGGCCTGATGGTCAACGACGTGCTCGTGGAGACGCAACTCCGCGCCGCCGGGTTCGGCAGCATCGAGGAGGTCCGCGCCGCCGGCCGCCCGCTCGCCGGCTTTTCGAACGCCCTCGCCGCCGAGGAAAAGGCCCTGAAGACCTTCCTCCACGCTCGCATGTACAACGCGGCCCCCGTCGCGGAGATCAGGCGCCACGCCCAGCAGATCGTCACCGGCCTCTGGTCGGCCTATTCCGCGGACCCCTCGCGCCTCCCGCCGGGCTGGCAACCCCGGGGCGGCGACCGCATCGCCACGCTCCGCGCCATCGGCGACTTCATCGCCGGCATGACCGACCGCTACGCCATCCACCAATATCGCGAGGTGGTCGGGCCGGTGGAGCTTCCGGAGGGGTTCTAGAGACCTGTCGGCCGAAGGATTGAACCCTCTCATCCGTTCGGGCTGAGCTTGTCGAAGCCCTGTCCTTCTCTTCTTCTGTACCCAAAAGGAAGGGAGGGCTTCGACAGGCTCAGCCCGAACGGTGTTTGAGACGTGATACCGAGACCCCCGCGCCCCGGGCCACATGCGCTGTTGTATTGTTACACGAATAGGATCATCCTCGCCTGCGACTCTGAATAAGGGGACATGCCATGCGTGCACTCGCCGGGTTGTTCGGGTTCCTTGCTCTTCTCGCCGGCGCGGCGCCGCTCGCGCTCGCGCAGCAGCCCCCCGCCCCCGACGACAAGGACAAGCAGCAGGCGCCGCCGCCGGACGCGTCGGACGCGAGCATCGTCGTCACCGGTGCCAGGGTGCGGCAGGGCGGCGCGCAGGACATCGGCCACTTCCGCTCGATCGCCGCGGACGAGGGCATGCCGCGGCCGGAATCGCTGACGCTGGAAGGCCTGCTCGGCGAGCACGATCTCGATCTCAAATCCTCCGCCCCCTGCCGCCAGCTCTTCTGCCTCGCCGCCGAGGCGATGCCGGCGGCGCTGCCGACGCGGCCCGACGACCGCTATTTCGTCGGCCTGGGCTTCACCTCCAACATCGATGCGGCGGCGTGGAAGCGCGAGCCGCTCAACCTCGTCGCCGTCGTCGACAAGTCCGGATCGATGGACGGAGCTCCGCTCGAGCTCGTCCGCCAGAGCCTGCGGCAAGTGGTCCGCCAAATGGGCCCCGGCGACCAGATCTCGATCATCCTCTACGGCGACACCGCCGCCGTCTACCTTGCGCCGACGCCGATCGGCACCGCGCGCGACAAGGCGCTGCGGGCGATTGACGCCATCCGCAGCGCCGGCTCGACCGACATGGAATCGGGGCTGAAGGTGGGTTACGAGACCGCCTTCGCCGCGCAGCCGGCATTCCGCGGCAATACGCGGCTGATGCTGTTCACCGACGAGCAGCCCAATGTCGGCCGTACCGACGCGGCGAGCTTCATCGGCATGGCGGAGGCGGCGTCGCGCCGCGGCATCGGCCTCACCACCATCGGCGTCGGCGTCCAATATGACGGCGCGCTCGGCGCCAAGGTGTCGAGCGCCCGGGGCGGCAACCTCTTCTTCCTCGCCAAGCCGGAAGACGTGAAGTCGGTGTTCGAGAGCCAGCTCGACACGATGGTGAGCGAGCTCGCCCACGATGTCCGCATCGCGATGACGCCGCGGGCAGGGTACCGGATCTCCGGCGTGTTCGGGGTCCCCGACGCGCTGATGACCGACGGGAAGGACGGTACGGTCGTCGTGACGGTACCAACTGCCTTCCTCAGCAAGAATGGCGGCGGCATCTTCCTCTCGCTCGGCAAGGCGGGCGACCGGCAGAACCTTCCGGCGGCCAGCGTCGACGGCGCTGCGCCCTTCGTCCAGGTGGCGCTCGATTATGTCGGGGCGAAGGACGGGCGGCACGGCGCCGACACCCTCAGCGTCGCCGCCCCGACGCCGAACCCGAGCGCGCCGCTGCGCCTCGCCCACCGGCTGGTGGACGAATATTTCGTGCTGCGCGACGCGACCACCGCCTTCCACCGCGACGGCAAGCCCAAGATTGCGTTCGCATTGCTATCGGGCCTGTCGCAGCGCCTTGGCGCCGAGCCGGGCAAGGGGCTGGAGGGCGAGCGCAAGCTGGTCGGCGAATTGCTGACCAAGGCGGCCTTCTATTCCGGCTATGGCGGCGAGCAGCCCAAGTCGCTTCGCCACCTTGCGGTCGTCGGCACCTGGGAGGTCAGCCGCATCGACGGGCTGCAGGACGTGCGCCGCGGCGACCGCTTCTCGTTCACCAGCGACCGGGAGTTCGTCACGCTGGGGCGGGGCAAGAAACAGGGCGACGAGGAGAGCGCGTCTTACTCGATCAACGAGCGCCAGCTCTATCTGCCGTCCTGGCACATGGTGTTCGACTACCAGGCGAGCGGCAATCTCCTCACCCTCACCGAAGCGAAGAGCGGCGCCACCCTGTTCCTGCGCAGGACGGCCGACCGCCCGGAGAGCTGAGCGCCCGAACGCGGGGCACGTTGCTCCGCGGGACGGCTCCCGATGCCCCGCCACTGGACCTCGCGGCGCCGCATCCGCTAGAGCGCGCCCTTTCCGGTCAGGATGGATTTCGTGAGCACGCTCTACGCCCGCTTTGCCGCGCATGTCGCCGATGCGCTCGACCAGCTCGAGAAGGAAGGCCAGTTGCCCCCCGGCCTTGACCGCAATGCCGTCGCTGTCGAACCGCCGCGCGACGCGTCACACGGCGACCTCGCCACCAACGCTGCGATGGTGCTGGCCAAGCGCGCCGGCACCAATCCGCGGGCGCTGGCGGGGCTGATCGCACCGCAGCTGGAGGCATTGCCCGAGGTCGAGAGCGCCGAGATTGCCGGGCCGGGCTTCATCAACATCCGCCTCTCGCCGGCCCTCTGGCAGGAAGAGCTGCGGACGATCCTCGCCGCCGGGGAAGGCTACGGCCGCTCCGGCATCGGCGCGGGGCACCGCGTCAACGTCGAATATGTCTCGGCGAACCCCACCGGCCCGATGCACATGGGCCATTGCCGCGGCGCCGTGGTCGGCGATGCGCTCGCCAGCCTGCTCGAATATGCCGGGCACCAGGTGGTCCGGGAATATTATGTCAACGACGCCGGCGCGCAGGTCGACGTCCTCGCCCGCTCGGCCTACCTGCGCTACCTCGAAGCGCTCGGCCGGCAGATCGGCGAGATTCCCGAAGGCCTCTATCCCGGCGATTACCTGAAGCCCGTCGGCGCCGCCCTCGCGGCTGAGTTCGGCGAACGCTATGCGGACGCGCCCGAGAGCGAATGGCTGGAAACCTTCCGCCGCCGCACGGTCGCGGCGATGCTCACCCTCATCAAGGATGATCTCGCCGGCCTCGGCGTCCACCACGACCTCTTCGCGTCGGAGCGGGAGGTGCAGGAATCGGGCGCCGTCGACCGCGCGCTGGCTTTGCTCGACGAGAAGGGGCTGGTCTACAAGGGCACCCTGCCGCCGCCCAAGGGCAAGACCGTCGAGGACTGGGAGCCCGTCGAGCTGCTCCTCTTCCGCTCGACCGCCTTCGGCGACGACCAGGACCGGCCGATCAAGAAATCGGACGGCAGCTGGACCTATTTCGCCGCCGACACCGCCTATCACATGCAGAAGCTGCAGGCGTCGGACGAGCTGATCAACGTCTGGGGCGCCGACCATACCGGCACCGTCCGCCGCACCCAGGCCGCGGTCGAGGCGCTCGCCGGGCGGCCAGCGCTCGACGTCAAGCTCGTCCAGATGGTCCGGCTGCTCAGGAACGGCGAACTGGTGAAGATGTCGAAGCGCTCGGGCAGCTTCGTCACCCTCGCCGAAGTGGTCGAGGAGGTCGGCAAGGACGTCGTCCGCTTCACCATGCTGACCCGCAAGAACGACGCGCAGATGGATTTCGATTTCGCCAAGGTGGTCGAGGCGTCGAAGGACAACCCGGTCTTCTACGTCCAATATGCCCACGCCCGCATCCGCTCGCTCCACCGCAAGGCCGAAGCGGCCGGCGTCGACGCCTCAGCCGAAGCAGACCTGTCGCTGCTCGACGGCGAGGAGCTGGCGCTGGTCAAGCTCGCCGCCCAGTTCCCCCGCCTGGTCGAAAGCGCCGCGCAGGCGCACGAGCCGCACCGCGTCGCCTTTTACCTCGGCGACCTCGCCGCCGCCTTCCACGCGCTTTGGAACCGGGGCAATGACGACCCCTCGCGGCGCTTTCTTATCGAGGATAATCAGGCATTAACCCGTGCGCGGCTAGAATTGGCCGCCGCGATAGGGCAGATTATTCGCAACGGCCTCGGCATCATGGGAGTGGCCGCGGCGGAGGAGATGCAGTGATGACCGACGTTCGCGCCGACGATCCGGCTCTCGACGATCGCCTTCCCTGGCTGGAGGCGGTGGAAGAGGACGAGCGCGGCGACGGACCCTCGGTATTAAAGCTGATCGTCGCCGTGCTGATCGGCCTCGCCGCCATCGGCGCGGTGGTCGGCGGTATCTTCTGGCTGGGCAATCGCGGCACGGCGCATCGCACCGGCGGCGAGACGGAGCTCGTCAAGGCCCAGCCCGGACCCTACAAGGTCAAGCCCAACGCGCCCGGCGGGATGACCGTCGAAGGCGAGGGCGACACCGCCTTCGCCGCCAGCGCCGGCGCCGACCCCAAGGGAAAGATCAACACCGGCGCGGTGCCCGAGGCGCCCGTCCAGAAAGGCGCGCCGCCGGCCCCGCCGCAGCAGACCGCCCAGGCCCAGCCGCAGCCGCAGCCCAAGGCGCCCGACAAGAAGCAGCCCGCCACGATCAAAGCGCCCCCGCCGACCAACGCCGCCCCGGCGGCCGCCGGCGGTGCCACCATCCAGCTCGGCTCCTTCCCGAACGGCGCGCTGGCGGAGAAAGCGTGGAAGGCGATGTCCGGCCGCTTCGGCTATCTCGCGCCCTTGAGCCACAGCGTCGTCACCGCCCAGGTGGGCGGCAAGACCTGGTATCGCCTCCGCGCCAGCGGCCCCGACGCCGCCGGCATCTGCGGCCGCCTCCAGGTCGCCGGGGAGCAGTGCCTGAAGGTGTGAGCGAGGGCGCAATAGCGACCTGTCCGTTCGGGCTGAGCCTGTCGAAGCCCTGCCGTTTCTCCTTTCCGCTGAGGTGAAGGACAGGGCTTCGACAAGCTCAGCCCGAACGGTATGAGGGGCTGATGCAGGCCATCATCTACGGGCTTTCCGGCCCCGCCCTCACCGACGCCGAGCGCGGCTTCTTCCGCGATGCCGATCCCGCCGGCTACATCCTCTTCGCGCGCAACTGCGTCGATCGCGGGCAGATGCTGCGCCTCACCGACGACCTGCGCGTCCTCCACGGCCGCGGCGACCTGCCGGTCCTGATCGACCAGGAAGGCGGCCGGGTGGCGCGGATGAAGCCGCCGGAATGGCCGGCCTTTCCCGCCGCCGAAGCCTTCGCGAAGCTCTACGAAAAGGCGCCGATGAGCGCGATCGAGGCCGCGCGCGCGAACGCGCAGGCCATCGCGCTCCTGCTCCGCGAGGTGGGGGTGAACGTCGATTGCCTGCCGCTGCTGGACGTCCGCCAGCCGGGCGCCACCGACATTATCGGCGACCGCGCGCTGGGCGACGCGCCGATGCAGGTCGCCGCGCTCGGCCGCGCCGTGCTCGATGGCCTCCGCGCCGGCGGCGCTGTGGGCGTCGTCAAGCACATGCCCGGCCACGGCCGCGCCCTCGTCGACAGCCACAAGGACCTGCCCTTCGTCACCGCCACCGATGCCGAGCTGGAAAGCGACATCGAGCCGTTCCGCACCCTCGCCGGCGCGCCGATGGGGATGACCGCCCACCTCGTCTACACTGTGTGGGATGCCGAGCGGCCGGGCAGCCTCTCCCCCATTGTGATCGGCGACGTCATCCGCCGCCGCATCGGCTTCGACGGCTTCCTGATGTCCGACGATCTCGGCATGAACGCCCTCACCGGCACCCCCGGCGACCGCGCCACCCGTGCCGTCGCGGCCGGCTGCGACGTCGGCCTCCATTGCAGCGGAGACCTCGCCGAGATGGAGGACATCGCCGCCGTCATACCCGCCCTGGCCGAACCCGGCCGGGAACGGCTCGCCCGCGCCATGGCGACGATCGCCGGAGACCCCGCGAGCGACACCTACGAAGCCCTCGCCGAAAAGCGCGACCGCCTGCTCGCTTATTCCTGATCCGCACCCGCCGCCGCGCGGCGGTAGCGGAAATACCAGACTTCGTGCCCCTTGCGCCGCGCCTTGGCCTCGTAGCGCGTCTCCGGCCAGCCGGAGGGGCGGGTGAGGAAATCGTTCGCGCTCTCCGCCAGCCATTCGAAGTCGCGGCGCCCGTTCATCACCATCATCGACCAGCGGCAATAGGTCGGATCGTCGGTGCCGAGCCGGAACTCGCCGCCCGGCTTCAGCTTGCGGGCGATGAGGTCGAGCGGCCCCGCATTCACCATCCGCCGCTTCGCATGCCGCGCCTTCGGCCACGGATCCGGGTGAAGCAGATAGACCATCGTCAGCGCCCCGTCCGGCACCCGCTCGAGCACCTCCAGCGCATCGCCCATGTGCAGCCGCACGTTCGCCAGCCGCCCGTCCCGCACGTGGCCGAGCGCGCCGACGACACCGTTCAGGAACGGCTCCGCGCCGATGAAGCCATGGTCCGGCAGCAGGTCGGCCCGGTAGGCGAGATGCTCGCCCGATCCGAAGCCGATCTCGAAATGCAAAGGCCGCGCATCCCCAAACAACCGCTCTGCCGTCACCGGCCCCTCGTCCGGCACCGAGATCGCCGGCAGCAATTGCTCGAGCAACGCCGCCTGCCCTTGGCGCAGCTTGTGCCCGGAACGGCGGCCGTAGAGACGGCGAAGGGTGGTGGGGTCGCCCATCATCGGGCCTTAGCAACGTCTCCGCGCCCTGTGCAGGGGGCTAGGCTTCAGCCGGCGGCAGGCTCAGCGAAGGTGACCGGACGAACCGTCCAGGCGGGGAAGGCGCGCGGTTCGGGGAGGGGCTCCTCAAGTTCCCGGAGTACCAGCCGCTGCGCCACCCAGGGCACCTCGGCCGCGGGCATGCGGGTCGTGCTGTAGACGGCATCCGTCGTGCCGGCGTGCTCCGGCGCCAACACATCCGCGATCCGCGTCCAGCTTTCCCGGAAGCTGCGCACGAGGCTCACCAGTCCGGCGCCGAGCACCAGCATGAAGAGGATCGCGTAGCCGTTCTGCACCATCGTCGCCTCCGCCGCCCTCAACGGGCCGCGGAGTCCAGCAGTTCCTGGCGCCACGAAAGCGAGGGCGCCGTGTCTCTTTCGCGCAACACGCACAGCGAAGCGGATCAGAGGGCCGCGTTAAGCCGGTCGAGCGGATCGGCCCCTCCGACAGCGCTATTTCCTCCGCTTCGGCCACTTGTCCGAAGGCGAGGAGACGATGACCTGAATCGGCGGCTCTCTCTTTGACGGCCCGATTCGAACCAGCCCGAAGCGGCCGTTGACGGAGGCCATCCTTTGCCTGGGAGCCTTGTAAAGGAACATGACGTACGTCGCTCCGATCTCGCAGCAGTGCGGATCGGCCTCGGCGATTTGGCTGCGGGTTTCGACCTCGATGCGCGGACTGGCCGTTCCCTTGAGGGTCGCCACTGTCTCCACCTCGGCGAAATTCCCATAGACGTCTTTCGCGTCGGTGTGGGTCGACAAGACCGTCACGACGACCACGAGATCGGCTTTCTGCATCTTCTCCGAGAACGTCATCTCGATGAAGACATTCGCCTCCGCCGGGACATAGCCGCACAGCAAAGATGCCGTCGCCAAAGCGATGACCAGCCTGCGTCCCATGCGCCGTCCCCCTGTCCGCTTTATCCCGACAGGGGTGTCGCACGCGGTTAGGGGCGCAACAAGTGCGGCTTACGCGGCCTCCACCGCCGCCTTGAGCTTCTCGACCAGGTCCGTCCGCTCCCACGGGAAATAATCGCCTTCCGCCTTGCGGCCGAAATGGCCGTAGGCGGCGGTGCGGGCGTAGATCGGCTTGTTGAGGCCGAGATGGGTGCGGATGCCGCGCGGGGTGAGGCCGCCAAGCTCCGGAATCGCCCTGATGGCGTCCTCGAGCTCGGCATCGCCGACCGTGCCGGTGCCGTGCGTGTCGACGTAGAGCGACAGCGGCTCCGACACGCCGATCGCGTAGGCGAGCTGGATCGTGCAGCGCTTGGCGAGGCCCGCGGCGACGATGTTCTTGGCAAGGTAGCGGGCGATGTAGGCGGCCGAGCGGTCGACCTTGGTCGGGTCCTTGCCCGAAAAGGCGCCGCCGCCGTGCGGCGCCGCGCCGCCGTACGTGTCGACGATGATCTTGCGGCCGGTGA
>Ga0070659_100002665_pt1 | contig 12692 bp, 10 predicted proteins | sample KBSC23metaG_FD_64666 | JGI IMG/M metagenome (GOLD analysis project Ga0070659, IMG submission 64666) | Corn rhizosphere microbial communities from Kellogg Biological Station, Michigan, USA - KBS C2-3 metaG | ecosystem: Host-associated > Plants > Roots > Rhizosphere > Soil ...
GGCGAGCAGGTCACCGTAGCCCTGCACGGCCCGAAGCGGCGCTCGCAGGTCGTGCGACACCGAATAGCTGAAGGCCTCGAGTTCCCTGTTCGCAACTTCGAGCTCGAGCGTGCGCTGGCGCACCCGCTGTTCCAGGCTGTCGATGAGGGCCACGTTCTCGAAAGCGAGCGACGTGGCGTCGGCCAAGGCCTGGATCAATTGCACCTCGTCGGGCGTGGCCTCGTGCTCCCGTGCCCAGTAGTTGCCGATGGCCCCGATGGGGGCCTCCGCACGGATGGGCACCATCACGAGGCTCTTGACGAAGGTGGGGCGGTAGGCATCGAGCGGAATCCGGTCGTCGACAGTGATGTCGCGGATCACGGCAGGTTGGCCGTGCAGCATCGCCCAGCCGCTGATGCAGGCCGTCATCGGAAAGCGCCCGCCTTTCCACAGGGGCGAGATGGCGTCTTCGTCGACGTAGTGGCACAGGTCGCCGTCGCGCAGGATGAAGGTGGCGCCGTCGGCCTGGGTGAGTTGGCGTGCGGCGCGGCGCACGATGTCGACGATGGCGTCCACGCTGCGCGCGAGCGACAGGTCCTTCACAACGTCCACCAGGGTGGCCCGCGCTCGCGTGAGCGTCGCCAGGCGCTGCGCCTCGCGTGCGTCGTTCAGGCGCTTGAGTGCGCTCGGCAGGCGCCACAGCTGGTCCTTCGGCACGTAGTCGGTGGCGCCGGCCTCGAGGCAGTGCTCGGCCCACCGGGGGTCGGTGTTGCCGCTGACGAAGATGAACGGCACCTCCGGGCAACGCGCCTTGGCCACCTCCAGGGCCCGGATGCCGTCGATGCCGTCCACCCGGTTGTCGGACAGGATGGCGTCGAATCGGCCGGATTCGATGGCAGCAAAAAAGGCATCCGCCGACGCCACATGGACCCAGACGGGCGACGCTTCGAGCCGGGCCACCTCGCGGTGAACCAGGTCGGCGTCGAATGCATCGTCCTCCAGATGCAGGATCTGCAAATTGCTCATGGCGCACCTCCCCAAGTGCAGCGTCCATGGGATTTGCGAGGCTCAGCCCCTGCATGACGGCCCATGGCGCAACACAATCTTAGGCGCTTGCGACGGGATCGATGCGCCTCGCGTCCCTCCCATCCGTGACACCGTTCCGGTTTCGGAGGCGTTAACGGCGCATGCAAGCCGAGCCCCTGATGCAGATTCACGAATCGTCAGCAGGACGGTGAGTTCTCCGACTGGCTGAGGCCATCACGACCACACCGGCGGCGCGATACTTCTGCGCACTCAGCAAATGACGTATCGCGCCATGGCCCATCGCCTCACCTTCCTACTCGCCGCCTTGTTCCCCCTGGCCATGACGGCCTCCGCAGCCGGCATCGATTGCGCCCGTGCGCGCTCTCCTTCCGAGAACGCGATCTGCCTGGATGCCTCTCTGCAAGCGCTCGATGCGCGTTTGGCGCGGCGCTTTGCCAAGGCGATGCGCCTTCAAACCGTGCACCGACCCCTCATTGCCGCGGCACAGAAGCAGTGGCTCGCCCGCCGGGAGAGTTGTGCCGGCGACGTGCAGTGCCTGAGTCAGGGCCATCAACAGCGCATCGCTGAACTGGAGGCTGGCCTGAGGGCCTTTGTTGCCTACAAGCCCGATGCGGTGGACATGGCCGCCCTGAACGACCTTCGGCTTGCCGTGGAAGCATGGCGCAAGACCCGCCCGGACGTCCCCCTGGAACGGGCCTTGGCCGCTTTGGCGATCGAGAAGGAGGCCACCGCGTTCTCGAACGAGCCCGACGCCAAGGAATACGGTATGCGTTCCCGCTTTCCCAAGCGTCGTCCCGCCGGCGTTTCAAAAGACGAATGGGACGCCTTGAAACGATCCGAGGTCGATGGCGGCGGTGAGAACGGTAATGCGAGCTACCTGCTGATCGACCTGGACGGCGACGGCCAGCGCGACCTCGTGGTGGACTCCTATGTGGGCGGCACCGGGCTCTTCAACTGGGTCAGCGTTTTGCAGAGAAGGCACGGCCGGTTCATGGAGCATCAGGCATCGGCGAGCACATCGGATCAAGACGCATCGCCAGATGCGAGCACCTCGCTCCTGTATTCACTGAACGGCCGCGGCAGCAACCAGAGCGCCCACTGGGTGCGCCTGCGGGGGCGGGTCTATGCAGCGTACACGGACAGCGCCTACGGAGTCGACAACGCCTACCTCCTGCGGCCACTGCAGCTCAACGACCAGGTGCCCATGCTGACACTGCACTACCGCTATCGGCTGTCGGTTCCCAGGCTGCAGGAAAGCGGCAATGGCGGGGCCGGCCGAACCGTCCTGAGCCTGGAAACCCAGGCGGTCTGGCAAAACGCGCTCAAGGCCTTGGAGAACCCCCTTGCGTTGAAGAGAGATGACGGCGAGGTGCCCTCGTGCCCGAGGCCCGAAGGGATTCCGGCAGACGCCGCGGACAGCAGCCAGGGGTTCGGCCCATCACACTACTCGGTCGAAATCGTCGGTGACTTCACCGCATGGTTCGATCAAAAAGATTGCCGCCTCGGCCGGCTGATCAACCGGTTCGGTGCTTACACCGAGAAAGATGGACTGAGTGCCATGCTTCTGGTCAAGAAGCCGGAGGACGAGGACTACGAAACCTTTACCGTCGTTGGCCGACGGCGTGTGGTCAAGGTCCACAGCGGTCTGGCTTCCTTCCCTTCCAACTGAAAATCGTGGCTGTTTCGAAGGGTGGTGGCCTTTGCGGATGCGGGCTCGGGGCGTTCAGGCGCCGACGATCCACCCTTCGAGCGGATCGATGCGGTCCGGCAGGCCATGGCCAGGTCTTCCCGCGGCCCACGCGGCGAGCGTGAGGCACAGCACGGCATCGAGCCGGTCGCCCGATGCATCGGCCACCAGGGCGTCTCGCATGGCGTGGCTCAGGCGCACCCGCAGGCCCAGCCGGGTGCGGCCTTGTTCGAGCGCCTCGATGAGGTCCTTGCGGGCGATGAGCCGCTCGGCGGTCTGCTTGGCACGCTCGTCGCTCTTGTACGAGCGACGACCGATCAGCTCGCGCGCCAGCAGCCCCGGGTAGGCTTCGAGGGCGACACGCGTCTCATCGGCCACATGCAGGCCAGGGAGGCTGACGCCGGCCTCCAGAAGCAGGGGCACGCCTGCGTGCATCATCAGCGCCACCGGTGGATTGACCCATCTCATGGACGGTGACGAACCCGCCGGGCCATCGGTGGCCCGGTGGGCGAACTTCGCACCCACCGGTCGCGCATCACAGAATGCGGCGAACGTGCCACGCACTTCATCCCGGCTCAGCGCGGTGAAATGCTGCATCAAGGCATGCCATGTCGTCGGCCAGTGCAGCGCTTCGACCAGTTCGCGCGGCAGACCGAAGGGGAAGTCGAACCCGGCCACCCACGGGCCAGGCTGCGCCAGCCAGGTGGCCAGGCCAGCGAAGGTGACGTGTTCATCCAGGCGCTCCACCCGCACGACACCTCCCGAGCAGCGGCCCGTGGCCACAGTGATGGGCTTGCGATGCGTGGGCCGGCTGGTGAAATCGACCCCTCCGAGCAGCAGCTCCTCCACGGCACGGCTCATCGGACGGCTTCGCGCATCGTCACGAACTCTTCGGCGACGGTGGGATGGATGCCGACCGTGCGGTCGATCTGGGCCTTGGTGAGCCCTGCTTGCACGGCGACGGCAAAGCCCTGGATGACCTCACCGGCGTCGGCGCCCACCATGTGCACACCGAGCACCCGGTCGCTCGCGGCATCGACCACCATCTTGAGCAGGGTGCGCTCCGTGCTGCCGCTCAGGGTGTGCTTGAGTGCCTTGAACTCGGCACGGAAGATGCGCACATCTCCATGGTCCTTGCGAGCCCGCTCCTCGGTCTTGCCCACGGTGCCGATGTTCGGGTGGGTGAACACGGCGGTCGGGACGGCGTCGTAATCGATTGGCGGGCGCAGGCCCTCGCCGAACAGCTGGTCCACCAGCACCATTGCCTCCGCCAGCGCCACGGGCGTGAGGGCCTTGTGACCCACCAGGTCGCCGATGGCATGGATCGAAGGCACTGCCGTGCGAAAGCGCTCATCCACGGGCACGGTGCCATCGGCGTGCAATGCGATGCCCAAAGTCTCCAGGCCGAGGCCCGCCGTGCACGCCCGGCGGCCCACGGCATGCAGCACCGTGTCGGCTTCCACGGTGGCGCCATCGGTGAGCCGAGCCACTTGCGCGGGGCCGAGGCGGCGCACGTCAGCCACCGTGGCGTTAAGGCGCACTGTCAGCCCCTTCTTCTGCATCTCCGCAGCGGCAAAGGCGGCCACCTCGTCGTCGAACCCGCGCAAAAGACGCGGGCCCCGGTGCACGAGCGTCACCTCGCTGCCCAGCCCGGCGAAGATCGACGCGAATTCACAGGCGATGTAGCCACCGCCCACCACGAGCAGGCGACGCGGGAACGGGTCGAGGTCGAACATGTCGTCGGACGTGACGGCATCCCCGGCCCCGGGGCCGACCGGCGCCTGCGGGCGTCCGCCCGTGGCAAGGACGATGTGGCGGGCCGTGAAGCGGCGCTGCGTGCCGGAGCTGTCCTGGACCACCACCGTGTGGGCATCGGCCAGGTGCGCCCAGCCCCGAACAAGACGAGCCCCGGCACTGGCCAGGAGGCCTTCGTACACGGTGTTGAGCCGGGCAATTTCAGTTGCCCGGCGAACCTTGAGCGTCTGCCAGTCGAACGACGGCTCACCCGGAGACCAGCCGAAGCCGACCGACTCTTCGAACAACTCCGCATAGTGGGCCGCGTGGCTGTAGAGCTTCTTCGGGATGCAGCCGAGGTTCACGCACGTGCCGCCGAGCGGGCCGCCTTCGGCAACGATGACGCGCGCGCCGCGGCCAGCGGCCATGCGGCTCGCACGCACGCCGCCGCTGCCCCCGCCGATGACAAAGAAATCACAGTCGAACATGTTCGTCATCACTCAAGACGCCAAAGACTGGCGGCACAGCCGATCATGCCTTGTCTGGCCGCCGATCGGGGACGTCAACCACCATGAAAACTGCCGCCGCCTTATCAGCGCTCTGTATTTCACTGATCGGCCTCCTCTCATACGGCGCTTACTCGAACAACCAAATGTATGTGGACATCGACAGAAAATTCTCATCGGACCCCGTGCTCAAGGAAAGCATCGGCGAATTCCAGAGAGCGATTCTTGTTCACAGCGGCGATGACTGCGAGTATTCCAAGACCCAATGCTTTGAAAACAATCTGTTGTTCAAAGTCATTGGCACTCGGGGATGCATTTATGCCAATGCAACCGTCAAAGAATCGTTTCCGATCTATGAACTGATGTCCGTTTCACCATCGACTTACGAGTCGCAAAAAGGAAGCGCCGAGACTGGAAACGCGCCTGCCGCGTCACTCATTCGCGGGTGCAATGGCTGACAAATCATTCGATTCCGCAATCGCCCAAGCCGGCTGGGCTTCCGTTGTCTACTTCGCTTTTTCGAGCGTCGATCAATACCGGCCGGTGGCCCCTGCAATCTTCAGGTACAGGTGAGCACACCACCCGACCCACCAACGCCGAACGGACGCGCGAAGGCCGGTGGGGTGCACCTGATGGCGTGCATCGATTTCCTGGGATGCCGCCACCGCGGTATCGAACTCCCGGGCGAGCGAGCGCGTGAACTCCACATCGTGCACCACCACGTTCGCCTCGAGGTTCAGCAGCAGCGACAAGGGGTCGATGTTGGAGCTGCCAACGGTGGCCCAGTGGTGATCCACGAGGGCCACCTTTGCATGCAGAAAGGCCGGCATGTATTCGAAGATGCGTACCCCATCGGCAAGCATCTCGTCGTACAGCGCACGGGCGGCCAGCGCGGCAATGCGGTAGTCCACCTTGCCCTGCATCAGCAGGCGCACGCGCACGCCGCGCCGGGCGGCCTGGCGCAACACGCGGCGAAACGCGCGTCCGGGGAAGAAGTACGGCGAGATGAGGTCGACCCGTTCGCGCGCATTGCGGATGGCATCGATGTAGCTGCGCTCGATGGCACGGCGCCGGCGCAGGTTGTCGCGCAGCACGAAGGCTGCACGCACCGGCGCAAGAGCCATGCCGCCTGCCTGCACACTGCTGGGGGCCATGCGCAGGCGCCGCATGATGCGCCGGGCGCGCGCGACCGGCTCGGCACTGCGCGCAAGAGAAGCCATCTCATGCCCGAAATTGCTGCTGAGCCGGGCGCGTGTGTACAGCGCGCGCACCGCCTGTTCGACCTGCAAGACGACCGGGCCTTCCACTTGTACTGCGAAGTCGAGCCGCGGCGCCTCGCTCCAGCCGTGCACATGGTCCAACCGGTCGTCGATCAGATTGATCCCGCCCACGAACGCCATGTCGCGATCCACCACGCACAACTTCTGGTGCAACCGCCGCAGCTGCCCCGGCCGAAACCAGTTCCACCAGCGATCGATGCGGCGAAACACCACGATCTCCACGCCCGCCGGGCACAGGGCCGCCTGCAATCTCGGCAGATCGATCCGGCAGCCGAACCCGTCAAGCACCAGCCTCACGCGCACCCCTCGCCGCGCGGCATCCATGAGCGCCTGCGTGACGGCGTGGACGGTGCCCTTGTTGCTGTAGATGTAGGTTGCGAGCCACACCTCGTGGCGCGCCGCTGCGATGGCGGCCACCATCGCAGGAAAAAGCGCGTCACCGCCCCTGAGCAGCGTCGTGCGGTTGCCACCAGTGAAAGTGGCGCGCACCGCGGCGCGGGTCAGCGGCGTGTCGTGGACCCTCATTCGAACACGAGTTCCAGTTCGGCGACCAGCGGCAGGTGGTCGGACATCCGGGCCCAGGCCGGCCCCCGCGGCACGTGCGTGCCCACGCAGCGCAAGCCGCGCGCGTAAATGCGGTCCAGCGAGAACAGCGGCAGCCGCGACGGGAACGTGCGTTGCGGCGGCGACGCGGCGAATTCCGCCCGCCGCAGGCCCATCTCCTTCATCGGCGCGCCCAGCCGCTCTCCCCAATCGTTGAAGTCTCCGGCGAGCACGAGCACTTCATTCGGAGGCACATGCGCCTTGATGAAGGCGGCGATGCGCTCGACCTGCCGCACGCGGCTGGAGTGCATCAAACCGAGGTGGGCCACGATCGTGTGAACGCGGGTGCCGTTCCAATTGATCACGACGTGCAACAGCCCGCGCTGCTCGAAGCGGTGATCGGAGACATCATGGTGCCCGGCCTCGCCGAGCATCGGCCACCGCGACAGCAGTGCGTTGCCGTGTTCGCCGTCGGGTGTGATCGCATTGGTGCGGTAGGCGGCCTGGTAGCCATCGGGCGCGAGGTAGTCGGACTGTGACGCGCGCGGCCAGCCCCGATGTGGGTCCGGAAACGCGCGCGCCTCGCCGTGGTTGAAGCTGCGCACCTCCTGCAGGAACACCAGATCGGCATCGAGCGCCTCGATGCCAAGCACCAGGTTGTGGATTTCCAGCCGCTTGCGCGGGCCCATGCCGCGCACCCCCTTGTGGATGTTGTACGTGGCCACGCGCAGCACATCGGCGGCGTGGGTGGTGCTCTTCGGAAAGCGCATCTGGCTCATGCCTGCAAGAACCTCGGCAGTTGCAGAATGGCCTCCGCGTTCGACGGCGAGAAGCAACGGTCGGCGGCCTCGCGCCAGGGCAGCCATTCATAACGGGTGTGCTCGCGCGGCGCGAGCGTGACGGGCGTGCCCTGCGGCACACGCAGACCGAACACGAATTCGGTGTTGTGAGTCACTCCCGGCGCATAACGATGTCGCCACACGGGGTAGATCTCATACACGTTGCGCATGCCCCAGTCGCACAGGCATTCGGGCGGCACGGCGGGGGAACCCACCACGATGCCCGTTTCCTCGGCCACCTCGCGCACCGCCGTGGCGCGCGGATCTTCACCGATGAAATCCTTGGAGCCGGTCACGCTCTGCCAGAACCCCGGATTCGCGGCCCGCTCGATCAACAACACCCGCCATGCGGGGTCGTGGATCACGACCAGCACGGATTCAGGGATCTTCGGCGGGCGGTGTTCGGGCGCGGCATCGGTCATGGCATCAAGGATACCGGTGTCGTGCTGTGGCGGCGCATGGCGGCCACCCTGTCGCCCTTGATCGGGTGGAACGAGCGGTCGTTCCATGCCAACATTTTCCGCAATCCGCTTCGCTTTTGCGGTCGGTGGCTGTTGGTTCGGTCCTGTGAATCTTGTTCTCTGGCGAGGCCGCGCCGGGTCTCGGCCCGGCAGCCGAATTACCCTTCTTGTCGCGCCAAGTCCTTACGCGGACCCTCGTCGGGGGTCTCTATTTCAACCGGAACTGGGCGACGGTGGTCACGAGTTCTTGGGCTTGCCCGCGCAGGCTGGCCGCGGCGGCGGCGGACTCCTCCACCAGCGCGGCGTTCCGCTGGGTCGATTCATCCATCTGGGACACCGCCTGCCCGATCTGCGAGACACCGGCACTCTGCTCGCTGCTGGCCGTGCTGATTTCCCCCACGATCGCGGTCACGCGTCGGATGGACTGCACCACCTCACCCATGGTTTCGCCGGCCGAATCGACTTGGGCCGTGCCGGCGCTCACCCGCTCGATGCTGGTGGAGACCAGTGTCTTGATTTGCTTGGCCGCTTCGGCGCTGCGTTGGGCCAAGGTCCGCACCTCGCCGGCTACCACGGCGAAGCCGCGCCCTTGCTCACCCGCACGCGCAGCTTCGACCGCCGCGTTGAGGGCCAGGATGTTGGTCTGGAATGCGATGCTGTCAATGGTTCCGATGATCTCGCCGATCTCGGAGGAGCTCTGCGAAATGCCCTTCATGGCCACCACCACCGCCTTCATGGCTTCGCCGCCGCGTGAGGCCAACGCATCCGCTTCCACCGCGAGTTCATTCGCACGCTTGGCGTTGTCGGCGTTGGCGCTGACGGTGGCGGCAAACTCATCCATCGAGGCGGCGGTCTCCGCCAGCGCGCTGGCCTGGCTTTCCGTTCGCTGCGACAAATCGGCATTGCCCGCCGCAATTTCGCTGCTGGCGGTGGCGATGGAGTCGCTGGACAACCGGACCGAGCCGACGATGTTGGCCAAACCGCCTTGCATCTTCTCGACGGCGGCCGCAAGGCGCCCGATCTCGTTGCTGCTGTCGACGGAAATCTCGGCCGTCAGGTCACCCGCGGCACTGCGCTCCACCGCATGGACGATTCGCAAGATGGGGTGGACGATCAGGCGCGAGGACATGGCGCGAAACCCCAAGGCCAAGGCAATGGATCCAATGGCAAACACACCGGCCAACACGCTGAAAAGTTCGAAGCGCTGCTGGGCGTCCCTCCACGCGGCCTTGCCGGTCTCCCGGGCATGGAGCGCCGCCGCGTCGCGCGCGGCAATGTAGCTGTCTTGATACTTTTGCGTGGGCTGGTCCAGGAACTGCTGAACGTTGCCTGCCTGCAGGAAACCGACCAACTCGTTGAGGGCGCCCCGGTAGACCTTGAACTGATCAAGGAACGCCTGGTCGAGTTGTTGTTCTTCGCCGGGCTCCGAGCCCACCGATGCGTATTTTTCCTTGGCCGCGTCTGCCGCCGCAAGCTGCTTGAGCACGTGCTCGAGGATTTCCGGCTTGGGCTCATTGGTGCGGAGCACCCGCGTCATGTACCGCGACAGATTGATCCGCGAATCCATCAGCCGGACCGTCATCTCGTTCGCATGCTCGGCCTTGTCCACGGCCAGGCGGTTCAGGCGACCGACATCGCCCATCGTGCCGCGGAACAGCGAAAACGCCACGCCGCTGGTGGTGAGCTGCACGGCACACAGGAAGACGAGCATCAGAAGCAACAGCTTGCCGATTTGAATTCGGGACAACATCGAAACTCCTCGGCGGCAAGTACGGCGCCGTGTTTCCACTTCGGCACAACGGCGGGAAACTTGATGGACGAACCGCACTGTTGGGTACATTTGTGCCACTGCGTTGCGTAGACAATGGCCCGATGGACCACCTCTGCCGGTGGGTCGTCGCCCCCTGGGACGGCGTCCACTGCACCGACATCGAAAGCATTCGCCACTTCGGCCGCCATTGGCACGACGGGTTCGGCGTCGGCTTGCTGATGCACGGCGCCCAGCACTCGGCCAGCGGGCGCGGGCCGGTGGACGCCTATGCCGGCGACGTCATCGCGACGAATCCCGGTGAAGTGCACGATGGCAGGCCCGTCGGTGATGTGCCGCGCCGCTGGCGCATGCTCTACCTGTCAACTGAAGCCATGGCATCGTTCGCCGCGACCGAAGAACTGGCGTTGAACCGCCCAGTGATGCAGGACCCAGCCCTGGCCACCGCTCTGGGACGCTTGTTCGAGCAGGTATCGATGGGAATGCCTGATCGACTGGCCTTCGAGGAAGCGCTGGTGCGGGCCTGCGGCCTGGTCAGGGCAAGCCACACGACGGCCCGCCCATCCGTGGAGGCCGACGCATCGATGCATGCCGTGCGCGACCGGCTTGCTGCCGAAGGCGTTCCGCCACCCGCGCTGAGCGAGCTGGCCGAACAGACGGGACTGAGCCGCTTCCAGGTGCTTCGGCGGTTCGAGAAGGTGCACGGCGTGCCGCCCCATGCCTGGGCCATGCTGCTGCGCACCGAGCGGGCACGTGGCCTCATCGGCCGTGGGGTGACGCTCGCCGACGCAGCGGCCGAAGCCGGTTTTGCCGACCAGAGTCACATGACCCGGGCATTCAGCAGCCAGTTCGGGTTCACACCGGGTGCATGGCGCCGGGCCGCAAGGCCCTGATGCCGTAGCCCTGTCATACCGGCGAACGCCGGTACCCACTCGCCGCAGTGGGCCCCGCGACTTTCGTCGGGGTGACATTTTTGTTTGCGCTGCGAGCTCTGCGCCGCTGGGCCACCGCAATTTCGTTCAAGACCCGAGACCCGCTGACGCCGGACACCGGAACGCCCATATCCACCACCCCACCGCCCATGAGCATGTCCTATGTCCACGGCTACGCGCAGCGCGAAGCGGAACGCCTGCAGGACCAGTCCCGGACCCTCGCTGAACTGCTGCACGCCAGCACGGCGTACCCGCACGGCACGCAAGTCCTCGAAGCGGGCTGCGGCACCGGCGCGCAGACCCTCGAGCTCGCGCGGCGCAGCCCGGGCGCCCGGTTCACGTCGATCGACATCTCGGCGGAATCGCTGGAGGCGGCCCGCCAACGTGTCGCCACCGCTGGCATTCAGAATGTGCAGGTTCGCCAAGCCGACATCACGGCGCTGCCTTTCGCGCCCGCTTCGTTCGACCATGTGTTCGTCTGCTTCGTGCTCGAACATTTGCCCCGGCCGGCACAAGCCCTGTCAGCACTCGCGCGGCTGCTGCGGCCAGGCGGCACGTTGACGGTGATCGAGGGTGACCATGGCACCGCGTGCTTCCATCCGGACAACCCGGCTGCACGCGCGGCCATCGGCTGCCAGGCCGAACTGCAACGGCGGGCCGGTGGCGACGCGTTCATCGGACGCCGGCTGCAACCGTTGCTGGCCGCAGCCGGGCTGTCCGCGGTCCGGGTGAAACCTCGGACGGTGTACACCGACAGCAGCCGCCCCGACCTCGCCGATGCCTTCACGCGCCGCACATTCGCCGCCATGATCGAGGGGATCCGTGCCCCTGCACTGGCTGCCGGCTTGACCGGCCCCATTCGACGAAGGCGTGCGGGCCCTGCACCGTGCAGCCGAGCCCGACGGCACCTTCTGCTACACCTTCTGCAAGGCCACGGCCGTGGCGACTTGATTTGCCTAGGTCGCAGCCATTGTCGGCCGCACCCCAGCCACACCACCTGCCATCCTGAAGTTCGCTGGATGCGGCCTGGTGTTACTCACCCTTCCGCGATGTGCCAGTCATAGTGAATGTCATACACTGCGCCACGTTCCTCGACACGGATGGACTGTGGGCGGTCGATTTCACGGGAACTTCTGTTTGGCCACGGCTCGGGAATCATCAGCGTCAGAACCCTCGGCTTGAACGCTTCGTTTTCGAGCCCTTCACCGATCGCTGGGATAACCACGTCCCACGCAAAGCCGGCCAGGAAGCCAGCTGCCGCACCCACTGCGGTTCCAATCCCTGGAAGCACCGCAGTGCCGATCGCAGCGCCACCAGAAGTCGCGGCTGCTATCACCGCAGCCCGAACCTCATTGCCGACCTTGTCCTTGATTTCGTTGAACGTGTCGGCCAGATCTTGGTTATCGTGCTCGACAATCAGCAGCGTGACGACGTAGGTGCGAGGCCAAAATCCCGTTCGATTGAGATCGAACTCGAGCAGCACATGAGGGTTCCGGCCCCATGGTCCTCTGACGTCGTCGCGCGACACGTCGCCAATCATCGGGGCTTCGATCAAATCGACCGCCAGCTTCTCGTCGGGCCCGAAGTGCACTGCCGCGGAGTCCGTCCCGATGGCGGAGATGTAAACCTCGTCGGATGCCCCCTGAGCCGCCCTATCTGTCGAATCATGTTCGCTGAAGCCCCTCAACCGGAACTGCAGGCGAGGGGGCGGGCCCCCGTAGGTCGACCAGATGTGGTTGTCGAAGCCGATGACAAAGAGGTCCAGGTTCCCTTCGGCTCGTGACACAGCGGCAACCTGCTGCTTGTCGCGGTCGAATACGGCTTGGCCCGGAAGCGGGAACCAGTCGTGATTCCAACTTCCAGCCTCGGTCCAGAAAGTAGACCAGATGTGGTTGTCGAAACCGATCACAAAGAGG
>Ga0070659_100002669_pt1 | contig 12686 bp, 12 predicted proteins | sample KBSC23metaG_FD_64666 | JGI IMG/M metagenome (GOLD analysis project Ga0070659, IMG submission 64666) | Corn rhizosphere microbial communities from Kellogg Biological Station, Michigan, USA - KBS C2-3 metaG | ecosystem: Host-associated > Plants > Roots > Rhizosphere > Soil ...
GTCGAGCGGCAGCATCAGCAATTGCAGCATGCGGTAGCCGATGGCCTGGCGCGTCAGATCGAAGGCCTGCCGTTTGCCCTCGTCGCCGCCCGGTGCGTTGGATGGGTCCGCATAGCCCCAATGCACCTTGACCGGACTGCCGGGCCAGTACGGGCATTGCTCGGCGGCAGCGCTGTCGCACACGGTAATGACGATGCGCATCTGCGGCGCGCCGTCGGCCACGAACTCGTCCCAGCTTTTGCTGCGATAGCCCGCCGTGTCGCCTCCCGCATTGGCGAGCGCCTCTACCGCGAACGGGTTGATGCGACCGCTCGGCGCACTGCCCGCGCTGTAGGCACGCACATCCTTGTTCAGCATTTGCGCCCAGTGGTTGAGCATCCCTTCGGCGAGCACGCTGCGCGCGGAATTGTGGGTGCAGAGGATCAAGACATTTGTCGTCATGGCAGCTCAGCAGCAGGAGGCGTCAGAAGATTTCACGGCGATACCGACCGGCTTGCCGCGTGGTGCGCAACAGGCGGCCCCTTCCGCTGGAGCCGCGTCCGGCTTACCTTCGCTGAACACGGGGATGCTGTCGAGCGAATGGAAATGCTCCCATGCAATGCCTTGCGGATCGGTGATCCAGTGCTTGTCGCTGCGCGCATAGCAGCACGTGGTTTCGCCTTCATCGAGCAGGGCCATGTCGGCGGCTTCGGCACGCGCTTTCAGTTCGGCCAGCTCCGCCGCTTCGTCCACTTGGAATCCAAGATGATCGACACCGGGCTTGCTCCCGCGGGTGGAGATTGCGAAGTTGATGCGCGGGTCTTCCAGCATCCACTTGGCGTAATCGGTCTCGACCCGCGTCGGCTCCGCAGCAAACAGGTTGGAATAGAAGGCGATGCTCTTGCTCAGGTCGTCGACGTGAACGTGGACATGGAATCGTTTCATGGGGTGCTCCTTCAGCATTGGCAATCGGTGGCACTGGCGTCAGCGATAAGGCAGGCTGCGCCCTGGCAGCAGTTCTCGGTCAGGAAGCCCAGCAGCGCCCCCATGTGAGCGAATTCGGCCCGGTAGATCAGGTTGCGACCATCGCGCTCCTGCGTCACGAGCTGTGCGTGCACCAACTCTTTCAGGTGAAACGAAAGCGTCGCGCCCGGCACGTCGAGCTGATCGGCAATGGCGCCCGGCGTCAGGCCGTCGGGGCCTGCGACCACGAGCATGCGAAACACACGCAAACGCAGGTTGTGCGCAAGCGCGGCAAGGGAGCGGATAACGATGTCTTCTTCCATATTTCCACTATATTGGAAATATGGAAGAACTCCAAGCCCTAAACAAAACTGTCTATCCCACCCCCTACTCCGCCCAACGTTTGCGGAACGTCTTACAACACATCCCACGTTGCCCATGGGCTCTATCCACGGAGCACGCCACGCTGTCACACACGCGTCGCTACAATCGCACGCTTTGCGTCTTCTGCAGTCCGCAGGTCTCCCATGTTCAAGCACGTTTTTCTCGCCCTGGCCGTTGCGGCTGCGGGCTTGCCGGTTCTCGCTCACGCCGATGTGCGCGGCGCGGGGTCGACGGCCGCTGCGCCGGTCTATCGCGTGTGGTCGGCGGGGTATGCCGCTTCGTCGGGCGTTGCGCTCAGCTATGACGCGGTGGGTTCGGGGGAAGGCCTGAAGCGCATTCGCGCGGGTTCGGTGGATTTTGGTACGTCTGACGTGCCGCTCTCCAGCGCGGACGCCGCCAAGGCGGGCCTCGTCTGCGTGCCGTCGGTGGTGACGGGCGCGGTGCCGTTTGTGAACGTGCCGGGTGTGCCGCGCGGTCAACTCAAGCTGACGGGCGAGCTGCTGGCGCAGATCTTCCTCGGCAAGGTCGAGAGCTGGGATGCGCCCGAACTGCGCGCGCTGAACCCGGGCATGGCGTTGCCCAAGCTGAAGATCCACCCCGTGGTGCGCGCCGATGGCTCGGGCACGACGTACCACTTCACCGATTACCTGAGCGCCGTCAGCCCCGAGTGGAAGCGCGCGTACGGCACCCAGTCGACCATCAACTGGCCCGCAGGCTTTACTGCCGCCAAGGGCAGCGGCGATGTGGTCAAGACCGTGCAGGCCACGTCGGGCGCCATCGGCTATGTCGACTACAACTACGTGCTCGACAACGACCTGAGCGCCGTGCAGTTACGCAACGTGGCGGGCCGCTTTGTCAGCGCACAGGTGAACGGATTCCGCGAAGCCGTGATGCAGAGCGCGTGGAACCGCAAGGGCGATTTCACGGCGCCGCTGGTCAACCTGCCGGGCGCGGAAACGTGGCCGATCACCATGGGCACCTTCATCGTCGTGCCGGCGGTGAGCGCCTCGGGCCCGCGCACATTGGCCGCGCTGAAGTTTCTAACGTGGGGCTATTTCCATGGCGACGAGCTGGCCGCGCGCGCGAAATTCGTGCCGCTGCCCGAGCGCGTGCAGGCGATTGCGTATCGTGAACTGGCGCGCGTGACGGATGCGTCGGGCGTTGCCATCGGTCTGCAGAGCATGCCCGCAAACTGGGGCAAATAACGGCCAAATGAATCTTGCCGGCGCAGTGTTTGCACCGGCAAGTGCATCGACGTCGCATCCTTTTTGACGCCGCGCATCCAACCCGCTGAAAGCTTTGCAACAGGGCTGGATTGTTCCAACGCGTTTCCTATAGTGGTCACTCGCCGCGCAAATCAGCCTCGCGCGTCACTGCCAAAGCAACGACGGGAAGGAACATGGGTACCGCCATCGCAGACCAGGACGAGCAGATCGACCAAATCGCACAGGACACCGGCGTACCCGCCGATCTCGTCCGCGAGCAATACATGAAGACCATGCACACATTGGCCGCCGATGCCCGTGTGCACGACTATCTCTCGCTGTTCGCCACGCGCCGCGTGCTGGCAGCCTTCCGCCGGCACCGCACACCGCCGCGCTAGTCCCCTCGCTTATTCCTCGCTGATCATTCCGACGAATGCGTGCGCCGCGCGGCGCATCCATTCGCGTGCGCGCTCGGCTTCGAACTGGATGCGCGCAAAGGCGTGCGTCATGCCTGATGCCTCGATGGTGATGACCTGCGCGCCATGCTGCACGAGGTAGTCGGCGTATTGCAGGCCGTCGTCGCGCAGCACATCGTGTGCAGCCACGATGATGACGGTGTCCGGCGGCGTGGTCTTGGGCGCGTGCGCCATCAGGAAGATGCGAGGGTCCTGCTCGGCGAGCGGCTTAGCGAGTGCTTCGGCGCCGATGTACTTCTCCCAGTACCAGCGCATCTCGTCGCGCGTGAGGCCGGGGCCTTGCGCGAACGCGTTGTAGCTCTCGCTGCCGAAAGCCGGCGTGGTAACGGGGTACACCAGGAACTGCGCATTGACCAGACCAGGGCGCACCACATGCACGGCCTGCGTTGCCTGCACGGCAAGATGACCGCCCGCGCTGTCGCCACCAACCGCCAGAAAGTCTGGATCGAAGCCGAGGCGCACACGCTGCTCGGCCAGATAGGCGAGCGCATCGCGCGCATCGTCGGCGGGAACGGGAAACGGATGCTCGGGTGCCAAGCGGTAATCCACGCTCACGACGGCACAGCCCGTGTCTTGCGCAACCAGCGCGGCCAGCATGCGGTGCGTCGTACGCGGCGCGCCCACCACCCAGCCACCGCCGTGAAACCACACCAGCAAGCGCGGCTTGGCCACGCCCTTGGGGCGAAAGACGATGGCATCGAGCGTGCGGCCCGCCAGTGGCAGGCTCAGGTCGGAAGCTTCAACACCGTCGGGATCAGGCCGGTCGGACAGCGCGGCGATCGCTTCGAAGCGCGCGCGCTGTGCCGGCGCGTCTTCCGGCGGAGGCAAGGCGCCGAAGTGCTCGGCAACGCGTTGGTAGAACTGGAGGATTTGCGGATCGACGGCCATGGTGCGAAGAGGGTTCGATGGGGATTCGATGACCGTCGAAGTGTAGCGCGCCGCTTCCGCTTTCCCCTTAGCTTCCGCGATACGTCGAGAAGCCGAACGGGCTGAGCAGCAGCGGAATGTGATAGTGCTGCTTGGCGTCCTGCACATGAAAGACGATTGGCACTTCGGGGAAGAACGTCGGCATCTGGCGCTCGCCAAAGTAATCGCCGGTGTGGAAAGTCACGCGGTAGTCACCGGTGGCGAGCGATTGGCCGGCGGGCAGCAGAGCCTTGATGCGGCCGTCGGCGTCGGTGGTGCCTTGGCTGACGGTGCGCCAGGCGCTGTCTCGATCGGCGCGGGCATCGAGCGTGACGCGCACGGCAGCGGCCGGCATGCCGGTCTGCTGATCAAGCACATGCACACTCAGACCCGCTTCAGCGGCAATGGCGGCATTGGCGAACGTTGATGCGGCAGCCAGCGCGGCTGTGGAGATCCAGCGGCGGAATTGCATAGGCGCTCCTGAAGAAAACGGAAACCGGAGAGCCTAGTGCAAACCGCGCGCGCCACCGTCACAAATCGTGGCGCTCTCAGTCACGTTCAGCCGCGCTCGCCGATGCCGAGTCGCCAGTGCTCGATCTTCGTGCAGCGGTCCTGCACGGCCGGAATGCCGGCGTTGCGCGCCACGGCCATCGCTTCGTCATTCACGATGCCGAGCTGCACCCAGATGCCGCCCACGCCCAGTGCCACGGCTTCCTGCACGACGGGCAGTACGTGCTCGGCGCGGCGGAAGATGTCGACCAAGTCGATGCGCTGGCCGGCGGCGGCAAGCGTGGTCGCGGCTTCGGCCAGCGTGGCGTAGCAGGGCTCGCCGAGCACATCTTCGCCCGCGTGCTGCGGGTTGACGGGCACGATGCGATAGCCGGCCTGCTGCAGATAGCGCGCCACGTCATAGCTCGGCCGCGTAGGGCGCGGCGACAACCCGACCACGGCAATAGTCTTGCCGGACAGCAGCCGGCGCATGGTGGCTTGTTCGTCGAGGTAGGAAGGATTGGCGGACATGGTTGGCGATGCGGATGCGTTCAGGTAGTGGGCCGCTTGCATGCGGCACCCAGGTCATCGAAGCGCACGGCGGCACGGAACGCGCCCGACGAATACGGACCGACTTCGTACGGCCCGTAGTGCACGACGATACGGTCACCTTGCAGCGTAAACGGAAACGCGGCGTTACGCAGATCCTTCTCCTTGAGCGCGCCGCGCGGCGCTTCAGGCGCGCCTTCGCGTTTGAGCGCGTCGACGATCTGTGTGTTGAGGCTTTGCAGGCAAGCGGCTGTGGGGTTCAGTACGTCGGCCAGCGCGATCGGTTGGAAGCCCTGCGCGCCGCGCCGCCAATTGCCGCCCGTGAAGCTGTAGTTGCCGTGCGCGCCGCCGCTGTAGGCCCACACCATGCGCAACAGGCTCACGGTGTCGCCCAGGCCGATGGCGCTGATACGGATGACGCATTCGGTGTCGTACTGGTCGCAGCGGTGCACGCGCAGCGATTGCACCAGTACGTCGATGGCGGCGTCGCCGGTCACGGGGTAGCGCTCGGTCAGTTTGGCCTGGCCAGAGGTGCCGATCGTCTCCTGATAGCGCGCCACACGCTTGAGTGTGAAGGGCTGGCTGCGGCCGCCGTCGCTCCAGGTGCCGGTGGCGGTGCCACCGTCGGCCGACAGCGCGCCGGAGAGCGTGCCGCCCTCGCGCACGACGGACTGGCCGGCTGCATCGAGCGCGTCAACACGCTCGCGCCACACGAAGCGGCGCTCGGGCGCATTGCGGCCTTCGATGGTCCACAGCGCACGGCCCTGCGGGCGGTCGTCGTAGGCCTCGCCGGTGAGGGTATCGGCCACGGGGTCCCTGTCTTTGTCCTGTTCCTTGGGCGGCGGGTCGTACACGTTCAGCCACAGGTTCCAGCCGGGGCTGTCGGCGCTCTTGCCCACTGTGCCCTGCCAGAAGCTACCGGCGAGGCGCTCGCGCTGCTCTTTCGTTTTTGCAAGGGGGGCCGTTGGCGCAGAAGCAACAGGTGCGGAGACGGCCGGCGCACTCGCGGGCATGGCAGGCGATGCCGAGGCCGCATCGGTGCCGGCCTGTGCCGTTCCTAGCCCACCGACGGCCCCCATCAAGGTAACAAAAAGGCCCGCCCCGACCGACTTGTGCAACAGATGATGCATCGCATGCCTTTGCATGCCTCCCTCCTATGGACCCGCGACCCCACGCCACAATACGCGTCACACGGGCGCCGGTCCTTAAGCCCCGCCTAGCGATGCGGCAAAGCCGTGGGACTGCGTGGGTGCAGCCGGCGTTCCCCGAACGATGCTTCCAGGCGCTTTTTGCCTCACACGAAGTGGTCTTTACAGCCCTTGCATTCGATTGCAATCCGACACACTTTGTTACGCCTCAGGCTATCCCCGTCGCCCACAATGCCTTCGCACCCCAGCGTTTTGTGTCCAATTGTTGTGCGCCATGTAGCGCGTCGGATGGCTCTCCATCCGATAACACAGCGACGGCACATTCGCGGTGCAAGGTTACCCCTCCCTTTCGAATTGACCCCTCGAAGGGATTTCCCGTCCGCGCGGCGCTCCCCGGCCCGCGCGCTTTTTTTTTTGTGCGCAATTCGCGCGCCTGCCTCCTCCCCCTCTTCGCCCCGCCTCGCCGATCCGTCATTCGGCCGCACCATTCCCCGCGATACACGCTCTTACAAAGCCAAGTCGACCCCTCGACGACTGCAGCGTTAAATGGAGACATCCACGCGGCACGGGCCGCCATAACGAGGGCTCATCATGTCCAACGCTTCCCGTCGTTCTTCTCTCTCCAACGTGCGACTGCCGCATGTATTGCGCGCCGTGGGCGTTGCCGCCGTGCTGCTGGTTTGCGGCGCGCAAGCTGCGATGGCCGCCGATCCGGCTTCGCGGGTTGCGCGGCTCTCTGATTTTTCGGGCGAGGTGAGCTTCGCGCCTGCCGGCTCCGACGACTGGGCCGGTGCCTCGCTCAATCGCCCCTTCACCACCGGAGACCGCCTGTGGTCCGACCAGGGTAGCCACAGCGAGCTGCACGTCGGCTCCACGGCGCTGCGCCTGGGCCAGAACACCGGCGCCACGCTCGTCGACCTGGATGATCGCAACACACAGGTCAAGCTCACGCAGGGCGCGTTGTCGGTGCGCGTGCGCGCATTGCCGCGCGACCAGACCCTCGAAATCGATACACCCAACCTGGCCTTCACGCCGCAGGCGCCGGGCGAATACCGCCTGGACGTGGCGCCGGACGGTTCCAGCACCACCGTCACCGTCTGGCACGGTCAGGGCACCGCTTACGGCGATGACCGCTCCATGCCGGTCGGTGCAGGCCAGCAAGTCCGCTTCGGCGGCACCGATCTGGCCGAGGCCGGCGGCACCGACAACCCTAGCCGCGACGCCTTCGACCGCTGGGCCGAGTCGCGCGATGCCCGCGAAGACGCCTCGGTTTCCGCCCGCTACGTCGGCCGCGAAATGACGGGCTACGAAGCACTCGACGACAACGGCACGTGGCGCGAGGAAGACGGCTACGGCGCAGTCTGGGTGCCGCGCGCGGTGCCCGCCGGTTGGGCGCCGTATCGCACGGGCCATTGGGCTTGGGTCGCGCCGTGGGGCTGGACGTGGGTCGACGATGCGCCGTGGGGTTTTGCACCGTTCCACTACGGGCGCTGGGCGTACGTCGGCACGACGTGGTGCTGGGTGCCGGGGCCGGTGGTGCCGCGTCCGGTGTATGCGCCGGCGCTGGTCGGCTTCGTGGGCGGCGGCGGTGGCGGCGGCGTGAGCTGGGGGATCAACATCTCGATCGGCTCGCCCGGCGTGGCGTGGTTCCCGCTGGCTCCCGGCGAGGCGTATCGCCCCGTGTACACGGCCAGCCCGACCTACGTGACTAACATCAACCGCACGGTGGTGGTGAACAACGTCACGGTCAACAAGACCATCATCAACAACAACACCAACGTGACCAACATCAGGAATGTGAACCGGGTCACGTACATCAACGCCAACAACCCCGCCGCGCTGACCGCCGTGCCGGCCAAGACTTTTGTGAACGGCCAGCCGGTCGGCCCTGCGATGGCGCGTCTGCGCCCCGAACAGATGCGCGCGCAGTTGGCGCATGCGCAGTTTGTGTCGACGCCCGCGCTGGCACCGGTGCGCGCCAGTCTGGTGGGGGCGGCGGCCAACGGCGGGCCGCATCAGCCGCCGGCGCCGCAAGCCTTTGCGCGCCAGGCCATCGCGGTGCGCGCGCCCACCGCGCCTGCCGGCGGACATGACGCCCTGGCGGAGCGCTTCCGTTCGCAAGGCGGCGCGCTGCCCGGTGCAGGTCCGGCATGGACGGGCGGCAACGGCGCAGCACGCATCGCGCCCGTGCGCGGTCAAGCCAATGCGGGAATGCCGCCTGCACCCGTGGCTGCCCAAGCCGTCGGTCTGCGCCTCACACGCGCCGCGCCCAATGGGGCGGCACATGCTGGCAACGAGCCGGGTCGTCCGTCGGAACAGCGTGGTCAGGGCGGTCCAAGTAGTCCGATGGGGTTGATGGGCTCGCCCAACCCCAATACGCCGAATCCGCAGAACGGCCAGCATGGTGCGCAACCCGGGCCGGCTCCGCAGGCCTTGATGGCGCCGGGCTCGATCAATCGCCCGCGTCCGCTGCCGGGCGCCGCCGCGCCGCAGGAACATTCAGGGCAACCGCAGACTCAGCAGACTCAGCAGGCGCCCCAGGCACCACAGGGCCCCGCCGGCATGACGACGCGCCCACCGCAGCACGAAAGCGCACCTGGCGCACCGCGTGACGAACGCCGCGCGTTCGAACCGCGCCCGCAACTGCCGCAGGCCGCCACGCAGGCACCGCAACCTCAACCGCAGCGCGGTGGTCAGGAGCCGAATCGCTTCAATGGCAATCCGGCGCCGACGATGCAGGAACGCCCGCACAACGAGCCCCCGCAGATTCGCGCACGCCCCGAGCCCATGCAACGCCCACCGGAACCGCGCGTGGAGGCGCCGCGTCCAGCACCGCAGCCGCACGTTGTGGAGATGCGCCCGCCGCAACCGCAACCCCAGCCGCGCGCGCCGGAGTTCCATCCGCCTCAGCCGCAACCGCAACCGCGTCCGCCCGAAGCGCGACCGGCGCAACCCCAACCTCAGGTACAGCCGCCGCGGCAGGAACACCATGAGGCTCAACCGCACCCGCAAGGCAACCACGGTGAAGAGAAGCGCGAAGGCGAGCACCGCTAACCCACGCAGCCGCTGCGGACTGGCGTCCGCAGGCGAAAAAAAGCAGCCCTTCGGGGCTGCTTTTTCGTCTGAACCGGCCGATGACACTGGCCGATGCAAACTGCCTTAGCGCTTGCGACGCAGGCGCGCGATCGCTGCCAACTGTGCAGCGGCCACGGCCAGTTCACCTTGCGCACGGGCCAGATCCAAGTCGCTGCTCTGATTCTGCAGCGCCTCTTCGGCCGCACGCTTGGCTTCGCTCGCCTTGGCTTCGTCCAGGTCGTGACCGCGGATTGCGGTATCGGCCAGCACGGTCACCTTCTTCGGCTGCACTTCGAGAATGCCACCGGCAACGAACACGAACTCTTCGCCGCCGTCTTCCTTCTCGATGCGCACGGCGCCCGGCTTGATGCGCGTGATCAGCGGCGTGTGGCCGGGCAGAATGCCCAGCTCGCCGGCTTCACCGGGCAGTGCCACAAACTTGGCATTGCCAGAGAAGATCTCGTGCTCAGCGCTGACGACGTCTACATGAATGGTTGCCATCTCGATTCCTTTGCTCAGAAAAGCCGCTTCCTGAATGGACTTCAGGAAGCCAGTACCGGCCCAGCGTCACACATACATGCGCGCCCTGGGCCAGACGTCGCGCTTACTGGAGCTTCTTGGCCTTTTCGAAGGCTTCGTCGATCGAGCCGACCATGTAGAACGCCTGTTCCGGCAGGTGATCGCACTCGCCGTCCACCAGCATCTTGAAGCCGCGGATGGTTTCCTTCAGCGGCACGTACTTGCCCGGCGAACCCGTGAACACTTCGGCCACGTGGAACGGCTGCGACAGGAAACGCTGGATCTTACGAGCACGGCCCACGGCCAGCTTGTCTTCCGGCGACAGTTCGTCCATGCCCAGAATCGCGATGATGTCGCGCAGTTCTTTGTAGCGCTGCAGCGTCTTCTTCACGCGGTCGGCCACGTCGTAGTGCTCTTGGCCCACGATCTGCGGGTCGAGCTGACGCGAGGTCGAGTCGAGCGGGTCCACCGCGGGGTAGATACCCAGTGCAGCGATGTCACGCGACAGCACGACGGTCGAGTCCAGGTGCAGGAAGGTCGTTGCCGGCGACGGGTCGGTCAAGTCATCGGCAGGCACGTACACGGCCTGGATCGACGTGATCGAGCCGGTCTTGGTCGACGTAATACGCTCTTGCAGCTTGCCCATTTCTTCAGCCAGCGTCGGCTGATAGCCCACGGCGGAAGGCATACGGCCCAGCAGTGCCGACACTTCGGTACCGGCCAGCGTGTAGCGGTAGATGTTGTCGACGAAGAACAGGATGTCACGGCCTTCGTCACGGAAGCGCTCGGCCATCGTCAGGCCGGTCAGCGCCACGCGCAGACGGTTGCCCGGCGGCTCGTTCATCTGGCCGAACACCATGGCCACCTTGTCGAGCACGTTGGAGTCCTTCATTTCGTGGTAGAAGTCGTTGCCCTCACGGGTACGCTCGCCCACGCCAGCAAACACCGACAAGCCCGAGTGCTGCTTGGCGATGTTGTTGATCAGCTCCATCATGTTCACGGTCTTGCCGACGCCGGCGCCACCGAACAGACCCACCTTACCGCCCTTGGCAAACGGGCAGACCAAGTCGATCACCTTGATGCCAGTTTCCAGCAGGTCCACCGACGGCGACAGTTCGTCGAACTTCGGGGCCTTCTGGTGAATTGCGCGCTTTTCGTCGCAGGCGATCGGGCCGGCTTCGTCAATCGGACGACCCAGCACGTCCATGATGCGGCCCAGCGTGCCGTGACCGACCGGCACCGAAATCGCTGCGCCGGTACCCTTGACCGCCATGCCGCGGCGCAGGCCGTCGGACGAGCCCAGTGCAATGGTACGCACCACGCCGTCGCCCAGCTGTTGTTGCACTTCGAAGGTCAGGCCCTTCTCGGCGAACGATTTCTCGTTGCTGTCTTCCAGCACGAGTGCCTCGTAGATATGGGGCATTGCGTCGCGCGGGAACTGAATGTCCACCACGGCGCCGATACACTGCACAATCGTTCCGATACTCATTTGTATCTCCAATAACTTAAATCTTTGCCGTGGGCGTCAGACCGCTGCCGCGCCGCTGACGATTTCGGACAGTTCCTTCGTAATCGCTGCCTGACGGGTCTTGTTGTAGACCAGTTGCAGTTCGCCGATCACGTTCTTCGCGTTGTCCGAAGCCGCCTTCATCGCCACCATCCGGGCCGATTGCTCGGAGGCCATGTTCTCGGCCACCGCCTGGTACACCAGTGCCTCGACGTAGCGGATCAGCAGCTCGTCGACCACCGTTTGCGCGTCCGGCTCGTAGATGTAGTCCCACGAGTAGGCTTGTTTTTCAGCGTCGGTCTGCGTCAGCTTGTCGGCGGTCAGCGGCAGCAGCTGCTCGACGACCGGCTCCTGCTTCATCGTGTTGATGAAGCGGGTGTACGCGAGGTACACGGCGTCGATCTCACCGGCATTGAACGCGTCCAACTGAACCTTGATCGCGCCGATCAGCTTTTCCAGATGCGGCGTGTCGCCCAGATGCACGACGTTCGAGACCACCTTCGCACCGATGCGGCCCAGGAACTGCGTGCCCTTGGTACCGATGGCGGTTGCTTGCGTCTCGATGCCCTTGTTCTGCAGGTCGCGCAACTGGTTGGTGACGGCACGCAGCACGTTGGTGTTCAAGCCACCGCACAGGCCCTTGTCCGTCGTCACCACGATCAGGCCGGCACGCTTGACGTCGCGCTCCACCATGAACGGGTGCTTGTACTCCGGATTGGCCTGCGCCATGTGCGCGGCCACGTTGCGGATCTTCTCGGCGTACGGGCGGGCAGCACGCATCCGTTCCTGCGCTTTGCGCATCTTGGATGCGGCGACCATTTCCATCGCCTTGGTGATCTTGCGCGTGTTTTGCACGCTCTTGATCTTGGTGCGGATTTCTTTTGTTCCGGCCATTTCTTCCTCTCCGTTCAGTCCTGGCCACGCAAGCTAGCGATGAGCTAACTGCGGACCAGTTCCGGGAATGACGCGGTTAGAACGCGGCGGACTTCTTGAAATCCTCGATCGCGGCACGCAGGGCAGCCTCATCTTCCTTCGACAGATCCTTCGTATCTTCGATGCGGTTGATGAGATCGGCGTACTTCGTCTTCAGCTGGTCGTGCAGGCCCTTTTCGAAAGCCAGGATGTCCTTCACGTCCACGTTGTCGAGGAAGCCGTTGTTGGCTGCGTACAGCGACGCGGCCAGCTGCCACACTTGCAGCGGCTGGTATTGCGGCTGCTTGAGCAGTTCGGTCACGCGGCGGCCGCGCTCCAACTGCTTGCGGGTCGCTTCGTCCAGATCCGATGCGAACTGCGCGAACGCAGCCAACTCACGGTACTGGGCCAAGTCGGTACGGATACCGCCGGACAGCTTCTTGATGACCTTGGTCTGCGCAGCACCGCCCACACGCGACACCGAGATACCGGCGTTGATTGCGGGGCGAACACCCGCGTTGAACAGGTCGGTTTCCAGGAAGATCTGGCCGTCGGTAATCGAGATCACGTTGGT
>Ga0070659_100002670_pt1 | contig 12685 bp, 12 predicted proteins | sample KBSC23metaG_FD_64666 | JGI IMG/M metagenome (GOLD analysis project Ga0070659, IMG submission 64666) | Corn rhizosphere microbial communities from Kellogg Biological Station, Michigan, USA - KBS C2-3 metaG | ecosystem: Host-associated > Plants > Roots > Rhizosphere > Soil ...
TTGCCGCAATGTCACTCGCGGAGCATATCCGAGCACTTCCCGGGCAAGGGAAAGATCCGGATAGCAATGCCGCACATCTCCCACTCGAAATTTTCCGCAAATTTCCGGTTCGAGCGGCGTATTCAGAGCGTCTGCGGCCAGCTCGGCGATCTCTTTGATCGTATGCGGGTCGGCGCTGCCTATATTCACAGCGATTCCCGATGCCTCTTTTTCGATCGCCAGCCGGCAGGCGCGTGCGATATCGTAGACACTCACAAAATCTCGTATCTGATTGCCGTCCTCGAAGATCACTGGTGGCTGATTGTTCAACAGCCGCGAGGCAAAAATGGCCAGCACGCCGGTATACGGATTGGACAGCGCCTGATGCGGGCCATAGACGTTAAAAAACCTCAGCGCAACGGCCGGTATGTTATAGGCTCTCCCCGTAATTAGGCAGAGTTGCTCCTGGTCGAATTTAGAGAGGGCATATATCGATGCCAGATTCGGCGTCTTCCATTCCGGCGTGGGTAGAGGACGTAAGGATTCGCCCTCGCGCGTACACACTTCCCATTCGTGCCGGCGTAGTTGCTCGATCGAGCGGCTGGCCCTTTCCACCACTTTTCCACTTGCCGTCTCGTATAGGCCTTCGCCGTAAATACTCATGCTCGAAGCCACCACCAATTTCTTGAGGGGCTTCTTCAGTAAACATTCCAGTAGAATTGCGGTGCCTTCGTTGTTTACGCTGGTGTAGTCGGCAATCTGGTACATGCTTTGGCCTACACCGACAAGCGCTGTGAGATGCACGACGAAGCCTACTCGCTCCAGTGCCCGTTCCACGCTCGCCCGATCGCGGATATCGCCGCGGACCAGTTCGATATCATCATTTAGATAAGACGGTCTCTTTGCGTCTGGGCCATGAACCTGCGGGCATAGCACATCGAGCGCCCGCACTCGATATCCTGTTCTTAACAATTCATTGGCAACGTGTGAGCCGATAAATCCTGCCCCGCCAGTAATTAATACAGTGTCTTTCACAAGTAAGAGTGTCCCTTATGCCTATTCGTCGTGACTCGATGACAAACCGCCACTTACAACCTAGATAGAAGGGATAGCGTGGCTGTTTCATGCATCTACTTACATCTGGTAATTCTTCGGGAAGGAAGCTAACAAACGTAGCGCCGCACCATCGACGCACAAAAGTCCGCAAATTCCTGCCGTTCTACCGGCGGGCTGGTGTGGTGTGGGAGAATCCCTTTGTTTTCTGGCGTAAAGCAGAACGTAACCGTCACATCGAAGCCTTCGAGCGCGGCCATTTGCTTGTCAAACCACGCTAATGCATTAGGACGCCCGAAATCGGCCCAACTCAAACCCGTCCTTAATTTTTTCACTCCAAGATCGCGCAGCAACTGGGTCATACCAGCTAAACGAGGATCCTCGTAATGCACCCATTGGCAAATTCCCAGCCGTGGCGCGAGCCGGGCGAACTTTTTCAACGCCGGCTTCGGCTGATCGTTCTCACGGACCAGTCCCATATAGAAATGCCGGTAATATGCGGACCCTTCCGCTTCACGATGCCTGGTCGTGGCGGGCCATGCCTTCGGCAGATCGTAGAGGCTGTACCAATGGATATGGTCCACCAGCGGAATGAGAATCTCGGCCGTTCGCTCTAAGCCAAATTCCTGCACTTCATCCGCACCGAATGACGAGGCGCCGACTTCACTCACCCAAATCGGTTTGTCCGTCACAGCCCGAATTTCGCTTAGCTTGCGGGGCCATTCGTCAATCATCCAATGATTCCAATCGAGTGGAAATCCATGCACCCCGATCGCATCTACCGCATCGACGACGCCCAACTCGGACATCCTTCGAATGAAACTCGGATCGATAGGAGAAATACCGCCGAGGACTTGAGTCAATTGGGGGCGCTCTGCGCGAATCGCGGCCGAGGCCTGACAAACCATGCCGCCGAAAAGCGACCAATCTTTGTCCAATCCGAAATCCCAATGGGATAGATTGTTAGGCTCATTCCACAGCATCACCGCTTCGATCATGCTGCTTTGCCTCGGTTGGAAGCCGGTTGGCACAGAAAGACGTCATCGTCCGGCCGCGCCACAATACTAAATCCGGCGCTGCGCAGCATAGCTTCGGCACAGGCGCGATTCGGAATCCACCAATTCGTCGAATCGTGAGCATAGCTGTTCTCGACGAAATGAAGCACCGGGTAGTCGGAACGTGAGAAAATCTCGATCTCCGAAAACGGGTAATCGGATTCGACTTCGGCGATTGAATCGTCTCCGCGCAGCATAGTTTGAAACAGCAGTTGATGACTCACCACGTGCTCGCTAATTAAATCGAGCGCCAGCAATGGATGCCGTAAGTGATACAAAACACCCATAAACAAGACCAGATCGAATCGCCGCCGCAAAGCCGCCACATCATACACGGACATCTGCCGGAAGTCGATATCGAGATCTCTTGTGTGCGCGGCTAGCCGCGCTTGGGCTAGATATCTGGGATCGGAATCGATAGCGACAACGAGATCCGCCCCGCGGCTTTTTAATTCAAGAGAGTAGAAACCGGCGTTGCAGCCGATGTCCAGGACAGTACAGCCTCTCAAATCGGCTGGAATAACCTTCTTAATTCGCTCCCATTTGATTCGCGGGAAATCTCCAAGATAGTGCTGCGGCGCTGTCCACTCTCCGTCTAAATTCATGTTGTGGAACCATTCGCCCAGCGCATCGATCTCATGTCGGAGAGACTGCACGTGCGGCGGCCCCATCGTATTGTTACTAGTGTCCGCGTGTGAACCCACGATGTCTCTAAGACGCTAGCGATTGTAAGTTGTAACAAATGAAACGGATCATACTGGTTCGCCATGGCAGCACGGGCTTGATGAAGAGCGTTTTATGCGGAAGGATGAGCGGCGTGCATCTGAATGGTCATGGAATCAATGAAGCGGAGACGCTGGCATGGCGGCTCGCGCCCGGCCTGCGGGCGTCGGTAATTTTTACGAGTCCAATGGAGCGGGCCATCGAAACTGCGGTGCCGCTTGCCCGGTTTTTGCGGGCAACCATACGTGTAATGCCGGCATTTAATGAGTGCGATTTTGGCGATTGGACCGGGCTACGCTTCGCCGCTTTAGATTCGCGCCGCGATTGGCAGGTCTTCAATGAACGGCGGTGCGCCGCAAGAGCACCGCTGGGCGAATCGCTCTTCGATGTACAATGCAGGGCCGTTGCCGCAGTGAAAGATCTCATCGAGACATCCGCGGAATCGGATGTCGTTGTCTTCACTCATGCCGACGTAATCCGATCCGCTCTCTGCTTCTTCACTGCAATGCCGCTGCAATCCTATCTTCGGTATTCGGCCGAACCTGCTTCGTTCCGAATACTCGAAAACAGCAATGGAACCCTGAGACTAGCTAGCAGTCGGAGCGGCGGCGTGAACGATTTTCTTTGATTTGACTGGAGGCAATTTCATTTCCTGCTCTCCGGATGGCCGGGCGCCGACTTCATATGGAACCAGGGAGACGGGCTTATTTTCTTCTATGGATTTGAGCAGACCTTCGATTACCCGGATATCGGCGAGTCCTTCCTGGCCGGACGGCTCGGGATTTTTGCCTTCGAGTATGCATTCCGAAAAATATTGGATCTCGGCGCCGAATTGATCCAGCTTTGGAAACGACTCCTTTTTCTGCTTGCCTTCAATGGTGATCGTTATTTCCTTCTCTTCGTGATATTCGAAAGCGTGCTTCAGATTCACAATCCCGCGTGTCCCCACCAATTGCCACTCATCGGACGCTGCGCCGCCGAAGCTGGTGGCAAATGCCGCGATTTGATCGCCAGGAAAGCGAAGAAGCGCCGATATCGATTCGTACACCTCCAGGAAGCGATCGTCGCTTGCTGGCTTCGTAGCGAAAGCCATTACTTCCGTCGGTTCGTCCCGGAATAGATATCGCGCCGCATTGATCTGGTAGATGCTCATATCCATCAAAGGACCGCCGGCGAGATCCTCCTTTAGCCGAATATCTCCGGGTTTTACGTTTTGCGAAAAGGAAGATATAAATGTCCGCGGCTGTCCGATTTCTCCCGATCGTACCAGCTCGATTGCCTTTAGATTCGCGGGCTCAAAGTGTAAACGATAGGCGATCATCAGCAGCGTGCCGGCATCCTCGGCGGCGCGGATCATGTCCTTGCATTCGCCAATACTCGCCGCCATCGGTTTTTCACATAGCACGTGGACACCAGCCCCCGCTGCGCGTACCGCGTATTCCGCGTGCATGCTGTTTGGCAGCGAGATATAGACGGCGTCAATCTCGCCGCTAGCGAGTAGGTGATCGAATTCCTGATATGAGTATGTCCGCGGAATCTTGTATGCCCGCCCAAGCTCGCGGGCTTTGTCCGCGTCGCCGGTCACCAGGGCCGTCAGCTCGGAATGAGCGCTATGCTCGAACGCCGGTAAAACAACTTCTTGCGCGATCCAGCCCAGACCTACCACGGCATAGCGTACGGATTTTGCATCGGCCAAATGAATTTACCTCTGCAAATGGATGCATTTGGATCGCGCAATGCAGGTTAGTAAAAGTACGCAGGCCCTTAGCCGCTTTGAAGACAAATGCGCAGCCACTCTTCCGCGTGGCTCTTCCAGGCTTTCCAGGTGCATGCGCGCGGAACGATGCCTGAAATCACGGCCACCGAATCGGCTTTCGCGGCGAGCACCTGAGGCGCGTTTTCAAGCGTAATGCCGCCAATAGCAGCCAGGGGCTTCTCTGTGACGGCACGTAGCTCTCGCAGCCGCTCCAATCCAACCACCGGGTCGGGCTTTCGCTTCGAACCGGTCGGAAAAATCGGCCCGATCGAAAGATACTCCACTGCTTCTTCATTGCCACGCGCAAGCTGGTCCCTGTTGTGAGTCGAAAAACCCATCACTTCATCGCTGATCAAGCGCCGCGCGGCCGCCGGCGACAGATCGCCCTGTCCCACATGCAGCGCGCTCTTCAGCAGCCGCGCAAAGTCAGCTCGATCGTTCAGAACAAACAGTACGCCCGCCTCATCACAGAGCGCGGCCAGCCGCTTCGCCTCATCGAAATGTGCTTGCGTCCAGTCCTGCTTATGCCGGTACTGCAGAATCCGCGCTCCTGCTTCGATCAGGGCTTCGGCGGCCATTGGCACGGAACATCCGCATCCGGCAAGGACGTCCGTATCAAGAATTGGATAAAACTTCGGAAGCCGGAAAGGCGTTGGCATTGGTCCGCCGTTCATCGGCCGTCTCCTAAATAGCGGTCGAAGAACTTGGCCGCCCGCTGAAATGCATCTTTAAAGCTCTCGTCACGCACGTACGCATGGTTCTCCTCCGGATAAAATACCTCTTCGAATGATTTACCCTCATGAATCAACTTCTCAGTAAGCTGAACCGTATCCTGAAACAAGACGTTATCGTCGACGATACCGTGCACCAGCAAAAGGTGATTCCGCAGTTGGCCTGAAAAATCGATCGGCGAACTGCGCCGGTAAGCCTCCGGATTTTCCGCCGGCGTGGTCAGCCGCTCACCCGTGTAATCGGCGTTGTAGTTGGCCCAGTCATAGACACCAGAAAATGCGGCGCCGGCCTTGAAAGTGGCGGGAGCACGGAACATCGCCATGGCTGTCATGAATCCTCCATAGCTCCATCCCCAGATCCCGACGCGTTCCATGTCAATGTTCTTCAGCCCCCGAAGATATTCGACTCCGCCCAGCACGTCTTCCAGATCCGGACCTCCCATATGCAGATACACTCCGCTGCGCCAATCACGCCCGTAGTTCGTACTCCCGCGGTAATCCATTTCAAGCACTACGTATCCATGCGCGGCCAGGAAGTTATTAAAGACAAAACGCAGCTCTTGATAGCTTCCCCACTGCTTGAGCACACTGGTCGCATAGCCTGCCCCGTGGATATAGACAATGGCCGGCCATCGCTTCGTTCCAATTCGATCCGGATCGTAACCGGATGGCAGAAGAAGCCGCGCTGCCACTGTTTTTCTGTCCTTCAGAGACGGATAGGTTACGAAACGCGTCCTGGCCCACGGCGCTCGATAGAACTCCGCGCGCGGCGACTTAGTAATTGGCGCATCATCGACATAAAGATCGAAGGGATTTTTCATATCGGCCCGCAATTCGGCGCGCGAAACACTGTCCTCGGAAATCCATCCGATGTGCAAGCCTTCTTCTTTCGACAGGCGCTCCGGAGGGAACGCGCCATCGGCTCGCACGCGGTAAAGCTGGCGTTCCGCGGTCCCGGCTTCCGTCGACGAATAGTAAATCCAGTTTCTGATCCATTGCGGATCGTGGGAGAAGCTGTCATGATGAATCTCCCAATTCCCGTGTGTAATCTGCTTTAGGCCGCTGCCATCGATTGCCGCGGTATACAGATGCTTGTATCCCGATTGGTCGCTCGTAAACCAAATTCTTTTCGAAGCCTGATCCCAGCCGATATCCGAGACTTCGGCCCAGCGATTGTCCACTTGATGGAATATGGTTTTCGCCTTGCCGGTGCTTAAGTCGGCGACACGAATCTCCTGGCTTTTAAAATCGGCCGACTGGCTGGCCAGAGCAAGGTATTTAGAATCATCCGACCATTGCGCCGGGCGTGAATCGTAGCCGCGGCCGAGGTCCATCTGCCGAGGCGGGTCGTCTCGGCTCGCGCCTACGACAAACCACTGCTCCGCCACGGAAACATCTCCGGCGACACTTCGCGGAAACGATGGCGCCGCTACAAACCGCCCGGAATAGATCGGCAGCGGGAGAGTACGTCCGGGCTCCGGCTGTACCGAATAAGAGAAATAGTTGCCATCCGGCGACCAGCGGAAGCCGATCAATTTCGCCGGAGTCTTTATATCCGTGCGCTGGTCGAGCGTTCCTCCATGGAGCCCGAGTAAATAGATTTGGCCGCCCTGGTCAAAAGCAATCTTGGCCGCGTCCGGCGAGAACTGCGGATGCAGTTCGGGCGCTCTGGTTTTGGTCAGCCGCGCCAGCCCGCCATCACTCGTGGACACGATATACAAATCGCCCCGATAGGAAAAAACGGCTTTGCTGCCGTCCTGCGCGAGATCGAAAGAAGCGATCCCGCCGCGCGGCGGAACATAGTTCTTGCGATGATTGTCGCGCTCGGCTTCGGTTTCATTACTTGGATCTCTCATCCGCTCTAGGTCCGTAAGACGCGCCAACTTCTTCCGATTGGCGTCGTAGACGTAAAGATCTCGAAACGCGTTGCCTTCTGCATTCCACAAGAATCCAAGTATGTGTGCGCGCTTCGCCCAAGCAAGCTGCGAGGGCCACGTTCCCCAAATGTAGGGCCGCAAAAAAAGCCGATCCAGTGTCCAATCTTGCGCGCAAAGAATCGCAGCAGCGGCTAAAAATGCAGTAATCAGTCGCAGCATCAGACTACGCTGACGTCTTCGGCGGCTTCCACAGTAAGCGGCACCTGCTCCACAATTTGAATACCGAATGCTTCCACGCCGACAATCTTGCGCGGATGATTCGTCAACAAGCGAATTGTGGTCAAGCCTAGATCGGCCAGTATCTGCGCCCCCAGGCCGATTTCATGCTGTAAGGGCTGGTGATGCTCGGAAGTGCCAGGAGTGGGCTGATTGCCGCCGTGCGCCAATAATTCGCGATGCCCGTCGCGCCACGCCACACGCACGCCCGGACCTGTTTGATGCAGATAAATGAAAACGCCCGATCCGGCTTGGGCAATCTGTTGGAGTGCGGCGCCGATCGAACGCCGGCACTCGCAGTCGAGCGAGCCGAACACATCGCCGTAGACGCAACGGGAATGCACACGTACCAAAATAGTGCTTTTCCGTTTCACGTCGCCGTGCACCAACGCCAGGTGCGCTTCCCCGTCGAGCCGGCTCACGTAACGGATCATGTCGAATTCGCCGTACGCAGTGCGAATGCGGCCCGCCGCTTCCTGCTGGACGAGCGTTTCGTTTTGCAGGCGGTACCGGATGAGATCGGCGACCGAAATCATCCTGATCCCATAGCGCCGGCAAAACTCCGTAAGCTGCGGCACCCGTGCCATCGTGCCGTCTTCGTTCATGACTTCGCAGATCACGCCGCCGGCCGATAGTCCCGCCAACCGTGCCAGATCTACGGCCGCTTCCGTTTGGCCGGACCGTACAAGCACGCCACCGGACCGCGCGCGCAGCGGAAATACATGGCCGGGCCGGGCTAAGTCCTGCGGCCGGGCCGCCGGATCCATTGCCACACGAATCGTCTGCGCACGGTCGTATGCCGAAATTCCGGTCGTAATTCCTTCCGCCGCATCGATGGCTTCGCAAAATGCAGTTCCGAAGCGAGCGGTATTCACCGCCGACATTGGCTGCAAATCGAGCCGGCTACAGATCTCCGCATCGAGCGCCAGGCATATCAGACCGCGCCCATGCGTAGCCATGAAATTGATGGCTTCCGGCGTGATCTTGTCGGCGGCGATAGTGAGATCGCCTTCGTTCTCCCGGTCCTCATCGTCGACTACAACCAGAATTTTGCCTTGCCGGAAATCGTCAATGGCCTCAGGAATGGAAGCAAACGTCATTCGAACAGTCCCGCTCGAGCGGGGTTGTTTAGCGGGTCGGCGCGGCGGCCGCCAGGCCTGCCTTTGCGTGCCACGGCTTGGCAGATCGAATAGCCTCGTTTACGGCGTTGATATTCTTCAAACCTTTATCGTTGAGCCAGTCTTCGAGCGTCTTTACACCTTGCTTGGCATACACCGGAATGCCCTCTTTCCAGGTCGCGCGGCCGCACAACACACCCGAGTAATCGGTGCCGGCTTCGGCGGCCAATTGGAGCGATTCGACGAACTGCGCATTCCCGACGCCCGCGCTGAGATAGATAAAAGGCTTCTGTGCGACACTCGCCGCCTTGCGGTACAGGTCGAGAGCTTCCTTTCGGGACTGCGCGGCTTGTCCTTTGTACACGCTCGTGCCTTCCACGAACTCCGCGTTGACCGGAACTTCCACTTTCAGAACGTCGACGTTGTATTGCGGCTTGCCGAATTCTTCCATCGATCGAATGACCACTTCCGGCTTCTTCTTTGCGTACTCGAGTCCCTTTTCGTCACCGCCCGCCGGATCGTATCCGACAAACTCGAGAAAGAACGGCATTTGATGGAACTCGCACTCGGCGCCGATGCGCTCGACAAAAGCGTGCTTGATATCGTTCACTTCCGGTTTCTCGAACGGAGTGTAGTAAATCAGAATCTTTACCGCGTCGGCGCCGAGATCTTTGATGCGCTTGACCGAAAGATGCGGCAATAAATCCGGCAAACGGCCCGGCTGCGTGTTGTCATAACCGCTTTCCTCGTAGGCAAGCAGCAGCCCGGCATTACGGGCTCGCGCTTTCGCGGCAGGGATGCCGAATTCCGGATCAAGCAGGATGGCGCTCGCGTGCTGTGTCAACACCTTCGACACGGCGACCTTGAACTCGATCATCATGTCATCGGTGACCTGGTCTTGCGGGACGCCCTTTGCGGCGGCGATCGCCTTGCGCAGGCTGCCACGCTGGTCCATGGCGGCCGCCGCAATTACGCCTTTGTCGTTGGATAGTGCATTCAGATGCTTGATCTTGCCGTCGGAAAGCTGCATTCGTTTACTCGCGCCTGGAACCTCTCAGTATAACGAAGGAACCCGCCGCCAATAGCTTTTGGCCCGCGCCACATCCTTCATAATTTGGGCCTTGAGATCGGCGGGGCTCGGGAATTTCCGCTCGCCGCGTAGATAAAAGCGGAAATGGATCTGGATGTGTTCGGGGGTGCGGCCGTCGAAGGGCGTGAGAAAAAACGTCTCAATCGTCAGTTCATCCCCACCGAAAGTCGGGCGGCAGCCCACATTTGTAATAGACGCCCAATGCCGCCCGCTCGAAGTCTCGAACGTTTCCGTTACGTAGACTCCGCGAGGGGTCAATTGCCCCGAAACTGCGCGCAAATTCACGGTTGGCACGGTTTCTTTCGACCCCACGCCATGGCCGGAGACTACCGGGCCTTCGAGAGAGAAACAGCGGCCAAGCATGCGACCTGCTGAAGAAACTTTGCCGGCCGTCAAATCCTGCCGTATCAGAGAACTCGAGACGATGCGGCCGCGAAACTTCACGGGCTTTATGAAGTGGGCCGTAAAACCGTGCTGTTCGCCCAGGCGCTCCAGTACCTGGGGGTCGCCGGAACGCTTGTAGCCAAAACGGAAATTCTCGCCCACAAAAACCGCTTTCGCCCGCAGCCCTTCGGATATTATTTGCGACACGAATTGCGCGGCCGTGAGCCGCGCCACATCACCATTGAATGGCAAAACCAGAATGCGCTCGGCTCCGGCGGCGGTGAGCCGGCGCAAACGCTCTTCCAAACCACAGATCATTTCCGGAACCCGATTCGGCGCCACAAATACCGCGGGATGCGGATGGAACGTCAGCACCGCCGGGCTCACACGCAAATTCGAGGCGTAACGCTGCGCAAATGCGAGCAGCGCTTGGTGGCCAATGTGCACGCCGTCAAAGTTTCCGATCGAAAGAGCGCATGGCCCGAACTGCCCGCGCGCGGCTTCGAGGGAAAAGAACACTTTTTGGCTCACGCGTTCGCCTTCCCGATCGGTATTTCGAGGCCGTCGTACGCCATATGCACGTTCGTCGGCAGACGAGCTTCTACTGCGGCATGCAGCAGATCGTGAGAAATATGGGTAAAAAAGGCCCGCCTCGGCTTGAGCTTTTCGACAGTTCGCAAAGACTCTTCAACTGTCGAATGCGTCGGATGCGGATTATTCCGCAAGGCGTCCAGAAATAAGACATCCAAGTCCGTTAGTTTTTCCAGGCTCTCCGGAGGAATGGCGCTGTGGTCAGTCAAATATGCGCAGTCACCGAATCGAAAGCCGTGCGCGGTGCCCTGGCCGTGGGCCACGCGAATGGGATGAAACGTAGTTCCGGCGGCGCAGATGGGCTCGTCTTCAAAAATATGCGTGCGCAGCCGGGGACGGCTCGATTCCGACGGCTTGCCGTCGAAGACATACTGAAAGGTCCGCTGGATGGTGTCGAGCGTTTCGGCCGAACAATAGATCGGAATTTCTTCTCGTTGCAGAAAGTTGAATGGCCGCACGTCATCCAAGCCAAGAATATGGTCGGCGTGAGAATGGGTGTAGAGGATCGCGTCCAGCCGCTCAATGCCGAAGTGCAGCGCCTGATAACGGAAATCCGGCGAGGTATCGATCAAAATCCGTTTACCGCCAAACCGCAATATCACGGACGGCCGCAAGCGGCGGTCGCGGGAATCGGCCGAAGTACAAACCTTGCAGCGGCAGCCCACCATGGGGACGCCCACGCTCGTTCCCGAGCCGAGCACGAGGATCGACCCTTGCTCGAACCCTTCGTCCATTTATTCCGTTTTGGTTCCCTTGCCGCCGTCGGCGGTGATGATCAGGGGCCGATCGTCTTTTTTCTCGGTGGACGCAGCCGGCGCTGTGCGCTTTTGGACCTCTTCGGAAACCTGGACGTAGCGAAAGCGCAGCTCGGTCAAGCCGTTCTCTATAAGGCGCTGCTCTTCAGCGGTGAGATTACCTTTCGTCTTTTCCTGGAGGACGCCGAGGAGGTCGATCGAATGGCGCGCCAGAGGGAGATTCGGTTCGGATTGCTCGTCCTTCTCCCCAAAGTGCATCAATCCCAGATGCATTTGGGTTTGCATCAGAATGGATTCCACCAGAAACACAAAGCTTGCCGGCGGAAGAGGAAAGTCGGGGGCGTTTTCAGAGTTCTCAGCCATAGCAACATAACTATGTTACTGAGGCGCGAGCGTGGAATCTGTTGGTCCATTAAACTAAAAGAACGTAGTCAGAGAGGGACGCGTCCGTTGCCAGAAAACGCCGAAATAACGCGTTTGGACATTGCGAAATGGAATCATTTCGCCGATGAAGAACTGGTGCGGCTGATTCTGCGGGGAGAAGTGGCGCTGTATGAAATCTTGATGCGCCGGTACAATCAGCGGATCTACCGGATCGTATTGGCAATTCTTCGAAACGATGCCGAGGCCGAGGACGTAATGCAGGAAGCCTACTTCCGGGCGTATCAGCATCTCAACGAGTTTCGAGCGCAGGCAAAGTTCTCCACATGGCTTACTAAAATCGCTATCCATGAAGCATTGGCTCGTGCGCGTAGGCAGGGAAGGCATGGAGAAATCATGAACACCGAGAGATCGGGCGAGAGAGATCCGGAGGCGCAGACGTACGATCGTGAGCTCAAGCTGGTTCTTGAGCGCGCGATCGATGCGCTGCCTGACGTGTATCGTTCGGTCTTCGTGCTGCGAGTGCTGGAAGGCCTCGATGTGCACGATACGGCCGAAGCTCTCGGAATCGGCCTGGAGGCGGTGAAATCACGGCTGCACCGCGGGCGAGCGATGCTGCGAAAAGAACTGGAAAGGCGCGCGGGTATTGTTGTCCCGGAGATCTTTCCATTCCATCTGTCCCGCTGCGATCGAGTCGTGGAAGGCGTATTTCAAAGGATTGATGTTCGGATATAGGGGAACGCAGCTCGCCATATGCGCAGTTGCCCTGGCGGCGCCGATGCTCGCTCGAACTTGCGAGAGCCTCGCGTCTTTGCAGATATCCGGGATGGCGGTGAGCCTGGCGCAGAATATTGGACCCGGCCAATTTCAGTCGTTTTCCGACCTGCCTTCGTTTTGCCGGGTGGCGGCGACGCTG
>Ga0070659_100002673_pt1 | contig 12677 bp, 8 predicted proteins | sample KBSC23metaG_FD_64666 | JGI IMG/M metagenome (GOLD analysis project Ga0070659, IMG submission 64666) | Corn rhizosphere microbial communities from Kellogg Biological Station, Michigan, USA - KBS C2-3 metaG | ecosystem: Host-associated > Plants > Roots > Rhizosphere > Soil ...
GGACGATGCAGCGCGGCTTCGACGTGCGGATCGGCATCAATCCAATTTCATGGAGCAACGACGACCTGCCATCGCTCGGTGGCGAGACGCCGCTCGACGTTGCACTCGCCGAAGGCGCTGCAATCGGTTATCAAGGATTCGAGCTCGGCAACAAATTTCCGCGTGAGACGCACGCGTTGCGCGACGTGCTGGCGCCGCATCGGCTGGCGCTCGTGTCGGGATGGTATTCGGGCCGGCTCGCGCGTCGCAGCGTCGACGAGGAAATATCGAGCGTCGATGCGCATCTGAAGCTGCTCGCCGAAGGTGGCGCCACCGTCATGGTGTACGGCGAGGTTGCCGACAGCATTCAAGGTGCGCCGGCGCCGCTCTACAAGCGACCGCGGTTCGTTCGTGCGACGCAGTGGCGCGAATATGGCGAGCGCGTCACGCAATTCGCGAAGTACACCCTGGACCATGGCGTTCGTCTCGCGTATCACCATCACATGGGTGCTTACGTCGAGTCGCCGGCCGACGTCGATCGCCTGATGGAAAGTACCGGCGACGCCGTCGGGTTGTTGTTCGACAGCGGTCACATGACATTCGCTGGCGGCGACCCCGTCGCAATGCTCGAGAAGCACGTGCGCCGCGTGTGCCATGTGCATTGCAAGGACGCGCGACCCGATGTGATGCGGATGGCGCGAAACCGCAACTGGAGCTTTCTCGAGGCGGTGATCAACGGCGCATTCACCGTTCCGGGCGATGGCGCCGTCGACTTCAGATCGCTGATCGAGATTCTGCGCCGCAACGCTTATCGCGGCTGGCTCGTTGTCGAGGCGGAGCAGGACCCGGTGATTGCACCCGCGTATCGCTACGCCGATATGGGCTTCCGATATCTGTCGAAACTGCTATGAGTCTTCTCGTCAAGGCACGTCGCGACGGCCGCGACATCGTCGCGGTGACGCCGCAATCGGCGGGCTGGCGCTATGTCGGGTTTTCTGCGCATCGGCTCGCGGCCGGCGAAGCGATCACCATCGATCAACCGACGAACGAGTTGTGCATCGTCGTGCTCGGCGGTGTCGTCTCGATCGAGCAACGTGAAGCGCGGTTTGCGGAGATCGGCGAGCGCCGCGACGTGTTCGACGATGTTGCTCCGTATGCGGTGTATCTACCGGACGGCGCAGCCGTCGTCGTCCGTGGGCATTCGGCGGCCGAGATCGGCGTTGCCAGCGCGCCCGGCGGTGGGACGAATTCCGCAAGGCTCATCGAGCCCGCCCAAATGAAACGATCGGTTCGGGGCAGTGGCGCGAACCAGCGCTTCGTTTGCGACATCCTGCCGCAGACCGAGCCCGCCAGCCATTTGCTCGTCGTCGAGGTGCGCACGCCGAGCGGGCATTCGTCGAGCTATCCGCCGCACAAACACGACACCGACAACCTGCCGCAGGAAAGCTCGCTCGAGGAGACGTACTATCACCGGCTGCAGCCGGCACAGGGCTTCGCGTTCCAGCGCGTTTACACCGACGACCGCTCGCTCGACGAGTCGCTCGCCGTCGAGGATCACGATGTCGTCATGGTGCCGCGCGGGTACCATCCGGTCGTCGTGCCCTACGGGTACGAATCGTATTACCTCAACGTGATGGCAGGACCGACGCGCGAATGGCATTTCCGCAACGACCCGGCCCACGAATGGATGCTGCGCGCGAAATGATCGTCGCCCGGCGCCGATAACGAGAGAGGGACAGCAATGATCGAAGTTGCATTGTTCGGCGCAGGCCGGATCGGGGCGATCCACGCCGGCAACATCGCGCGCCAGCCCGGCGTGCGGCTCAAGTACGTCGTCGACGTCGACGCCGCGGCCGCGACCAAGCTCGCGCAGTCGCATGGCGCGCAAACGACGGATGCGGCGCACGTCTTCGACGATACTGCCGTTCGTGCTGTCGCCATCGGCTCGTCGACCGACACGCACGCCGACCTGATCATGCGTGCAGCGAAGGCCGGCAAGGCGATTTTCTGTGAGAAGCCGGTCGATCTCGATTTGCAGCGCGCGCGGACGTGTGCGGATGCCGTGCGGGCCGCGGGCGTCACGTGCCTCATCGGCTTTCAGCGCCGTTATGATCCGACGTTCGCGTCAGTCAAGGCGCGGATCGCGCGGGGTGACATCGGACGGCCGGAGATGCTGATCGTCACGAGCCGCGATCCCGGCGCGCCCCCCGTCGATTACATCAAGCGTTCCGGCGGCATCTACAAGGACATGCTGATCCACGATTTCGACGTTTTTCGCTGGATCATGGAAGACGAGGCCGCCACCGTGTACGCAACGGGAAGCTGCCTGGTGGATCCGGCGATCGAGGCGGCGGGCGACGTCGACGCGACGGCGGTGACGATCCGCACGCGCGACGGCCGGCTTGCGCAGATCAATACGATCCGTCGCGCCGCGTATGGTTACGATCAGCGGTTCGAGGTGCTCGGCAGCAAGGGGATGCTGCAGGCCGGCAATCACCGGCCGACGGAGGCGTTGCTCTGGTCGGCGGATGCCGTCGCAGCGGACAAGCCTGAATATTTCTTTCTCGAGCGGTATCGGGCGGCGTACGCTGCCGAGATGGCGCACTTCTTCGACGTCGTCGCGGGTCGCGCCGCCGCCGTCACCTCGATCGACGACGGCGTGAAGGCGCTGGCGCTCGCCGAGGCCGCAACGACTTCGTGGCGCGAAAAGCGCATTGTCGAGCTATGAGCGCCGAAGAGCCGCCTCAAGGACGTTCACGCGAGCAGGGCAAAGCCGAGGCGCGAAACGCGCGGCCGCAAGCGTGGGGGAGCATATGAACCGATTGCGGGTGGGCATCGCGGGACTGGGCCGGATGGGACGCCGGCATGCGGAGAATCTCGCGCATCGCGTGCCACAGGCCGAACTGGTCGCGGCGTGCGACCCGAGCGCAGACGAGCTTGGCTGGGCGCAGCGACACCTCGGCGTCGCGCAGCGCTACGGCGACTATGCCGAGATGCTCGCGCAGCCCGATCTCGAGGCAGTATTCCTGGTGACGCCGACAACGCTGCATGCGCAGCAGATCGTCGACGCGCTGCGTGCTCGCAAGCATGTGTTCTCCGAAAAGCCGCTGTCGCTCGACGTCGGCGAGTGCCAGCGCGTCGAGGCGGAAGCCGCGCTGCAGCCGGACCTCAAGGTGATGATCGGCTTCGTTCGCCGCTTCGACACGAGCTTCCGGCATGCGCACGCGCGGATCATGCAAGGGCATATCGGGCGCCCGCTGATGGTGCGGTCGCATACGTACGACAAGCACGATCCCGGCGGCTACTTCGTCCGCTACTCGAAGTCGAGCGGCGGCATTTTCGCCGACATGAGCGTCCACGACATCGATTCGGCGCGCTGGCTGCTCGGCGGCCCGGTCGTGCCGGCACGCGTGTTCGCGAGCGGGCTGATCGCGCTGAACGAGGGCCTGCGCGAGTTTGAGGACGTCGACAACGGCGTGGCAACCTGCGAGTTCGCCACCGGCGAAATCGCGACGATTCACGCATCGCGGACGATGGCGCACGGGTTCGAGTGCCTGGCGGAGGTAATCGGCACCGAGGGCCGGATCACCGTCGGCGGCGAGGGACGTTACGATCACGTGATGATCGCCGACAAGCACGGCGTGCGGCACGAGAGCACGCCGACGTTCTACGACCGCTTCGAGGAGGCGTTCCTGCGCGAGGATACGGAGTTCGTGCAGACGGTTCTCGAAGACCGTGTCACGCCGCTGACGCTGCGCGACGCGACCGAGGCGACACGCATCGCCATGGCGATCCAGCAATCGCTGCGCGAGCGTCGCGTGATTTCGTTGTGAGCGGCCGCGCGTGCGTGACAGGTGCGGTCGCGCGCTTGCGGTTGCGGACCTGACACCGTTGCACCTGCGCCGCCTCCCGCGGTGGCTGGCGTTCGTGGCGCTCGCCATCGTGACCAACGTCGCGAGCGCGCAGGACGAGGTGGCCATGTTCTGCGGCGTCAGCGTACCGTGGTGCGAGGCGCTGGCGCGCGGTTTCCGGGCCGATACCGGCATCGTCGTCAACATCACGTTCAAGGATTCTGCCGACGCACTGGCGCACGTGGCCGCGGAAAAGGATGATCCCAAGCACGACGTCTGGTATTCGGGCAACGGCGACTCCCAGCTGCGCGCCGCGGAAACGGGACTGGTCGACGAATACCGTTCGGCGCTGCTGCCGCTGTTGCACGGCTGGGCGTTGCAGCAGGGCGAGCTGGCGAGGGGGCGTGCGATTGGTGTTCACGCTGCGGTCGTCGGCATCGGCTACAACAGCAAGGCGCTCGCGAACAAGCGCTTGCCGGAACCTCGCTGCTGGGCCGATCTCGCCAGGCCCGAGTATCGCAACGAGCTGCACTTCGTGAATCCGTCGGCGTCGCGGGTCGGCTACACGACGCTCGCAACGCTCGTGCAGGTGTTTGGCGAGGAGCGCGCGTTCGAGCTGATGAAAGCGATCCATCGGAATACCGGCAACTACGCGGTCACGGCAAACGGTGCGATACGTGCCGTTGCGCGTGCCGAAGCGACGATCGGCGTCGCGATGCTGCATGACGGCGCCACGGAAATCGCCAATGGCTTTCCGGTGCAGCTCATCGTTCCGTGCGAGGGCACAGGCTACGAGGTGGGTTCGATCGCCCTCGTTGCGAACGCCCCCCATCCGGCCAATGCGCGGCGCTTCTACGATTGGGTGCTGACGCCTGCTGCGCAGGGGATTCCCGCCGGCACGCGCAACTTCCACTACCTGGCGAACCGCGATGCGGGGAGCCCGCCCGGCGTGCCGGATGCCGACAACCTCCGCCTGATCCGCTACGACTTCGTCAAGTACGCGACGGGGGCGGAACGCAAGCGCCTGCTCGAGAAGTGGGAGCGCGACGTGCACGCGCAACCGCGATGACGTCGCGATGTCGCCGCGCGCGTTGCCGGGCATCACTGGGCAAGGAATCCCGAATGACCGCTGAACGCTATGCCTTCGCGCAATCCGTCGCCCGTCTCGCCGGCACGCTCGCCCACCAGTACTGGCGCGATCGCGAGCGCCTGACCGTCGAGCTCAAGGGTCCGCAGGACTTCGTCAGCCACGCTGACCGCGACGTCGAAGCGCTGCTGCGCCGCGAGATCAAGGCGACGTTTCCGGACGACGCGTTTCTCGGCGAGGAAACGGCCGCATCGTTCACCGGACCGCTTACGCGCTGCTGGATCATCGATCCGATCGACGGCACGCACAATTTCCTGCGCGGCGTCCCGTACTGGAACGTCGCGATCGCTTACGTCGAGCAGGGTAGGCGTGCCGAGATCGGCGTGGTGTTCGACCCGGTGCACGACGAGCTCTTTCGCGCGCGGCGCGGCGACGGCGCGTGGTGCGACACGGTGACGGGTGCCGCGCGGCTCCATGTCGCGGACACGACAACGCTGCCGGGCGCGTTCGTGGCGCTCGGTCACCACGATCGCGCGCCGGATGCGCATCACCTCGAAATCCGGCGCCGGATGATGGAACAGGGCGTCTCGATGCGCAATTTCGGCTCGGGTGCCTTGCAGCTTGCGCATGTCGCATGCGGTCGCCTCGACGGATTCATCGAGCTGCAACTGTCGATCTGGGACGCGATCGGTGCGCTCGTCATCGTCGACGAGGCGGGCGGCCGCAGCGCGCCGTTTCTACCGTCGCCCGTCACTGCGAAGGCGCCTTGCCTCGCAAGCACGCCGGGCATCTTCGACGCGCTGGCCAGGATGTCCGAGATACCGACGACGTGACGGCGAACGGCGTCGCGCGACGCCGTTCGCATCGAACAGGCTACGGTTACTTGGCCTTCGCGAAATCGCCGGCGTACGCGTAGGCGATGCCAGCCGGGTCGACGTACTTGCGGAGCGCTGCGTTGACCGACGCCACAGTCGTCGCTTCGATCGCGGCATCGATCTTCGCGGAGTTCGCCCACGTGCGGCCGAGGAACGCCTGCGATACGAGTGAGCCGGCCAGCGCGTCATCCTGCGCACGCGCGATGCGCCGCTCCTCGAGCAACGCCTTCTTCGCCGTCGCGACTTCCTGCTCGGCAAATCCGCCATCGCGGGCGCGCGCAAGTTCGTCGCCGGTGGCGGCCTGCACCTTCGCGAGGTTTTGCGGCGCGAAGATCGCGTAGACGACAAACGTGCTGTTCTCGTCGATCGGCGCCGGCTGGAACGCCGATCCGACCGAATACGACAGCCCGTCCTTCACGCGCACGCGCTTGAAGATCCGCGAGTCGCTGTCGCCGCCGAGAATCCGATTGGCGACGACGAGTGCCGCGAAGTCCGCCGCCTCGTCGTTGAGCGGCAGCGACAGGCGGCCGAACATCGCCGCGTTGGCCTTGTCGGGCGTCTCGAACGTCTGCGGCGCTGCCTTCGTCGGATAAAGCGGCTGCGGGACGCGCGCGTACGGTGTCGGGCTTGCGTAGTCGCCGAACAGTTCGCGGATCAGGGGCTTTACAGTGGCCGCGTCGAAATCGCCAACGATGGCAAGCTCCGCGTGCGAAGCGCCGTAGAACTTCGCGTGGAACGCCTTGACGGCCGCGAGATCCAGCGCGCGCACGCGATCGATCTCCTCGTCGATCGTCGGCGTGTAGCGGACATCGTCGGGTGGATACGGATTGCCTGCGCGCGCCACGGCGCGCCGCGCGATCGCCGTCGGGTCGCTGCGGCTCTGCTCGAGCGCGGTCAGCCGTTCGCGTTTCATCTGCTCGAACTCCGCCGGCACGAAAGCCGGCTCGCGCAACGCCTCCGCCCCGAGCCGCAGCACGTCCGGCACGCTGCCGCGTACGGTCGTCGCGTTGACGGCAACCGTGGCGCCGCCGCCCCCGATATCGAGCTTCGTGCGGAGCTTGTCGAGCGCATCGGCGAATGCCTGCCGATCGTGCTTGGCCGTACCGCGTTCCAGCATCGAGGCGGTGAAGGCCGACACCGGACTGCTGTTGCGCAGCGTCTCGGTGGCGCCGACGTCGAGCCGCAACTCGATCTGCGCCGTTTCGCCGCGCGTCTTCTTCGACAGCAGCGCCACCTTCATGCCGTTCGGAAGTGCGAACCGCTCCGTGCGCGCCTCGAGGTTCGCCGGCGACGGATCGAACGACTCGCCGGCGGCAACGGCGGGATCACCCTTGTAGTTGTTGACGAGCGCCGGCACGTCGACGCTCGCGAGCATCGGCGCGCGGTCGGGCTTGGTTTCGGGCAGGAACATGCCGATCGTCAGGTTCGACGACTTCAGCCACTGCGTCGCCACGCGGGTGACGTCAGCGACGGTTACCGTGCGCCAGCGGTCGCGGCGAATGAAAAAGAGGCGCCAGTCGCCCTCCGCGATGGCATCGGCCAGCGCGACGGACATCTTCTCCGGATCGTTGATCGTGTCGTCGAAGTCCTTCTGCGCCTTCTTGCGCACGCGGTCCAGCTCGGCGTCGGTGATCGGATGCGCGGCGACGTCGTACAGCGTGGCGAGCATAGTGTCGCGCGTCGCATCGATCGCTTCGCCGTTCGGCACCTGCGCCCAGAAAATGACGAAGCCCGCGTCGTGCTGCGGGAAGAACCAGTTCTCGACGGACGACGCCTTCTTGCCTTCGACGAGCGCTTTGTACAGGCGGCCTGCGGGCTCGACGGTCATGATCTCGGCGAGCGCCTCGGACGCAGTTGCGTCCGCATTCGCCCCTTGCGGCAGGTGATACATCGCGCCGAGCCATTGCGCGCTGGCGACGCGGCGCACGGTGACCGAGCGCTCGCCGTCCTGCACCGGCTCCACGGTGTAGAGCTTCGGCAGCGTCCGTGTCGGCCGTGGAATCGCGCCGAATGTCCTGGCGACGGTCGCGAGCACGCGATCGGCGTCGAACTTGCCGCCGATCGTCACGACGGCGTTGTCCGGCTGGTAATACGTGCGGTAGAACGCGCGGAGCTTCTCGAACGGCACGTTCTCGATGTCGGAGCGCGCTCCGATCGTGGGCTTCCCGTAGTTGTGCCAGTCGAATGCGACGGCGGCCATCCGCTTCCACAGAACGCTCTGCGGGCGGTTCTCGCCGCTTTCGTATTCATTGCGCACCACCGTCATCTCGGAGTCCAGCTCGGGCTTGCTGAACGTCGAACGCGTCATTCGCTCGGCTTCCATCTTCAGCACCCAGTCGAGTGCCGGCTGCGCAGCGGTGAACGTCTCGAAATACGTCGTCCGGTCGTACGACGTGTTGCCGTTGAATTCCATGCCCCGCCGACTGAGCTCGACAAACACGCTCGGCACCGACGGCGTGCCCTTGAACAGCATGTGTTCGAGCAGGTGCGCCATGCCGGTCTCGCCGTAGTTCTCCTGCCGCGAACCGACCTTGTAGGTGACGTTGACGGTCGTTGTCGGCTTGGTCGCGTCGGGAAACAACAGCACCGTGAGGCCGTTCCCGAGCCGGTATTCGTCGACGCCCTCGACGCTCGTGATCTTGGTGATGCCGGCCGGCAGCGCGGCGGTCGCGGTGACGGGGACGAACGCGACGATGAGAAGCAGCCGGTAAAGGCTTCTGCGGCAAAGAGACATGGCGGCCTTGGCGGGTGGGTGGATGAGCGACGATTCGGACAGCGGCCGGGGCGCAAAGTGCCGCCGTTGATTGACGTTTACGTAAACGTCATGTACGGTTGGCAACCGGCGGGCGCGCCGGGCACCCGAGCGCCACCGATCCGGTAAGCTTTGAACCCGCCTCCTCTGCGCCGCCCGCGCAGGCAAGCTCACGAGGTACGCGATGAACGACGTCTCGACGCGCCAGCCGCTGGTCTACCGGCCGACTGCCAAGGTCCGCTTCGTCACGGCGGCGAGCCTCTTCGACGGCCACGATGCGTCGATCAACATCATGCGCCGGATCCTGCAGGCGACCGGCTGCGAGGTGATCCATCTCGGCCACAACAGGTCGGTCGAGGAGATCGTCGACTGCGCGATCCAGGAGGACGCGCACGGCATCGCGATCTCGTCGTACCAGGGCGGCCACGTCGAGTTCTTCACCTACATGCTCGACCTGTTGCGCGAGCGCGGTGCCGGTCACGTGAAGGTGTTCGGTGGCGGTGGCGGCGTGATCGTCGCTGCGGAGATCGACGAGCTCCACAACTACGGCGTCACGCGGATCTTCTCGCCCGAGGACGGGCAGAAGCTCGGCCTGCAGGGGATGATCAACGAAATCGTCGCGGCGGCGGACGTCGACCTGACGCAAACGTGTCCCGAATCGATCGCGGCACTGACCGACGCCGATCGCTTCGCGCGCGCGCGCGCGATCGCACGGACGATCAGCGCGCTGGAAGCGGGTGTTGCACCGCCCGCGTACCAGCAGGCGTTGCGCGAGGCCGCCGCCAAGACGACGACACCGGTCCTCGGCATTACCGGTACCGGCGGCGCTGGCAAGAGCTCGCTGACCGACGAGCTCATTCGCCGCTTCCGCCTCGACCAGCAGGACAAGCTGCGGATCGCGATCCTGTCGATCGATCCGTCGCGTCGCAAGTCGGGCGGCGCATTGCTCGGCGACCGGATCCGGATGAACGCGATCCACGCGCCGAACATCTACATGCGCTCGCTTGCAACCCGTGATGCAGGCAGTGAAATATCGAAGGCGCTCCCCGACGCGATCGCGACGTGCAAGGCCGCGGGGTTCGACCTCGTCATCGTCGAAACGTCGGGCATCGGCCAGGGCGACGCCGCGATCGTTCCGCACGTCGACCTGTCGCTGTACGTGATGACGCCCGAGTTCGGCGCGGCCTCGCAGCTCGAGAAGATCGACATGCTCGACTTCGCCGACTTCGTCGCGATCAACAAGTTCGACCGCAAGGGCGCTCATGACGCACTGCGCGACGTCCGCAAGCAGTACCAGCGCAATCGCGAGCTGTTCAAGGTGGCGCCCGACGAAATGCCGGTCTACGGCACGGTTGCGTCACGCTTCAACGACGACGGCGTCACCGCGCTCTATCAGGCGATCGCGTCCGCATTGCGCGAGCATGGAATGGCGCTCGCCGACGGCGCGCTACCGCATCCGCCGACGCGCCACTCGACGCAGCAGCAGGCGGTGGTGCCGCCCGCACGCGTGCGCTACCTCGCGGAAATCGCGGAGACAGTGCGGGGCTATCACGTGGCGGCGCATGCGCAGGCGCGCGTCGCGCGTGAGCGGCAGCAGCTTCGCGCGGCGAAGGCGATGCTGAAGGACGCGCTGCCGGCGCTCGACGCCCTGATCGCAGAGCGCGATGCGGCGCTGCAGCCGCGCTCGAAAAAGCTGCTCGACATGTGGCCGCGGCTCAAGTCGTCGTATGGCGGGGACGAATACGTCGTTCGGATCCGCGACAAGGAGATCCGCACGGCACTGACGACGACGTCGCTGTCGGGCACGAAGGTGCGCAAGGTCGCCCTGCCCTCGTACGAGGACGACGGCGAGATCCTGCACTGGCAACTTACCGAAAACGTGCCCGGCAGCTTTCCGTTCACCGCCGGCGTGTTCGCGTTCAAGCGCGAGAACGAGGATCCGACGCGGATGTTCGCCGGCGAAGGCGACGCGTTCCGAACCAACCGGCGCTTCCATCTGCTCGCCGACGGCATGCCGGCGAAGCGGCTGTCGACAGCGTTCGATTCGGTCACGCTGTACGGCAACGATCCCGATCGCCGCCCCGACATCTACGGCAAGGTCGGCAATTCGGGCGTGTCGATCGCGACGCTCGACGACATGAAGGTGTTGTACGCAGGCTTCGACCTCTGCGCGCCGAACAATTCCGTGTCGATGACGATCAATGGCCCCGCGCCGACGATCCTCGCGATGTTCATGAACACGGCGATCGACCAGCAGCTGGACAAGTTCGCGCAGGACAACGGCCGCGAGCACACTGACGACGAGGCAGCGAAGATCCGCGCATGGACGCTGACGACGGTGCGCGGCACCGTGCAGGCCGACATCCTGAAGGAGGATCAGGGCCAGAACACGTGCATTTTCTCGACGGAGTTCAGCCTGAAGGTGATGGGCGACATCCAGCAGTATTTCGTCCACCACAACATCAGGAATTTCTATTCCGTTTCGATCTCCGGCTATCACATTGCCGAGGCCGGCGCCAATCCGATCTCGCAGCTCGCGTTCACGCTCGCCAACGGCTTCACGTTCGTCGAGGCGTATCTTGCGCGCGGCATGCACATCGACGACTTCGCGCCGAACCTGTCGTTCTTCTTCAGCTACGGCATGGACCCCGAGTACGCGGTCATTGGCCGCGTTGCGCGGCGGATCTGGGCCGTCGCGATGCGCGAGCGCTACGGCGCGAACGAGCGATCGCAGAAGCTCAAGTTCCACTCCCAGACGAGCGGCCGCAGCCTGCACGCGCAGGAGATCGCGTTCAACGACATCCGCACGACCCTGCAGGCGCTGATCTCCACGTACGACAACACGAACTCGCTGCACACCAACGCGTACGACGAGGCGATCACCACGCCGACGGAGGACAGCGTGCGCCGGGCGATGGCGATCCAGATGATCATCAATCGCGAATGGGGTGTGGGCAAGAACGAGAACCCGAACCAGGGCTCGTTCATCATCGACGAGCTGACGGCGCTCGTCGAGGGGGCGGTGCTTAGGGAGTTCGAGGCGCTGTCCGAGCGCGGCGGCGTCCTCGGCGCGATGGAAACCGGGTACCAGCGCGGCAAGATCCAGGAGGAGTCGCTGTACTACGAGCATCGCAAGCACGACGGCTCCTATCCGATCGTCGGCGTCAACACGTTCCGCAATCCGCACGGTGACGCCGTGCCACAAAAGGTCGAGCTCGCGCGCTCGACCGACGACGAGAAAGCCTCGCAGCTTGCGCGCCTGGCCGATTTCCACGCGCGCCACGGCTCCGAGGCGCCCGCAGCACTCGAGCGCCTCAAGCGCACGGTGATGGCCGGCGGCAACGTGTTCGAAGAGCTTGTCAGCACGGTGCGCGTCTGCTCGCTCGGCCAGATCACGCGGGCCCTGTTCGACGTGGGCGGGCAGTACCGGCGCAGCATGTAGGGGCCGTAAGCGATGACGCAGGGCGCAAAGCGTGCGCAGGGGCGTTGCCGGAGCGGCAGATAGAATGTCGCCTCCTTGCACGAGCGGGCCACGATAGATCCGCATGACACCGACCAGCCGCAACGCGCCGCAACCGCCGTCGAGCTTCGCGCGTGCCGGTGCGACCGTTCACCATTGTCCGACGTGCGGGAGCACGAATGTCCGCCGCTCCACGCGGCGCGAACGCGAGCGCGAAGTCGGCGACCACAAGTTCCACTCGCCTTACCGCTGCCGCGCGTGCAACGAGCGCTTCTGGGTCGTGAGCCGGAAGGCGCGGACGGCCGCGATCGTTGCCACCGTCTGCAGCGTCGGCCTCGCGCTGCTGATCGCGTTCCTCATCGTTTCGGTGCGGGACGACGATGCGGCAGCCAGCGACGCAACGACCGCCGCGCGTGAGGACGAGCCGGCGCCGCCGCCGCCGGCCGCGCCCGAGTTGAAGGATCCGTTGCGCGCCACCGACTTGCCGCGGCCGCCTCCACCCGTGCCGCGGTCGCCGCCTGCGAAGTCCGAGGCTCAGCCGCTGCGACCGCCTGCGCAGCCATTCGTAAAGTGACTACCAAGCACACGCAACGAGGAGCAGCCGCCGGCATCGAGGCCCGCCCGCTAACGCCGCAGCGGTTCGACGATCTCGTGGCGCTGTTCAACGGCCGCG
>Ga0070659_100002674_pt1 | contig 12677 bp, 8 predicted proteins | sample KBSC23metaG_FD_64666 | JGI IMG/M metagenome (GOLD analysis project Ga0070659, IMG submission 64666) | Corn rhizosphere microbial communities from Kellogg Biological Station, Michigan, USA - KBS C2-3 metaG | ecosystem: Host-associated > Plants > Roots > Rhizosphere > Soil ...
GCCCCCTACGCCGCGATGAGCGTCTATTACGACGCTCTCGAGCTGAACACGGCGGTCAAGCCCTACGTCTTCCGCCGGTTGCTGGGCGAAGCCGGCGTCGGCTCCGCCACCTACCTCGACCCTGACATCTACGCCTTCCGGCCCTTGGACCGCGTGCGCGAGGGCTTGGCCCGCGCGCAGCTGGTCCTCACCCCGCACCTCACCCGGCCGCTGTTGGGCTCGGCCATGCCGAACGACCACGCGATCCTGCGCTCCGGCTCCTACAACCTCGGCTTCTGCGCGGCGCGAGCCGAACCCAAGGTCATGGAGCTGATGACCTGGTGGGCGGACCGGCTTCGGTTCGACTGCCGCGGGGACGTCAACGACGGCCTGTTCACCGACCAGCGCTGGATGGACCTGGCGCCGGGCTTCGTCGACAGCCTCGACGTGGTGCGTGAGCCGGTCCTGAACCTCGCCTACTGGAACTTCGAGGGCCGGACGCTGGCGCGCGGGGAGGCCGGCTGGACCGTGGACGGCGCGCCGCTGCAGTTCTTCCATTTTTCGGGCTTCGACCCGGCGTTCCCGGGAATCCTGTCCAAGCATCAGGATCGGGTGCGGGTCGTGCCGGGCTCGCCGCTCGCCGAACTGCTGACCGACTACGCCGCAGCCATGCTGCGCAACGGCCATGAAGCGAGCCGCGCGATCCCCTACGCCCACCTGAGGTTTCCGTCCGGACGTCTGGTGACCGCGGCCATGCGCCGGCGCGCGCTGCGCGCCGCCCGCGACGGCAAGGACTTCTCACAGGGCCTGACCAACGCTGTCGAGGCCTGGGTCGACGCGCCCGACCCGGAGGCCGCCCTGCCGGGGCTGCCGGACGTCACCCGCACCATGGACCAGGTCTGGCGCGACATCCCTTCTGGGTTCCAGCTCGACCACGAGGCCGGGCGGCTCGGCTTCCACCAGTTCTTCGCCGAGCACGCCGCGACCCTGGGCGCCGACGCCCTGGCGGGATCGGCCGCCCAGGCCCTGCTCGCCGCCTGGCGCAGCGGAACGCGCGAGCCCGACGCCTCGGTCTGGCGCGATGCGCCCTGGAAAGGTCCGGCGGCCGGCGCGCTCGACTGGCTGCGCGAACCCTCGCCGGAAGGGCCGCCGCGCGCCGCCAAGGCCCTGCTCGCCGCCCGCGCAGACCTGCGGGCCAAATTCGCGGACGACCCCGCCGGCCTGATCTCCTGGTGCCTTGGCGCCGAGGCGGCTGCGGGACGCTTCGCGCCGGACCTGCTGCCCCAGGCTGTGATCGACGACCTCGCCCGCGATCCGGCGCCCCTGCTGTCGGCCGCCCGCCTCGCCGAGCCGGGGGCCAGCGACTTGAAGCGACGCCTCTCCGCGGGCTTCGGCGTCGCGGCCCGCGCCGGCTGGCCTGAAGCCCTGACCGGCGCCCTGCGCGCGCCCTTCCTCGCCCCGGCCCGGGGCCGACCCGCGCCCTTCGTGCAGCTCTTCGTCGACATCTGGGAAAGCCGCGTCGACCTGCAGCGGCTGTTCCCGCTGCGCACCGGCCCAGAGCGGTTCAGGTTCCTGCGTTGGCTGATGGGCGGCGGCCTGGCCGAGTACGGCGTGGAGTTCGACGCCCTGCCGGCCGCCGTACGCCTGCACCCGCAGACCCAGCTCGCCCGCCTGACCGTGCGCCAGCGCCAGCCGGCCGCCCGACCCGCCGCCGAGCGGCGGGCGCCGGAGCTTTGGGTCGTCGAATCCCCCGAGCTCGCCGGCGAGGCGGCCGCCGATCGGCTGGTCTACGAAGCGGCCGCGGGGCGCTTCCTTGGGCCGTCGGGGCCGGCCGCCGCGCCTGCCCATGCGGAGCTCGTGCGTTTCCTCACCCACCCCGACCTCGTTCCGGCGGACGCCATGGCGCTGCACGCCCGCGGCGTCCGCTGGAGCCGCGCAGTCGGCGTCTGGGACGCCGCGACGGCCGCCACGCTGAACGCCGGGACCGTAGGCCTGGGCTTCGTCGACGAGGTCTGGGCGCCTTTGGCCGCCGGCGAGCTCTTCCGCCCTGTAAAGGCCGAAGCTTCGCCCCAACGGACAAGGATCAGCGCCGCGTGAGCTGGCTGGCCCCGGCCCGCCGGTTCTGGCGGTCTGCCCTGCCCGAGCCGCTGCGCAAGCTCGCCGCGCCAGCCCTGAACACGGCGCTGGAGGGCTATGTCCGGGCCAGCGCGCGGCGTCCGCACGGCGCGGACACCGCCAGCGGCCCGATCAAGATCGTCGGCTACTTCGCGGGCTCGCACGGCATCGCCGCGTCGGCGCGCCTCGCCGCGCGCGCGTTCGAGGCGCTGGGCGCGCCTGTCGAGCGCATCGACGTCACCGACGCCAGGCTGGACTGGGACGGCCGCCTTACGGCGCCGGTCGCCGCCGCGGCGTGGATCTTCCACCTCAATCCGCCGGAGCTTCTCGCCGCGCTCGCATGTCTTGGCCCGCGCCAGCTCGTCGGCCCCCGCTACGGCTACTGGGCTTGGGAGCTGCCGCGGGCGCCGCGCCGCTGGCTGAGGGACGCGGCCATGGTCGACGAGGTATGGGCGCCCAGCCGCTACACAGCCGACGCCCTGGCCGGCGCTGCGTCGCCGGTCCGTGTCGTGCCGCATCCGCTGTTCGTCGAAGACTTCGCAGCCATCACGCCGGCCACACGCCGCGCGGTCTTCCAGGGCGTCAGCGTGTTCGACTTCAACTCCTCGCTCGCGCGGAAGAACCCGGCCGGCGCGATTGCGGCCTGGTCCCGGGCTTTCGGCCAGGACGGCGGCTGCGAACTCACGCTCAAGACCCAGAACGGCGCCGCCTTTCCGCAGGCGCTGGCGGCGCTCCGCGCCTCGGCGCCCGCAAACGTCCGCATCGTCGACGAGGTCTGGCCCTATGCCGATGTCCAGGCCCTGATCGCCGGGGCCGACGTGCTGGTCTCCCTGCACCGCGCCGAGGGGTTCGGCCTGACCCCCGCTGAAGCCATGGCGCTGGGGACGCCTGTCCTGGCCACCGCCTGGTCCGGCGTGCTCGATTTCCTCGATGAAAGCTGCGGCATGCTGATCCCCTTCAGCCAGACGCCGGTCGCGGACCCCCAGGGCATCTATCGGGACCAGGCCTGGGCGGAACCCGACCTGGACGCGGCAGCCCGGGCGCTCGCCCGGCTGCGCGCCGAGCCCGACCTCCGTGCGCGCCTCGCCGCGGCCGCCCGCGCGCGGGTCGCCGAGCGGCTGTCGCCTCAGGCCTGGTTCACCACCCTGCCCGCGCCGGTGAAGGCGGCGGCCATGGCGGCCGTGCGCGGCGCGAAACCTTAAGGGTCCGCCTCCTCCGGCGGGCGCACCTTCTGGAAGCGCCAGAGCAGGAGCAGGTCGTAGAGCGCCTTCAGCGATCCGCCGATCACCAGCGGCCAAGCGAAAGAGCTGAGGCTGAACAGCAGGCCTGACAGCGCCGGGCTGAACGCCGCAGCCAAGCTGCGGGGCACATTGGTCACGCCGGCCGCCGCCGCCCGCTCAGCCGGCGTCACGACCGCCATGACGTAGGAGGTGCGCGCCGGCACATCCATGTTGGACAGCAGGGCGCGGACCACCAGCAGCGCAAAGGCGACCTGCACATTGGGCGCGAAGGCCACCGCGATCACGCAGAGGCTGGCCGGCAGGTGGGTGAAGACCATGGTGTTGATCAGGCCGATGCGCCGGGCCAGCACCGGGGCGGCGAGTTGGGAGACCGCCGACAGCGCCCCGGTCCAGAAGAAGAAGCCGCCGGCCACCGCCAGCGACAGGCCAAAGCGGTGGAACAGCCACAGCGCGAACAGGGACTGGACGATGAAGCCGCTGCCGAAGGAGTCCAGGCTGAAGAGGGCGGCGAGCCCGAAGACGTTGCGGCGGGACGGCCCGAGCGGCGTGCGCGGCGCTCCGCTTCCGATTGGCTCGTCCGGCAGCCCGCGATAGAGCGCCGCCGCGGCCAACGCCAGAAGCCCGTACAGGCCGAAGGTCGCCTCCAGGAGCGTCAGGCGGGGCAGGCCGGTCACGCGGCCGACCGGCTCCAGGATGCCGACGCTGAGCGCCCCCACCGCCGCGGCCAGGGTCCCGGTCAGGCTGTAGCGTGCAAACAGGTGCGTGCGCCGCGACGGCGGCCCGGCGTGCGCCAGCAGGGATTGCTCCAGTGGCAGGAAGGGGCTGACGTCTCCGCCGGAGGGATTGAGCGTCCCCGCAAACCCGATGACCACCAGCGGCCAGAACGCGTGCGCCTGGGAAAAGGCCGCGCCAGTCGCCGCCATCAACCCGCAGGCGGCGAACAGCAGGCGTTTTGCCGGGATCCGATGCCCGGCCAGGCCGACCGCCAGGGTCAGGGCCGCCGAACCCAGCAGGGTCGCTGTCGTCAGGACGCCGATCCGGAAGGCGCTGAATCCGAGGTTCGCAAGGTAGACCGGCAGCAAAAGCGCCGTGAAACCGTCGCCGAAGCCCCGCACGCCGCGGGCCGCGATGAGAGTCGTGGCGCTCCTCAACGGCCCCTCACGGCCGGCGCGTCGTGACGTCGGTGAGCGGCCCGCCCTCGCGGACCGTCTTGTTGCGGTAGATCACCGCTCCGATGCGGTTGGGCCTCTGGTCGATCGCCGCGCAAAATTCCGCCCACAGCTCCGACGGAACCCACAGGCACGGCGCCCTCGGGTCCTCGTCGATCGCCACGTCCGCCAGGTCGCGCGCTTGCATGGCGGCGAACCTAGCGCGCAGCGGTCAGGCCAGCCAGTGAGTCAGGCCAGGCAGTGTCAGGCCAGCCAGTCGATTAGCCCAAGCTTGGCCATCCAGGCCAGGCCCAGCTCCACCGCCCGGCGCCGTTCCGCCGGAAAAGCGACCAGCACGTCGCGACCGCTCCGCGCCTCGCCGGAAGCCAAGATGTCGAGCGCCCGCGCGCATTCCTCCGGCGTTGCCCGAAGCCCCGGGAACGCGGTGTCGAGCGCCCCCGTCAGCGCCAGGACGTCCGCGCCGCTCACCCCCGCCGCCGCCGCGATCGGCGTATCCGGCGTCAGGACCTGGCTGGCGAAACCGGCGAAGTCGATGAAGGGATCGCCGCGCACGGGGTCGGCAATCCCGCGCGGCCTCGCCTCCGGAGCCGCCTTGCGGACCTCGGCCAACTGGTCGACCAGGTCGTGGAACGCTCGCGCGACCACCGGCCAATCGAACGCCATGCGCACACGCTCGCGTCCCGCCGCGCCCATCCGCCGGCGCAGCTCGGGCGAGCGCGCCAGGTCGGCGATCGCCTGCGCCGCACGGCCCAGGTGCGCCGCGGTATGCTGGGCCACTTCGCCCACATAGCTTTGATAGGTGGTGATCCCGATGACGTGGCGCTGGACCATGGTCGCGCCATAGCCCGAACGCGGCCCGCCGAGTGTCGGGACCAGGAAGCCCTCGACGCCGTCGCGTATCGTGAAGCGATAGCCGTCCCAGTCGCTGGCCACCACCGGCAGGCCCGCCGCCATGGCCTCCAGTGGCGTGATACCGAAAGTCTCCTGGATGTTGTCGACCAGCGACAGGAAGATGTCCGATCCCGCCCAGAGCTCGCCCAGCAGGGTTCGGTCGTTGCCATCCAGGATATGCAGCGGCACGTCCGGCGCGTGGGCCGCGGCCGCCGCCTCATAGCGCGCCCGGTCCTCCTTGACCGGAAACCAGCCGGCGAGCGCGAAGTGGAGCTTGACGCCGCTCGCCTTCGCCGCCTGCTGCACGGCCTTGAACATCGGCTGCGGGAAGGCCTTTTCGAAGAACGAGAACCGCCCGACCCAAAGCACCAGCACCTCGGCGTCGCCCAGGCCCAGCTCGGCGCGGATTTTCGCGCGCGCCTGCGGCCGGTCCGCGAAACCGGCGAAGCGGGCGGCGTCGACGCCCAGCGGCACGACCGGCAAGGCGGGCCTGGGCGGGCTCGAGCCGCCGGTGCGCTCGGCCAGGTGCGCGCCCCAACCGTCGAACATCTGTGAAAGCGCGTCACGAACGCTGGGCGAGGTGCAGACCACCGCGTCCCAGGGCTGGATCGGCGCCACCGAGGCCATGGCGATCATCTGGCGCATGGCCGGCGGGGCGATGGTGTGGACCAGGCCCAAGAGGCTGTAGGCGCGGTCGCCCACGGTGCGCCTGCGCAGCCAGGCCAGGTCGTAGAGATCCGGCTGCCCGCGCAGCAGCGCGCCGGCCTCCGCCGCGGTCTGCTGAGTGAGGATCGAACCGGGGACAAGCTGGATCGCCGCGGCCGGATCGTCCAGCAGGTCCTCCCGCAGCTGCGCCTCGGCGCTTCCCCGCAGGCTCAGCACGTCTATGCGCGAGAACCCGCCATGCCGGGCGAGCGCTTGGTAGAGTTCAAGGTTGGCGACGTCTTTGCCGAAGGGGTTCGCGCCCACACCGATGCGGCCGGGCGGGTTGTAGACCGCGAGCCTAGACGCCATCGAATGCGGTCTTCAGGCCCGAACATGCGGCGCGCCGCGCGAAGATTTCCATGGGCTCCCTGCCTGCTGGAATCGTAGTTAGAGACAGAGCGGGGATCGGACAATCGAATCGGCCGGGGACGGATGCAGCAGGAGACGATGGAAGCCCTCGACCAGGTGCTGCGCGACCTTTGACCGCGTCGGCTCAATAGATGACGTCGACCTCGACGCTGCGGCTGTCGGCGCGGACGTCGACGCGGCGCGCCGCCTGGTTGAAGCGCAGGTTGACCCGCTCCCCGCCGACCGCCAAGCCGGCGACGTTGAACTCGCCGATGCCGATCGGCAGGTGAGGCGTGCAGACCTCGATCCGTCGATGTACGCCATCGATGGTCAGGCCGAGGCAGGCCTGCAGCATCATGAACACCGAGCCCGCCGCCCAGGCCTGCGGCAGGCAGGCCACCGGATAGGGCGTCGGCGGCTCGCCGGCCTGCCTAGGGAAGCCGCAGAGCAGTTCAGGCAGGCGCATGTCGAGCTGCACCGCGGCCTCGAACATGCCCGCCGTGAGCCGCACCACGCCCTCGCGCTCGCCATAGCGCGCCAGGCCGAGCGCGCAGATCGCCGTGTCGTGCGGCCACACCGAGCCGTTGTGGTAGGACATCGGATTGTAGCGCGGCTGGCCCTTGGCGAGCGTGCGGACGCCCCAGCCGGAACAGAAGCTCGGCGACAGCAGATGCTCAGCCACCCGCCGGGCGCGCTCTGGGGACGGCAGGCCGGTGAACAGCAGGTGCCCGGGATTGGACGCGCAGACGCGGCAAGGCGCGCCCTCGCCGTCCAGCGCGATGGCGTAGAAGCCGAGGTCGTCCATCCAGAACAACTGTTCCACCCGTTCGCGCAGGCGCTCCGCGCGCTGCGCCCAGCCGGCGGCTTCGCCGGCGTCCGCCACCCGCGCCGACAGTTCGGCCATGCTGCACATGGCGGCGTAGACATAGCCCTGCACCTCCACGAGTGCGATCGGGCCGACCGGAAACCGCCCATCGGCATGGAAGATGGAATCCCCGGAGTCCTTCCAGCCCTGGTTCGAAAGCCCGCTGTCGCGGCCGCGCGCGTAGGCCAGCAGCCCGTCGGGGTGCGTATCCAGGCAGCTGACGATCCAGTTCATGGCGCGCTCCAGCGACGGCCACAGCCGTTCGATGAACGCGAAGTCGCCGGTGCGCGCGGCGTAGGCGCCGGCCAGGGCGACGAACAGCGGGGTGGTGTCGACGCCCCCGTAATAGCGGCCGAAAGGCACTTCCCCCAGCGCCGCCATCTCGCCGCGGCGGGTCTCGTGCATGATCTTGCCCGGCTGGCTGTCGCGGAACGCGGAGACCGCCTCGGCCTGATGCGAAGCCAGGTACGTCAGCACGCCCTGCGCGAGCGAGGGATCGAACCACAGCACCTGCCAGGCGGTGAGGATCCCGTCCCGCCCAAAGGCCGTGGAGAACCACGGGATGCCGGCGTAAGGGTAGGGTCCGGTCTCCATCGAGGTGGTGAGCAGCGCCAGGTCGGCGACCGATTTCTCGATCCAGTTGTTGAACAGCCGCCCGCCCGTCGTCAGCCGCGCGCCATGGCGCCGGCGCGCGCGCATCGCCCATCGGGCGCGGGCGGCGGCGGCGCGATGGCGCTCCAGGCTCGGCGGCGGACCGCTGTGCGCCCCGATCTCGACAAGCAGGTCCAGCCGGCTGTCTGTCGCCAGGTCATGGACGAATTCGGCGCGGTTGACGCTGAGCCGCTCCGGCGTCTCGGAAAAGGCGATGACGCAGCTGCGCTCGACCCCGTCGAGGCCGTCGTAGCGGAAGGACACCTCCCGTTCGCCGACCTGCGGCCTGCGCCGCACGCCGCGCCGCGGACGCCGCGCGCCGCGCACCTCGAACATGTCGTAGAAATCGGCGTCGAACTCGAAGGCCAGCGGCAGGGTCACCGGCCCGGTCCCGTAGTTGGCGACCCTCACGCGTTCGTAGATCCGTTCCTCCCACACGAACCGCTTGCGTTCGATGTGCAGGATTCCCGGCGGGGTCACCGGACCGCCGGGCGCCGGCAGCGCCTTGTTGAGGCTCTGGGCGGTGAAGACCACGTTGTCCTGCGAGATCGCGCCCGAAAGCAGCGTCGGGCGCGCGTCGTCCACCAGGAGCTCCCATCGCGACAGGATCCGGGTGTCGTCATGGAAGACCCCGTCGCCCGCGCCGAGGATGTCGCCATGCGAGTCGGCGACGACGAAGGTGTCCCGGTCCTTGAGCGCGAACATCCGCTGCGGGGTTCGAGGCTCCTCCACCTCGCCCCATTCGATCGGCCCGCGGACATTGGGCGCGAGTTCGTCGACCGTCATCTTACGCGACCGCGCCGAAGGCGGCGTGGGCCCGGGCGTCGATGAGCGGCTGCGGATAGAGGTCGAGGTAGCGCCGGGCCATGGCGGTCGCCGAGAAACGCTCCTCGAAGCGGCGGCGGATCGCCGGGCGGGAGAGCGTCGACAGCTTGTCGAGGGCGGCCAGGGCTTCGGCCATGTCGCTGACGATAAATCCGGTGAGGTCCGGCTCCACCACCTCGCGCACCGAACCGCAGTCGAAGGCCACGACCGGGGTCCCGCAGGCCATCGCCTCGATCATCACCAGGCCGAACGGCTCGGGCCAGTCGATGGGGAACAGCAGCGCGACCGCCCCGCCGAGGAACTCCGACTTCCGGTCGTCGCCGATCTCGCCCACGAACTCGACCAGCGGATGGTGCAGCAGAGGCTCGATCTTCTCCTCGAAATAGGCCTGGTCCACGCGGTCGACCTTCGCGGCGATCCGCAACGGCCAGCCGGCGCGCTTGGCGATTTCGATCGCCCGGTCGGGCCGCTTTTCCGGCGAGATGCGGCCGAGAAAGGCCAGGTAGCCGCCCGCGCCGGGGCCGTACCGATACAGCTCGGCCGGCACGCCGTGGTGCACCGTGCCCGTCCAGTTCGCGTCGGGGATCGGCCGGCGCTGGTCGGTGCTGATCGAGATCAGCGGAAACTGCCGCCAACGGCGATAGACTTCCGGCAGGTCCTTCAGGTCGAGCCGGCCGTGCAGCGTGGTGATCGTCCGCTCCGCGAGAGGTTCAAAGAACGGGAAGTGGATCATGTCGGTGTGGAAGTGGATGACGTCGAACTCGCCGGCCCGCCGGCGCACCTCCGCCAGTTGGCTCAGATGGGCCGCGAGGTCGGACTTCAGCGGCGCCGGGTCAAGCCGGATGGCCTGGTCGCGGACGGGCGCGAGCCGGGCGCGGGTGCGCGCGTCGGCGCTGGCGAACAGGGTCACGTCATGGCCAAGCTCCACCAGCGCGTCCGACAGGTGCGCCACCACGCGTTCCGTGCCGCCATAGAGGCGCGGCGGTACGGCCTCGTACATCGGTGAAACCTGAGCAATCCTCATCAGCGATCCTCGGCCGTGAACGCCCCGCGGCGATACGAACGAAGCATCGCGCCGCCTACCCAGCCATAACCCCCAACCGGCGCAGATGTTCACCGCCGAACGCCGGTTCCCGAGAACCGGTTCCAATGACGGGCCGGGTGACGCAACCGGCCTGCGGAATCTGTTTGGCTGGGCAGGAAATTGGCGCGCCCGGAACGATTCGAACGTCCGACCCTCAGATTCGTAGTCTGGAGAAAATATCTACCGTGACTTGAGGTCTTCGTGGTGTAACGAAGCACCTTCACCCAGGCTGCCGGGAGCGCCGCGCCCCGAAGGACCGTTTCTAATGGGACTCAAATGTATCCGGCTGGAGCAAGTCATAGAGCTCCGCCACGGACGGAGCCCTATCCACCTTCGCGAGCAGCGGTTTGAACTCGATCTCGGGATCCTCCCCCTCTAGGTAATTGATGGCGTGCGCCTCCATGGCCGCGCGCGCACGTCGCCGGACCTCGTCAATCCGGAGCGGCAGCATCGGCTCGAGATCCTGCTCAATGCGCGACTGAGGCTGTCCGAAGATGAATAGCAACGAAAGGAGCGATCCCGCGCGGCCGGTTCGGCGAAGCGAACGGACGGCCCATCGGCGCCCATCCGCGTCCACCAATTCCATCCCCACTTGCTTGTCTTCCTTCAACGTTCGCGGGCCGCACTTGGTCAGCCGATCGAGATCAGGGAATCCCCAGATCTCAAGATCCGTTGTGAACCCTAGGACCGGAAATCGAAGGCCTGCGTCTGCCGTCTTCATGTTACCTCGCGCGAACGAACCGGGAACAACATCAGCACAGGGAGCGCCGCGGATCAAGGCCGGCCGTTGGGGCCCGGACCGTTGGGCGGTGTCGGCCCGAACGGGTGCGTCAGGTTTTCCCACGCATCGGCGGCATATCCGGCGATGCCGGTCGGTATCGCCTTCTGCCAATCTGTCGTGCCGTGCCAAATTCGTCGAATAGGATCGAACTGCGGCTTTCCGTTCCAACTGCGCGTAAGCCGTTGGTGAATTTCCTCCGGCAGGACCTTGAGTAAAGCGTAGTGGTTCCGCCAGTTCTGCTCGTTACGCTTAATGCCGTTCAACGCAACGGTATGGTGGATCTCCTCGCCCTTCTTTGCGATGCCCCAAGCCCTGAGTCGGCTTGCCGCTGCGCCAGCAGTCAGCGAGCCATCCTTGAAGACCGTAACCCCCTTGCTCGCAGCCTTAAGTCCCTTTGCCGCGACGCCGATGGGCAGCGCATCCGCCGCCGCCATCACGCCGTTGAACGCCGCCCCGCCATAGTTGCCGTCTTGCAGATCGGCCGCCGCCTCCCAAGCCGGACCGACGACAGGAATGAACGATTCCGCCAGATTCGGCCGCTGCATCTTCGGGCCGTGCTGCCAATCATGGAAGGCGTCTGCGACCGCAGTGAAGGGATTGTGGGTGAACCCGCCGAAGAGCGGGGAGGCGGAGGCAGGCGCCGGAGGGGACGCTGGACTTCGATACGTGGACCCCTGCGCACCAGGCGCCGCGGGGAGAGCGCTCACCGCGGGGCTTGGCGCCGGGACGGGGGCGACCCTGGCGCGGGGACGAAACTGTCCCACGGCCGTATGCGTCTCGCCGTCAGCGCCGGAACCACCGTCACTGCGCTCGAAGGCGCCGCCACCAGAGAATGCGGAGTCCTCTGTCCCCAGATTTGACGATGGACTACTGGAGGCGGAGCTTACACTGCGCCACCGGTTACGACCGACCTGAGTCCAACTGACTTCAGGATCGATGTCTTGGGTGGGCGCTTGAAATCCGGTGTCGATGCCCGGATCCTGGGCGGCGCCGCCGTTACCCTCAAAGAAGTCCCGGTAGCGCTGCGTGGCCGCATCCTGACGCTCCTGCTCAACGTGGTCAGGGGAACGGAGGTACCATTGAGTAAGCGCGTCGCCGTCCAGGCGCGCGGGATCAATCTGGCTGTCGGCCATGCGTGCTCTCCTCAGGGATGACCGGCGCTAGGCGCGGGCGCGCAACGGTCCCAGCCGCTGCGATTGATGATCGGGAGTGCGTGGCTCTTGGTGCGACGCCTTGTCCGCTCAGCGGCGGATGGCGCGGCGCAGTGATCGACGCTCGCCCAGCATCTCATGCCGCCGCCGCCGCGTCAAGAACAAAATAAGAACCTTTAGGGTCCTGGCGACGCGAACTGGGCCCTCAAAGAACCCCAGACTGCTTCTTGCTGGGAAAATTCAAAAATATCAGCGACCTGGTTGCTCTCGCGACAGCGCACACGGCCGGGATTGTAAAACCCCCGGGACCGGGCGCTCACGCATCAAATTGATTTATCTAGGAAATTGGCGCGCCCGGAACGATTCGAACGTCCGACCCTCAGATTCGTAGTCTGATGCTCTATCCAGCTGAGCTACGGGCGCGCGCCGCCTGACGGCGAGGCGGCTATCTAGCCGCCCGCCCCTGGCGGTTCAACCCTTTACTCAAAGCCGCCCATCAAGCCTGCGTGCCTGAAGCATCGGCCAGGTCGCGCCAGCAGGGGACGGGGGCGCCTGGCCAGGCCGTCGCTTCGAACGCCGCGCGGGCGACGGCGCGGGCCAGGGTGTCGGCGGCCAGGGCGCCGATCCGCGCCACCGCGTAGTCGGCGCCCTCGGAGGTCATCGGCCGGCGCGCCGTGGAGATCGCGAACACCACGTCGCCGTCGAAGGGCGCGTGGATCGGGCGGATCGCGCGGGCGAGGCCGTCCTGCGCCATGATCGCCACGCGCCTGGCCTGGGCCGGCGTCAGGGCCACGTCGGTGGCGACGCAGGCGATGGTGGTGTTGCGCGCCGCGTCCAGGGATTTGGCGCGCCCCCAGGCGTCGGGCGCCGCA